>Ga0315285_10005816_pt1 | contig 12679 bp, 12 predicted proteins | sample YL17G09_36_MG_FD_203698 | JGI IMG/M metagenome (GOLD analysis project Ga0315285, IMG submission 203698) | Sediment microbial communities from Yellowstone Lake, YNP, Wyoming, USA - YL17G09_36 | ecosystem: Environmental > Aquatic > Freshwater > Lake > Sediment | place: USA: Wyoming | collected... | reverse complement strand
CGCCGATTTTGTAAACACTGCTACTGCTATCTGCTTCCACCGTTGACCTGTCGGGTCCGCATCCATCGCGGGATGATTATCACCTACTGTAGTAAATGCAAGAAGTATAGTCGGATTCCATTACGTGACCGTTCCTCAGCAACTCGTAAACCATGAATAAATAATTAGGTGTTTTTAGGGGGTCAGGATAGCTTGTTTAGCACAGTACTTCCGAATGTAAAAAAATGAGAAAGAATCATCCTCCAACAGGAGAGAAACCTGGTTTTGCCCCCTATGGTTTTTAGCCTCCTTTTTCTGTCTATTTTTGAGAAGGAACGCCTGTTTCTCCTGCTTTATCAGATTTGCATGGAACACTTTCGTAATTCCTTTTAATTCTTGGTAACTAATGATTTTCTTCCCTATAGTTCCTAGAAAAGCTCTTGCTGCATCATCCTCATGCCCCTCCAAATAAAAGATAGTCATCCTGTTCATCTTCGCCCTATAAAGAGTCGGGAAGCTTTTCTTCAATTGAAAGAATCGTTTCTTCGGGTCTTCATGGAAACAAATATAGTATCCTTTTGTTATAAGCTCCTGCAGTATCTCTAGTGTTCTTCCTCTTATACTTGGCCAGCCACAAGGCTTGCTTGGTAGGTTCTTTGCTATCTTGTACACAGTTGTTTCATAGAGATTAAGTTCTCTTGCTGTTTGATACTTGGATTTCCCGCTTTTAATCTTACGAGTAATCCATGCTTTTTTCGCTGGAGAAAGCCTTCTTGAGTTTGTTATCATCATTAACGAGTGTAAAAAGGTGTATTAAAATATTTTGAAAAAAATGACTTTGTGTAGAAAGTCCAAAAAACTCTGACTTTTTACACAAAATCCTACGCCCCTCAAAGTTTATATATCATATCTTTTTATATAAATAAAGAAAGAGGACTTTGTAATGATTTACAAGTATCGAATAAAGAATGAAATAATGGTTGGAATCTCGTTTATTCTCATTTTCTCCGCCCTGATCCCTGCTGGCATTAGCTCAAATCAGGTTACATTTCTTGATGAGCCACCAGGCATTGTATGGAGTAAAACATATGGCGGGGTTAATGCTGATGATGCCATGTCTGTTCAGCAGACATTTGACGGTGGCTATATTGTTGCAGGAAGTACCGAATCATATGGTGCAGGTGATTGGGATGCGTGGCTGATTAAGACAGATGGTGAGGGAAACGAGTTATGGAATAAAACCTATGGGGGAATATATGAAGATATTGCAGATTGTGTTATCGAGACAAGCGATGGCGGTTATGCAGTTGCAGGCTATACGGAATATTCTGGAGGTAAGTACGAATTATGGATTATAAAGACGGATGAAAACGGGACAGAAGTATGGAGTAAAAACTATAGAAACGGAGATAAGGTGTTTGGAAACTGCATAATCGAAACTGAACAGGGATATGTAGTAGTGGGATATGCGAATGATGATGCGTGGCTTGTGGGAATTGATGAAAATGGGGAGATGATCTGGAATAGCACTTTTGGAGGAATAAAACCAGATTGGGGAAATGCAGTGATCCATGACGATAATGGAGGCTATGTGATCGTAGGAACAACATATTCATTTGGGTATGGTCATTCTGATATATGGTTCGTAAAAACAAATGAAACTGGCGGGGAGCTTTGGAATAAAACCTTTGGCGGAGCGGGAGATGATATAGGACAGGATATTATCCAGACGAATGATGGTGGGTTTGCTGTTACTGGTGGCATTACCACCTCTGGTGGATGGAAACATATGTGTCTTATTAAAACTGATGAAAATGGGAGTGAATCCTGGGGTAAAATATATGAAACAAACGATACTGATTGTGCATACTCTCTCATACAAACTGTAGATGGAGATTATCTCATAGCGGGCAATACAATTTCCTTTGACCCTGAAATCGCTGACGCTTTAGTGATAAAAGCCGATGAAAATGGAAATGAAGTATGGAATGTGAGCTTCGGTGGCGAGGAGTATAATGCTGCAATATCCATCGTTCAATCAAATGACGGAGGATTTATAACCGCTGGAAAATATAGCAATGATGCTTGGCTGGTAAAAATCGGGTACATCCCTACTGTGACAATTACGAAACCAAAAAATGGGCTGTATTTCATGAATTTTTTCATTCGGCCGTATTTATTTCGAAGTCCTTTGATCATTGGGCCTATTGATGTAGAAGTCGAAGTTGTCGACCACAAATATGAAATTGAGAAGGTAGAGTTCTACGTTAATGATGAACTCATGGCGATAGAGACCTCGGAGCCGTACGGCTTGAGATGGAACGAAATGGCATTTGGCAGATACGAAGTGAAGGTTGTTGCGTATAACTCCAATGGCTACACAGGTGTCGATGAAATTAGAGTCTGGAAGTTTTTCTGAATAATTATTGTGCACCCATGTTAAAGCAGTAATTCCGAATGCAAAAATCTACCAAGGAACTCGTCTAGTTTGACCTGTCTCCTCTTAGAAACCGAAGAATGATTTATTATCAAAGCTTGTTTTTTTCCGATTATAATTAGTGGTGAATAGATTTTAACCTCATATTTTTCAGTGTTGAATACTATTTGCAACCACTTTTTTCATTATTTTACTTCCTAAATCATTACTTGATACATTGTTCAATGTCTATTTCCGACTATTTTTATAGTCTCCCCTCCCTACTTTCGGAGCTACTAACACATCCAATATGCTTAAATAACATATGGTTTATTACCGATACCCAATTTCACGAGAAAAGAAGAGAATTCCTATGACAACAGCGTATGATGTTCCTGCAAAAGAGTTAATCACTGCGTTAACAAAAAAATTACAAAATGAATCTGCGATTGCTCCACCAGATTGGAGTAAATATGTTCGCACCGGTGTCTCTAAGGAGAATCCGCCAGAGACAAAGGACTGGTGGCACACCCGGTGTGCATCAATTCTTCGGAAACTCTATGTCAATAAAAATATGGGTGTAGAGCGTCTGCGAGCAGAATACGGTGGAAAACGAAACCGTGGATCAAAACCCAATAAGGCGGAAGCAGGAAGTGGCGCGATTGTCCGTCATGCCCTTCAACAATTGGAGACTGCTGGGTATGTCACAAAGATGAAAGGGAGAGGCCGTATGCTCAGCCCAAAAGGAGTTAAATTCCTAGATAACACATCCTTTGAAGTAAAGAAATCCCTCATTGAAGCATTTCCTGAATTGAAAAAATATTAAATAGGTGAATGCAATAGGTTCGTCTTGAGGTTTTGGAATCACTATGGATGATATCGAAGCTATCAGGAAGAAGAAATTGCGTGACCTTCAACAACAACAGACGTTCTCACAAGAAGACTTCGAAGAGGCACAACAGAAAGAGTTTGAAGAGAAGAAACTCATCCTGCGAGCGATCCTCACTGATGACGCACGAGAACGCCTTGGACGAATTAAAGCCGCACGTCCAGAAATGGCAGAAAACCTGGAGAACCAACTCATCATGCTTGCACAATCTGGGCGACTCAAAAATAAAATAAACGATGAACAGTTACGGGAGCTACTCTCAAAGATACTCCCGAAGAAACGCGATATAACGATTCGCAGAAGAGGAATATAAATGTCAAGTCATAAATCGTTAGGAAGAAAACTCCGATTATGCAGAGCAACGAAAAGCAATCGACGAGTACCAGCATGGGTCATGATTCGTACAAACCGGCGATTTACTCGACATCCGAAAACACGCCACTGGCGGAGAAATAAACTCAAAATAGGTTGATGCGTATGGCTGAGAAAGATTCTGGAAAAGAACTTGAACGGATTTACATAATCCCGCTTAGACGAGCAAAAATCGGACCAACATCCCGAGCCGCCCCCCGGGCGGTTGATGATATTCGTCATTTTCTCATGAAACACATGAAAGTCGAGCAGAAAAACGTCTGGATCGATGATTCTTTGAACAAAGAACTCTGGGCGCACGGGAAATTCTGGGTTCCAAGCAAGATACGTGTGCGTGCCGTGAAATTTGAAGACGGTGTTGTCGAGGCAACGTTACCGGAGCTAGGTGAGAAGAAATCACGACGAGAATTTTTAAAAGAGGAAAAAGAGAAGAAGACTCCGATTCTTCGACGAGAGGAAGAAAAAGCTGAGGAAGCAGTACCTGGTGCTGAAGGATACGATATTACTCCAACTGGTAAGGGTGAAGTAAAAATCAAGAAGAAGAAGAAAGAGAAAGCCTCAAAGGAAGAAGAGCCCGCGGAGAAGAAAGAAAAACCAATAAAATCAGAAGAAAAAGCACCTAAAGAAGAAGCTGAGAAAAAAGAAGAACCAAAGGGAGCAAAAAAATCGAAAACAGCGGCAAAGAAATCGACGTCAACAAAGAAAGATGAGAAGGAAAAACCTGTCAGTAAACGGAAATCAGCTTCGAAGAAAACGGAGAAAAAAAGTGAATAAGAATGCTTCAGCTCTTGGACTAGAATACGCTCTGTATAAAAATTCAATTATAGAATGAAAAGAGAAAGTATGAAATTGTAGATTTATCCATTGTCAACGATTAGCACAAAACATGAGTTTCTAGGGATATGCTTTTAAAGGGGATGCCTGATATAAAACTATAGATGGGGAGGAAACTCATGCGGAAAAGTCCTCTGATTGGAGTAAGTGTCTGTGCTGTGGTTCTTCTTGTTGTTGCTTCATTGAGCAATGTGGTAGGATATCAGACTGTGAAATCAACTGCGGTGAACGATTCTCCATTGTTTTCTGTGAGAACGAAGAGAGCCATCAACCAGGTGGGTGGAGATACCCTTACTTTTAATTATCTTGGTAAAGGACAATATTCAATGCCATTTCCTGTGATAGATAATAGAACAGAACTCATTCAAAAGGTTATAGATAGAATCAGAACAATGGATGATGATACATTTAACCGATTTATTGATTATGCTGTAAATCAGATTAATCATAAAGATAACCTCAAAGCCATCGCTACTGATGAATTCGTTAAAGAACTTCGTCAGATAAGAGAAAGCACGCAAAACATCATAGTTTACAAAGATTCAGACGTTGAAAGATATACTATTTTTCCCAACTGGAATACTTTGGGTGACTGGTTCCCAGGTTTGTTTTTGTTTTTCATAATCGTTTTAATAATCTTGATATTGTATAAACTATTTGATATACCCTTTACTGTTTTTTCTGCTTGCTTCTGTATTAAATATTAAATTAAGTTATGAATAAACATCTTTCATATGAGAGGAAAATCAATGAAAAGGAAATGTTTGGTGGTTGGAATCATTCTCTTGTTCGTTGGGACATGTATCATTCCATCGACTGCACAATATATAGAGAAACCATCTTTTCCAACATCGAGAGGCAATTGGTTGTATGTTGGTGGTTCTGGACCCGGCAATTATTCAAGGATACAGGATGCTATCAATAATTCTAATAATGGGGATACCGTCTATGTCTATGATGATTCCTCACCCTATTATGAGCATATTGTAATTACCAGCTCCATCAACCTGACCGGAGAAAACAAAGAAACGACAATTATCGATGGGAACAGGGGTAACCCGCTTCAATCCGTTGTTCTTCTCGCTAAATCTGCATCGTTGGTGACAATACAGGGATTTACCATTAAACATGGTTTTGACGGCATCAGTACTGAATTTGAATCGAATAATAATACCATCACCAGGAACATCATCTCCAACAACGATTATGGTATATACCTCGACGATGGTTCTTTCAACAACACTATCACTGATAATCTAGTCACTTCAAATAATCGGGAGGGTATAGGACTCCTTTGGGGATGCAACAACACAATTATGGGTAACAACATCACATCGAACAACGATACAGGCATAAGTCTCTTTGGGGGCTGCTGTCACAACATCATTAAAAATAACAACATCCAGAACAATGGTGTGGGCATACATCTCTATGAAGTGTGTAATTTCAACATTATCACAGGTAACAGCATCTCAAAAAACAGCGTGGCTAGCATTGAACTCTTTGCATCGTACGAAAATATCATTGAATGTAATAATATCGAGGTCTTAGGTTTTTTAGGAAGTACTAAAAATTTAATCAGAAAAAACAACTTTATTGGAAATATAAGGCACGTGTATTGTTATGCTTTGGGAAGAAATATCTGGGATGCAAATTACTGGGATAATTGGATAGGGCTTAAATTTAATTGGTCGATAGTTCAAAAATTCCCAAAGATATTAGTTTGCTGGCTTCTACCTATACCTCCTGGGGTTGGGAACATACCTTATTTTAATTTTGATTGGCATCCTGCACAAGAACCCTATGATATTGGATGATGATATTGAATGAAAGATTATTGGTTGAAGAAAGGTTTGGTTGTTTCTGTAATCCTCTTATTCATCGGTGTCGCCATTGCACCAAGCATCAACTTCACTGTTGTTAAAGCATCGAGTGACAACGACCTTGTTGAAGTGACCACCCAAAAGCAATCGGGTGTTTCTACAAAATTTAAATTAGAATTTCCAGGTCAAGGATTATATGGTGTGTTCCCACGACGTATTCTCAATTATGTATTGTACGAGCTTTTAAAAGATTGGAACAATAAACCTTTTCCGAATATAACTGCTATGTTTATCGGTGGTGGTGTTGGTGTTCTTCCTTTTTTAAATATATCTATAGTATTATCAGGAATGTATCCTGAACTTCCTGGTAAATTAGATGTTTATTCTGATGGGAAGTATTATGATACACTTTACCCTGAATTTTGGGGACCTATCTCTGCTCGTTTTTACCAATTATTTTATTATGAAAAAGGGTTCCATTCACTGAAATTTGTTGCTGAGGATAATACATCATTAAACCTCGATGTTCAAATTGGATGGAATGGTTTTCTAAACAATATTTTTCCATATTTAATAAAAACAACATATCGTTGAAAAGAGACCATCTGAAATTGTCGATGATGCTGAGACCTCCTACCCAGTTTCTTTTCATTTCTTTTTATCGTGATAATATCGTGCTTATTCTATCCATATTTTGCGTGGTTTTATGCACATAGAAGCACGAAATGAATTTGTTCGATAGAATATGCCAAGAAAGATACTGAATCACTTTAAACGAATTGAAAGGTGACTCTTCAAGAACTAATGTCGAGAGAAACATCTTTTTTTTCTTCTTTTTCTCGATGTGATTGAATCGAGGCAATCTTTATATATGATGATGAACTGTGACCTAAAAAACAAGAAAAGGAGATAAAACCATACTTCAGCTACTCGATTTCAATGAAAATCCAAACGTAGGAATCTACTGTCGGGCGAATGATTCTGTTGTTTTTTTACAGAAGAGTTTACCAAAGAAAGCCAAACAATTGGTTGCAGATGTTCTGGGTGTGAAAGTTGTGGAGCTTTCTATTGCTGATTCCACGATTATTGGTTCACTCCTGACGTTTAATTCGCATGGTGCGATTGTTACTGCATATGCTAGCAAGGAGACATTTAAAACTATCGAGAATCAGGGGCTTAAAGTCTTTCCGATAAAAGATGTGATTAATGCTGCTGGGAATGATATTTTAGCAAATGATCATGGAGCTCTTGTTCACCCTGATTTGCAGAATGTTTCTGTGAAAAAAATTGGTGACATACTCGGTGTATCGGTGCAAAAGGGAACCATCGCGTCATTCGGTACTGTTGGTATGGCCGCGGTTGTGACAAACAAAGGGTGCCTCTGTCATCCGAAGGTGACTGAGGAGGAGAAACAACAACTGGAGAAGGTCTTTGATGTCGACGTTATGATCGGAACCGTGAACCATGGATTCCCCATGATCGGCAGTGGCCTTGTGGCAAATACAAAAGGTGCGATTATCGGGAAAATGACGACCGGTATTGAGATGGGACGCATTGAAGAAGCATTAGGATTTTTAGAATAATATCCTTCGATATTCTTTTCTTTTTGTAACTTTTTTTAGGAGAAAATTTTTAAAACAACAGAAGGAAACAAAAAATTCCGAAACGTTCTTATATTACATGACATATTCGTTTGTTAGGCGGAGAGATGGGATTGCAAGTAAAACAAAAATTTTTTATTTACGGAGTATACACCTCCGCCGCCTCCCCCATATAACCATTGTCAATCACTATCTTTAAAAACATAGATTTGTTTTAGAGGTCGATTCTATGAAACTATTACTTATCCACAGCGACTTTATCGAATACGAAGTCAAAGAAAAAGCGATTCCCCACCCTGAAGAAGTAAAAACGACAAAGGATCGCTTAGACGAGGCGCTTACTGTCTTCATCGCGGTTGAAAAAGTTGATGAAAAATCACCGACACAAGCAGTCGAGGAAGCTGCAAGGGAAATCATCAAGACCGCTGAACAACTCAAAGTCAAAAACATCATGCTCTACCCCTATGCACATCTCTCTTCGGATCTTGCGAGTGCAAAAGCCGGAAAAGACATTCTCGTACTACTCGAACAAGAAGTCAAAAAACAAAAATTCACGGTGAAACGATCCCCCTTCGGTTGGTATAAGGCATTCACTATCTCCTGTAAAGGCCACCCTCTCTCTGAACTCTCACGAGAAATAATCCCTGGGAAAGAAAAGAAAACAGTAGAAAAGGAACGAGAGATCATCTCTCAATGGTGCATCCTTACTCCGAACGGAGAACTCATCGATGCCGATAAATTCAATTTCTCTGGTCACGACGAGCTGAAACTGCTCTATGAGCATGAGAGCAGTGGAACACGAAAGATCGTGGGTGAGCCACCGCACGTGAAAATGATGCAATCACAGGAACTTGTGGACTATGAACCTGCAAGTGACTCCGGGAACTTCCGCTGGTACCCCAAAGGACGAATGATCAAGGGACTTCTAGAGCAACATATCAACAATATGGTACGAGATATTGGCGGAATGCAGGTGGAAACACCGATCATGTATGACCTTGAGCATCCTGCCTTAAATGAGTATGTCAAGAAATTTCCGGCACGGCAATACATCGTGAAATCAGACAAAGACTTCTTCCTGCGGTTCGCGGCCTGCTTTGGGCAATATATGATCGCGCATGATATGACGATCTCTTACCGAAACCTTCCCTTACGATTGTATGAGCTGACGCACTATAGCTTCCGCCGTGAACAAAGCGGTGAAGTCAGTGGTCTGAAACGATTACGAGCCTTTACCATGCCAGATCTTCATACCTTTTGTCAAGATCTTCCTCAAGCCACTGAAGAGTTCAAACGACAATTCAGCACCGCGATGCGATGGATGAACTCCCTGAACCTTGATTCTGAGGTCGCCCTGAGGTTTGTCAAAGAATTCTACGAGAAAAACAAAATCCTTGCGCAGGATCTCGCAAAGTTAGCGGGAAAACCGATTCTTATTGAACTCTGGAACGAACGGTACTACTACTTTGTCATGAAATTCGAGTTCAATGTCATCGACTCCATGAAAAAAGCAAGCGCACTCTCTACTGTACAAATCGATGTGGAGAACGGGAAACGATTCAACATCACCTACGCAGACGAAAAAGGTGAAAAACAGCATCCGTTCATTTTACATACGAGTATCTCTGGAAGTATCGACCGAAACGTCTATGCGTTGCTCGAACGAGAAGCAATCAAAATAAACCAAGGAAAAAAACCAATGCTGCCGCTCTGGCTGTCACCCACCCAGGTTCGATTCATACCAGTTGCTGATGAATTTGTCTCTGATTGTGAGAAATTCATCGACGAGTTAAATAAAATCTCACCATTCTATTTCATCAGATCCGATATCGATGATCGAGAAGAAAGCGTCGGCCGGAAAATCCGTGACGCAGAAAAAGAATGGATCCCGTATATCGTGGTCGTTGGTGAGAAAGAACGCAAAGAAAAAACAGTCTCTCCTCGTGTGCGTGCAAGCGACCTAGGACAAGGAGACAAACCATATACGATTTCACAGTTACACAGCCTTGTCCTTGAACGAGTCAAGGACTTTCCACAACAAAAATTGCCGTTGGCGTTGTATTTATCAAAGCGGCCGAAATTCAAAGGATAATCAAATAAATTGTACAACCATTTTGGGAGCGGAATGGTTCATGATAGAAAGAAAAATAATTCAAAACCTCGTTGAATCATATGATTCAAAAAAAATCACCATCGGTGTCTTAGGTGGACATTCAGCACTCGATGTCTGCAGGGGTGCAAAAAAACACGGTTTTCGCACGCTCGCTGTCTGTCAAAAAGGAAGAGATAAAACCTATACCAAATACTACAAAACCCGGGGTGACGGTCGAGGATGCATCGATAAAACCATTGTACTTGACAAGTTCAGTGAAATCACGAAGCCACAGGTCCAAGAACAATTAAGAGATGAGAATACGATTTTTATTCATAACCGGTACTTCTGGGTGTACTTTGATTTCACTGATATCGAAAATAATTTCAAAGTCCCGATTTTCGGAACACGTTCTATGCTCAAACTTGAGGAACGAAACGTCCCAAAAAACCAATACTACTTACTCCAGAAAGCAGGAATCCGATATCCGCAGTTGTTCAAATCACCAAATGATATCGACCGGCTGGCGATCGTGAAAGTCAATGAAGCGATCCGTGGATATGAACGCGCATTTTTCTTTGCATCGAGTTTTGCGGATTACAAGAAGAAATCAGAACAGCTTCTGGCAAAAAAAATGATCACCCAGGAATCATTGAATCAGGCAGTCATCGAGGAATATGTGATCGGGACGCAGATTAATTTTAATTATTTCTACTCAGCACTGGACGATGAACTGGAGATCATGGGTACAGATACCCGGAGGCAAACTAACCTTGATGGTCTGCTTCGTCTCCCAGCAGATGAACAATTAGCAGTGCTCAAATATCTAAAACCAAAGATCATTGAAACCGGCCATATCGCAGCGACCACTAAAGAATCCATCATCGAATCGATCTTTGAGCTTGGTGAAAAATTCGTCACGACCACAAAAAAAGAATATCCGCCTGGCATTATCGGTCCGTTCGCACTCCAGGGCGCAATGGTCGCTGATAAAGGGAAAGAAGAAATGGTCGTCTTTGACGTCTCTATGAGGATTCCCGGAAGTCCGTTGACGCAGTTCACGCCTCATACGGGTTATTTGTATGGTGAGCCGATAAGTTACGGTGAACGTATCGCAATGGAGCTTAATAAAGCGATCAAAACAAAACGACTCAAAGACATCGTAACCTAACTAATGACAGTGAATACTACGATCTTCAGTCACAATCATTTCTACTTTTTCATCGTGTTCCTCTGCAGGGATAGATTTTATGATTTGACATTCAAATGCAAGACCGATAGAATGCGCTTGTAAGGTATTTTTCAGCAATCGATCGTAGTAGCCCATCCCATGACCAATCCGGTTTCCGCATAGATCGAAAGCGACCCCCGGGATGATAAAGAGTTCCACTGAGGAAACAGGAACTTCACGGATGCAATCTTCACGTGGCTCTAGGATAGAATATGCACAAGGACTTAGATCATCCCAGCTTAGCAGTTTTGATAAACAGAGTGTCTTTTTCTGGGTATCGGTTTTTGGAACGATAACGGTTTTTCCGCTCATTAAAGATTCCCTTATCATGTCATGGGTATCCACTTCATTGCCGTACGAGACATAAAAAAGAATTTTATGAGCAGTACGATACCACGGTAAAGAAAAAAGACGGCGTTGAATCTGTAAGCTTTTTTTCTTTACTTCTGATTTCGGTAATTCTCTTCGCTTTATTAGAAATTGTTCACGCAGTGATTTTTTCATTTAAATCCTATATTTCCTAAGGATTATATAGAAGTTCACTTCCATTTTTCATTCAGTAAACAATAGGTTTTAATTCCAGTTTCGTATTTGTCTTCTCAGATGGATACCACCATTATTCTTTGGTGAGGGGGAGACGCTTAACCAAATGAATCAATCACAAAAAAAATATTTTACTCGGTTCAATGAACCCATCGCGTTTATCCTTGGGATTTATCCTACTTCTAACCTTGGTGCTGTACGAAACCTTGGAAGACACGGTGTGCCTACAGTAGTTCTTGATATAAAAAAGAGTCAAGCCGCATTTTTCTCAAAATATGCAAAAGGTTTTTTATGTCCCCATCCAAAATACGATGAGGAAGCATACATTGATTTCCTCCTGCACATTGGTGCTCAGCTTCCTGAGAAAGGTGTTCTTATCCCTACAGGTGATACGGAGACTCTCGCCCTGTTACGACACCAGAGTCACTTAGAATCGTATTATCATTTCACCATGGCTTCATATGAGAAAGTAAATTTGTTTATTAACAAGCAACTGTTTTATCAATACCTGGAAAAACAGGATATCCCTCATCCGAAGACGTTTTTTCCCCATGATGAAAACGACGTGAAAGCAGCAAGCGCGGAACTATCCTATCCTTGTATTGTAAAACCGATATATCCAACCTATTTTCGATTTGATTTTCACACGAAGCTGTTTATCGCATCTTCTCCACAGCAGCTTCTCTCGTTGTATAGAAAAGCCCATGAGAAAAACCATGAGATGATGCTTCAAGAGATCATCCCTGGTGAGGCTGACACGATGTTTGGGTACAACGCCTATTATGATCATCGTGGTGCTCCTCATGGGATGTTCATGTATCAACGGATTCGAGAATGGCCACTTGGGTTTGGAAACGGGTGTTATATCCAACATGTACAAGAACCGATCCTTGAGCAGA
>Ga0315285_10005815_pt1 | contig 12680 bp, 13 predicted proteins | sample YL17G09_36_MG_FD_203698 | JGI IMG/M metagenome (GOLD analysis project Ga0315285, IMG submission 203698) | Sediment microbial communities from Yellowstone Lake, YNP, Wyoming, USA - YL17G09_36 | ecosystem: Environmental > Aquatic > Freshwater > Lake > Sediment | place: USA: Wyoming | collected... | reverse complement strand
TCGTCATAACGATGGGCAGGCGTGGCTGTATGGTTGTTGACAGAAACGGCGCCGACCACATCCAGGCTTTTGAAGTCGAGCTTGTTGACCAGACCGGCAGAGGCGATGCCTTTGCAGGAGCGCTGGCTGCCTGTTGCGCCGTAGGTGACGATTTAAGAAAAGCGGTTAAATTCGCCTCGGCGGCGGGGGCACTGACCTGCACGAAATTCGGCTCGCTTGAGGCATTGCCCTCAAAGGCCGAAATTATAGAGCTCCTGCAAAAAGAAGAGGCTTAGATTTTTTCGCTCCACCTCAAACAGGCAATCTGACGGAAAAAAATGTCAAATTGACAGCCCCACTCAATCAACAGCAGACACGAAAAGGCGGTCTCCCGCTGATTTTGAGCACTTAAAAACCGGTTATCGTTTTGGCACGGATTTTGCTCTTTAGAAAAATGAAAGTTAGGCAGTCGAAAAAACTTCCTGGTTATCGCTGACCGGGTAACACACTTTTTTTATGCCTTTTCCTGAGAAGGCGCGGGGGAAAATGCCCTTTATTTATACTGTTATTTTGGCATTTTTATCGGCGGGTCCAATAAAAAAGATAAAGTTTTTCACATTTCTTTGCCGAATAACTTATGTGGGCGTTTGGCCGCTTTTCAGTGCTGAAACCGAAGGTTTCGGGCTGTGTCTGAAAAGTCCTTTTCCCGCAGTGAAATGGGCTTTCAGGCAGGTGGAGATAATCTATGAGGACTATAGCAGTTGTTAATCAAAAAGGCGGGTGTGGCAAGACAACGGTATCGATAAATCTCGCAAGTGCCCTTGCCGAGCTTGGCCGCAGAACGTTACTGGTCGATATGGACCCCCAGTCGCATTGCGCCGTCGGCCTTGCTGTGCCGGAGGACCAGATTGAGCAAAGCATCTACGATGTCCTGATAAGCACAAGCAGAAACGAACCCATAAGGCTGGCAGAGATACTCTGGCAGATTAGCGACAAGCTGGAGTTGGCGCCGGCCAGTATAGACCTGTCGGCCTTCGAGCAGCAAATGGCCGGAATCGCCGAGCGCGAATCCTGCTTGAAAAATGCCCTGTGCGAAATGAAGGATGAATATGACTACGTAATAGTCGATTGTCCGCCGGCCGTAGGCCTATTGACCTTCAATGCGCTAAGGGCAGCCACCGATGCTATTGTCCCTGTCGAGACCGGATATTTTGCACTGCACGGGCTCAGCAGGCAGCTTGAGACCCTCAGCATACTCTGCAAACGATGCAGTCAGCAGATAGATGTCAGGGTCCTGGCCAGTATGTATGACTTAAGGACAAAGATGGCCAGAGAAATTCTGGCTGAATTGCGAACCCACTTCGCCGACAAAATATTCAAAACAGTCGTTAATTTCAACACCAAAATCAAGGAAGCCTCCAGTTTCGGCCAGCCCATCTGTGAATACGACTCTGCCAGCAGGGGCCAGAGGGATTTTCACGCACTGGCTGAGGAAATTATTGACTCACAGGCAAAACAGCAGCGCTCCGAGATTGTCAGCTCCTTAGCCGGCCGGCTCGAGACGATTAGCGCCACCGCCGATGAATTGCTGCAGTCTGCAAAACCGACCATAAAAGCCCTGCAGAAGACTCCACGTACCGAAAAACCACAGCCGGCAGATACCAACGCCAAGCTTTCTGACTATTACGGTGTCAGCCAGATAAATGATGCTGTAATATTTGTAACGCTTTATCCGCGCGCCCATAGCGTGCAGATTGCCGGCGATTTTAATAATTGGCAGCCGTCAAAAACACCTCTGCAAAAAGTGGGCAATAGCGGCGTATGGCAGACAAAGATAAAACTGCCTGCCGGAAAATATCGCTACCGATTAGTCGTGGACGGACAGTGGCAGCAGGACCCCTACAACGAAACAACGGAGTCGAATCCCTTCGGTGGATTTAACTCGGTCGTTGAAGTAAAATAAATATCGTTCCAGTCCATTTTTCATTTGCCAACGATTATCCAATAAAGTTATAATTTCCGCTGCACAAGTATAGATTTGCCGGATGGTAAATGTTTGTTAGAATTCGCCCGCTGGGCCGAGAAGGGACGCTCGTAACACAGTGCAACGGATTGGTGCGATTCTTGTCATTGTGGCGGGGGCCTGCGGAGGTGCTGTTTATGCCGGCCACGTGCACATCTACAGCGGCAACTTTAATCTGAGAATCCCTGCCGAGCTAAGCAGCAGTAAGGGCTGGATGGCCGACGCAATCATAGAAGTCCCTGACCATTTTGTTATCTCCGACCTTGATATAGGCGTTACCTTGACCCACGAAAGTTTATTTGATTTACAAATCCTTCTGCAAAGCCCCAAAGGGACAAATGTCTCTTTGAACCCGGCTGGTAATCTGGCGTTTATAGTCAGAGGCGAAGATGGCAGACTTAGCACCTACGGTGGTTCAGTAGAGTGGTTTTTTGATGATGAGGCTGAGGTATCGATAGAACAAGCAACAGAGCCTTTTGCCGGTGCATTTAAGCCGGTTGAGAACTTATCTTCGTTTGACGAACAGGATGCCTACGGCCTTTGGCACCTGCGGATTTACGATGCCTTTTACAACGACACCGGCACTTTCAATCGCTTTGAGCTTATGATTACCGCCCCCGAACCCGCCACTGCCGTACTCTTAACTTTTGGTATAGGATTAGTTAGCCTGTTCAAATCCCGAAAACAAAGTTAGGATATTGGGCGAATGAAGTCCTCAGCAGAGGGTTTGTCATTGCCAGGCCCGATAGTTTACCCTGAGCGTAGCAGAGGGTTTGTCATTGCCAGGCCCGATAGTTTACCCTGAGCGTAGTCGAATGGTCGGCAACCTCAAAAACTCCTCATTTTGGCGCCTTTTTACAGATTTAGGGAAAATTATGGGAACACTTAAGCACTTTTGCGCATCTTACTAATAGTGAAAACTTGCATTTTTTTCTCTTGATTTTTAGTCGCGGGGGGGGGTAAAATATGGTATAATATCACAAAGCACAGCAGCGGTTAATGAGGAGTCAGTCATTTATAATAAACAGGGTGGCCTAAACGGCCACTATTCGAAGGAGATGGAGATATGAGAAAAGTAATCATAACAATCGGACTTGCGGTGCTGGTGCTCGCTGCGAGTGTGTCACAGGCGTCAGTGGTATTCTTTGATACCGCTGACCCAATGGTGATGCCCGGAGAAACAATTTCGGTTACCATTTTTTCAACAGTTATTACAACTCAAATCAGAATGGACCGAATCAGCGACGCTGATTCCGGAACTGCAAGCAATCTATATTTAAACCCTGGGTATTATGAAATAATTAGCGAAGGAACATTAGTCAATACAAATGGTATATTGATCGAAGATGTTCTGACTTTAGCACCACCGGTTCCCCCTGAAATCTCTGGAGTACTCTACAGTTTTGATTATACAGTTCCTATAGCTCCGTTCGGTCACACTATTACAATCTTTGGTGACCCGTCAGATGAAGCCATCAATCAAATAAGCTGTTTTGTTGATAATGACTATGTAAGACTAACACCGGAAAGTTTAACGCTGACAGTAATACCGGAACCAACTAGCATAGTATTGCTTGGAATAGGCAGCTTGTTACTCGCAAAAAGTTAAAAGAAAAAAGTTTTTAGAAAGGGGTGAAATTATGAACAAACGAGTAATCATATCGATAATAGTCGCAGCAATCTACGATTTAGGTTTTAGTGTGCAGCCAGCACAGGCTCAACTGATGATGTACTGGACGGATGACGGTAGCGACAAGATTCAACGCGCTAATCTTGATGGAACTGGGGTGACAGACCTCGTTACGACTGGCTTAAGTGGACCTCTTGGTCTTGCCATTGGCGCTGCCAGTGGCAAGATGTACTGGACGGATTGGAACACCGACAAAATCCAGCGGGCAAATCTAAATGGAACTGGTGTTGAAGACCTTATTACTAGCTTACATTTACCCTACGATATTGCCCTTGATGTAGCTGGTGGTAAAATCTACTGGACAAGTGAGGATACTGACAGGATACAACGGGCCAATCTTGATGGCTCTGCGATGGAAGTCCTTGTTACCGGCCCAGTAGTCCCTGCTTCTTCTCCTTTTAGTATCGCTCTCGAACTGACGAGCGGACAGATGTACTGGGCGGATCCCTTATCTGGCAAAATCAAGCGATCTAATTTAGATGGAACCGACGTAGTAGAGCTAATTACAATGGGCTTAGATGATCTTACTAACATTGCTTTAGACGTTGTCGGTGATAAAATGTACTGGGCAGATAAGGGTACTGACAAAATCCAACGGGCTAATCTGGATGGTTCAGGAGTTGAAGATATTATAACGGGTTTAACTTATCCTGCTGGAATAGCTCTCGATATACCTGGAGGCAAGATATACTGGACGGATTTTTATAATGATAAGATTCAGCGAGCGAATCTAGATGGATCCAATGTTGAAGACCTTATTACAACTGGTCTAAGTGGCCCCTATGCCATCACCCTCGGTCCTATTCCAGAGCCAGCGACAATCCTCTTGCTTGGAGTGGGTGGTCTCTTGCTGATAAGGAAAATCAGGTAGTGAACATAAGCCACAAGTTTTACAAAACACAAACCAGAGTAACTATTAAGGGAGAAATGAGATGTCGAAAGTAAAACTATATCCCATTCTGGTAATTCTAACCTTATTGGCACAGCCAGGTTTATTGTTAGCCCAAGAAACACCCGTATCAATCGGGGGAACTGTAGCATCATCGTCAAGTGGAACATATACAGGCTTCGTGGAAACCAATTCCACCGACCCTAATTGGGTGTTAGTCATTTCAGATTCTATATTGCGAGCGAATACTTGAATAAAACCGGAAACTATGGTATAATACGACAACAAGGCAATTCTCCGATTGTGAAAGGAGGAAAAAATGAAGGCGGGGAAAATCATACCAATCGTACTGGCCGTGTGCGGGCTGGCTTTCTGGCCATTGCCCACTAATGCGACTCTGATAACCATACAGATTGAAGCTATAGTCGACTCCGTCGATGACAGTGGCAACTACCTCGAAGGACAAATCAACCCCGGCGACATCATCACCGGTTACTATACATACGAATCCACAACACTAGATTCAAGTCCGCTTGATCCGGTTGTAGGACATTATTATCACTATAGTCCACCATCTGGGGTCTCGCTGACGGTTGGTGGTTTTGAGTTCGAAACCGACTCGGCTAATGTTGACTTCCTTATAGCCATTGCCAACGATGTAACATCGGGTGGGTTACATGACAGTTACTGGATCCACAGCTATAACAATCTGCCATTATCCAACAGTGTTTCCGTCGACGAGATTTCATGGTCACTCAGAGATTACTCTGCCACGGCTCTTTCGAGCGATGCGTTACCCACAACCGCTCCGGTTCTGGATGACTGGCAGATAAATCTTCTGCGTTTGCGCGGTCAAAGAGCAGGGTATATTGTCGACGCTCATGTAACATCAGCCATTCCAGAGCCAACAACATTTTTGTTGCTCGGTTTAGGTAGTCTGTTGTTAAGAAAACGTAGTTAGCCAGAAACTTTTGTTGGGGGTAAGGAGATGAAAAAATGTTCTTGCGGAAGAAACTTATCATTAGCATCGTTTCACTAATCATCCTTATCGCCAATTTAACTTTAGCCGATTGGAAAGAAAATGCAAAAGCTATAAAGGTCTCCGGCGGAGAAGACCACACACTTGTTCTTACGCAGAACAAATGGCCTTGGGGGTGTGGGGCCAACGACGCTTATCAGCTTGGCATTGGTGACCACGATAACCGATTGACACTTGTGCGCGTTCACAAAGGCGATATAAACTCTCTTTCAGATTATCTTGAGAATATAAACGACATCGACGCCGGCTGGTTGCATTCATTAGCTCTGGACGTCAATCGCGGTGTTTGGGCCTGGGGAAATGATAACGCCGGTGGACAAATTGGAAAATATCCTTAATTTTAGTAAAAATTGCCATTTTTTGTGTAACGAATTGGGTGACTTTTGCGCCTTTATATAAGGATAGCAGGCCGTGCGGCCAAAAATTGTCCGCATGGAAGATTTTTTTGCTTGAAATCGCGGTTATTGTGATATAATGAGTCTGCTAGCTTACATTAGCGAAGAAAGGAGACAACAATGAGGAGAGTGATTATACCTGTTCTTTTAATTACCGCCTTTGGATTCTGTTTTGTGCCAAAGGCAAAAGCCTACCCGGTAACTATCCAAATTGAAGCTGTAGTCGATACCGTCTATGACAGCGGCAACTACCTCGAAGGACAAATCAACCCCGGAGACATCATAACCGGCTACTATACGTACGATTCTTTAACACTTGACTCCAATCCATTGCCAGACTATGCGGCTTATTACCAGTATAATCCACTCTGCATTGTCTCGCTCACCGTGGGTGGATTCCATTTTATAACTGATACTGATAATATGGATTATCGTATTGCAATCTCTAACGGCTACCAGTCGCGAGATAGTTACTCGGTAGGAAGCAAAAACAATTTGCCTCTTTCTAATGGGGTTTTGGTTCACGATATTTACTGGCTTCTCGTGGACAACACATGCAACGCACTAGAAAGCGATATGCTACCTACAACGCCGCCCGTCCTTGAGCAATGGCAGACAAATCGTTTACGCATAGAAACAGACAGAAACTTTTACATCGATGCTCATGTAACCTCTGCTGTTCCCGAACCAGCGACGATTATTTTGTTTGGCATAGGAACGTTGTTATTTAGAAAACGAAGGTAATCATAAACTTTTGTTGGGGGACAGGGAGATAAAAAAATGTTCTCACGGAAGAAACTTATCATTAGCATCATTTCACTAATCATTCCTATTACCAATTTAACTTTCGCCGACTGGAAAGAAAATGCAAAAGCTATAAAGGTCTCAGGCGGCGAGGACCACACACTCGTTCTTACGCAGAACAAATGTCCTTGGGGTTGCGGTGCTAATTATGCTTACCAGCTCGGCATCGGTGACAGTTATTACCGATTGACACTTGTACACGTTCACGGACCTGGTGATGTAGGATTCCTTGAAGATATAAACGACATCGACGCCGGCTGGTTGCATTCATTAGCTCTGGACGTTAATCGCGGTGTTTGGGCCTGGGGCGGTAACTATCCTTGGGGCCAATTGGGTGATGGTACTGATGATGATAAGCAAACACCTGTTCAGGTTCACGGCGGAGGGATGGGAACCCCATACCTCCAAAACATCATCGCCATCTCTGCCGGCAGAAGCGGCGAACACTCTCTGGCGGTTGATGTCAACAATTTCACCTACGCCTGGGGAAGAAACTATGAGGGACAGTGCGGCAATGGCGAAAGCGGTAGCAGTAACGGAAAGCTTACGCCCGTTAAGGTCCTCTCCGGTGAGCAAGGTCTTGGTACGTACCTTAAAAACATCATTACCGTCTCCGCCGGCGAGCAGCACTCTATGGCCCTCGAGAAATTAGACCCCTGTGACCCAAATTGTAATGGCAGAGTTTACACCTGGGGTGATAATGAATACAAATTTGGAGAGTATGGCAAACTCGGTATCGGGGATGAACAGTCAAGCCACATTGACACACCTGTTCAGGTTCACGGTCCAAATAATGTAGGCGTTTTAGAAAACATTGTCGCTATAAGTGCCGGCTGGGACCACTGCATGGCCCTCGAAAAGTATGACCCTTTGAACCCCAATTATAAAGGTCGGGTCTATACCTGGGGTAGAAATACCCCATTATATCCATATCATGGTGGCGGCCAGTTGGGCAATGGAACCACAAACGACAGTAGTACGCCGGTTGTAGTTCTTGCCGGCGAGCAGGACCCCTGCGACCCGAACTCATATCTTAAAGGCATTATCGCCATCTCTGCTGGCGAAGGTCATTCGATGGCTCTGGACGTAAACGGATTTGTCTATACTTGGGGCGATAATTACTTCGGCCAGCTCGGTAATGGCACAAATGCCTCCTTTGACCCCTGTACCACACCTGTAAAAGTCGTCGGACCTGATTTGAATCATAATGGCGTCCATGAGCCTAATGAGGGTTACCTTGAAAATATTGTCACTATCTCCGCTGGCTTTTGGCACTGCCTTGCCATTGACGCCTATGGTACTATATGGACTTATGGCAAAGGCGAGGATCAATATGCGTCTGGCCGACTCGGCCGACTCGGAAAAGCAAATAATACCGATGATTGCGGTATCCCGCACCCAATAGCAGTTGTTTACAATATCACGCAGGAGGACTTTCGTTTCTCAATACAAGATGCCATTGACGATGCCGTGAACGGTGATATTATCCAGGCGATGCCGGGTTCCTTTTACGAAAACATCGATTTTGGTAACAAGACCTTAACTCTCAGAAGTGCCGACCCAAATAATTTCGGCGTAGTGGCCAATACAATAATTGATGGATACCGGTCTGGGTCTGGTAATGTAATAACGTTTGGTAGCGGTCAAAATTTGGTTCTCGCTGGTTTTACAATTACAAACGCTGTTGGCTCTGGCATATATTGCGATTCATCGTCTCCTCAAATTACCAACTGCATCATCGAGGACAATGGTGATAATGGCATATATAACCAAAACTCTTCATCCGCTATTGTTGCAAATAACATAATTCGCAATAATGGGGGCTATGGAATACATTATTACTGGATCTGGCCTGATATGACTTCAGAAATCAAAAACAACTGGATACACAGCAACGGCAGTGGAATCTATATTGAAGAAGTTGACGAGCCGGTAACAATTCGAAATAATACCATCGCTAATAACAACGGCTATGGAATATACTCTTATCACTCATATGGGGTCAACCCCGATGTTACTAACTGCATTATTTGGGGGAACAACGATGGCCAGCTATACACCAATAACCCACCTTTTAATAGCATAGCATACTCCTGCATTCAGAACTGGACCAGCGGAGGCGAAGGCAACATCAATGTCGACCCGTGTTTTGTCGATGCAGATGTTAACAATTATCACTTAGGTCCGAACTCACCCTGCATCGATACCGGCGACCCATCTTTCGACCCCGACCCGAACGAAACCGACATCGACGGCGAAGACAGGATAATGGACGGCGACGCCAATGGCACTGACATCGTTGACATGGGCGCAGATGAATTCTTTTGGAGCCCCGCTGATTTCGACCGTAACGGAATAGTCAACTTCCTCGATTACGCTGTATTGGCCGCAGCCTGGCTGACTGAGTTTGGTGACAGCAACTACAATGAAGACTGTGACCTCGAAGATAATAATACGATTGACTATAATGATATTGCCTTGTTCTGCAAAGATTGGCTCTGGCAGCCAGGGCAGGAACAATCAGACCCGCTTAAGATGATGGGTTCTGGTGTAGGCCAAGGTATGCCCCAGAGTCTCGGTTTTACTGATGTGCTTTACCAGGCCGAACAGCTTGAATCCGAACCTCAACCTGAACCCGAAGTACAATCCGAGTCTGAACCACAGTCCCAGTACGAACCGTCTTATGATACTCAAGTGTTAATAGACTGGCTTGAAGGAGTGCTTGCAGATGAGCAAAACAGAGAGATGATAGACGAAGAAGGGATACAGCTAATGATAGAATCGCTAAAGGAGCAACTGTAGAGCGCCCAGCATCAAGTATTCAGCATCGAGCTAATTTTTATTGACTTTTGCCTGAAAATATGTTAAAATTCCGCCCAGTTTGCAAGTAGGCAAACGACAACTCGCCCCGTAGGGCAAGGTCTTCAGGGTCAGCAGACCCAAGTCAAAAATAATCGTTAGTGAATAGTGGTTCTTGGATGCTTAATGTTCAATAACCGATTACCAATTACCAGTTACCAATCATCAATCAAAAATGAACAATTATGCAAAACAAACCCAATTTGCGAAAAGCCAAAAATGTATTTAAACCTCCATTACACAAAGGATTATGAAAACAAACCATGTCTTCGGATGCCGGAAAAACAAACCCAAACAAACCCAATTTTATCGGCCTCCGACGGACTCAAGAGGAATATGCCTGAGTCACTGATTTTTCTGAATTTCCGAATCTTTCTCGATCACCTTCTTCTCTTGGGTTTTCCTGAACTCAGCGAGTTTCTTGGCAAGGCCTTTATCGGATAAAGCTAAGATTTGAACTGCCAGAACTGCTGCGTTTTTCGCACCCGCTTTTCCAACCGCCACCGTTGCCACCGGCACCCCCGGCGGCATCTGAACCGTGCTCAAAAATGCGTCAATCCCCTCCAGCCCCGAGTCCGAAATCAACGGCACGCCGATGACCGGCAGCGTCGTTCGGCTCGCCAGGGCGCCGGCCAGATGTGCAGCCATACCCGCCGCCGCAATTATCACCTTTACCCCATTTTTGGCTGCATTTTCCGCAAATTCAGCCGCCATCTGTGGCGCCCGATGCGCTGAAATTACCCGCACCACCGGCTTAATACCAAATTCGCCGAGCTGCTCGATGCAACTCTGCATTACATCCATATCACTGTCGGAACCCATCACCACCGCCACAGTGTTTTTCTTTTCGGATACCATTGTTTTTCCCCGATCTCAAGGTTACAATATTTCAGTCTTCTGAATTTGTTGTGGCGTAAGCCATCTTAACGATAAGGATAACAGCCAGGTGCTGAAGATGCAAACAAGAAAACCCATTGTTGCAGGTCAATTCTATCCCGGCCGACATAATTCCTGCGTCGCTGAAATCAACGAATGCCTCCGGCAGGAGAGGCCTGCCGAGTCGTTGCCTGAAACAATAGCCGCAGGCATCGTTCCACACGCCGGCTGGACCTTCAGCGGCAGTTTAGCAGCCCTGGTCTTTTCAGCAATAAAACAACGCCACGATAACGTTAATACCTTTGTTATATTTGGAGCGGCGCACGGCTATTACGGGTCTTCGCCCGCTGTTTATGATAAGGGAAGCTGGTTAACGCCTTTAGGCGAGGTGGCTGTCGATGAAAATTTGGCTGACGCTGTGCTGAAAAGCGATGCTGCCGTTAGTGACACCTCGGCACATGAATATGAACATAGTATTGAGGTGCAGGTCCCGTTCATCCAGCATTTGTTCGCTGATGCAAAAATACTGCCGATTCTAGTTCCGCCGAACGAGCAGGCGATTTCGCTGGGTGAGGTTGTAGGTGACATTATCAAGCAGCAACAGAAAAAAATTGTTTGCATTGGCTCAACTGACCTGACCCATTATGGCCCGCGCTACGGTTTTACACCTATGGGAACAGGTGCAAATGCTCTGCAATGGGCAAGCGAGGTCAATGATAAAGAATTTATCGACTTGGCCTTGAAACTGAAACCGCAGAAGATGCTGGCAAGCGCTGCTGAGAACTATAACGCCTGCGGCGCCGGCGCAGCGGCGGCGGCGGTTGCTGCCGCAAAAAAACTCGGCAAAACAAAGGGCCTGCTGCTTGCTCATACCAACAGTAACGAAGTAATGATGAAAAAGATGGGCTCTTCAAGCACCGAGGCCGTCGGCTATGCAGCGATAGTCTTTTGATTTGTGGAATGAAAAAAGCCAACGGTCGGATTCGAACCGACAACCCCCGGTTTACAAAACCGGAGCTCTGCCGTTGAGCTACGTTGGCATCTAAATCGTCAAGACAGCTTACGCCGGAAATGATAATAAAAACTTGAACCTCAGTCACGCATTTTTTCAGAGAATCACGGCCCAGCAGCTCCTTAATCGTTATTCTTTCGCAGATAAGCGAAGTAATAAACTCCCCCCACGAAAAATGCTCCTCCGATAATATTGCCCAACGTAACTGGGACAAGATTTCCAATAAGAAACCCTGACCAAGTAAGGCTGTTGACCGTCTCGGCTAATCCCGCTGCATTAACAACAGCAGCGTTTCCTTTAAGAAACAATCCTATGGGAATAAAATACATATTTGCCACGCTGTGCTCAAAACCACTGGCAACAAACGCCATGATGGGGAAGTAAACTCCAAAAATCTTGCTTATGGCATCCTTCCCCGCAATGGCCAACCAGACCGCCAGGCAAACCAGCCAGTTACATGCGATTCCCCTGCAGAACGCTTCTGAGAAGGAAAGGTTTACTTTTCCCACTGCAGTCGCCAGGGCTGCTGCGCCGACGCCCAGGTTTCCAACCTTCCACAGGTTACTGTAGTACATAATGATGACGAGCAATATCGACCCTGCAAAGTTTGCAAAAAAAACAAAGAACCAGTTTCGCAGCATCCCGTTTACTGAAACCTTGCCGGCGAGAACACCGGTTAGCATCAGGCAATTGCCGGTAAAAAGCTCAGCCCCGGCAAGAACAACAAGCATCAGGCCGACGGTAAAGACACTTCCACCTATGAACTTGGCAAAACCTACGCCAAGGTACTTCGACAGGTCATGTGTAACCATTGTGCATAATTCCGCACCGAAGCCAATGTACACCCCTGCTAACATCCCAAGGAGCAGCATTGGTAATATTTGAAGTTCTGATTTGTTCTTACTAATCTCTACGACATTTTCTGTTACTTCCTTCGGAGACAAAAATCCATTCATTGTATTCTACTCCTGCTTTGAAATTCGCCTGTTTCTTGAACTTTACTATTTGCTTTCAATCAGACTTATTAATCTGTCCTTTGCCTCTCGCAATTGATTTACAAGTTTGTCGCTGGCCCCGAAAACAGCTTTATTGCGAAAATCTGCTTCCTGCACCG
>Ga0315285_10005814_pt1 | contig 12680 bp, 13 predicted proteins | sample YL17G09_36_MG_FD_203698 | JGI IMG/M metagenome (GOLD analysis project Ga0315285, IMG submission 203698) | Sediment microbial communities from Yellowstone Lake, YNP, Wyoming, USA - YL17G09_36 | ecosystem: Environmental > Aquatic > Freshwater > Lake > Sediment | place: USA: Wyoming | collected... | reverse complement strand
AGAACAGCAGGTAAAATCATTTCTTTAATGGTTAGAAAAATTATTTCTAACGAGAAAAGAGTAGAGGTTGTTATTCCAGAAAATAATTTATTAAAAATTAAAAAAGGAAAAATCTGTATACTTGCACAACACGGAGATAGTGGATTGAATAAGAGAAAACCAAGTGAACTTATTAACTTATTTGGAGAAGGTTCTTCTTGTTATCATTTAATCTTAAAAGGTCACTGGCATTCTTTAAAAGTTGAAGAAGGTACAAATTACTTAGCTATTACCGCGCCATCTGTAGCATCTGCAGATAAGTATATTATGGAAGAGTTGGGTCATAATAATCTTCCGGGGTTTGTTTTAGGTTCTGAGCCTAATTGTTATGGTTTTAATTATGAAAAAATAACTTTATTTTAAAATGGTTAATAATAAAAAAATAGAATTTTTAGTTAAGCAAGGCTATGACAGAAATATTATTGATGTTTTTATAGATTGTGGTGTTGAAAGACATTTGTTATGGTTTTTGAGCATAAATAAAAAGGGATTTATGAAAAAAATAGATTCTGAAGAAATAAGAGTTGTTAATAAATATTTTGAAGATTGTGGCGATGCTATTAAACATCTGGCTTCAATTAAGGATAAAACTCAGATTTATGTAGAGGCTGTTAAACAAGCTTTTGATTATAAAAAAGACTTAGAGAGAAAAGAAAGAAATGTAATTTATCGTTTCGAAAATGGATATTACATTTCCATTTTAAATGAGCAAGATTTACAGTTAGAAGGAAAAATGATGTCTAATTGTGTGGGTGGTTACTATCACACTGTTAGAGAAAAAGAAGTTGGAATATTAGCTTTAAAGCATTCTTCTAAAAGAACTGTAGTTCATATAGAAATTAAAAATAACGGCCAGTTATCACAAAATTTTTCAAAAGCAAATTCACAAATAGGAATAGAATATTGGAAAATGATTTTAGAGTTTTTTGAAAAGAATTCTAAGAAAGTTGATTTTAAAAACTTATTTGGAGATGCATATGTTACATCATCTGGTGGAGGATATATAAACAGCGTCTCTTTATGTGTACCGACTTCGATAACTCATGAATTAAAAGATGGTGTTAAAAAAATTAGTTTTAATGATGCTTTTGAATTAAAAAGATTTTCATTGGATATTCCCAAACATACAGAAGAGATAAAGTTCTCAGAAAAATCTGATTTAACCAAATGGTTACAAGATAAAAAGAATGAGATTTTAAAAGTTTATGATGATTTGACAGAACAGATAAATTTAACAAATTCATCTGACTTATATCTTTCTGATGAAATTAAAGAAAAAATATTCGGTAGCCACAAAAATGCTTATTTAATGAAAGGTGAAAAACACAACCTTTCAGAAATCAACATTCAACCGGTTACACAATATGAAAACGCAATGGGAGAAGCGCCTGCAGAAGCTCCAGTAGAAATGGAAGCTCCAGCAGAAATGGAAGTAATTGACCGTAATGGGAACGGTTTGGAGGATGTTAGAATAGATATAGGAAATCGTATTATGCCAATTAGACAAAGGGTTGCAATGTTCGCAGCTCCAGGAATTCTCCGAAGAGAAGGAGATGAAGCAGTTGAGACAATGGATGAAGAATTTACAAAAGAAGCTGAGGTTGATTTTAATGATGATATGGAAGTTGTTGGTAATCAACCACCTAACAATGAAGCATATCCTCCAAACGGCCCAATGGAAAACCTAGCAAGAGGAATTTATGAAGAACTTATTACAATAGAAGATGTTCAAAATGCTGAAACAATAGTTATACAAGAAGGTGATATGGTTGAAGCAGAGGGCGCTGATGGAACATATGAACTTATTCAAATTGAGCCTATGGCCATATATCCAGAAATAGAGATACCGCCGGCACCTTTTGAAGAGATTTTAAAACGAGCAAAATAAAGTTTAAAAAAATTGTAACTTTTTATTGTTTTTTTAGTTTAAATAAAAAAAAGTTACTATATTTGTAAAAAATTAATTAAATTAAACACTATGACACAAATTAAAGAAAAACGTTTTTTTGTCCTTGAAGCTGACAAGAAAAACAAAAATCACAGAGTTTTCACAGAGCAACTATTAAAATCTTGGTGTGCTTCTGAGAAACTAAAAGAAGCCGGTTATGATATTGAGTGCGCCATCGATGATGGAGAGTATGATTATGATTTCATTAAAGATGAATTCAATGTTGGTCGTATTACAAAACTTGAAATGGAAGGCAAAAAGCTTTTTGCTACATGTCAATTTAAGACAGAAGGTGAATTTCCTTACATTAATGAAATAAACACTGAAGAAGGCTTCTTGGAAAAATGTGCTATTACTCCAAAAGGTAAAGGTGCTGTAAAGAATCAAATAGTTCAAGAAGATTATGAATTATATGGTTTTAATTTAATCTGGGCACACGAATCAGCTTTCGCTGAAGAGGTTCCAGCAGCAGAAACTGCTAAAGCGTAATTTTACCACACTTACGACGGCGTATATTTGATTAAAGTCAAATGTATATATAAAAGCTCATCCTGAATTGGATGAGCTTTTTTTGTTTTAGTAATGTTTACTTTTATGTTTTTTTGAATAAGTTTGTTTTAAACATTTATTCATGGAAAACAAAATAAAAACATTAGGCATTTCTCTCGATGGAGTTCTTAGGGACTTACATTCACAGTTCGATACTGTTTATAGAAAAAATTTTATTAAAAACGATTCATTAGTTCAGGCTGATGAGAATTTTCAATATATACTTCCGGAAGCCAATCAAGAAGATAGTGAGTTAGACAAGCTAGAAAAGATTGTAAAAGAAAAAATAACTCTTCCAGTAGATACAAATGATTTAATGAATCATTATCATTTTGATTCTCGAGAACAATTTGAAAATTTCTTCCAAGAATATGCTTTTGAATTATTTGCTATGGCCGGACAATTTCCGCGTTCTTTTGATGGCGCTAACCGTTTACAAAATTTCGGCAAATTCAACGGATTATTCAATACGATTTTACTTGTTAAAGGAATTGATAAAATAACATCAGCTACCTATGCCTTTTTAGGTAAGAGTGGATGTAAGTTAGAAAATATAAAATTTGTAGAAAATGATGCTGATAAATGGAATTATTGTGATGTGTTGATTGATGATAGTCCGGAGAGTTTTGAAAACAAACCAGAAGGAAAGACTTCAATAAAAATCTCACACCCTTATAACACTTATGGTGATGTTGATTATTCTTTCGATAATATCAATGCTGTTTATAATGAACTTTTTCTTTTGAAGGTGTTTAGACCAGAAAAATACCAAGAAATAATTACTAAACAAAATAAAGATAAAAAGAATGAGTAATACTAGAAGTTTTGCTGAAAGAGAATTAGATATTCTTGTTAAGTCAAATACAGACCCAGAAAATAGACCAATCATAGAGGAATTTATTCCTGAGATACTTGCTTTATGTGAGAAATTTGGAAGGTCTGGGCAAAGTGGTGGGTCTGCCCCATATACTGCACAAGCCTTATCTAGTGCTGTTAAAAAATTATGTATGCAAGAACCTATTTGTCCAATTACAGGAATTGATGAAGAATGGGTTGATGTTAGTAGCTATGGAGACGGTGAGCCAATGTGGCAAAACTGTAGATGTTCTGGGTTATTTAAAGACGAAAAAGGAGAATCAATGTATGTGGATGCAATTGTCAAAAAAACCCAAAAAGGAGATACTTGGAGTGGAAGTTTTTGGTTAAATAAAAAAGATTATTTAACTGGAAATAAAGATTTGATGATTAGCAATGCACAATATGTAAAAGAATTTCCATTCATACCAAAAACATTTTATATTGACGTTATTGAAGAAGAGGTGGCGCTAGATGATTGGGAAATGTATTTGAAAGATAAAAGTCAATTAGATGAAGTGTTTGAGTATTACAAGCCAAAACCAATAACAAGAGAAGTGTTATTTGAAAAAGAAGAAAAATATTAAAATTTTTTTTATAACAGTTTACTTTAGAAGTATACGTAATTAAATTTGATAAAAACATAAATAACAATGTCAGAAACTCAAACAAAAACAGAAGAACAAGTTAGGGAAGACCACAATAAATTTGTGGATAATGTAATTGAAAAAGTTGCTAATAACAGCTCTAAATATTACATCTATTGTCCCCCAATGAATGTTGCCAGTGGCGGCATTAGCGTATTATTTAGAAATGCTCAAATTCTAAAGGAATCCGGCAAAAGCGTAATTATGATTTACGAACCAAGAGTTGACCAAAAGGCTTCTTATGATGCTTCTTTAAAAGCAAAAAAGAAAATAGATATATATGAGCCATTTAATCCAACTTGGCTAGGAGACCTTGCAGAAGGAATTGAACTTCAATGTTTAGGTGATGGAGAAGCAAAATTTAATAACGGAGAAACTAAGAAGTGTATGCCTCTTACATTAAATGTTGAAGATTTTCTTTTAATACCTGAAGGGTTTCCAAATATTATGGAAAAAACAGCTCAAATACCTTGTAAGAGAATAATTCTTGCTCAGAGCTGGTACTATATTTTAAATTCATTAAACATGAATCAGAAATGGCAACATTTCGGAATTAAAGATGTTATTAGTGTTTCTGATGGAATTACTGAATATCTTAATGCTGTTATGCCAGGACTTTCTATTAAACAATATTCTCAATCAATAGATAGAAAAATATTTAAACCGGTTGATGTTACTGATAAAAATCCAGTAATCGTTTTTACTCCCGGAAGAACTCCTGATGCTGTTATAAAAACATATAATGTTCTTAAAACATTCTATGCATTCAATCCTCAGTTCTCTTGGATAAGAGTTGATGAATTAAAAGGTTTATCAAAAGAAGATTATGCAGAAAGATTAGGAGCTGCAAGCATTTGTTTATATACAGACGAAATTGCTGGATTCGGAACTATGCCTTTAGAGGCTATGGCTATGGGAACTCACGTTGTTGGTTGGACTCCACTTGGAGGAAAAGAATATATGAAATCCAATAATGGTTTCTGGGCTAATAATGGTGATATTTTTCAGCTTGCTGAACTTCTTGGTTTTGCAGTAGAAAAATGGCTTACCGGCAAATTAGATGCAGAAGTAGTACAAAAAGAATATGAGGAAACTCTAACAAGATATGCTCCAGAAAAAGAAGTGGAGTCTTTTAATAACATCATAAATCAATATAAAAATGAAAGAATTGCAGAACTTAGCCAGCTTAAACGATAAGAAACTTCTTGTTGTATTGCCAATAAAAAAAGTGGTAGACACGTTTTTGAACGAATGTGCTTATTCAATTGCTCAACAAAATCAACCAATTGATTTATTGGTTTTATTTAATGGAGAAAGTGAAGAAGAATTAAATTCTTTAAAAGCCATTTTGGATAAACCATCTATAACTGTTCCGGACAAAGCTGAAGACGGCACTGTTCAGCAAAAAGTTATAGAAGCTGAAAGAAAAATAAATTATATTGTTGAAAAAACAGGTAGTTATACTTTTCAGCAAATTTTTAACGAGGCATTAAATTATGCTGTTATCAACAAATACGAAACTTTTTCGGTTGTAGAATCTGAAGATGTTGTTGATGTTGATTGGTATAAAAATGCGCTTAATTATGCTGCTAAAAAAACAGATAAAGATGCGTTTTTACCTATAACAAGAGAAGTGTCTAATGGAGGTTTTATTGGATTTTTCAATGAAGCTTGTTGGGTTGATGGATATGCTGAGGTAGCTGGAGTATTTGATTTGCAATTGTTAATGAGATTTAATTGTGCAAACATAACTGGTGCCGTATTTAGAACAAAATCTATTCAGGAGCATTCGGAAACTGTTGATGGACAACTTAAGGTCATAAAAGAAGGTTTTAAATATAGTTATAGTCATGAATTCTTTTTAAGAATGATTTATGATGATTTGAAATTTTTTACTGTACCTAGATTAGGTTATGAACATAGAATAGACATTCCTATTGAAATCGTAGACCCATTCTCTTCTAAAATTCCAAGAAACATAACTGCTTGGCCAGAAGAAAGAGGTGGAATGTCTCCAGAAGAAATTAAATTTTGGAATGAAGCTGCAAGAAAAGAATATTTCATAAGCAGGCACGATAGACCCATCAAGTTTGAAAAGAAAGTTGTTGCTTAACATTTGATTAAAAGCCATTATTAATTAATGGCTTTTATTTAAATTAATGTGTATTAGATGGGAAAAGATAAAATAAAACCGTTAAAAGAGCTTAAGTTTGATTCAGTAGGTGAAGAATACATCTATTTGTATGAAACTTTAGCAAGTTCTATAGGAGAAACTAATGGATATCAACCATCTATTGAGGAACTTAGAAAATCGTATAAAATTCTTTCAGAAGAAGATAATAATTATGATGATGAATTAAAGAAAAGATACGAAAAAACATCAATTTATTGGTCTGATAAACAAGAAAAAGCTATTGTTGAATATCTAAAAGAAACTGATGAGTTTAAAAGAAATAGAATATTTAACACAGAAATATACGGACCATTAAAAAAGCTTGTAGAGAACATTATATTCACATATAAGTTATTTAGGGCAGATGTTGATGTTAGAGAGTTACAAGTTGATTGTATGTCTTTTTTATCTACCAAACTAGAGAAATACGACCCAAGAACAGGAGCTAAAGCATTCGCTTATTTAGGTACCATTGCTAAGCATTATTTAATGGGAGAAAAGAGAAGTGCTTACAAAATGACAAAAACTAGTCTTGATATTGATGAAAATGTAGAAGAAGCTAGTTCTCAACCCGGCAACAATTATGAACTAAAAGATGGTGAAGAACAAAAAGATACTAATTCATTAGTTTTTGAAGCTATTGTTGCAAAATTAAAACAGGAGATGAATAAGCCAAAAATACTTCCAAATGATAGGAAAGTAGCTGAAGCTATAGTTTACATATTTGAAAATCATGATATGCTTAAAATTTATAACAAAAATTTGGTATATCATTTATTAAAAGAAAGAACCGGTTTACAAACAAAAGAAATAACTTATTCCTTAAGTAGATTCAAGAGCACCTACAAGATATTTAAGCATGACTTCTTAAAAACGTTAGAATAGATATTTTTTTGTAAGCCATATTTACTATAAATGAATTAATATGGAAAATAAGAAAGTTGACATATCTGTTGCTGGTTTAGAAAAATTACTTGATAAATCCTTAGACAGTTTTCACGAAGAGCGAGATTTAGCTCTCGAGAGATATCGTAGACAAGATGAGATGATGCAAAGTGCAGACGATTTCGTCCTTCAAGGTAAATTTGCCGTAGATTATTTAAAAATAGCAGCCGACCGTTCAAACGCAATATTTAGCATTGCAAAGTTAGTAAAAGACATTATTTACAAAGATGATTCTGGCCCAAACAAAGGTAGTTCAGGTCCAGGTGTTGGTGATAATCAAAAGTCAGAAATTTTAAAGCTATTAAAAGAAATAGACACTAAAAAGGACGAAGAAAAAACTGAATAATAATTAAAACAAAATGGGACTTCAAAAACCTGTAGAAAACGAACTTACAGAAGAGCAGGGAAAATTACTTGCCCAACTCACATCTATTAAAAGTTCTTTTTCTTTAAAATTAAAAAGGCCAAAATCATTAGATGCAAGTCAGCAAATAAGTACGTTTGACTATACTAAAAAATTAACTGAGTCAACTCTTGGTGCTGCAACTATGGACCTTTTTCTTAAAACATTTTTAGATAAATTGTTCGACCCAAATAATGACAAATTGGAAAGAATGGTTTTAAGGTCTATGGCTAAGTATTTAGATGAAAATGGTAAAAAAATTAGTCCCACACAATCCAATAAAGACTGGTTACTTGACCATGCTCTTGCCCCATTAAATGCAACTTTTAGAGTTGCAAAAGCTGCAATAGTTAAAAAGATAATAACTATGATATTTGGTCCAAAAGAAAAAATGGACAAAGACCCAGTGTTACAAAGTTATTATTTAGATGCGGCAATTTGTTCTTCTGATATGTTTTCTATTTCAAATCCAGTTAGTGATTCTGATGGAGATTTTGAATTTAATAAAGTAGAATTAAAAAAACGATTAGAAAAAGGAGATATACTTTTTGTTATTTCTTGTCAAGATGTTAAAGTTAAATTGCCAGAACAAATTTTAAATCAGGCTGATGATGTTATTGCAAATAACTCTAATCCAAGTAAGCCAAAGATTAATCCAGCAATTATGTTTGAGCAAGTAAATAACTCCGTTACTGCTGAAGCGCAAAGAATAAATTCTGCAGAAAACTCCAATGCGGTTAGAAAGAGTTTTATGCAAATACTAATTGAAAAAGTTATTAACTTAACAACTGTAGCAATACAACCTTACTTGCCGGGCATTGTGAATATAGTTAATTCGGGGCCAAATGGCAATTTAGGAGTAACAGCAAATGATTTTTCACCATCACCTTGTGACATAAGAAGTATGTGTGTTGGAGATAGCGCAGATTTTAAAAAGAAATCAGCATTTTTAAGTGCTATGATGAATTCTATTTATGCATATTTATTATCTGTAATAATTCAAAGATTAATTAAAGAGCTTAAAAATTTAATTAAAAAATATATTGTACAAAAGGCTCAAGATAGAATTAAAAGAAAACTTGCAAAGAGGAAGTTCTTATCAGAAGAAAGTTTGCAAAAAGAGGAAAAAGCGCAAAGGTTTGCCAGCGCTACAAAAAAATTAAGCGACATATTTAAATTTGACGAGGAATAAAAAACAAACATATGGCTTGTATAAAAATTGATAAAAAGTTACAGAAATCGCAAGAATTAGCAGATTTCTTTTCTTTTCTTTTGTTAGAAAATAGATTGAAGATTCCTAAGTTAGGTATTTTTAAGATTTTACTTGCAAAGGCAAGACCTGGATTGGATAGTGAAATTACAGCCACATCGGTTATTTCAAGATTTTCAGAAATTGGCATACCAACTGGCCCATTAGTTAATGGTCACCCAAATGTTATGGAAGCTTATACTCGAGTTATGATAGAAGAGATATATGACTCAATACAGAGCGAAATGAGAGTTGATAGCGCTGTTGATGCTGGAATGCTTGTTAATTCAACTGGAGGCAACTCTGGAGGTCCTGTGGCCAGCGTTGGAGCAAACCCTTTACCTCATTCAGCAGTTGGAATAGCTTCTTAAGATATGGAAAATAATACTGAAATAAAAAAAACAAACACACAGCTTCTTAAAGAAATTCAAGATGTTGTTGATAGTATTGATAAAGAAAAAGAAGAAATTGAAAAAAGACTTCAGATTATAGATATTTTAGAAAAAAAATATTATGATTTAACAGAAGAAGTAAAAAATAACAGCAAGAAATAATGGCAAAAAATTCATTTACACAGATGGCTGAAAGCGCACTTAGTATGAGTGGGCAAGAAGGTGCTGGTAGTAAATCAGATGGTTTAAGAATTATATATCCTGCTATTGTTAGAATTACCGATGATTATGCAGGATTCAATCGTATAAAAGCTGAAATTATAGAAATCGATTCAGAAGGAAAAGAAAAGCCCGGAAAAGATAGAAACAATGTTGAGGGTGGTGAAAAAGTTGATTTGAATTTAAAATATGCGCGACTTCCAATTTGCATTCCGCTTTTACCTGAATATGCACACATAAGACCACAAATAGGAGAAAGAGTTCTTGTTATATTAGAAAACCCAAATGACCTTACATCTAAAAGATATTGGATAGGGCCATTAATAAGTCAACAAATACAATTGCCGGGACAATCTTACGCAAGTTCAGAAGAAATGTTTAATCAAAACAATTTCTCTCAAAAAAACACAACATCAAATCCAACAACCGGAAGTCTTAATAAAGCCGCGATTTATTATCCACAACCAAGCGAGACAGCATTTCAAGGTAAACAAGATGCTGATATTACGTTTGCTCCAAGATATGCAATTACAAGAGTTGGTAGGTTTAAAAAAGGCACAACAGAACTAAATAAAGATACTCCTTGTTATTTAGAAATAAAACAAGTTGATTCTGAAAATAAAAACCCAAATTCAATAAAGATATTTGATAAACTAGCTTCAGCAACAAGTACGTTTAAGCCATATTCTCAAGCAAATTTACATTCTACAAATATTAATATTTATTCTCTTGAAGGTAAATTTAAAAGTGCCGGTGCAGATGTTGAAATTAGTGAACGTTTAAAAGATTTTGGAGATATCGCGAACAAATTACATCCAACTGTATTTGGTGATGAACTTATAAAATTGCTTAAATTGATTTTGACGTATTTAACTACTCACATTCATCCTCCTCAAAGTCCGGCTATCCCTGATGGAACCTCAGCACAATTAACTCCTTATTTAAGTGGAAATAAAATGCAGGATATGATATCAAATGTTGTTAGAATTAATTAAGTAAAGTATCCCAAGAAAGATAATTAAAATTAACTTAACCTTACTCGGATATCATTTTCTGGGTAACGAATTTCGAACATCGAAATTGGTGTGCTGTAGATAGCATTATCCAAATAATCAATTAATGTTCTAAATGTACTTGGTGCCTGAACTAATGTTCTTTGACCATTAGCTTGAGATAAAATTGTATTTGAATAATTTCCTCCATCCATATTGTAAAATCTTAAATCTACAACATTTATAACTCCAGGTATCTCTCTTAATGAATCTGTAATTTGTGAAACATAAATGTTTTGATTCATATTCCATTTGTTAACATCAAAGAAATTTTTTACAGTATTAAGTGCATTTAATTTTATTTCATTACCATTAAAAACTTTATCAACATATAAATCAATTTCAACTGATAAATTTATAACTTTTCCATCATTGATTTCAATAAAATCATTTAACATTCTATATGGTTGCATATAAGTTATTAAATTGCTTTTAACTATACTTAGTGAATTCGTCATAAGTTTGCCATTAGCATCTTTTGATAAAATATAAAGAACTATTTTATTGTCTTTTGTTTCTCCGTGGATTTTAAATGGAGAACCAAATTTTCCCGGTATTTGATAAGCTCTGGTTATGTAATCATTTAAAGTTACACACCTTCTTTGAGCTGCAAAATTTCCAGAAATACTATATCTCAATTCATCTACTGTCGGCAAATCAGCGCCACCTATTGCTGGAACTATGTTTATTGCTGTTGTAGAACCTATTACCTGTTGATTGATTTGAGTGTTAGAACCCATAATAACAGAGTTTATGTTTGAAACTTGCTGTAATGCATTTGAGCCAACATTAGAAAGTGTTCCTCCTCCTATTCTGTATTGAACGTATAAAGTAGAATTAGATGGAAGTGTTACACCTAAAGAGTGATTATCTAACATATCTCTAATTTGAATTTCTCCAGTTTGTCCAACCGGAATACTTTCCAAATATCTTTCATATGAATTATTAAATATGTTTCCACCACCAAAAGTTAATCTACAAGAACCATCAGCTAAAAAATCTTTTATAAATCTTTGAGTTACCTCTAAGTATTGTCCTGTTTTTAAACCACCTACAGGTGCCATACTTGTGTCTTCTACAAATATTTTATCTTCTGGCAATTCATCAACTTCCCAATATTTGTATTGAAAATTATTAAAATCTTCATAAGAAGGATTTCCTGCAAATCCAGTTCCTGGTTTTGCTATAACACTTATTATTTCTAACACATTTGAATCCGGTAAAGTAACTTCAAAAAATGGAGTCTGAGAATCTTGAACATCAATTTCTAATGAAAAAGTTTTTGTTAAACCAGCTTTTGCTATTTCTCTTTTTGTTATTCGATATCTTAATATGTCTTGATTTGAATTAAATATCGGTTCTATTTTTCTGTTTTCTGTTCCTGCTTCTGAAAAATCTAAAGAAAAATCAATCTCATTTGTAGTTTCAAATATTTGACCGGCACCTTTAATTTGAACTCCTGGTCTGTAAACGGGTAAGTAGTTTGTATCTGGCCCATTTGCTGTGGACGGCACCTCAATGGAGAAATCTGCAACAGTAATAGCCGGTCTGTAACCCGGAGCTTTATATCCAAGATTTTTAGCTAATCTATATATTGACGTTTTTTCTTGAGCCGTTTCCAAAAACATCTCATTAAATCTTTTGTCTGTATGATAGGAAAGTAAATCTCCAACATATGCCATAAGGTCTATTAAAGACATACCAACGCTAACAGCATTAAAATCCTGATATTGGTCAGGGTAATAAACTTTAATTATGTTCATAAGGTCAGTCCTTATGCTATCAAAATCTCTATTTAGATAAGTTTGGTTTCTTGAAACTATATTTCCGTTTGGACTTGCCATTATTTTATTTTTTAAATATCATCAACAGTATCTCTTACTGATGAGTCTGGTGTTGGTATGTTTAATTCAACCGTTTGAATAGTGTCAAAAAGTTCCTTTACGCTAAAAATAACTTTGACTCCCATCAAGTTTTGTTCAGGCTTGTTTTCAAATTGTATTTTCTTAATATCAATTTGAGGAATGAATTCAGCAACTTTCTTTTTTATGTCATCCTCAAGTCTTTGTTGCATTATTACGTCTAGTGGCTCGTCTAAGTAGTCAAAAATGGGTGAATAAAGGTTATTCCTCATAACTCTTTGTCTCCTTTTTGTAGTCAAAAGTGACACTAAATCATCCCTTAAAGCTCTTTCTGTGGTTGTATTTAC
>Ga0315285_10005809_pt1 | contig 12683 bp, 9 predicted proteins | sample YL17G09_36_MG_FD_203698 | JGI IMG/M metagenome (GOLD analysis project Ga0315285, IMG submission 203698) | Sediment microbial communities from Yellowstone Lake, YNP, Wyoming, USA - YL17G09_36 | ecosystem: Environmental > Aquatic > Freshwater > Lake > Sediment | place: USA: Wyoming | collected... | reverse complement strand
TTCAAAGAGTTAGTACAAACCTGATTTCACGCTGCCTTGATTCTTACCAAGCCGTTGTGGGTCTTCAGATAGATGTCACCGATACAAACAAGCTGTCCTGGGTTGACCATATCCACAATCTTTTTCTTGTCTGCTTTGGGCACCACCATCAAAGGTAGATCTATCCTTATGGAATTATTTTGTATCCATGCCGGTTGTAGATATTTGTTCGCATTCATTCTTCATCTTCCTGAAATACTCGATCCCATATTTGTCTAATTCTGTTGGTTTTACGCCGAGTTAGTCGAGCCGCAGTTATAATCGGTTTCAAAAAAACGATTGATTTAGTCGCGACTTTGCTGTTATTTGTTGCTTATCGATGATAAGTAAAGTTTTGCCAAAAATTCCGTGAAAATTTGAAACCGTTCCGTCGCCTAATACGACTTAGCTTGTTTGGCGACATTGTCTACTACCGTTTGAGAGGATAAATTACAGGTGAAGCCACACAACTTGATCATCCTGACTGCCATATTTATCTTTAGCTACGTGACTTTAGCCCGGCCCCAGACAGAACCAGGCAAACGCGCCACGCCACAGTACCGCACGATGAGATACACATCGCGACCAGCAGATGACGCCAGAGCCTGGCAAAGAAATGTCAGGGCCAAGTTTTCTGGAATACTCAAGATAGACGATCTTCTCGCAAAGAGAGGCGAAATCCCCTTGAACGGCAAAGAGCTCGTTTCCACCGACAGAGGTACGCATCTTGTTAAAGAACTCCAGATTCGCTCCACGCCAGGCAGGAACATCCGAATCATCGTCACCGTGCCCAGCTCCAGGAAAGGGCCTGTACCTGCGGTTGTCTGCATAGGCGGACACGGCAGCGATCAATACAGCCCGTATGACGAACCTGGCCTTTTTTGCCAGGTTGCCAAAGACGATTCCAGCGCAAAGGCAGATCGCATCTACAGAGGGTTCGGCACTATTCTGGCTAAAAGAGGATACGCGACCATCTGCACCACAGTGAGCCAGCACACAATATACGAAAAGGGCCGACTGCTGATGGCAGAGCGATTGTGGGACCTGATTCGCTGTGTTGATTACCTGGAATCCATGCCTGAAGTGGATGGCTCCAGGATCGGTTGTGCCGGACTATCTCTGGGCGGCGAAATGGCCATGTGGTTAGGGGCGATGGATGAAAGAATTGCCGCGACCGTCAGCTCCGGCTTTCTGACCACGATGGACAATATGGAGCAGAATCACTGCATGTGCTGGAAATTTGAAGGGCTCAGAGAGCTGGTCGATTATGCAGACATTTATTCTCTGATTGCGCCGCGGCCGCTTCAATGCCAGAACGGCCTGCTGGAACCTGCCAGCCAGTTCTACGTTCCGCTCGCCCGCCAGGCGATGGAGGAAATCAGAATAATATACAAAGACTTGGACAGGCCCGAGAATGTCACCCTGGATGTGCACGAAGAAGGGCATGTAATTGATCTGCCGGCTCTATTATATTTCTTCGAGAAGCACCTTTATCATAACCGGTGGATAGAATCGGCAGAATCCGGGCCGTAAGGATAGAGACCCCAGATGCCTGATCTTGCGAAAACACAGGCACTATTGTTTTGTCGAAGGTGATTTGATGGGTCGTCATTGCGAGCGAAGCGAAGCAATCCACCCTCCCTGGGCGGTTAAGATTGCCACGGCCTGCAGAGCAGGCCTCGCAATGATATCCATCAGTTAAACAGCAACCAAGCACTACTTTCGCGCCGCCGATCCAGCCTTCGCAGCCGCTTCCAGCCTTCGTCCGCCACTGGCGGACTTCGGCGGAGCAGGCTCGGCGGAGTCGGCTGCCCGCACCAGAGCACTGAATATTGCGTCGCGATGTTTGAAATCGTTGGTCAGCTCCGGATGCCACTGCACGAACAAGCCAAACCCTCGGTCGAGCCATTCCATAGCCTCGATAACCCCATCTTCGCTGCGAGCTGCAACTATCAACCCATTGCCCAGGTCGCCGACGGCCTGGTGATGGCTCGAAAAAACACGGGCTTGTTCGGCACCGAGGAGCTTGGCTAAAGAACTGGTAGGCACAATTTTGACCGTATGATATGCGCGGTGATCCACATCCGTACCTACCTGAGAAGGGATGTCCTGGATGAGTGTGCCGCCGGCAACAACATTTGTAAACTGCATTCCCAGGCAAATGCCGAGGATGGGCTTGCCGCTCGCCAGCCATAGGGTGATCAGCTTGCGCTCGAAATCGTATCGCTGAAGGGGCAGCAGTTTGACCGTCCGGTGGGGCTGCTGCCCGTATGCTGAAGGAGGCACATCGCCGCCGCCTACCAGGACCAGACCATCCAGACTCTGCAAATACCGCCGTAGAATCCTGTCATCATCAATGGTCGGCAGCACTACGGGCACACCGCCAGCCTCGGCGACGGCCTGGACATAGGCGAAATTCACAAGTGTATACGCCATCTTGTCCTGCTCGTCCACCTTGTAGACACTGGTAATGCCTATTAGAGGTTCGGTCTCGGCCAGCGGCGACGGGTCAGCCTGCCGCCCGGCGGGCTGGCTTTGGCAGCCCAGACACACCAGCAAAATCCCAAACCATACTGTCACAAATGCTCTTTTCATTGTGTACTCACGTCACTTATCAATTTCCCGCACTATGCAGTGCCGGACACATTTTACGACACCGTAAAGCAATAGTCTATTGCCCCGGATAGAAAAGAGCCCGGCAGAATCTTGCGACCATTGGCTGCGGCAACGGTCAACGGTGCTGCGGAATCGACGGAGTGCGCAAACGCGATGAGGCCTTTTAACCGTTCACAGCAATAAGATGTCGACAGCCGTTGCCAAGCTGCCAAATGTCTATCCCTCTTTGGCAGGTGCAATAAATAAGCCGGCCTCTGCGTCTAAATTAGGTATTTCTAAGGCGCTAGCAACTTGAGTCCAGCGTTGCAAATCATTGAACTGCAAGAAGTTACCTCTTTTCGGAGGACGGCATTGCTACTGACAACTGACAAGGTACAATCAAGCGAATTGATTTTAGGCCCCTAGTACGGTATCCTATATGTTTTTAGGCCCAGTCCGCCAGACGTATGGCGGGCAAGCTGTAGCCGACTCCGCCGAAGTCCGCCAGTGGCGGACGAAGGCTGGAAGCGGCTGCGAAGGCTGGATGGCAGAACATAAAGAACACGATTTGGAAAGGAAGATGAAATGACCAAGAGACACATCGCGCTGCTGCTAATTGTGACTATGACGTTTGTTGTCTCGCCGACAATTGCGGCAGTCGACCGGCCACAAAACATCATACTATTCGGCTGGGATGCGCCACAGCGAGACCACGTAAACGAATGTCTCAGCCGAAAGGAGCTGCCAAATTTGCAGAAACTGATCGACCAGGGCACATACGTCAAGATCGACATCGAGGGTACGACCGATACCAAGGCCGGATGGTCCCAAATCCTTACCGGCTATTACCCTGAAGTAACGGGCGTCTATAGTAACGGCCGGTATCAGCCGATTCCCAAGGGCCTAAGCATCTTCGAAAGACTCGAAGAGCATTTTGGCTCTGACAAATTTGCGACGGTTGCGGTGATCGGCAAGCAAAGGCACTGCGGTGAGATTGACCCGCCCAAGAAGATCCGTTTAGACGAAGAAGAGAAAAAGGCCGAAGCTAAGCAGGCTAAGGCCAAAGCAAAGAAAAAACAAGCCCAGCCCGGCGCAGGCAAAGCCCCGGCAGGCAAGATTGTCGAGGAGAACGGCGTGAAGTACCGCGTTATTCCGGGCTCACCCTACTACAACATGTACACGGCACTTGAGGTCTGGGAGTTCGGCCTGATGCAGGATCAGAAGGTCGGCACAAGAGCTATCGAGCTGCTGGAAAAGTACAAAAACAAGCCCTTCTTTTTCTTCGTCCATTTCGCCGAGGTCGACCACCAGGGCCACAAGTTCGGCGAGAACTCCAAGGAGTATAACGATGCCCTGATCTCCAACGACTTGTGGACCGGCAAGATAATGGACAAGGTCAAAGAGCTGGGCCTGGCCGACAAGACACAGTTCTATGTTACCGGCGACCATGGCTTCAACGAAGACGCAAACGGGCACAGCTTTGCGCCATACGTATTTCTTGCCACCAACAACAAAAAAGTCAACCGCGACGGCCGCCGTCAGGACGTGGCCCCGACGATTCTGGAGGCGTTCGGCCTGGACTTGAGCAAGCTCACGCCGCCGCTGGATGGTATATCGCTGACTAAGCCGGATAACCGTCCGCCGGCAGTTATTAGCCCCCCGAAAACTCGCCAGCAGATAAAGCAGGAAAGCACCCAAACCCATGAGCCGGACGTAATATTTGTCCCTACGCCCCAGGATGTGGTAGAGAAAATGCTGGAGCTGGCGGAAGTCAAAAAGAGCGATCTGGTCTACGACCTGGGCTGCGGCGACGGACGGATCGTGGTAACGGCAGCCAAAAAGTACGGCTGTAAGGCCGTAGGTTTCGACGTAGACCCGGAGCGGATCAGGGAATCGCTGGAAAACGTCGAGAAGAACAATGTCGGCGACTTAGTTACAATACAGCAGAAGGACATCTTCACCCTCGACCTGAGCAAGGTAAACGTGGTCACCCTATACCTGCTGCCGAGTCTGAATGTTAAGCTGATTCCGCAGTTGGACAAGCTCAAGCCCGGCTCGCGAATTGTTTCGCACGATTTTGCGATGAAGGGAGTGGAGCCGGACAAGGTGGTCGAGGTTACTTCCGCCAGCGGGCAAACTGAACACACGGTTTATCTGTGGACCGCGCCGCTGAAGAAGGTGGAGCAGAATAAGCCTGCCCCAATTTCCCGATGATGTATTCGCGTAGTCAGTCAAAAATTGACAATTGAGAATTTCATCCGGCTTCCGTCTGACGGATAAAATTGAATCGCCCCCGTTTCTGTCTTCGACAGAAGACACGGGGGCGATTTTGTTTGCGCGGGATTGTTTTGTATACTCTATCTTAGAAAGGCCGGATACAGCCGCGATAAGTCAGCACCCAGGCTTTGGACAACCGCTGACTAACTGTGCGCGTGATTCAAATCAAGTCCGGTAATACGCATCCCGGCAAATTGAAAATTTTAACCGCGCCGATTCTGGTCGGAGTGACATACCTATGAAACGAGGGACCCCGCTCAGCGGGAAGGCAAAAAAGCAGTGGCTCTGGGCATCTCAGCTCGTAGTGCTACTTTGCCTGGCGGTCGTTGGGGCCGTCAAGTTAGAATTAATTGATGTGACCGCCGTCAAGGCAGGAATCCTCAGCCAGGTTGCCCGAGTGTATCCTGATAAGGCTGGCGCCTATACCTTGCTCGGCAAACATTACTGCTCGTCAGGCCGGTCAAAAGAAGCAGTTCAAGCCTGCGAGAGACTGGTCGGAATCAAGCCGGATGACGCCTCCGCACATGCCCTGCTGGGAAATGCTTACTACGAGGCAGGCCGTCCCCAGGAGGCGATAGAGAGCTATAAAAAGGCTGCAACGCTCGACCCAAACTGTTTCGATGCCCACTTGGGGCTTGGTGAGGCGTACGCCGGATTAGGTCGTCACACGGAAGCCGTAGAATCCTACAAGCGAGCCATAAGGATAAAGCCGGACTCTGCTTTTGCGTACCTGTCTCTCGGCCTGGTTTTTTCCAACTCGGGCTCTTACGAAGAAGCGATGCAGGCCTTCAGACAGGCCAAGGAGCTTGACCCGGATGTCGCGGGAGTTCACCTGCTGTCGGGCAAGGCTTATCTGCAGGCAGGCCTTTATGAACAGGCCATACAGTGTTTCAGGGATGTTATTCTGACCGACCCCTCGGCCCCGCTCGGGGCGGGCCAGGCTCACGCACAAGCATACTTCAATCTTGGCAAAGCCTACCTTAACATCGGCGACCATGCTCTGGCTCTGGAGCAACAACAGGCATTGCAGACATTAGACCCCAAATTGGCCAATGAGCTTCTTGAGCTTATTAACAACAATTAGAAGCCGCCAAATAAACCCGTCCCTTCGGCACAATCAGGGCAAGCCCTGAGCCGGCTCGAAACCCTGCCAGAGTGCTGGCAGGGTTAACGGTTAACCCCGCCATCACTATGACGGGGTTCCCCCCTAAATACGGAATATTTAGCCCCGCAATTTATTGCGGGGTTCTAACCCTTACCGGGAAATCTGCCTGCGCAGCCATTCGACGCTCTGGTCCATCTTGCCCGGCGCCGCTTCACATTCTATCGACAGAACTCCATCCCAGTCGGTGTCCTTGAGGACCTCGATGCAGCCTGCGATATTATCCGCGTTTACCCCTTCACCGATAGCTACTACCGATGAGGCAATACCGGTCTGCCCGCCGCGGGCAGCTTTGGCCAGCCCCTCGCTGACGTCCTTGATGTGGCAATGCGAAACCTTGTCACGAAATCTTCGCAGGAACTTCACGGGGTCCTGCCCGGCGATAAAAGTATTGCCCGTATCAAGGTTCATCCTCAGATGGGGCGAGTCGAAAAAGCTCAGAATTTGCTCCATAGTATCCGGATTGGTGGTGTAAGGTCCGTGCGGCTCAACATTGATGATAATGTCGTATTTCTCCGCCCACTCCAGCACCACGCGGTAGTACTGCTTCATAAGAGACATCACTTCCTTATCGGTGTACCCCTGGGGCTTTCGGCCACCGTCGGTCGTGTCCACGCATGGGCATCCGAGCGCCTTAGCGAATTGGATCGCTCGGATGGTGTAGCCGATACCGCGATACTGACCTTCCGGGCACGACATCGGATAGGCGGCATCCAGTTGCGAAACCTGCAACCTCAGTGAGTCCAGGTAGCCCTTAAGTCTCAGCGGATCCGTGTGAAGTGGGATATGCGGATTATAGCCCAAAGCCTGGACGAAGTAGTCGCCGTCGATGGTGCCGAACTCCACGTAATCAATGTCGTGGTCTCTGGCAAATTGACAAGGGACTTCATAAGAAACGTCAAAATGCCGCCAATTGTCTACGTGCATCCCTAATTTCAGCATGGTCTTTTACTCCTTTTGCAATTGTAAATTTTTCAATTTATCGCCGAGTACGCACTCGTCTCGGCGGCGCGCCGAGCCGTAGCCGCAGAGGACGCCGAGGTTCTTAATTTGCACTTCCGCTCTGCGGGCTCAGCTTGTGGCTTAGCCACGAGCTGCGCTGGCCGCGCGGCAGCGTTCTCTGCGGTTGCTCCGTTGGTGGGCACGCACAATATCAGTACAAGCACAAGCAATGTAAACCCGCCATACGCCCGCTCCGCCACTGGCGGATTCGGCGGATAAATCCGGCGGGCGAGATTACCCAGGCGAAGCTTTTCTGCTTTCATGACATCTGCCTGCCGTCAGGGCAGCGTTGAACTTTTCGTAAGCACGCCGCCCTTAGCCGAGTCGACCGTCACTGTGAAGCTCCCCTTTCCTTCGACGACGAATTGCACGTGCGCGGCACTCATGCCGGCGATAGTATCCAGCTCCACCCTGTGCGGACGGCGTTTGACAGCTTGAGCCTTCTTAAAGAAGCGATCGGTAATCCGGCCCGCCGAGCGGACATCCAGCTCGTCGCCCCGGATGGAAACAACATCCGGCGGACTGATGTGATTTGCCACATCCTGATTTGTTCGCGTCGGTATGAGACGCTGATTTTCCACGGTCACCCAAATCTTAAATAAGCCCTCGGCGAGTTTTTCTATCTCGATGTCACCTATTCTAAGCAGCGGCATCATGTCCGCGTGATATAGTGTGAACGCCATATTTCGGTGCAGCTCCTCTTCAAGCAAGAACGACGGCGGCAGATGTCCCCATTGTTTTTTTTCGCCGCCAATCTCAATTTTGCCATAAGTGGGATGATCATATTCTTGCCAGGCGACGGCGCCGTCACCCAAAAGCACATACTCGACAAACTCAGCCTCGTTCTCGTCCGAGGGCTGGTCCGTGGTCTTATATAAGTTTTTGGGCGTCCACAGCTCGTTTGTGAATGCCAGGATGCCCCGCCCGGCGTAGAACCAGTCGTGTTCGCCGCCCCAGACGGTATAAAGGTCCTTCCAGGTAATCATCGAACGATAAAAGGGCAGGATTTTTTCGCCGCGTTCGGCAATGACCTTCAGCACATTCTCGTCCTGGTCTGTCATCGGGCCGCCCTCGCGGCCGGGACTTCGCAGAATCATACCGCCTGAATTATGGTATGACTGTGAAGCGGCGATATTGGGATGAGCCAGGACAAACTCCGCCGACGCGCGTGTCTCCGGCTGGGAAAACGGATAGTCCTTGGCGCCATATTGGATGTAGCTCGGCTGCCAATCGTATGCCCAGTTGCGGTTAAGGTCGTAACCGCCGGGACCGTCTTCATTGATCCGCCCGTCGCCATCATTATCAATCCCTTCCCAGCCGAGCAACATGTACTGGCCGGGCTCTTCAGGCTTCGCCTGTACCATCAGGTATTTGGGATAGTCGGGATGCAGCTTAAATCGACCTTCCGGGTCTTTTTTACGCATCATTGAAATAAAACCATCACCATTGAGGTCTTCGCAATCATCCTCGTCCATAAGGCCATCTCGATCATTGTCTGTGGGCTGAAGGCCTGAACGGGCAAACTGCCCGCCGTGAATCCAGAAGTCTCGCCCATCAGGATTGATTGTGGGCACCAGATAAAAGACCCGGTCGTTGAGCAGGGCGGTGACTTTTTCCAGCCGACCGTATTGATGGCAAAGATACCACCCGGTGTAAGCTACTACTTCACCGGCCTGGATCTCGTTGCCGTGAATGTTACCATCGATATACATAGCGGGCTTGCGATTCGGGTCGCCCACGTTGCGCGCGGTCACCTCCAGGCACCAGATGTCTCGTTTCTGATACGACTTGCCGATGGAATAGAGTTTGGTCAGCTCGGGAAAGGCCCTGTTCAGGCGGGCAAGGATAGCCCCCAAGCCCGCATGGTCGTAATATTGGTTCCAGGCGACCGGAACTTTCCGCTCTGCTGAGGCGCCCAGCGCAGGAAAAGTATGCTCTTGGGTTCCCGCGAAGCGGGGTCCCTCTGCTGGGTCACTCGCTCTTGGCTTACGCTCGCTGACCTGGGCAAGATTTACCCCGGTTGATGGCACAAGAACAAATAAAAAGAGCGAAAAAACGACACATCTATTCAACTTTATCTGCTGCTTCATAAGAAGAACCTTCTATTTTGGTTCCTGCGAGGGACGAGCGACGAGGGACGAGGAACGAGTTTTGGCCAGCTCGATAGTCCCTTCAGCCTGGCCGGCCAGCATCGAGACGACTTTGAAATTGATGCGGTCGCGATTCGGAGCGTGTACCACGTAACGCGCGGAAGCTGCTCCGCAACTGCCCTGGATTGTCGGCAGATTTGTGATCCTGCTTCCCGACAGAAAGCACTTATTGTCCATCTCGATGATTATGCGGGTCGGATAGACCTCACGCGTGGTTTGGCCGTGCGCCAGTGAGGTCGCGAGAAAACCGGTGTTCTCCACCTGAATCCTGATCTCGTACACATCTTCGCCCAGGCTCTTGGCTTCGACCTTTCGGATGCCGATACGCGGAAGCTGCTGCGCAACTTTTGTCAGAAAATCCGCGTGCCTGGCGGCGATGTCCCCGATCATACCGGGCGGCGGATTACTTTGTGAGAAGGGACAATACCCGCCGACCTCAACTCGCTGTCCTGGAAAATCGGGATGCTCTATCGGCTGCCACCGGATAAATGCTTCGGGGGCATACTCATCGAACCACTCAAGCTCTTTGCGACGCTTTTCGTTGCGCTTCTCTTCATCGGTCTTCGACTTCGCAGACAGATCTTTTTTATCGCCTTGTTCGGTTGTAGTGGAATTCTCTTGTTCTGTTTTTTCCTTTGTTTGGCCGGCCTTGGAAAGCTCAATAGCGAGCGCCGGACTCCAGGGACAGGCCGCCAGCGACAATCGGCCTCGGTGGAAGTACATCCAATCACTGAACGTGCCTGGGTAAGAGGCGCCTTCCATCTCTTTTTTCAATCCGAGCGATTCTCGATATTTCTCGCCCATCACCCGGTAGTAAGGTAAATCCTTTTCATCAATCGCAGGCGTGGGCTTTCGGCCCCTGCTTCTGCCTTCGCCGGAAGGCGCGGGGGCAGAGGGCGCAGATCCAGGGGTTTTCAGAAGATTATCTGCAGCACCGTATGTGACAACGATACCGATATTTGGATGCCCGACTACGAACTCAGCGAGCGCACGCGTCTCAGCTTCACTGACCTGATGTAGACCGGCATCCGGGGCAAAGAATTCATAATTGTACGGGAAATTACGGTTAAAGTTCACGCCCCCTGGACCATCTTCATTCCATTGCTCATCGCGGTCGTTGTCGATGCCTTCGGTAAGGTATCGCCATTTGCCAACCTCGCCTTTGAGATGGTCGGCCTTGACCAGCAATCGGTCGTCTGCCGGATCAAGGATATATTCACCTTCGCGGTCTTCGACGCGCATCCAGGTAATAAGACCATCGCCGTTAAGATCTTCAGGACCATCCTCATCTACCAGCCCATCGTGGTCGTCATCGACCGGTCCGCCAGAGGCGGAGCTCGTCTCGAACTTGGGCTGGTCAAGGGCCCCCGCTTCGCGGGAATTAAAAAAATGCTCCGCGGCATCAGCGTTCAATCGTGGAATAACGTAAATCGTCGTCGTGTCCAAAAGTTCCGTGATGTCACTGCAGGTCTTGTATTGCTCGACTAAATGCTTGACCCAGGCAACTGCCGCCGAGCATCCTATCAGGTCGGCCCCTTCAATCCCCGCCACCAGGAGCATTGCCGGTCGAGTCTTGCGGTCTGCCTCAGCACCCTGACCCATTTCGACCAGCCAAACCTCGCGCTTGCCCAGCGACTGTGCAATACTGACTACCCGAACAAGGTCCGGACGCTCTTTCGCGACCAGCGCCAGATGTCCGCTTAAATATCTGTTGCTGTAATAACTCATAGCTCCGCAGCAATTGTCCGGCGGGGCTAAATATTCATCCGCCGGAAGTGCGGCGGATTTCGCCGGCGGTTCCACCGCCGGTTCCTGACGGGGCTGCGGGTTCAATTGATTGGTGGCAACGGCGACCGGCATCAAAAACAGACTCACGGCCACCAGCAGAAACCAGCCCGCCAGAGGCGGAGATTTGCGATGAGAAACGATAAGTCGCATTCTGTCACCTGCCACTTGCCCGCCATCCCCCTGCTTTCGCAGGGACAAGCCCGTGCCCGCGAATGCGGGCGTATGGCGGGTAAATCTCACAAAGTCATCCCCTGCTTCCGCAGTGGCGACAGCCACGCTGGGCGGGACAAGCCCGTCCCCGCGCTCGTCTCGGCGACCGGGCTACGGCGGGCTTCGCCCCGACGAGAAGCCCGAGCCCGAGCGGGGCAGACGCCGGCAAGCGCTTATTTTGAAGCTCCAATTGTCGATTGTCAATTGTCAATTTTTCAAGCAGGGTCAAATCTATGACGATATAAAGTGCATCCCCGCTTGCACGGGTGATCCGCCAGAGGCGGACCCTGCACAGGCAGGGACCAAAGAAACCGGGTCCGGTAATATGAGGCAGCTAAAATGAGCATTGAATATCTATCAAGGGACCCCGCTTCCAGCCTTCGCAGCCGCTTCGGCGCAGCAGGCTCGCGGGAACCCAAAGATGACGTCCTCCTCGCTGTTTTGCCTAAAGAGCCTCAGTTACGGCACGAGCTTGAGACCATCAATGAGACCGTAAGCAGCAACGGCGACTACGACGTAGTGATCGACTTCAGCAGAGTGGAAGTTCTGACCTCTTCGAGCATCTCTAATCTGGTCATATTGCATAACCTGCTGTGTGAGCGTGGACGCCAGCTCATTCTCTGTAATGTGACGATGCCGACCAGAGGTTTGTTCAACGTGGTCGGTCTTGATGGTTTTTTCAGCTTAGCTGAGGACAAGTTCGCTGCTTTGGCAAGGCTGCAGGGAAAAATTCGAAATCCGAAATCCGAGACGCGAGGGTTCCCGCAAGGCGGGGTCCCAAACAAATGCGAAATTCAAACACCAAATGACTAGAACCGTTATTCTATCTGTTTGCAATTTTGTATTTTAGTCATTTGAGGTTGCTTCGGATTTCGATATTTGACATTCGAGTTTGCCGCTGGAGGCAAAATTCTCAATTGCCCAAGTCAAATGAGTCGGACAAAATACATCGGGCCCCCGTCCTGCAGGGGGCCCGATGATGTTTCGGCAAATCATTAGTAATAAAACCGCCCAGGGCAAAATACTTGGAACATCTAACAGAATGAATAGCACGTTTTGCTGTTTGTCGCCGCCGTCCAGGCGGCAGTCCACAAAAAGGATAAGATACCGGATTCCCGCTTCCGCGGGAATGACCGTTGCGGAGTATCTTTCATTTCGTTAGAGTCTCTTAGCTGCAACCCGGCGGTGAAGCCTGCCCGCCATACGTCTGGCAGGCCGCCGACTACATATTTATCCGCCGGCGGTGCAGCGGATTTAGTCCTGTGTCTGACCTGGGGTTGCGACGGACATTTCTGCTCCGGTCGTAACCGGCTGCGGGCCACTGAACTCGGTCGTTCCAAATTGTGTTTGCTCAGTTTCCGTCATAGTCGGCTGCTCAACAATCCGCGGCGTTATGAAGACAACCAGCTCGCTGGTAACGGTGTCTTCGCCCTTAAACCTGAATAGAAGCCCGACAAGCGGCAAATCACCGAGCACAGGTA
>Ga0315285_10005808_pt1 | contig 12685 bp, 11 predicted proteins | sample YL17G09_36_MG_FD_203698 | JGI IMG/M metagenome (GOLD analysis project Ga0315285, IMG submission 203698) | Sediment microbial communities from Yellowstone Lake, YNP, Wyoming, USA - YL17G09_36 | ecosystem: Environmental > Aquatic > Freshwater > Lake > Sediment | place: USA: Wyoming | collected... | reverse complement strand
CTGTATACTTTCTTAAGAAGGATTTGCCATGAAACACTCCCTCTCCCTGCCGGCTTTCCTGCTGGTAATGAGCCTGGCTGCATCGGTTCCAGCCGCCATCACCGACTTCCGCATCCCGGAGGGCGCTGAGTTCAGCGTCGGCGGCACCCCCGGCCGGCTCGCGGTTACCCCCGACGACCGCTTCGTCCTCATCCTCGATGAGACCAACAAGGCCGTCAAAGTCCTCGACACCTGGAACTTCGCCATCCTCCCCGGTTCAATCAGCTTGAGCGCCACGGCCACGCCGGTCAGCATCGCCATTGCCCCGGATGGCAACACAGCTTATGTAACTATGACCGACAAGAAAATCTCCAAACTGGATATTTCCGGCCTCCCGGATTTAGGCTTAAACGAGACTCTGTCTATTACTCCCACGCCCATGGACCTAACTTTCACCGACCCTTTGGGGGATATCAGAGTCCTTCCATTGCAGGGATCTACACCCCCGGACAGTTGCGTGTTCGTTATTGATGGGGACAGTTTGGAATGGTTTCAAGCAGGAGATACCGCTCCGACCCTCACTAATATCACTCCCAATAACTGTCAGGCCCGGGAGGTAGAGGGCGCGGGAAAATATGCACATCTGCTTTGCGATGATCGAGCCACCAGCGTGAACGCTACCTTGTATCAGTTTGATTGCATCGGGACAGGTGCCCATGATGTCACGGTAGCGGCCCTCACCCTCGGAGCGAGCGGGGCGATCCGGGGTCTGTCCTTGGCCGCGGATCAAGAATGGCTGCTGGCCGGAGATACTACCAGTCAGGATATTATCCTGATTGATTCCGAGCCAAGTACCGTGGGCACGGACACCGTCGGGAGGGCGTTCGTCAACACCACGCTCCAGGATATTCTATCTACCGATTTTGCCTCCGATAATCCATTGGGCTTTGTTCTCGGCTCGGATACCCTGACGCTGCTGGAAATGGATACCACCCCCGACACTTTTGCCGGGGATACCGTTTTGCCGCTGCCCATCCTTGGCGGCGGCTACCTGGCCCGGAGCTCGCCAGAGGACCAGTATGTTTATCTCTCACTGGCTGGGGGAGACACAGTGGCCGTGGTTACGGCCAATCCCTGGGTGGAGATTAGCTCGGCGACGTTGACGCCGGGAGATACCACCGGCCAGGGCACTTTGAATATTACCTTTACAGCCTCTTTGCTTTCGGGCTCGACCGCGAAATACGAGATCAAGAAAGCAACGGCCTTCAAGGCGGGGACCGCGATCACGAATGGAACCGGCACCTTGAGTGACGGAGAAACAGTGACCAAGACCTTGGAGTTGACCGGCCTGACCGAGGGCCAGAACGTCATCAGCGTGGAAGTGACGGCCAGCTCCCGGACCGGCCGGGACGCGGCGGCGATTACCGGGGGGTGCGCGGTTACTCCGGTGAATTTTTCTCTGGACTTTGGCACGGAGAAACTCATCGTGCAGTTTAAGGGCCTCAATTGTTCTAACATCGAGAGGTATGAGATTTATTATGGCACCAACTGCGGGGTGGACGTTTTGGATTACGCCAGCATTGACGATCCGGGTGGAGATGGCCGGCCACCTTCGCCGATTATCCTTGACAACCCTGATCCGGGCGAGGAAATTCGTGAGGTGGTGGAAGGATTGCAAAACGGCGAAACTTATTGCGTGCAGATTGTGACCGTGGATGACAGCGGCAATAAAGTTGCTAGCGTGAGGAAGAGCATCCTGGTGGAGAAGGCCTTGACCCTGACCGACCTGGCCGATGAGGACGGGGGGTATGATTGCTTCGGGATTGGGTCCGGGGCAGGGTTTTGGGGGTCCGGGGCCTGGCTGGCCGCGGCGCCCCTGGGGCTGCTCGGGCTTATCAAAGCGGTGCGGAAGTGGAGGAGACGTCGGTGAAGCGGGGAGGCTGGTGTCTGGCGGTTTTGCTGCTGGTAAGTTCAGCGGCCCTGGCTCAGGAAGTGAAAGAGAAAAAGGAGCCGCGCTCGTGGTTCGGGCTGGGGCTGTCCTATGCGGCGCTGATGTTCGACGACGACATTTACCAGGAGGTTTTTGACCAGGATTTTTTCAACGCCGGGACGCTGACCTTTAGTTTTTACCCGGTGCGCAACCTGGCGCTGACGCTGGGGGGCGGGGGATCCATTCAGACAGGAAAAGCGGTGGGAGAGGAGACTGGCCGGGTTTCGGGCGAGAAACTGGAGTTGGACATTTACCCCGCCTGGGTGGAGGCCGGCTATCGCTTTGATTTTGCGGAAGACCAGATCCTGGTGCCCTCGGTTCGGGCCGGGGGGGATTACTGGATTTTTCAGGAGAAGAACGAGTTTGCCCGGGATGTGGACGGCGGGAAAGCCGGCTGGCATGGGGGCGTGAGCCTGGGCTTCCTGTTGGATCGTTTGGAGCCCGATGCGGATTTCAACCTGCTGAGCGATTATGGGATTGAGAACACCTTCCTGGAATTGGGCGCGAGCAAGACCTGGATGAAGAGCGACGGGCTGGACTTCAGCGGGTGGGTCTTCTCGGCCGGTTTTCTTTTTGAATTTTAAGAAAAGAAGAAAAAAACACAGAGAACACAGAGATCACAGAGGAATTTAGGGGTTAGTTTTTGTGGAAAATTCATTCTCATCTCATTATCTTTATTCTTTTTTAACCTTAACTTTTTTCTTCTTTCTCTGTGCTCTCTGTGCGCTCTGTGTTGAAAAATTCTTTTCATGAATCCGCGCAATATCCGCCTGACGCTGGAATACGACGGGACCCGGTATGCGGGCTGGCAGTTGCAAAAGAACGCGGCCACGGTGCAGGGGGTCCTGGAGGAATGCCTGGCCCGGCTCCTGGACCAGCCGGTGCGCATCACCGGCGCCAGCCGCACCGACGCGGGCGTGCACGCCCTGGGCCAGGTGGCCAACTTCCACACCTCAAGCCGGCTCAAGCCGGCCCAGATCCGGCGCGGGCTGAACGCGCTCTTGCCGGCGGACGTGGCGGTGCAGGAGGCGGCGGAGGCGGACCCGGAGTTTGACGCGCGGCGCCAGGCCAAGGGCAAGGTTTACGCCTACCGGATCCTGAACCGGGAGGCGCCGAGCGCCTTTGAGCACGCCTATGCCTGGCACTTGCGCGACCGCCTGGATGTCGAAAAGATGGCCCGGGCCGGCCAAGCCTTCCTCGGCCGGCACGATTTCTCCGCGTTTCGGGCTTCGAGCTGCCAGGCGAAAAATCCGGTGCGGCTGGTGCGCCGGGTGGAGGTGAGCGAGCCGGAGGAAGGTCGGATCGTGATCGAGATCGAGGCGACGGCCTTTTTGCAGCACATGGTCCGGACCATGGTCGGGACCCTGGTCGAGATCGGGCAGGGGAAACGGCCGGTCACGGCCGTGGAGGAGGTATTGCAAAGCGGGGACCGGACCCTGGCGGGACCGACGGCGCCGGCCCAGGGGCTGTATCTGGTCCGAATTTTTTATGGGGAAGCGAGGGAATCAGGATCATGAAATGGAATTGGCTAAGGTTTTCGGAAGCGGGGCTTTTCGCCGCGGCGTTGTTGGCGCTGGTTGGGGGATGTGATGACCCTTTCACGCCCCCCGAGGATCCCCGGTCGCCGATTCCGGCGCAGCCGCTGGCCCGGCCGGCCGAGAAGGCTTACGTGAGCCAGGAGGAGATGCTCAAACTCTCCAACTATCTCCAGGCTACGTTTGCGGAGGCCCAGGCGCGGGCGGAAAAGGTGAGGAAGCTCAAAGACGCGGGCGACCCGGCGTGGAACGGCGGGTGGTTCGATTGGAAGGCTTTCTCGGACCGGCATGACCGGCTGATCAGCGTGAAGCGGGAGCTGTTCAACCCCGCCCCTTATCAGGAGGTTCCCGGACATCCGCTGCCCTGTTTCGATTTGGCCTTGAATTACCTGAATGCGGTGATCAATGCCTATGGACTGAACCTCGGCCAGGACCGGCCGCTGGACACCCAGTTGATCTCCGATTTCCAGGCCAAGGTGGCGCAATGCCAGGAACTGCTCGGCCAATGGGAGCCGGCCCAGGAATTCAGCGGCACGCCCCCGCCGGAGATCAAGTAGAAGAATTTTGGATTTTAGATTTGGTTCTTCACGCTTTGGTGTGGATTTCTCATTTGGCCGCGGGCTCGACCGTTTTCCCCTTTCGGGCTGGGCAGGGATTTTTTCAGGCATAGCTCGGGTGTCCCAGGGCGCTGATCCGGAGCCATCTCGTAGGTTTCCGGCCGGGAGCCGATGGGCCGCCGAAGTTATGCCTCGAAAATCCCGGCCTGGTCCGCCTCGGCTGCCGCCTCTCCGCGACAACGCCCCCCGGCTGAGGCAACTCCGAAGGGGAGCCGAAGTCCACCCATCCACACCGAAACGTGAAGACCCTTGGATTTTGGATTGGAAGAGAGAAACTGCAGCTTGAGGCTGAAGGCATCCAGCCACCTTTCCACCTTGCCACCCTGACACCCTGACACCCTGACACCAGCCGGGATCAGGGTCTGACTTCCAGGCCCAGACTGTAAGTGGTCCGGTTGTGGTAGGGGATCTGGTAGATCAGCCCGGAATAGCGTTGTTCGTAGAAAAAGCTGACCTGGAACCGGTCGGTGATCTTCAGGTAAGGCTCGACAAAGGCCCCCACGTTCTCATACCCGTAATTTTCGAATTGGGTGAAGTCGGCCACGCCCAGGCGGAAGCCGAGCCGCTGCTTCCAAAAGCCCTGGCGGAAGGCCAGGAGATAGAGCAGGCGCAGCTCCGGGGCCTCGGAGTCGAACCAGAAGGGCTGGTCGAAATGTTTCGGGTCAAAGATCACCGCGTGGTAGCTGATCCCGACCGCTCCCTCGAAATGCCTGGTCCCGCCGTGGTAATAAGCGTTCAAGATGTTGGAGCCGATCTCCCAGAGCGGGTATTCAATATGGTTGAGCCGCACGGTCAGCTCCTGCCGGGCCGTCAAGCGGAGGGTCTCGCTGAAAAAGTAACCGCGGTATTCCTCGGAATCGGACAGGTCCACCTCGATCCCCAGCGCGGGGTTAAACCACCGGCCGCGCTCGGCTCCGATCACCAGTTGCAAGAAATCGGAGGTGAAGACCACCGTCTGTCTCTCCACAAAATTGGTTTGGATCACCATCCCGGAAAGGAGGGCGGGCCGCTTGGCCGGGGGCTCTTGCTGGGCCTGGGCGGAGATCCCGAGGAGCCAGACGAAACCCCAGACGGAGCTGAGCCAGATGCGTTTCATCGGCCGGTCCCCTTAGCGCAAATCCTTGAAGTAGATCTTTTTCGAGTGGATGGTCGGCCCCCGGATGTCAAAACGCCAGAAATGGGGCTGATCGTCGAGGATGTCCTTGTAGGTGGACCCGGCCCCGGCGATGATATACCAGCAGTCCCGGATCTGGTAACGCTCGCCCGAGTGCTTGTGCCCGCTTAAATAATATTCCACCCCGTATTCGTCAAAGAGGTAAATCAGCTTGTAGCGCTCCTCGGGGACGCCGAGCATGGCCGGGGTCTGGACCGGGCCGTCGTAGATGGGGAAGTGGGAGATGACGAAGCGGTGGCGCTGGGTCACCCGTTTCAGCTTGCGCTCCACGTAATCCAACTGGTCCCGGCCCAGGGTGGCCTGGGCGCTGTCCAGGAAAAAGAAGAAGGCGTTGCCGTATTCAAAAGAGTAAACGCTGGGCCCGAGCAGCCGCTGGTAGCGCTCCCAGCCGTTGTTGTAGAGGTCATGGTTGCCGATGGCCGGATACATGCAGGCATAAAAGCCCCCGGTCCGACGCAGGAACCAGTTGTATTCCTTGAGCAAGCCCCGGTCCACGTTGTCGCCGCCGTGGAGGATGAAGGCCGCGCCCGCGTTTTGCGCGTAGGCGTCGAGCTCGTCCATCCAGTCGTCCTGGTCCGGCCGCAAGTGGATGTCGGAGACGAAGAGGAAAGTGAAGGAGTCGGTCGTGCTTTGGGGGAATTCGAGCTGCTTGGTCTGGCCGGAGAAGGACTCCCACATCCGCTCGTCCACGTCGGTGTCGGTGCCCTTGATGAAACCGAAGGGTCCGCAGCCCGCCATCAGGACCAGCGCCAGCGCGGCCCCCACCATGCCTTGCCACGTTGTCTTTCTCATGTTCCCGGCCTCCCCCACCAGCGGGAAAATAGAGAGTTGCCTTAACGCCGCGCTCACCGCTTCGGCTGGCTTTTCTCGAACGCTTCCCGGCTCTGCTCCTGCTGGGCGTCGCGGGAATAGCCGCAGGCCAGGGAAGGGTCCTGGAGCAGCATCCGCGCGTGTTCCCGGTCAATCTGGTCCGAGGGCTTGATCACCGGCATAGTCTCCAGGCTTTGCAAAAGTTTTTTGCCCTCCTCGATATCTTGCGGCCGATCCCGCTTCTGGCCGCGGCAGAGCAGGCTGATGCCCAGTTCCTTGACATGCTCGATGCGCTGGGGCTCGAGTGCCACCGCTTTCCGGAGCATGGCAAGGGACTGATCCAGGTCGCCCTTGGTCCCGAAAATCCAGGCCAGAATCTGCCAGTCCGGCAAGAGCCGGTAGAACTGGCCGAGGATGGCATAGGCATCGGCGATCGGACTAGCCTTGCCCCCTTCGGCCCGGTAGGGGGGGTGTAGCTCCAGGCTCTTGTTGATCAGCGCCTCGAACTCGCGCAGCTCGGAGAGGGTGTTGAGGATTCCCTGCGTGCTCGCCCGTCGGCCCATGCCCACGGCCTTCCAGAACGGACAGTTGCCGTCCTTGGGGTCCAAGTCCATGCACTTCTGCCCCAGCGCCTCCACCTCCCGGTAGGTCTTGAGCAACTCCTCCTTGGCCGGCTTCTGGTCGCGGGGAATGATCTCCACCTGGTCGAACAGGTTCCGGGCCTTGCGCCAGTAAGGCTCGGTCTGCTTCGGATACAACCGGATGGCTTGGTCCAGCACCCGGTTCGAGCCCGGGTAATCGTCCTGATACCAAAGCCGCTCCGCCTCGTTCATCCGCGCCTCGAAACTTTTTTGCTCTTCACCCCAGCCGGCCGCGGCTAGGGCCAGCGCCAGCCCCAGGCCGAACCCGGCTAGCATTTTGCGCATGGGATCCTCCTTGGTTAACTCAAGCCAACCACCAACCCAGCAGCGCCGCCAGGCCGGCCAGGACTAAAAGCCCGATCACACTCTCCCGCACATAAAGCAGGCCGCGGGTCTGTTGGCCCCGGTCAAAGAGCACCCGCAGGAAAGTCAGCCGCTGGGATAAGGGCTGGCGCCCGGACCAGCGCGCGCCTTCCTGGAGCATGGCGTCGGGGTAAATGGTGAGTCCGCCTTTGCGCAGGATCGCGCCCAGGCGCCGGAGCTTTGGGCTTTGCCATAAAAGTTTCCCCACCGAGAAGAGCGCGCCCGAGCGGACCAGGCGCAAAAGCTCCTGCTCCAACTCCCGCGCGTAGGCCACCTGGTAATCCACCCAGCCCCAGCGCTCCCAGATCCGGTTGCGCAGCTCGATCATCGCCTCCCGCACCGCGGCCGGACGGTCCGGCGCCTGGGCGAAGAGGTCGGCGTAGTCCGACACCGGCAGGCTCTCGATGCCGGCCATGGCGTTGCGCCGCATCCGCAGGATGGTGAGGCCCGCGAGCCGTCCCTGCTCCAGCGCATACAGCCCCACCGCGTAGCTGTCCCCCAAGAGGTAGCGCGCGCCGTCCACCACCAGGCCGGGCAAAAACCACGCGGCCAGGTGGCGGATGTCGTAGGGCCAGCCGAAGAGCCGGGCCGGCAGCCGCGCCGCGGTTTGCAGCGGGATGGGCCGGGGGTAAATGTCCCACTGGTCCTGGAAGCGGCGGATCAGCTCGAACACCTTTTCCAGGATGATCTTGGAGTCGTGGGTCTCGAGCGGCGTGGGCCGGCTCAGGATTTCGTAGAGCAGGTTGAGGCCCAGGTCGGCGTTGAGCGCCAGCGAGATCTCCGCCCGGGCCGCCCGGGCCCCGGCGCGGGCGAGCCGGGCGAACGGCACGGACCGGAGCGACTCGCCGACCTCCAGCGGCAGGGTGACCGGACGTTCGGCCTCCCCGCTGAGGTCAAAACCCGCGGTGTAATGGGCGCCGCGGAGCCAGAACACGACCCGGAGTTTCCCGGACGAGACCGGCTTGAGCTTAAAATGCTCGCGGCGGTAGCGGATGACCCGGCTCCATTCCAAGAGCCGGGCCAGGAGGTTGGGGACCGGGGTGGCGGTGATGGACCCTTCGGCCTGGCCGGCCTGGAGGGCCAGGTAGTGATGATAGAGCCAGTCGGAGAAGGTGGGCCGCTCTCCGGCCGCGGCTACCGCCTGGCGCAGTCGTTCCAGGAAGCGCAGGTCGCAGATCAGGACCCAGCTCACCCGGCGGCGAAGAAGGTCTTGCAGGTAGCGGTCGAGGAAGGTGCGCAGCCGGCCGCTGGAGTCCGAGCCGAGAATGGCGAGCGCCTCCCGGCTCCAGGACTCCTTGACTTCGATCTCCGCGAGATCAATGTAGTTGTTGTCGCGGCTCTTGGCGTGGAAAGCCCGGAGGATGCTCTGGCGGGCCGCGTCGAGCACCAGGAGGCAGCAGTCGGCCGGCTCAAAGGCCACGAGCGACATGGCGTCCCGCAGCAGCGGGAAAAGGACGCGCCCGTCCGCCTGGAAAGGCGTGCCCGGGAGCCGGACCAGGGCCTCAGCCGGGGAAAGCGATTCTCCGTTCGAGAGCCGGCGAGCGATGGCGGTCAGCTTCTCAAAGGGTTGTCCCAGGTTCTGTCCGGCCCAGGTTAAAATCGGCTCGGAACTCGAAGCTGACGCAGGCGTCTCCATCAAGGTGTCAGCACCAAAACCTCCCGGCATTCCTTCACCACTTGGGCCGGGTCCATGGTGGTTTCCACGTAGTCGCCCCGGAACCAGTATTCGTGCAGGTCGGTGTAATGGGGGTCGAGGTAGCGGCCGCTTTCGCTGCCGTCAATGACCATCAGGGCATGGTCCGGGTCATTGAGGTCCATGAGGTGGCGGAGCACCGGCCCGCCATGAGTAGGGAAGGGATGCTTGCCCGAGCCGGTGCCGCCGGCGTTGCGCACCGTGCCGCTCGCGCCCGGATGGGGGAACGGCCCGTAGGAAAGGTCCTGGAGCGGGCCGAAGGCCAGGGGGTGGGCCCACTGGATGGTGTGGACCTTGCCCCAGTGCCAGCCGCTCATGTCCCGGCCCAGGATTTTGGATAAATCCTTGATGGCCTCCCGCAGCGACTCCACCAGCACGTCGTCCAGGTTTTCCCTCACGTTCCTGGTCTTCCGGTTGTCGAAAAACTCCGAGTCCGGATCGGTCTGGCCGTAATACTGGAAAGCCAAGCCCACCGCCTCGCCCTTAAACCACGCCTCGTAGGTCTCCTTGTCCATCTCGTCGTTGAACGCGATCTGAGGCGCGTGGCGCATGGTCTGGTAAAAGATGGTAGCGCCCACGCTGGCGATATCGGTCTGAAAATCCCACTGCTTCAGGATCTTCGCCGCTGCTTTCAGCCTCCGGTCGTCCCCGCCTTTCCGCTCCACCGCCGAGACGATCCGGGGCGCCCAGAACTCGCCCTCCTTGGAGTAGATGTCGTTCTGGATCATTCGCATCTTCTCCAGGGTCAGCGGCTGGTATTTCTGGAGCAACTCCTCGATCCGGGCCGCGCGCCAGCCGTCGCCGTAATTGGTCTCGAACACGTAGGGATACCACTCGAAGTCCACCACCTCGTTGTTGGCGGTCGCCATCCAGCCGCGCTCCGGGTCAATCGCATGCGGCAGCTCCATCAGGGGGATGAAGCCGGTCCAGTCGTAGTCCCCGGTCCAGCCCGGCGCCGGCAGCGCGCCGATGCCTTTCCGGCGGATGGGCACCAGCCCGCCGGGCAGATAGGCGATGTGGCCGTCGGCATCGGCCGCCACCCAACTCTGGTTGGGGACGATGATCATGTCCATGGCCTGGATGAAATCCTGGATGCTGCTCCCTTTCTCCAGGATCCGATACATGTGGGCGATGCTCCGGATTTTCTCTCGGCTCCGGTCCATCCGGCGCGCTTTAACCATGAACTCTTCCACCGTGGCCGAGGTGACCAGGGCGTTGAACAGGTTGAGGTCGCGGTCAAAGTCCCAGCCCACCCAGCGCAGCGCCAGGGGCGGCGTGTCCTGGGGCAGATGGGCGATCATGTCGTTGATGATCGGCCCGTGGATGCTTTGCCGGATCTTGATCTTCCGATCCTCCACGTGGCCCCGCCGCAGCAGGCTCCGCACCTGGATGATCTCTTCCCGCACCGTGAACTTCCGCCACTCGCCCTGATACAAGTATTCGTCCGGGTTCTTCGGGTTCACCTTTTCCACGAAAAGGTCCTGCACGTCGGCGATGCTGGTGGTCGCCCCCCAGGCGAGCTTGCGGGTGTGGCCGAGCACGGTGTAGGGCTGGCCGGGGAAGGCGACGCCGAAAGAATCATAGCCGGCGCCCTTGACGTGCATCAGGTAGAAGAGCGACGGCTCGATGTGCGAGAGATGCGGGTCATTGGCCAGCATGGCATGACCGTTCTGGGTCATCCGGCCCGAGACGATCCAGTTGTTGCTGGCGAGCGGGTCGGGGAAGCCGGCGGCCTCGCGGATGGCCTGCTGGGTGCGGAAAAGTTTGAGCGCGGCCGCGGCCGAGACGTCCAACTCCTGGATCCTGGGCGTGCCGTCCCACCAATCGGCGCGGGGCTTTTCCAGGCGGTTGTGGAGTAACTCCGGCGGGACGATGGTCGGCCCCAGTTGGGTATGCAAGGGCACCAGCTTCTTGCCCAGCTCTTCCCCGTATTTTTTGAAGATCGCGTAGCGGATCAATTCCACGTCATAGTTGCCGCAAAGCATGGACCCGATATACACGCCCAGGCTTTGCATGTCCGCCACCCGGAACGGCTCGGGCTTGACCCGCAACAACTGAAACTCGAGCGGCAGCGCGTCCTGGTGGCTTTTGATGTAAGCATTCACCCCGTCGGCGTAGGCCTGGAGCAAGCTGAAAAACTCCGGGTCCTCTTCCTTGAGCAGGGCCTCGCCCACCTCGCCCAGGAACTTCATGCCCATGATCCGCCGCTGCTTATCCTGGACAAAGGTGGAAATTTTCATCCCGGCCATCTCGCCCAGGGACAGCTCGCCTAAAAGCTCGCAGAGCCGGCCCTCGCTCATGGCCCGGAGCAAGACCATCTCAAACAGCCGGTCCTGGGCCTGGACCCAGCCCACCGCGAAATAGAGGTCGTGCTCGTCCTCGGTGAAGATGTGGGGAATGCCGTGGCGGTCATAATAGACCTTGACCTCCCCATGCAGCCCCGGCGCCGAGACCTTGCCCTCGCGCGCGCCCAGCACCGGGTTTTTTTGATAGTCCTTAAAAGGACCCAGACAGCCTGCGGCTAAAAGGAGCGCGCCGAGCAGGCACCCTCTTCCAGACCAGCGGCGATTTCCGCGCATGACCTCGGTTTTCCCTCCAGTCCAATATTTGGCTCATTCAACCATAAGCTAAGAATGAATGCAAATGTCATCCGTGGTCTCCAAACCCCCGGGGGTTGTCCTGGCCCGATTCTCGTGCTATGTATCTTGGTAGAAAAGAAAGGTCGAAGATGAACCGGCTCGGTCCAGATCCCGCTCGCTTTGCCTCTCCCTGGGGAGGTCTCCTCGCCTTTTGCCTCCTGGCCGGTTTGGTCCGTTGCCAGGGCCAAGGCGGTGAAGTTCCGCCCACCCCGGAGGCAAAAGTCGAGCAACCCGCAAAGACCGGGGCCGCGCGTCCGCCGGCCGCGGACCCGGCTCCGCCCGCGGCCCCGGCTTTTCCGGCGGACGGCAAGCAGCTCTATCAGGAGCACTGCAGCAACTGCCATTCGCTCGATCACCTGGACGTGGGACCGGCCATGCTCTACATCGCCAAGAAATATGCCGGCCGGCCCGAGGCCTTAGCCGCTTATTTGAAAAACCCGGAGAAAGTGGACCCCAAACTCCCGACCATGCCCGCGGTGAATTTGCCGGAAGGCGACCTGCGGGCCGTCGCCAATTATGCGCTCAAGCTGCCGGTCCGCGCCGCGGATACTCTGGCCCCGCCTTCCACCCGGCCGGAGCCGCTTCCGCCCCCGCCGGCCGCGCCGGCCTCGGAAGGGGAAGCGGTCTTTGCCGCCTGGTGCACGTCCTGCCACGCCCTGGATACGGCCAAGATCGGCCCGCCCCTGCGGCCCCTCCTGGAAAAATACCGGGGTCGTCCGCAAGCCTTGCTCGAATACCTGAAAAACCCGGTGCGGGTGGATGAGGAGTATCCGGCCATGGCCCCGCTTTCTCTCTCCGAGCGTGACCTTCAGGCGGCGGCCGATTACCTGCTCTCCCTCTTGACCTCGGATTCCCGGGAGGATCAACCATGAAAGCCTACTTGGAAAGCCGCAAGGGACAAAAGCTCGGCATCACCCGCGCGGGCATGCCCAAGGAAATTTACTTCGAAGCCACGGTCCAGGAAGTGCAGGGAGAAGTGGTGATCTTGAAGAACGGCTCCGGCCAGGAAATCGTCCTGCCCCTGGATAAAATCCTGATGATCGGCCCGCCGGAAACCGAGGCGGGCCCGGGTGAGCTGGGGTTCCGGCCATGATCAGCCGCGACGAGATGGACCGGCCCAACCCCGCCGGCCGGAAGATGAGCTGGGAGGAATACTCCAATCTCTGCCGGCTGCTGGCCAAGACCGTGGCCGAAAAGTTCAAGCCCGACCTGGTGGTGGGCATTGCCGAAGGGGGAGTGATCGC
>Ga0315285_10005806_pt1 | contig 12688 bp, 9 predicted proteins | sample YL17G09_36_MG_FD_203698 | JGI IMG/M metagenome (GOLD analysis project Ga0315285, IMG submission 203698) | Sediment microbial communities from Yellowstone Lake, YNP, Wyoming, USA - YL17G09_36 | ecosystem: Environmental > Aquatic > Freshwater > Lake > Sediment | place: USA: Wyoming | collected... | reverse complement strand
TCGCTATATCGACTACAACCGTGACTGGCCGCCGGAGAGCAACTCAGCTTTTCGGTGACGCTCTTGTTTTTCTACAGCCGCTCGAAATCAATACCGCCATCCTGCGCGTAATCGAGAATCTTCGGCCGGAGAAGCTGATCCTGGTTGAAACCGAGGTCTGGCCCCTGCTTATCAATACGGCCGCCGATTATAAAATCGATATCTACCTGGTAAATGCCCGCATGAGCAAAAAGTCGTTTAGAATATATTCCATGTTCAAGACTCTCATAAAAATTACGCTTGGAAAATTTACCCGCATTTTGACACAGAGTCATAAGGACGCCGCCAGGTTCGAGGCGTTGGGGGCCTCCAACGTTGAGGTCATGGGAAATACCAAATTCGATCAAGTGCTGATTGAGAACCGCGAGAGGAAACCGGCACTGGAGATGCCGCCCGATGGCAGGCTGGTCTTTGTAGCCGGCTCGATCAGGAAGGGCGAGGATGAGATATTGATGAAGGTCATCTGCACCGCAAAGGATGCTCACCTGCCTGTTCTTTTCATTCTGGTCCCAAGGCATATGAAAGATCTCGACGGCCTGCTCGGCCACCTTAAAGCCGCTGACATTAATTATCAGCTCTGGACAAAAACGAAGCGCGGAAAAATAGAGCCGGGCCAGGCCATGGTGGTTGACACGATGGGCGAGCTGACGAGCTTCTATAAATCCGCCGACCTGGCGCTTGTTGGAGGCTCGATGGTTCCGATTGGCGGGCATGACCCTGCCGAGCCGGCGGCGCTTGGCGTGCCGGTGCTATTCGGCCCGCACATGGAAAATGCGGCCGGCGCTGCAAAACTGCTATTGGATTGCGGCGCCGCCAAGAGGGTAAGAGACGAAGGCGAGATAGTATGTGCCCTTGAGGAAGCGCTGCGAGATCGCAAAGTCCTGGCCGAGAGGGGCGGTCGGGGCAAAGAAGCGATCTCCTCGCTGGCCGGGGTCTCGCGCAAAATCGCGCGCATATTAGCCGGGATCGACAAATGAGGGCGGTCCTCCTTTTTCCATTCACGATTATTTTTTATCTGATCAATATCATTTGGGAATCCTACTGGCGTCTCAGAAAGCCTGTGAAGGTTAATGCCCTCGTAATTTCGGTTGGCAATATCGCGGTCGGCGGCACCGGCAAGACTACGCTGACCGCTTTTGTGGCCCGCAAAAACCAGGAGGCCGGGAAAAAAGTCGCCGTAGTCGCCAGGGGGTACAAAAGACAATCATCAGGGCCGGTTACTATCCCTGGCGATACTACATCCTCATGGGAGGAAATCGGCGATGAGCCCGCCATGTTGGCCCGCATGTTACCGGGCATCAAGATATATGTCGATTCCGACAAAACCTCGGCGGCGATACAGGCTGCGGCCGACGGCAACGAGATCATCATCATCGACGACGGTTTCCAGCATCGCAAGCTTCACCGCGACCTCGATATCGCCTGCTTAGGTTCCAGCAGGCCATTCGGCAATAAGCTCCTTTTGCCCTCGGGGATACTGCGCGAGCCGATTCGGGCCCTAAACCGAGCCAGCGCCATTGCGTGGTTTGACAGTACATACAAGAATAATTCCTGGGACAAATATATCCCCATCTACCATGCCAGAAAAAAAATTGAATATATCAAGCTAAACGATGGCACCAGTATCGAAATTAAGGGCAAGCGGGTGCTGGCATTCTGCGGGATCGGCAACCCCGATTCTTTCCGCATATCTCTGGAACAGACCGGGTGTCAGATAGTCGATCTCATCCGTTTCAGGGACCATCACATATACGATAGGCTCGATATCGAGCATATCATATCCCGGGCGCGGGGCAATGATATCGACTGCGTGGTTACAACCATGAAGGACCTGGTCAAGGTAGAAGGTCTCTGGGCAGGGAATCCGCCTTTGGCCTGCCTGCATATTACCATTGCCCTTGAAAACGAGCCGGGATTCCTTAAATTACTTAGACTATGACGTACGATTCTGATATTCTGGTGATAGGCTCCGGGATCGGAGGCCTATATTTCGCGCTTAAGGCGGCCGCGTTCGGGAAAGTACATGTTGTCACCAAGAAAGCGAGGTGGGATTCGACCACCAACCTTGCCCAGGGTGGGATCGCCTCGGTAATGTCGAAGCCCGATAGCTACGAGGCCCATATCCGCGATACCCTGACCGCCGGGGGCGGCCTATGCCACCGCGACGTTGTCGAGAAGGTGGTCGAGGCCGGGCCGCCCTGCATCGAGGAGCTGTCCCGGATTGGCGTGGAGTTCTCTGGGAAGCCCGGCAGGTATGACCTCGGCCGCGAGGGCGGGCACTCGCACAGCCGCGTGGTTCATGCCGCCGATTTCACCGGCCGCGCAATTGAACAGGCTCTTATCCGCGCCACTCGCAGCCACCCCAACATTGAAATATACGAGCATCATTACTGTATCGACCTGATCACCCAGCATCACCTGAAAAATCCCAACGGCTTCGGCAAAAAGCCATCCTGCTTCGGCGCCTACGTTTTCGACAGCGAGGAGGGACGGGTCGAGACATTTCGTTCGCGCGTAACGCTTCTGGCTACCGGCGGAGGCGGGCGGATATATTTCCATACCACGAACCCGGAAATCGCCACCGCCGATGGGGTCGCCATGGCCTATCTGGCAGGGGCGCGGATCGGAAACCTGGAATTCGTCCAATTTCATCCCACGACGCTGTATCATCCCGAGGGAAATTCATTCCTTGTCTCCGAGGCGGTTCGTGGCGAAGGCGGGCGCCTGATTTTAAAATCGGGCGAGCTCTTCATGAAAAAGTACCACCCCATGGCCGAGCTGGCCCCGCGCGACATCGTAGCCCGCGCTATTGACTCCGAGCTCAAGCGCACCGGCGATGACTGCGTCTATCTCGATGTCACCCACCTGGGGCGCGATTTCCTGCAGAAGCGTTTCCCCACAATATTCGCCCGCTGCGCCGAGCTGGGGATCGACATGGCGGCGCAGCCGATCCCGGTGGTACCGGCAGCGCACTATTTCTGCGGTGGCGTGGTCACCGATGAAAACGGCAAGACCGATATCGAAAATCTCTATGCCTGCGGCGAGGTTGCCATGACCGGCATGCATGGGGCCAATCGCCTGGCCTCGAACTCGCTTTTGGAGGCGGTGGCATTCGCCAAATTCTCGGCAAATGAAGTTGATCGGGAACTTGAAAAGATCGCTGCCCCGCCGGATATCCCCGCCTGGGACGAGTCGGGCGTGTTCGATTCCGAGGAGTGGGTCATTGTCAGCCACGACCGTCACACCCTGACCCGCATGATGTGGGATTATGTCGGAATCGTGCGCTCCAACAACCGTCTGCGAAAGGCCTGGGAGCGATGCCATCTCATGGTCCGCGACGTTCGTGAGTTCTATCGTCGGAACCCGGTGCGGGTCGATGTCGTTGAACTGCGCAACATGGTCACAGCCGCTCAACTGCTTATCGAATCGGCTATCCAGCGCCGGGAATCGCGCGGCTTGCATTACAATATTGACTACCCGCATAGGGATGATGTCAATTACCAGCGCGATACGATCATCAAGAAGGAGCCCGATTGAAACGCCGCCAATTCGGGATAAGCCTCAGACAGGGATGTACGATGGCCAATACAATATGACTTCAGAAGATGTTACGTGGCATTGGGAATATCGGCCACGAAGGCGCTGGGCGGGAGTTGTGGCGTGCCCCTGTCTCTCGCATCAAGGATTGTTCCGACCGCGACCTTCCGTAAGGCGCGGCACAGCGCATCTCTCTGGAATATGGCGCGGGAATTACGTTTCCCTAACCACCGAAATTGTGACATGCACGCCGTCGGGTGAGGCCACCCGACGGCATCAAAAGGGCCTCAGGATGTCGCTGAAAAGACGCTTCCATCCTGAGGCACAGAGGCTGTCCCAATCAGCGGATGAAGGATAATGTGGCGCCACCCCCGCGACATCTTCTGAAGTCCAAAAGAAATGAGCCAGGGCTTGTCCCGATTGCGGCTGTGAAAATGGAGAACAAGTAAAGGAATAATATTGAAACGCCACGAAAAAATACTCATCATGGATTACGGGTCGCAATACACCCAGTTGATTGCCCGGCGGGTGCGCGAGCAAAGGGTCTATTCCGAAATCGTCAGTTGCCGTCAGAATTTGAAGGCTTACGATTTCGGCTCGGTGGCGGGCATCATCCTGTCGGGCGGGCCATCATCAGTATTTGACAAAGATGCGCCGGGTTTAGACCCCCGTATCCTGCGGACCGGCCTGCCGATTCTTGGAGTCTGCTACGGCCTTCAGCTTTTGGCAAAGGAATTGGGCGGCAAAATCGCTCGCTCAGACAAGCGCGAGTACGGCCGGGCTATGATGAGCCTCTGCGGCGAATCGGACCTGACAATCGGACTGCCTCGTCAAAGCCAGGTCTGGATGAGTCACGGCGACCACGCCCAGGAGATGCCGCCGGGATTTGCCAGGATAGCCTCGACCAAGACAATTGAGAACGCCGCCGTGGCGGCGCCCGACATGAAGATCTATGGCGTGCAGTTTCATCCGGAGGTAGCGCATACCGAGCACGGCAAAACTCTGCTGGAAAATTTCCTGTTCAAAATCTGCCGATGCCGGGGGGACTGGACGCCGTCGTCGTTTATCGATGACTCAATCGAGAAGATCTGCAAGACGGTCGGTGACGGACGGGTCATCTGCGCCCTCTCCGGCGGCGTGGACTCCTCGGTGATGGCGGCGCTGGTCAGCCGCGCGGTAGCCAATCGCGCCTACCTGGTCTTTATCGACAACGGCCTGTTGCGGAAGAACGAATCGAAACAGGTGGTAGCGACATTCAAGAATATCGGAATCAAGATACGCCGGGTCGCCGCGGTAGAACTGTTCCTGCGTCGCCTCAAGGGGGTGGTCGACCCAGAGCTCAAGCGGCGACGAATCGGACGGGCTTTCATAGAGATCTTCACGCAGGAGGCGGCCCGGATCGGCAAAGTCGATTTTCTGGCCCAGGGGACGCTCTACCCCGACCTGATCGAGTCGCAGTCGTTCAGGGGGCCATCGGCAACAATAAAGACACATCACAACGTGGGCGGGCTGCCCAGGCGGATGCGCTTGAAATTGGTCGAGCCGCTCAAAGAGCTATTCAAAGACGAAGCTCGTGAAGTGGGGAAAGAACTGGGCCTCTCCCCCGAATTTCTGGGCCGGCACCCATTCCCCGGCCCCGGCCTGGCGGTGCGAATCCTGGGCGCGGTCACGCCGGAGCGCCTGGCGATACTGCGCGAGGCCGATGACATCTTCATCTCAGAACTTAGAGCGTGGCAATTGTACAACCAGGTCTGGCAGGCGCTGGTGGTGCTTCTGCCGGTGCGCTCGGTGGGTGTTATGGGCGACGAGCGGACTTATGAAAACGTCGTGGCCTTGCGCGCCGTGACCAGCCTCGATGCCATGACCGCTGACTGGGCCCATCTGCCGGATGACTTCCTCTCGCATGTCTCGAACCGCATTATCAACGAGGTCAAGGGGATCAACCGGGTGGTGTACGATATCTCATCCAAGCCGCCCGCAACTATAGAATGGGAATGAGGGGATTGCGGAATGCGGAATGCGGATTGCGGATTGCGGAATGGGCGGGGCTTTGGGCCCCACGGGACTTAAAAGGATAAAATGCTAAAACAACGCGCGAAGGGACAGCATTATATCCCAAGGGCGGCTTATTTAGAGCATTTTGCGGACAAATCCCAAGGCAAGTCGGTTCTTTGGGTTTATCAAGTCGAGAATGGGAAATTGGATATCTCCTCTGAAAGGGCCATTCCGCCCGATAAATTATGCAAGGAAACATATATGTACGAGGGCCCGCATCTTCCGGTCAACATCATAGAACACCTACTTGAGCGGATCGAATCGGCATATAGCTCGGTATTTTCTAGGAAAATTGAGAAAAAAGAACCGCTCGATCAAGAAGACAAAAAAATCGTATCACTTTTCATTTCCTCACTTGAATCGAGGGTGCCGGAAATGCGAAGGAACATCCAAGGATTTGTAAGCAGAATGGAAGAAATGGCCGGGATGATCGAAACTCATCATACCGGAAAAAGGAGTCCAGCGAGGGCTTCCGCCTATGAAAAAATGAAATCGATGGCTTTTCCAGAGCTAGTGGCAATGGCTTCCTTTATCAACCGATGGAGATTTTCAAATTTCCATTTCCTTTTCAATGATGATTTCTATGACTCGGCAAATGGCGGCTTCTTTATCATTTCGGATAGACCCGTAACCTTATATGATTTCACTTCCATGAATGAATTTTGGGGACTTGTGCCCATATCCGAAGATCTTGAAGTCTTAGTTCCTCTTACGCCAAGGATAGTATTGTTCATTAATAATCGGGGCCTCGATGGTTATGGGACAATCGGTCCCAACTTCATTAAGGAGGTTAACAACCGTGTAGCCATCTATTCAACAGGCAGAATCATTTCCCCGCATAGACTTAATGATAATATTGTTAAGGATATTGTAAACCGGAATCGGCAAAGCTTCATTCTCAAGTATGCGGCAAAAATGAATCCTGCAATAGATTCAGATAATTAAGGCCAAATAATCCGATATGATTGAATTCTTAATCTTATTATCTTTGGGCGGCAGACGTCCTCGTCTGCCCCTTGAATCGCGATGCGCCGTGCGCGGCGTACGCCCTCGTGCGCCGCGGATTTTTCAAAAAGGCACGGCATGCTTCGCTCTTCCTTATTTGGGGTCGTGCCTTTACAGTTTGCGGTCACAATGAATTGTGACATGCAATTGGAAATCAGCATATGCTAATCTACCTCCTCGCTTTCGCCATCCTCGCGCTTGCCTTTGCCACCTATTTCTTGCTTTTGCGGCGCAAGCCGACTGGGCCGCAGAAGCGCATTTATCATGGGTATGTCCAGTACCTTGATGACGATGGTGAGTGGCAATATGAGCATCGCAGAGTCGCCGAGGAGAAGGTTGGCGGCCAGATTCACAAAGGCCGCGTGGTGCACCATATCGACGGCAACAGGCAGAACAACGACCCCAAAAACCTTCGCGTAATGCCCGCCAGCAAGCACAAGCGTATGCATAAGCGTATCCGCTGGGCTAAAAAGCACAAGAGGCGGGGCGAGGAATAAGTAGGGGCGCAGCATGTTTACCCCTGTCTTGTGCGGGGCTGCGCCCGCCGGTGTCGGGTTCGGGGACCCGACACCACCAAGGTATTGCGTCAGGTCTGTGGCCCCTACATAAAAATATTCTTGACAATCCACACGAGGGGAATTATCCTTAAAGTAAGCGTAATTACTCCACTTTAATCCGCTTTTTGTAATGCAGAATTATCGGGCTTTGTCCATCAGGACAGAGGAGGCGCATGATGAAAAAGACAGCTTTCGTGATCGCAACGGTCATGGCGGCGGTTTACGCTATTTTGGCGTGGCCGACGCCGGTAATCGCTCAGAGCATCGTGCATGTCGGTGGTTACGATTCCCTGGGATACGTGTCGGGCGTAATAGCGCAGGGGAATTACGCCTATGTTTCCGACAACCTCCTTGACCTGGTCATCATGGACATTTCCGATCCCGCTAATCCGACTGTCACGGGGCGATTTGAAACATGGCTATGGATATTTGATATGGATATCTATGGTGACACGGTTTACGTGGCGGCGGGCTTTAGCGAGCCATACTCAGGCGCGCTTTATATCGTGGATGTAACGGATAAACATAATCCATATCTATTGGGGTCGCTCTCATATCAATGGGAGGTAATGGCGGTTGAGGTTTCAATCAATCCCAACAACGATCAGGATTACGCCTACATTTCGACATATGGCAGCAATAAAATCATTGACGTCTCAGATCCGACCAATCCGGTAGAGTTGGTTCAATTCACAATGCCCGGTTTCCCCGCCGACTTGGTCCGACAAGGTTCCTATTTATATGCGGCGGCTTATTATCAGGGTTTGCAGATTTTAGATGTCAGCAATGTCGCTAATCCGCAGTGGGTGGGTGGATACGATACGCCGGGCAATGCCCTGGGCGTGGCCCTCAGGCGCAATCTGAATAATTACGCGTTCATTGCCGATGGCGATTCCGGGCTGCGGGTGATACAAGTATCCAATCCCACCAATCCGCTATTAGTTGGATATCTCCAGACCTCCGACAAGCTGACCGATATCGTCGCCGACGGTTATTTCATATATGCTGCCCTCGAGGATTCGGGGATCGCGGTGATCAGGACCGGTGCATCCGAAAATCCCACGATATATGCCGCTACCGGCGTGCCCTACCCCGTTAGTGGAATTGCCCTGGGTGATGGGGTTATTATTGTCGCCGGTGGCGAATCGATCGACATCTATAGATTGGACCAGGTCGGATGCGATTATGTGCCCGGTGATATCAATGGCAACGGCCCTCCTAACGGCATCGACGTGACCTACGCGGTGTCATATTTCAAAGGCGGGGCCCCGCCGCCGATTGATTGCAACCCGCCTTGCAGCGAGGTCCCCGACCCATTCTACGCGGCCGGTGATGTCAACGGTGACTGTGTTTTTAACGGCATAGATATCACCTTCTTTGTAGCCTATGCCAGGGGCCTTCAATTGGATCTAAGGTATTGCCCCCTCTGTCCTCCGAACGGTTGAAATAATTTCTGGCGCCGGCATGTCGCAAATAGACATTCCATCCTGACGCATACCCAAAAATCCCGGGATGACTATATGAATAAGCAGGGGTTCAACATGTTGAACCCCTACAAGCGATATATCACGATTTTCAATTACGAAACCGTCACATGCTCCATCAGCTTTGGTATCGTCTCCTCGTAAATCCTGAGGAGCTTCTCGATCGGAGCGTTAATCCAACCGTTGATTTTCAGATTCGGGCCGCCGGTGACGCCAATCTTTTTGATCGGCACATGATGCCGTCGGGCCAGCTCCTCCACCCGTCCGCGGCTCTGGGGAAGCGCCGTCACGATTACCCGCGACTGAGTCTCCCCGAAAAGGAGGTTATCGGGGCGAATGGTATCATCGAGCATTATTTCGGCGCCGATACGATTGCCACCAAGGTCTTTCGGACCGAAACAGCATTCAGCCAAAGCCACCGCCAGGCCGCCGTCCGATATGTCCTGCGCTGAAAGAGCGTGTTTGCCGCTTATCAGCGCCAGCACCAGCGCGATCGTGCGCTTGTGAATCTCGAGATCGATCTCGGGAATTTTGCCGGTTATCAGGCCATGCGCGACCTTCATGTATTCGCTCCCGCCTATTTCGTCACGGGTCTCCCCCATGAGGTAGATGTCATGCCCCTGGCCCTTGAACCAGATGGTGGTGGCCAGCTTGACATCGTCGATGACCCCAACCATACCAATTACGGGTGTGGGATAGACGGCGCGCTGGGGGTCCTCGTTGTAGAAGCTGACATTCCCGCCGGTGACGGGGGTTTCGAGCACCTTGCAGGCCTCGCCCACGCCGGCCACGCATTCGGCGAACTGATAATAGATTTCGGGATCGTAGGGATTGCCGAAATTGAGACAGTTGGTGATCGCCGATGGTTTCCCGCCGGCGCAGGCCACGTTGAGAGCGGCCTCAGCGACAGCGATCCGAGCGCCTCGGCGTGGGTTGAGGTAGCAGTACCTCCCGTTGCAGTCGGTTGACACCGCCAGGCCCTTTTTGCTTTTACGAATCCGCAGGACGCCTGCCGAAGAGCCAGGGCCGATCACGGTCGAGGTCCTTACACTCGTGTCGTACTGCTCGTAGACCCACCGTTTGGAGGCGATATTGGGCGAGCCCAGAAGCTGCTCAAGAGTCTTGTTCAAATCATGGGGCACGGGCACCGCGGATAGATCGTACTGCTCCGCCTGGTCGAGATATGCCGGACGTTTCTGCAGGCGGATATAAACGGGACCGTCCCCGCCGAGCACCAGCGAGTTGGCCGGCACGTTGGCGAAAGCCTGGCCATCGGATGCCACAAGCAGATGCCCGCCGGCAGTCACCTCGCCGATTTCGACGGCGTTGAGCCCCCACTTTTCGAACACGCCTTTGACTTTCTTGAGATTCTCAGGTGTCACGATAACCAGCATCCGTTCCTGCGATTCCGAGAGCATGATTTCGTAGGGGGTCATGGCCTCCTCGCGCACGGGGACTTTATAGATATCGAGCTTCATGCCCGAATTGCCGCGCGCCGACATCTCGGTCGAGGAACATGTCAGGCCGGCGGCGCCCATATCCTGGATACCGACGATGAGCTTTTTGCGGATGACCTCGAGCGTGGCCTCGAGGAGCAGCTTCTCGGTGAATGGATCACCGATCTGCACAGAGGGCCGCCGCGATTCCGATTTCTCGGACAGCTCCTCGGAGGCAAAGGTTGCCCCGTGGATGCCGTCGCGGCCTGTGCGCGAGCCGACAATCAGCACAACGTTGCCCTCACCCTTGCTGGTGGCCGAGATCAGCTCGCCGTGCTTTGCGATCCCGATGGCCATGGGGTTGACCAGCGGGTTTCCGGTGTAGGCATCCTCGAAATATATCTCGCCGCCGATATCGGGCACGCCGAAACAGTTGCCATAGTCGCCGATGCCACGCACGACGCCATCGAAGAGGTAACGGACTCTGGGATTCTCCAGCGGGCCGAACCGCAGCGAGTTGAGAACCGCAATCGGCCGGGCGCCCATGGTAAAGATGTCGCGCAGGATGCCGCCCACGCCGGTGGCCGCCCCCTGGTATGGCTCCACCGCCGAGGGGTGATTGTGCGACTCGATCTTGAAGACCACCGCCAGCCCATCGCCGATATCGATCGCCCCGGCATTCTCCTCGCCGGCCTTGGCCAGGAGCGCGGGGCCTTCGCGCGGCAGGGTCTTAATCTGCAGGATCGAATTTTTATACGAGCAATGCTCCGACCACATGACCGAGAAGATGCCCAACTCGGTGTAGGTTGGTGTCCGCCCGAGGATAGAGAGCATGCGGTTGTACTCCTCCTCGTTGAGCCCATGCTCCTTGGCAAGATTAAAATCTACAACTGGTTCCATGGTTCTCCTCAAATGAAAACGCTAATATAATTTTGGCCGCTGGCAGGTCAATCGGTTTATTTTTTTGTTTTTTTCCGTAGAGGCACGATATATCGTGCTGTTGATAATTTTGAATATTTCGGTCTTCAGAAGCTGCTACGGATGCGGGGATGTGCAGTCGGCTGAGCCGTTGCGGCACTGAAAACAAACGTCGGGTGGCATGCTTCTTCGTCCGTTTTCTCAGGACGAAAAAGCATGCTTTCCTCGTCCTGCGGCCTGGGAAAGCATGCCACCCGCATCATGGGCGGCAGGTGCGGCCCCGCACAAAGGCAGGGGCAAGAGACATGCCGCTACGCCTTCCCGTGTTGCGCCAGGTCGTAGGCGTTTTTCCAGCCGTTGAAAAGCCGTCAGGTCACGGCCATTTGGCCTACGACCTGACGGAACCCAGGCAGAATATGTTATGGCCGAAATTTACGCCCGGCACATCCTAAATCCGCCCTCATCCAGCACCACGTAGGTGTAATTTTCGAAGAAATCCCCGCAATTCACGTAAAATCCTTTGCCCAAACCCTCGATCTGGGGCAGGTGGACATGGCCCATGACGACGGCATTGTACCCCTCGGCGATTTTAGCGCGGGCGAAAGCGATGTAATCGGTGGGGTCGTTTTTCTTGCGGTTGGTGGTGTAATAGCGGGAGGCTTTCGAGGAGCGCATGGCCAGCCGGTAGGCCAGGTTCACCGGCAATTGCGAATAAAGCCAGACGCAGAATCGATTGCGAAATACCTTTTTTAAGAACCGGTAACCGACATCGTCGTGGCGCAGGCCATCGCCATGCGTAATGAGTATCTTGCGCCCGAAATGGCAGGCCTCGTACAGGTCGCCGGTGAGAATCACTCCAGCCTCGCGCTGGATATAGTCCTTCATCCAGAAATCGTGGTTGCCGGAGATATAGAAAACCTTGACTCCCGAGCGGGTCAGGTCGAGGAGAGCCGCCAGCACTTTGAGATACGCCGCAGGTACAGCGAAGCGGTACTCAAACCAGAAGTCGAAGAGGTCGCCGACGATGTAGAGATGGGAGGCATCGGCCTTAGCCTGGGCAAATACGGCCAATAGGCGGCTTTCGGTGGCCGAGTTATCCTCATTGGGCCGAAGATGGGCGTCGGAGATGAAATAGACGTTTTTCTGCATGCTCGCTTATTCATGGCGTCAGGTCCTCAGACCTGACGCCACCCTCATACGATCGCCTCAGGATGTCGCTGCAAAAACGCTTCCATCCTGAGGCACAAAATAACCTTTTACTTGCGCTTACCGCTTGCAGCATCGGACGCATTATAATATAATGGCCGAGCTTGGAGCAAAAAATTTTTGGCGCAGTATAATAGCTGGCTGTTCCATCGGCATATTCAGGCGAAACGGAAGAGGGTATGGATAAATTCATTGTCAACGGCGGCAAGAAGCTAAACGGCAGTATCAGGGTTTCGGGCTCGAAAAACGCGGCCTTGCCGATAATCGCGGCGGCCCTTCTGGCCAATAAGGGCAAGACGCACCTGACCAACGTGCCCAATCTGGCTGATATCCATACCATGATGGGTGTCCTTAAAGGGTTGGGGGCCAAGATTGCGTTCGATCCCGGTCAAGGCACCATGGTAATCGACGCTATCAGCGTAAGCGGCCATATAGCGCCGTATGATCTTGT
>Ga0315285_10005804_pt1 | contig 12691 bp, 10 predicted proteins | sample YL17G09_36_MG_FD_203698 | JGI IMG/M metagenome (GOLD analysis project Ga0315285, IMG submission 203698) | Sediment microbial communities from Yellowstone Lake, YNP, Wyoming, USA - YL17G09_36 | ecosystem: Environmental > Aquatic > Freshwater > Lake > Sediment | place: USA: Wyoming | collected... | reverse complement strand
GCTTTCTTCAATTTAGCGCGCGACTTGATCAAAGCTTCGGCCATTCCTTCCAGGGCCGCGTTCTTGGTGGAGGTGGAAAGGTTGGCCAGCACCTGGCAGTCTTCTTTCGCTTTGCGGGCGATCTGCAGGATTTCATTTTTCAGGGACATCAAAAACCCTCGGGAAAAAAGATAAATGCCTTAAGTGCCTAAAAATAATAACAGCAAAACCCTTAATCATAGTCTCATCGGGACTTTTCTGGATCGGCTCGGCCTTTACCGGTTGGCGGGCCGCATTGCAAATCTGAGATGAACAGGCCTGAGCCCTGAATTTGGGGACACACCAGGTCATCGCGGTGGATGATTTCGTCGCCGTATTTGTAGCCGAGCTTGTTTTCCACCTCGGTGGTCTTCAGGCCTTTGATCTTGTTGACCTCGCTGGAAGCGTAACTGGTCAATCCCTTGGCAAACTCCTGGCCCTGGGTGTCGGCTAAAATCACCGGGTCGCCCAGGCTGAATTTTCCCTCCGCGGCAATGACTCCCGAAGGAAGCAGGCTCTTGCCTTTCTGCAGGATGGCCCTTTTGGCGCCCTCGTCGACGACGATCTTTCCCATGGGCTCCAGGGTGAAGGCGATCCAGTGTTTGCGGCTGGTCAGTTTGTTTCCTTCGGAAGCAAACAGGGTGCCTACATCCTCGCCCCGGAGGATCCTTTCCAGTACTTCTGCTTCCATGCCGTTGGCCAGAATCGTCGGGACGCCGAAGAGAGCCGCTTTGCGGGCTGCCTGCAGCTTGGTCACCATGCCCCCGATGCTGATCGGGCTCAACGTCCCGGAAGCTTTCTTTTCCAACTCGGCTGTGACGTGGGGGACCAGGGGGATGAGCCTGGCATTTTTGTGCAGGCGCGGGTCCCGGTCGTAGAGGCCGTCGATATCGCTGAGGATGACGAGCAGGTCGGCGCTGACCAGGTTCGTCACCAGAGCGGAGAGGTTGTCGTTATCGCCAAACTTGATTTCCTCGACGGCCACCGTGTCATTTTCATTGATGATGGGGATTACCCCGAAACTCAGGAGGGTCAGGAGGGTGTTGCGGGCGTTGAGGTACCGGTTGCGGTTGGAAAGGTCGTCCCGGGTGAGAAGAACCTGGGCCACTTTTTCTCCGAAGAAGGAGAAGGCCCGCTCGTAGTTCCACATCAGGGCGCTCTGGCCGATGGCCGCAGACGCCTGTTTTTGCGGCATGGTTTTCGGCTTCTCCATCAGTCCAAGCCGGGCCATGCCGGCGGCAATCGCTCCCGAAGAAACGATGACGACCTCGAACCCTTTTTTCTTGGCCGCGGAAACCTCCCGGGCCAGGCGATCGAAGACGGCCTGACTTAATACTCTTCCCTTGGCGGTCAGCACCCGACTGCCCACTTTGAGGACCAGCCTCCGAACTTTGCCCAGAATCGTTTTGCGGGTCACGAGCCCTTTTCCTCCTTCCATCTTGGGGGAAGCTGCTTGACCAGGGCGCCGAGTAGTTCGGGCAGGCCTTTTCCGGTCAGGGCCGATATGGGATAGACCTTTTGATTTATTCTGGTGAAGAAACGCCGAACCTCCGGCAGCTTTTTCTCGGCTTCCGGGGTGTCCATCTTATTCACGGCGATGACCTGGGTTTTTTTAGCCATTGCCGGGTTAAACAGGGCGAGCTCAAGGTTGAGCGTTCTATAGTCCTCAATCGGGTGGCGCTGGCTGGCGTCCGCAATGTCCAAAAGGTGCAGGATGACAGACGTCCGCTCCACATGCTTGAGAAATTTCAATCCCAGGCCCGCGCCCTGGTGGGCCCCCTCTATGATCCCCGGGATGTCCGCGATGACAAACGGCGGATGATCGCCGAAAGTGACCACCCCCAAGTTCGGGACTAAAGTGGTGAAGGGGTAATCGGCAATCTTAGGACGGACGGCGGATATCTTGGAGATGAGGGTGGATTTGCCCGCGTTGGGGTAGCCGACGATTCCCACATCGGCCATCAGCTTCAATTCCAGGCGAAGCCAGCGAGCCTCACCCGGCTGGCCGGGCTCATGGTATCGCGGAGCCTGGCGGGTAGAGGTGGCGAAACGGGCATTCCCCCGCCCCCCCAAACCCCCCTGGGCCGCTATAAAGGTCTCGCCGTGGTGGGTGAAATCTCTGAGGATCTCTTCCTTTTCGGCATCCCAGACGATGGTGCCCAGCGGAACGGGAAGGATGAGGTCTTGCGCGCTGCGGCCTTCCTTATTTTTTCCTTTGCCGTGCTGACCTCTTTTGGCGTGATAATGTTGCTGGTAACGAAAATCGAGAAGCGTGGAAAGTTGGCCGTCGGCCTTCAGGATCACGTCCCCGCCCTTTCCTCCGTCGCCGCCGTCGGGCCCGCCCCGGGGAACGTATTTTTCACGCCGAAAGCTGAGGCAGCCGTTTCCTCCGTCTCCCGCTTTGACGAAGATTTTCGCTTCATCGATAAATTTGATCGATCAACCCCTGCGGCTTTCCCTGCCGGATGGCTGGCCTCTCGTAAGAAATTCCCTCAGACCCGAGCGCCTTCGACCGGGGGAGCGTACACGCTCACTTTCTGGCGTTTCCGGTCAAGGCGTTCGAACATGACGATGCCATCGATCTTGGCAAAGAGAGTGAAATCCTTGCCCAACCCCACATTGGTCCCGGGGTGAAAGTGGGTCCCGTTCTGACGAACCAAAATGGAACCGGCATGAACCATCTGCCCCCCATATCGTTTCACTCCCAGTCTCTGGCCGGCGCTGTCCCGGCCGTTCCGGGAACTTCCCTGTCCTTTCTTGTGTGCCATGAAAACCTCCTAAAACCTGAGAGAATGCCTTAAATGTCTTAAATGCCTCAAATGCCTTAAATTGTAAAATCGTTTAACCCGACATGCCTGTGAAACCTTGAAGTTGCCCCGAATTCATTTAAGGCATTTTTATTGTATGCTAATCTCTTTGATCTTCAGGGTCGTGAAAGATTGACGGTGACCCTGCCTCTTGGCGTAGCCCTTGCGCCGTTTCATCTTGAAGACGATGACCTTTTTGGCCCGGCCCTGGCCCAGGATTTCTCCCACGATCTTGACATTGGGAAGCGAAGGTTTCCCCGCCAGGACGTTCTCCCCGTCGGCATAGAGAAGAACATCTTTGAGGTCAACCGTATCGCCAGCTTGGCCGGTGATTTTCTCCACCCGAATGGTATCGCCCTGAGAGATTTTATACTGTTTTCCACCGGTCCGGATTATCGCGTACACTTTCATCCTCCAGCTAAGAAATTGTAACCATGAGACGCTAAATGGCGGCTCGCGAGTTAAGCCCTTATCTTAGAGATTATGGTTCCTTCTTGTCAACGGGAAAGTGACCGTTGCTGCTGTGGATTTCATATTGCTCCAGGTGGTAATCATTCTTGCCGCTGACAATGATCCGCTTATTGAAGCGCTTTTCCAGCCTTTCCACATCCCCCCGGGCCTCATCGTAAAGGAAATTGGCCACGTTGGGATGGACATCTACCATGACATTTTCCCCCCGCAGGTCGCGGATGTCCCTCTGAATCTCCCGGAGAATCTCCTGGCAGACGGTCGACCGGTTTTTCAAAAATCCCCGGCCTTCGCAGTAGAAGCAGCGCTCGCTGAGGATGCGCCCCAGGCTTTCCCGGGTGCGTTTCCGGGTCATCTCCACCAGTCCCAACTCGGAGATCTTCAAGATGTTGGTCTTACTCTTGTCTTTTTTCAGGGCGTCGGTCAGGGCCTGGAAGACCTTCTCCCGACTGGATTCCTTCTCCATGTCGATGAAGTCGATGATGATGATCCCGCCGATATTGCGCAGACGGAGCTGGTAGGCGATCTCTTTTACCGCCTCCAGGTTCGTTTTCAGGATCGTATCCTCCAGGTTTCTTTTGCCCACATACCGCCCCGTGTTCACATCAATGACGGTGAGCGCCTCGGTCATATCGGTAACGATGTATCCTCCGGACTTGAGCCAGACTTTGCGGCCCAGAGCCCGGCTGATTTCCATCTCAATCCCGAAGTAATCGAAGAGGGGCTCCTCCTTCTCGTACAACTCGATGAAGGATTTCAGCTGGGGCATGAAGGTCTCGCAAAAATCCAGGATCTTCCGGTATTCCTCCGCGGAATCGATGACCACCCGCTCGACCTCCTGGGTGAAGAGATCACGGATGGCCCGCAGAGTGAGGTCCAGGTCTTTATGCACCAGGCTGGGGACCAGGCTCGTCGCCTTGCGCTTCTGGATGTTGCTCCACATCTTCATGAGAAAGTCCAGGTCCTGGTGAAGCTCGGCCTCCCCTTTCCCTTCCGAGACCGTACGCACGATGAGCCCGCAGCCGGCGGGTTTGATGTGCTGGATAATTTCCCGCAGCCGGCGCCGCTCCCCTTCATTCTCGATGCGCCGGGAAACGCCGAGGTGGTCCACCATGGGCATGAGGACCAGATGGCGGCCGGGAAGGGAGATGTGCGAGGTAATCCGCGCCCCTTTGGAGCCCAGGGGTTCTTTGGATACCTGGACGATGACTTCCTGCCCTTCATGGAGCAGGTCCTCGATCTGGAAGGGGGTGTCGAGCTCCAGGATCTCCTCCTCCTCAACACTTTTGTCACCCGGCGGCACCCCGTTTCCATCGTCCTCCCGCGCGCGCATCATCAACTCCAAATCATCGAAGTCCTGATGGACGTCGGTGACATACAGGAACGCCGCTTTCTCCAGGCCGATGTCCACGAAAGCCGCCTGCATACCCGGAAGGACCCGGACCACCCGCCCCTTGTAAATATTTCCGCTCATGCCTTGTTCGGAGCTGCGCTCCAAATAAAGCTCGACGAGAACCCCGCCTTCCAGCAGGGCTACCCTCTTTTCGCCGGAATTAACATTGATCAAAATTTCGTTGGACACGGATCGATTCCTTTAAATTGCATACGCAATTTCTGGACCAAGATCGGGGGACGCTCTCTCCCGGCCCAGCCGAAGATGAAATCGAGTGCTTCTTCCGGCCGCGGAACTCCTTCTAGCCCAAAACGCATGACCATCTCCAGCGTCCGAGCGTCCACGAAGGAAAGAGACTCAACGACCTCCCTCAAATCTAAATATTTATTTTTCCTCGACCAAAAAACCGGGACCTCTTCTTCTTCAAGGAATTGGTCACCTTTCTCCCTCGGTAGCTTTTCTGAATCGAGGAAGCGGATCACGTACGATATTTTAACTATACTATCAGAGATAGCGGTGGATTTCAAGGGAATTTCTTGGGTTTCCAAGATCTGAATCCCCGGGGGGAGGACGGCGTTCAATCGGGATGTTGCTTCCTCGGGGGTCAGATCACCCTGGATTTGATAATCCAGGAATTCGGCCCAGCTTTCATAACCTACGGGCAGCGGCGGGCCGAAAGAGACCTTCGGCAAAGGATGGAATCCCTGGGAAAAAACCAGGGGAATCTGAGCCCGCCGGAAGGCGCGGATCATCGCCCGGGATAATTCCAGATGGCCGAGGAATTTTGCCGGCCCGAATTTGGCAAAGCGGGAGCGGAGGCGCGTGAGCATCGGGGGCGCTTTCGGTCTTCCAGGCGAAGAAGCGTTCGGGCCCGGGATCTCTGCATCGCTGGCCGGTTGATTGCTGAACATCTCAGCTCCATAGCAGACTCCGCAGCCGTTGCAGGAAGCGTTGCGGCAATCCCCCGTCTGAAGGGCCTGAAAAGCCCTGGCGCGTTCGTCCTTCAGAAACCCTTTGCTCACCCGGGAATCCAGATGGTCCCACGGTAAAGTTTCGTCGAGCTCCCGCGGGCGCAGGGCGTAAAATGATGGATCCAATCCGGCCTGCAAAAAAGCTTTCTCCCACAGTTCGTAACGAAAATGATCTCCCCACCCATCCAGCCGGCACCCGAGCCGGTAAGCCATCTCCAGGACCTGGCCCAGCCTGCGGTCGCCGCGGGCAAAGACCCCTTCCAGGAGGCTCAACCGGGGATCCGACCACTTGAAACGCAACCCCTGGCGTTCCAGTTTTGGACGTAAGAATTTTTGTTTCTGGCGGACTTCTTCCATGGGGCATTGCGGCTCCCACTGGAAGGGAGTATGAGCTTTGGGGATGAAAGTGGAGATACTCAGGTTAATCTGGGCAGAGCCTTTCGCCCGCCGGGCTTCCGCAAGTGCCTTCTGGCAGAGGGCCACAACACCCTGGAGGTCCTCTTCTTTTTCGGTTGGAAGGCCGATCATAAAATAAAGTTTGACCAAACGCCAGTTCGCCGCAAAGACACTCCGGATGGTGGAGAGAAGGTCTGCTTCCGTACTTCCTTTGTTGATCACCCGGCGGAGGCGCTCCGTCCCGGCTTCGGGGGCGAGCGTAAAGCCGGTTTTGCGCACCTCCTGAATGTGGTGAATGATCGACGGCGTGAGGGTCTCCACCCGCAGGGAGGGAAGAGAAACCGCCACCTTTTCTTGGCCGTACCGTTCGATGATGGAAGAGAGCAGAGGCCCAATGCAGGAATAATCCCCCGTACTCAGGGAAAGGAGGGAAACTTCATCGTGGCCGGTATTTCTCAGGCCCTCGGCAACCAGCTGCAAAATTTTCTGGGGGTTACGCTCCCGGAGAGGGCGGTAGATCATTCCCGCCTGGCAGAAACGGCATCCCCGGGTGCAGCCCCGGGCGACTTCGATGTTGAGGCGGTCGTGAATGATCTCCATAAAGGGGAGGATCGGACGGCCGGGGAAAGCCCCCTGGTTGAGGTCGGAAAGGATGCGCCGCCGAACCGTCGAATAACCCTCCTGCTGCGGAATAATCTGTTTGATCCTTCCGGAGGGTTCATATTCCACCCGGAAAAAAGAAGGGACATAGAGGCCCTCAAGCCCGGAGAGCCTCTTCAGCAGTTTCGCTTTAGATTCTTGATTATTGTGGGAGGCGATGATCTCCCGGCAAACCTCCAGGACGGCTTCTTCCCCGTCTCCCAGGACGAAGGCATCAAAGAAGTCAGCCAGGGGCTCCGGGTTCATGGCACAGGGACCGCCGCCGATGATGAGTGGATCATTCTCCCCTCGATCTGCAGCCCGCAGGGGGATCCCGGACAAATGCAGGATATTTAAGACCCCCGTATAATTGAGCTCATACTGCAACGAGAAGCCCAGTACGTCAAATTCTTTCAGGGGCAGGGAAGATTCCAGGGAGGTTAAGGGGAGGGATCGATCCCGGAGAAACTCTTCCATATCGGGCCAGGGTGCGAAGACCCGTTCGCAGGCAATCTCCTCATTCCGGTTGAGGATGGGGTAAAGGATCTGAAGGCCAAGATGGGACATGCCTACTTCATAAACATCGGGAAAAGCGAGGGCGAACTTCAGGCGGACGCGGCTCAAATCCTTGACCACGGAATTGATCTCTCCGCCGGTGTAGCGCGAGGGCTTGGAAACTCGGAGCAGATCGTCTTTATCCATGGCAAAAATATTAACATCCTCCTCCGCAGGTGGCAAATGATTTGTGATATGCTAATAATTTTCACCGCGGAGCACGCCGAGACCGCAGAGAGAGAAAATCCAAAATCTAATTCGTGTCCATCCGGAAACCCCATTTTTCTCCTCCCCCTCGACGGGGGAGGGTAGGGTGAGGGTGATAATGATTCGGAATATTGAAATGTTCTGTTTTGCTCCCCCTCACCCCAACCCTCTCCCGCAAGGGGAGAGGGGGTTTCCGGATGAAAACTAATTCGAATTGCAGCATTTATTTTTTCCTTTAAAGCAATCTCGGCGTTCTCTGCGATCTCTGCGGTGAAATTATAGCGAATGGAGCAAGGATGCAGACCAAAGAAGACCTGAAAAGAATACTGACGCGGATCGATGGGCGGGGGTACAAGGCCTATAAGGATGTCGAGGGAGCCTACGATTTCGGCGATTTTTGGCTGTTGATCGACCACGTCCAGGGAGACCCGTTCGCCAGCCCTACGCGAGCCGTTCTGCGGGTTCCTCAGGAAAGGGCAAAGGTCCCGCCCGAGCTTTTCCAGAATAAGACCAGGGCCGTAGCCCTTCAGGATTACCTGACAAGGAAATTTGCCGCGGCCATCCGGGCCGTCGCCAGGGGAAGCCGGGGGATTGGGGGGAGTGGAAAGATCTCTATCGATCTACCCGGGCAAGAAGTCCTGGAGAGGACTTCCTGCCGGGTGGACGAGGAGAAAGTGGAAGTGCGCTTCACGATGGGTTTGCCCGCAGCCGGCCGGACGATCTTAAGCCGGCAGGCGGAAGAGATGTTTTTCGGAGAAGTCCCGAAAATTGTGGAGAGGTTTTTATTCTATGGGAATCTTACGCCCGCAGAGGGGAAAAACCACGTGGAGGTGGTGGAAGACCACGAATATATCCGCACCCAGCTTGGTCAGAGGAAATGGATCTGTTTTATTGCCAACGGTTCCCTGTTGGCGCGCGTGAGCGGGGTGGATGAAAGGCCCCTGAAGATTGCAGAAATCGGGACGATGCAGCCCGTTGTCTTCTTCCAATCTCCTCCCGAAATGGAAGTGGAGGTGGAAACGATGCACCGTGGAAAAATCAGGGGGATGGCGGTCCCCGAGGGGGTCATCCTGATCGTGGGGGGAGGCTTTCATGGCAAATCCACGCTGCTCAATGCCATAGAGAAAGGCGTCTACCCCCACATTCCGGGAGACGGGCGAGAATTTGTGGTCACACACCCGGCGGCCGTAAAAGTACGGGCCGAGGATGGGCGGGCCGTGGAGGGGGTGGACATTCGGCCTTTCATCGCGAACCTGCCGCTGGGAAAAGACACTGCTGAGTTCTCCACGGAAAATGCCTCCGGGAGCACCTCCCAGGCTGCGAATATCATCGAAGCCCTGGAGGTGGGCGCGAAAGTGTTGCTCATCGACGAGGACACTTCGGCCACCAATTTCATGATCCGGGACCAGCGCATGCAGGAACTGGTTTCCAAGGCGAAGGAGCCCATCACCCCCTTCATCGACAAAGTCCGGCAGCTTTATCAGGAGAGGGGCGTCTCCACGGTACTGGTCATGGGAGGGTCGGGGGATTATTTCGATGTCGCCACGCGGGTAATTATGATGGATGTGTACCTCCCGAAAGATGTGACTCCGCGCGTTCGGGAGATTGTGCAGCAATACCCTACTTTGCGGAAATCGGAGGGGAGCGGGAGCTTCGGGAGGATCTGTTATCGGTTTCCGCTTCCCGCAAGCTTCGACCCGCAAAGGGGGAAGCGAGATGTCAAGATTGACGCCAAAGGTCTGAAAACGATCCTCTACGGCCGGACGGCCATAGACCTGTCCCAGGTGGCTCAGGTAGTGGACGAGAGTCAAACCCACGCGATCGGGGACCTTATCCATTATTGTGCCGCTCGCTATTTTACGGGAGAGGTTCCGCTGGGCGAGGGATTGAGGAAGGCCATGGCGGATGTCGAAGAGAAAGGGTTGGATATACTGGCTCCCTTCAAAAAGGGAGATTACGCCCGCCCCCGCCTCTTTGAGGTGGCGGCAGCCATAAACCGTATGAGAACGCTGAAAATAAAAATAACTCCTAATGGGTGACGAAAGTTTGGGGTTTATAGCCTGCGGTCTTTAAAAGCAGTGTCGCAGGTCGGAGGTTGGTGTCATAATTTTTGGCTGCTCAGAGGGCTCGGGGGCCAGGGCGCTGAGCTTGGCATCCTGAGGCGCTGCGAACTCCGTAGATGGGGCGGGAAGAAGCACCCCGCCTTCTTCGGCGGGAAATAGCTTATATCTTTTTGATTGCTTCCGCCCAGCCGAGGCTGCCGGCGCTCATCGCCCTGGCCCCCGAGCCACGTCACTGTGGCCACCATCTGTAAGGCATTATGAAATAGCCAAAGGAATATTTATCGGAGTTATTTCTGGCACACGATCCAGAAACGAGAGCCAGAAATTTTTTTGGAAACTATTTTGTTGCCGCTGATCACAGGGCTATGTTACAAATTAATTTAATCCCGAGAAAGATTGGAGAACCCCATGAATCTCAGAGCCCGCATCTATGTAGAAAACCAAAAAAGACATGTCCAGGCAAAATTGGACGCCCACCTGGCCTCGCTCAAAGAGAAAGGGTTGGATTCCGAGGCCATCTCCCGGCATGCCACCACCCGAAAGCTCAAGGCCATGGTCCGCAAAGCGATTTTCCGGCTGGCCAGTATTGCCGCCCAGGAAAAGCTCAATAAGGAGAGGGTCCAAGCCAAAGCGGACAAATTAGCCGCGGAGAAGGCCGCCCGGGAAAAGCCCAAAGAAAAAGAGAAAGCCGCTGAAGAGAAGGGCAAGAAGGAGAAGAAGGAAAAGAAAGAGAAAAAGGAAAAACCCGCCAAGGCTGAGAAACCGGGAAAGGGTGAGCCCAAAAAAGCCAAGGAAGAGAAAAAGGCGGAAAAACCAGAGGATCAATAAAAAGAATCTCGTAAAAAGTTCAAAAAGACGTATTTCCGTCATTCCGGCGAACCCCGGGTCGAGTGCGGGGTAGGCACCGGAATCCCGTTATTTCAAACACTAAGAATTCTCTGGACTCCGGTTTCCACCGGAGTGACGACTTTCTACGAGAACATCAATAAGAGTTTCTTGGGAGAATTTTTTTCGTAACCGTTTAGCCCTATCAAAAATTGGCTAAACTTCAATTTCCTTTTTCCGGCCCCTTCTCGCGGAAAAAGCTCAGGAGAAGAAGGATGGCTGCGGCGCAAAAGGTGGTGAACAGCCAGCCGTAGCCATACATTCCTGTCCGGTCCACGATGTAACCAAAGAGGGGTGGACAGAGCATACTGCCGAGAAATCCGAAGAAAAAACCGGTCGCCGTGGCTAGGCCAATGGACTCCTTTCCTGCGGCTTCTCCTAGGATGATCAGCAAGATGGCATTCCAGCCGATGCCGCTCATCCCGAAGACCAGGATGACGAGCAGGAGGAATTTGGAGAGGGCTGGGAAAAAAGAGGTCAGGGTCAAAGCGGCTAAGGAAACAACCTCCATCCAGGTAATCAAGAGCAGAATTCCCTTTCTCCTCCCCCCAAGGAAGTAATCGCTAACCAGGCTCCAGAAGATGCGCGCGATCGCCCCGATGAGGTAGGCCAGGGCAAAAAAATAGCCGGCCTGGACAACCGAGAAGCCCGCTTCCCGCGTGAGGAAAAGGGTCAGGTAGGCGGAGAAGCAGAACTGGCCGGCAAAGAAGAAGAAGTCAACACCCGCGAGGATGAGGATGTTCCGGTTTAGAACGACCCGCCATACATTCTTCCAATCGAAGGAGGAGAGTTGGGACTGGATTTTGACCGGAGGTTCCTTCATCAGTCGGTAGATGAGAACTGCGCAGGCGGCCTCAGCGACCCCAACCATAAGGAGGCCTCTGCGCCAGGTAAAACTCAGGGCCAGAAAAGGAAGAAGGACTCCGGCGATGATTCCTCCAAAGTTCACACCGGTCTGTTTCAAGCCCATGGCGGTCGCCCGGCCGAGAGGGGGGAACCAATCCATGACACTCTTGCTGGCTGGCGGACTTATGGCGCCACTGGCCAAGCCATAGACCATGAGGACCATCAATGCGGAGACATAGGAGGAGCTGAAGGAGAATAGGCTAAGAAAGATGGCCATCGCGCCGATGGCCAGCGGTAAAATGAAACGTACGCTGACCCGGTCGGTGACCAACCCGGCAGGAACCTGGCTGAGGCAGGCACCGATGGAAACGGCAGAGACGAAGAGACCGACCTGGGCCGAGGAAAGGCTCAGGTCTTCCATAAAGAAGGGGGCGAGAATTCCCAGGCTGGAGAAATTCAGGAAACTGATGACATGAACCAGCCAAAGGATCCCGACGATTACCCAACGGTAATGGGTCGAAGGGGCGTCTTGCATGAACCGTTACCACGATTTTTCATGGTCGTCCTATATCCATATCCCAATCTTGCTCATAAAGGAAATATTTTCTTTGTAAAGATTGATGATCTGTAGTTTATAGTTTGAAACTCCTAAAACCGGAAACCATAAACTAGAAACCAGAAACTATTTTCTTACAGTGATAGCCGGGCGGAGAAAGAGTGGGACTGGAAGCCGGGATATTCTCCGGAAAGGATGATCGCTGATTATTGCGCCGAGGTAAGAACCTACCCAGAAAGATACCGCTGAAAACGGTATTCTCCCCCTCCACATGGAAACGGGCCGGTTCAAGGCAGGGGATGGGTCTTTGTCCGGGGAACCGCAGGGGTAGGGGCAATTCATGAATCGCCCCTACCGGATTTCCCCTTATTTCTTCTTCGGCGAAAGAATGGCTTTCAGGGCCGCTGCCGGGACGACCTTAACGACTTTTTTGGCCGGGATCTTGAGGGGCTGCCCGGTCTGGGGGTTGCGGCCGATCCGGGCTTTGCGGTGCTGGACTTTCAAAGTGACGAAGCCGGGAAAAGCCAGCTTATCCCCCTTCTTGATGGTCTTTGCCGCCAATTCAGCGAGCTCCGCGAGGATCACGGAAGCCTGCTTCTTGGTGATTCCGACCTTCTCGGCCAAGTAGCTTACGATTTGCATCTTGGTCATAGGCATGGATCATTCCTCCTTTCTGATTTTGATGAACAGCATCTTTAAAGCTGCTCGCCTCCGAAATTCCCTTCTCTGTACCGAGGAAGCGATTCTGTTTTACCGGCCTTCAGGACAGCAGCCGATCATTGGCGAGAATCTCTTTCTACCCCTCAAGTGCGGGGCCTGGAAACTTACTGAATCGGTACAAAATCCACCCGCCGGTTCTTAGCCCAGGCAGCCTCGTCATGACCCTT
>Ga0315285_10005799_pt1 | contig 12694 bp, 8 predicted proteins | sample YL17G09_36_MG_FD_203698 | JGI IMG/M metagenome (GOLD analysis project Ga0315285, IMG submission 203698) | Sediment microbial communities from Yellowstone Lake, YNP, Wyoming, USA - YL17G09_36 | ecosystem: Environmental > Aquatic > Freshwater > Lake > Sediment | place: USA: Wyoming | collected... | reverse complement strand
AGCTTTGGTCATTTCAATGTCGATTTTGTTGGTAGCATTTTTCAGTTTCACTCCCGCCTTTGGCCAGCCGCCGGAGGACAGGTCACCCCAGCCCCAGCTAAAGGAACAAAAAGAAGAACCGGTGAAGGAACCGGAGCCCAAAAAAACTGCCGATGCGAATACGGTCACTGATGTAAATACAGTTGCTGATGCGAATGCGATTACTGACCCAAACGCTGTTAGAGCCAAGATTAAGGAGTTTGAGGGATTGGGTAAGGCATTAGAGCAGATAGACGTGGCAAGCAATGACGAAATATCCAAGTGGACGCTCGGCAGAGAAGAAAAAGTGGACCTGGCATTAGCGGTGCAAAAACAAATCACAGAAGAGTTTAAGTTCCTGCGAGAACTCGCTATTAAAGAAGGGGCTGTAAAAACAACGGCGGCAATCGATGGGATACTGTTAGACAGGCAGGAACGATTTAAGGATGTTATAGAAAAATTAGAAAAGGAAACTGAAAGATACCGCCGGCTCACTGAACGAGAGGAGAAAAGAAAAGAACAACGAGAGCGCAGCAGTGGACGCAGCAGAGAACGTACTGATAGAACCAAAAGAGATTTACAGTAGTGAACTGGTGCTACGCAGCACGAGAAGGATTAGCTGTGCGAGCGGTTGTGCAACGAGTTTTGCAAAGCGGGGTCGAGGTTAACGGCCAAACGGTCAGCCAAATCGACGAAGGTTTACTCGTCTACCTTAGTGTCGGCAAGAGGGACAGCGTGGGTGATGCTGAGTTTATGGCTGAGAAGTTAGTGAACCTTCGTATCTTTGCTGACGATGACGGCAGGATGAATCGAAGTGTGCTCGATGTGGGGGGAGCAATTCTTTTGGTGAGCAATTTTACCCTTCACGGGGATTGCCGAAAAGGCCGTCGTCCCAGCTTCGACGGCGCAGCGGAGCCGGATTTGGCAGAGGAACTTTACGAGAAGGTAGGTGAGCTAATTGCCGAACAAGGGGTAGCTGTTGAAAAGGGTGCCTTTGGGGAACATATGCGCATAAGCAGCGTCAATGACGGGCCGGCAACTTTTTTGATAGACAGTAAATAGCCGTAAGTCACAATAGCATAAGAGGTTAAGTGTGAAAGAATAATCTGGGAGTGGGTCCCCTGTTCTTGGCCGAGTAGCAGCACTCGGGGATCTGCGCTGCGCTCCGAGAGGCGGGTTAAGATAGACAAAATAGGTAAAATGGGTAAGGGGGAATGCACGCGGATATTTTCGTAAAATGGTCTGAAAGGGGTCAACGGTGCGGGTTTATGAGTATATGATTGAAAACGTTCGAAAACGTTTGAAAACATTCGAAAATTTTGGAAGAAAAATTAGCCACAGATTTCACAGGTTGCACTGATTTAATTGGTCAAAAAAAGGTGCAAAAAACATCCGCCTTCGCTAAAGCTTCCGACTTCGTCCCGATATAAGACGTCGGGACTACGCCGGACAAGCCGGCGGACAGGCGAAGAAAAATCAGCCAAAGATGGCTAGGCCACAAGTTGCCCAGATTAACCTGAATGGTTAAATGGTTAATTAGTTAATTGGTGAGTGGGGAGGTGGGGGGGTTCCTTCGACACTTCGACAGTTCGACGAAGCTCACCGCAGGCAAGCTCAGGGCAAGTAACAGAGATTTTTTAAGTTGGGGATTTGAGAATTGGAGTTTTGGGATGGTGGTTTTTTTCAGTAGGTGGCAATACCACATAGCGCGAATAGGCAGGGAGTTTGTGAGAGGGTGTGGGGAGAGTATGTCGGAGTAAGATATTCACTATGTGGCAATGCCATATAGCGTCGGAAAGTATAGAGTCCGGCGGTAGCCGCCAAAGTCAAAACCACAACTCCCGCTATTTTCAGCCAAAATCTGTTCATAATTCTCATCAGCCTTTCCTGTTTAAAAATTACCCTTTCCCTTTCACTTCTAACCTCTTATTTTCTCCATTACCGGATTTGGCGCAGCACAGCTTGTTGTCCCAGTTGTATTTTAAGCTTTTGGCGGACGCATTTTCAATCATATTGCCGTTTTCATCGTAATTGAGCATAAAGTTTTCATCGCCGGTAGCTGATGTCATTTGATGGCCATCGTAATAGAAAGTGCCGGTGTTTGACTGTATTATTCTGTAAGCCATATCGCCGTTATCGTTAAAGAAGAATTTGGCAACCCAATTACCACTATTTATGGTTCCCAGCGGGGTTGTTCGTAGTACATAGATGCTCTGCCACCAAATTCGTTTTTAAATTTCCGAACTTCCTGTTTATCGAACCAGTAGGCACTTTCTGAACCATCTACAAACAAGATGCTTACAAAATGTTTTTCCCCATATCTACTATTTAAAAGATCCGCGGTCCCATTTAGATTCCAGTCCCCATCGGCCTCGAAAAGTAATACAGTGTTTTTTGATATATCCTTGAGAAGTTTACCGCCGATAGCTCTGTTAAAAGCAATATGGCATTTACCCTTAAGGCCCAAGAGATCGGGCTGAGGATTTCTGAAGTTCTCAAGAGTTAACTCTGGATTCTGTTCCATTAAGGCATCGCACCAATTGTCGGCATTTGGAAGGTATCCATCATGATTTTTTGCGTATTTTTTCAATTCCTTCGCCAGCAACTCCATATTGTATAAAGCAGTGTCCTTTTTCTTGTTTTCCTCACGAACATTTGGAGACATGAAAAACTCGGTCATAATATATACTCCAGGAAAAGACAAAATTATCGCCAGAAACGAATATACAAGACTCACAGGACTTCTGCGGAAAAATATAATTATCACTACCGAAATAACGCCTGTCAAAAATGCAAACGGGAAAAATACTATCGGCAACAACGCTAAGACACCAAAATCCATTCCAAGTGTTACAAAAAAACAAAATAGAATAAGCGAACCTACGCCGAGTAACCAACTAATAAATGCTATTTTGGCAAGAACACTCTTTTCTTTATACCGTATTTCCTGTTCCATATCATACCTTATTAGTATCTCGGTGAGCCACTGTTCCAGAAAGTAGTATAGAGTTCTAATTCTTTGTCAAAATCCGTACTTGTAAGGTCCATTGATGCCATACGATCTAAACCGTAAGATAAATCAGATTTTGCAAGGATATAATCCCAGTTGTTCATGCGCTTACCTATCTCCTCCCAGCGACGTTTATCTCCCATTAGAATGCCGCCGGAAAGGAAGTATCGGCTTTCTGCTTCGTCAAAATGCCCCAGTTCTCTTAGCGCATGATAATGCCCGCCAAGTCTTGAACCCCAATTTCCCGCAGTGCCATAGAGATATGTACACGTATAACCTGTCAACCAGTTTGTGAACTCGCTTCCTCGCGTTTCATAGGACCTACTAATCTGGAACGTATACTGCGTGAACTTATAGTCAAACTCAAGACCTCTCCAGCTAAACGCTTCTATCGGACCATTAGGGAATCCTCTCGACCTGACAAACTCTACCGCTGCATCAATTACTTGTCGGGTTTGACTTATGTTATTGTTAAGCGCCGGCGGCTGGTATAATAAACCCGAAAGGTCAATTCTACTTATTGGCTCATTTTCACAATACAGATACCTATGCAAAGACAACGGTTCTTCGAAGTTGCCAGCGAGGAAGTCTCTGGAGGTAAATCTGCTGATGTATGGGTTGTATTGTCTTGCGCGTAAATGGTATTGCCCTATTTCGCTATCCAGATACTGTCCTGCGAATTGCCAAGACGTGTAGAACGAACCCTGTTCTTCAATAGTCTCGCCGAAAGGTTCAAACGTGAACATCTTAACTACAACGGCATTGCTATTAATTACCTGTCTCACCGAGCCAAGACGGTCGTGGAGATAAAAGTAACGTGGTGCGGAATAGCTGCCAGTATGTTCTGCCAAAATCTGAGAATTCGCATAAATATATGTTTTATCAATCGAATAATCCGCCGGATTGATAACCAATAGTATTACAGGTAAATCCCCAACAATATCAACAATATATTTTTGTTGCCCTGTTTCACTGGAGTTTTTGCAAATCCTGTTACCCGATGGGTCATATTTTAAGCTTATTGATTTTGTGCCTTTTGTGGCTGAGCGGAGTTTATTGTCCCAGTTCCATACGAGCGATGTGCCTATGCCGCTCGTTAATTGGCCGTTTTCGTCGTAATCGAGCGCATTGCCGTCAGCGTTGGTCATAAGATGGCCGTTGTAAGAGAAGCTCTGGCTGTCTGACTGTATTGTTCTGTAAGCCATATCGCCGTTATCGTGATAAGAGTATTTGGCAACCCAATTACCGCCATTTATATTGGATATATTGGCATCTGTCAACTGTGAACGCATATCGTAGGCGAAAATCAGAACGCGGATTTTCGAGTTGCGGGTTTTGAGTTTGGGGGTAAAATGAGTGGAGAATGGCGCGGAGTGTGGGTCAAGGAAACCATGTGAAATTTAAAGGAGAATGAGAATGCCGGCAAGTATAGCACATATACTGATAGCACATAAGGCGCTGCAAAAGCTGAAAGGCAAAGGGCTTTCAATTTACTATTTATTATTGACTATTTACCATTTTGGTTGGGATTGCCACGCTTCGCTACTTGGAATGATGAAAAATGGATTCCTTCTTGCAGGAATGACACGCAGAATATTGACCGGTCGCTTACGCTCGCGGCTCTGTTACGGTGCAGCGAATCGGTAGATGCGTTAATGTGTAGATGTGGGATTTGATAGAAATGAACTGGAAGAGCAAGTGTAAGAGAGTCGGGGTTTTATTCGCGGTTTTGGTGGGGGCGGCGCTGGTTATTGGCGCGGCGGGGTGGGGTGAAAGGCCGGCGAAGCTTGAAACGGGGCGGTTCGATTATCAGCGCATCAAACTTGAGAACGGGCTGGAAGTTATAACGTTAGAGGATTTTTCCTGCCCAATAGTCGCAGTGCAGCTATGGTACCACGTCGGGTCGAAAGATGAGCAGGCGGAACGGCAGGGGTTTGCCCATATGTTCGAGCATATAATGTTTCGTGGGACGGACAAGCTCGGGCCAACAGACCACGATGCTTATATTCGGCGTGTGGGCGGGACGTCGAACGGCCATACCGGATTCGACAGGACGGTATATGAAGAGACGCTACCAGCAAAACAGCTTGAGCTGGCGCTGTGGCTGGAGGCGGAGCGAATGACGTTTCTGAAGATAGACCAGGAGTCGTTCGATACGGAGCGGAAGGTAGTCGAGGAAGAACGGCGAATGGGGCTGAATCAGCCATACGGGACGTTGTATGAGAAGCTGCTGGCGGAGGTTTTTAAGGTCCATCCGTATCGCTGGACGCCGATAGGAAATATACCAGACCTTCGAGCGGCATCGGTGCAGGAACTGCGGGATTTCTGGAAGAGATATTATGTTCCGAGCAATGCGACGCTGATTATTGTCGGGGCGGTAAAACACAAGGATGCACAACGGTTGGCAAGGCGCTATTTCGGATGGATACCACGATACGATGAGCCGGCGCGGGTTGCGGTTCGTGAGCCGGAACCTGCGGGGAAGCGGACGGTTAAACTGGAGGAAGAGAATGCACCTGCGCCTGCGGCTGGGGTGGTGTACCGGACGGTGCCAATCAGCAATAAAGACAGCGTTGTGGTGGACCTTTTAGCGGAGATTTTAGGAGGCGGCAGGAGCAGCAGATTATACCGTGAGCTGGTGGCAGAAAAACAATTAGCGGTGGGCGCGCAGGCGGCGACATGGTCGCTGGAGCAGGACGGTTTGCTCGGGGCAGGAGCGGTGATGCCGCCTGTGAGCGGAGATGCAAACAGTATTTTGGCAATTATTGAGGGACATATTTCGCGGCTGCGGAAGGAAACGGTGAGCGAGCGAGAGCTGATGAAAGCAAAAAACCAGATGCTGCGGGGGCTAGTAACGGAAAATTTGAAGATTGAAAGCAAGGCGGAGATGCTGGGCGATGCGGCCGTAGAATACGGGGATGTTTCGCAAGTCAACCGATGGATGGATGATATACGAAAGGTAACAGCGGCGGATATTCAACGGGTGGCAAACGAGTATTTAACGGCGGAACGAGCACTGGAAGTTAAAGTTGAACGGAACATGCTCGGAGCGGCGAGTAGTCCCCTTAGGGGTGCAAAGGAAGAAGAAGGTATAATTACAGCGGAGCCGGAGAAGGTGTCACCGAAGCCGGGGCGGGGCGGACTTGAGCGAGGGAAGAACTGGCCAAAGGAAGCGCCGTTTGCGAAGGTCTCGGCGGCGAAGATAACACCAAAGTACAGCAGTAAAAAATTAGAGAACGGTCTGAAGGTTCTTGTAGTGCCGAATCATGAGGTGCCGTTTGTGAGTATTCAACTGGGACTTTTATCGGGGGCGTGGACGGAGAGTAAGCCTGGGACAGCAGCGATGACGATGCAGATGCTTGTCAAGGGGACGGGCAAACACAGTGAGGGCGAACTGGCTGATGAGCTGGAGACATACGCAATCAGCCTTTCAGGGACAGGCGAGATGGACACGAGCACGGTCAACGTCGGCTGTTTGACAGAGCATATCGAGCGGGCGATGGGACTGCTTGGCGAAGTAGTGTTGCAGCCGAGCTTTCCCGAAGAGGAATTTGAGAAGCTGCGGAAACAGGTCCTTACATCGCTGGCGGTTTCATCGGCAGAACCTGAGTATGTGGCTGACAGGGAATTCCGGCGGAAACTATACGGCGAACATCCATACTCGCGGACGGCCACGGGCGAGGTTGAGGATGTTAATGCGCTGGCGATTGAAGATTTGAAGGAATGGTGGAGTAAATTTGCAAGGCCTGATACGGCGGTGTTGATATTTTCGGGAGATATTGAGGCAAAAGAGGCGTTCGAATTAGCGAGGAAGACATTCGGGAACTGGGTGGCGGCAGGCAAACAACCAGATATAAAAATGTCCCTACCGAAGGGAGTAACAGAGACGCATATATATCTGGTGGACCGGCCGGGAAGTACACAAAGCCAGATTCGTGCTGGGCAGCGTGGCATTACGCGGCACGACGACAGATATTTTGTGAGCCGAATAGTGAGCAATTATTTCGGATGGGCTTTTAACAGCCGGCTGAATGAGAGTATTCGCGTGGCGAAGGGATTGACATACGGTGCCTGGGGCGGATATACGGCGAAGCGCTTTGCGGGGGAATTTGAGGTTGGCACCTTCAGCAAGACAGAGTCAACGGCAGAGGCGGTGAAAGCGGTTCTCGAAGAGATTGAGCGGCTGAAAACTAAGGGCCCGAGCGATAATGAGCTTGAGAACAGCCGGTCGTATATACTCAGCAGTTTTGTGAGGGGGCGTGAGACGCCGCAACAGATTGCGGGCGACCTGTGGCTGATTGAATCGCAGGGACTTGGTGAGAATTATCTTGAAAGACTGCTGGGCGGGATTGCGAAGACCAAGCGAACAGATTGCGAACGTTTGGTCGGAGGGACGATAGAGCCAAGTAAGCTGCTAATAGTCGTTGTCGGGGAGGCGGGAAAGCTTAAAGAGGGGCTGGAAAAAATTGCACCGGTTACAGTCACAGCGGCAAAAGAGAAGAAGTGATTTTGAACATTAGTTGAGGACGACTTCATCCTGATAAGCGGGGACAGAAACGTCCCAGCCGGTTTGCTGGCGGAGATAATCAGCGAAACCAGATGCGCTTTTCGTCTCACCGTGGATGACAAAAACTTTTCGAGGGGGCGTTTGCAAACCTTTCAGCCAAGTGAGAAGCTCGAATCTATCGGCGTGGGCCGAAAAGCCGTGTACCTGGACGATGTTTGCTTTGACCTGATACTGCTGGCCGAGTATTCGGACTTTTTTTGCGCCACTGACGATTTGCCTGCCGAGAGTGCCAACGGCCTGATAGCCGACAAACATTATGGAACTTTGCGGTCTGGAGATATTGTTGGCGAGGTGGTACTTTATTCTGCCGCCGGTGCACATACCGGAGCCGGCTATAACCATAACCGTTCCTTTTATATTGTTAATCGCTTTTGACTGGTCGGCATCCCCGGCCATTTCGAGCTGCGGCAAATTAAAGGGTGACCCGAAATTTTTAATAAACCTGGCCATCTGCTCACCAAACAAATCAGAATGACGCTGAAAAACTTCTGTAATCTTAGAAGCCATGGGGCTATCCAGGAAAATCCTCAGGGGAGGTATTGCTTTGTCGAGGAGCAATTCGTTTATGTAATACAAAATCTCCTGAGAACGTTCGAGGGCGAAGCTGGGGACTATAATATTGCCGCCGGCTTTTTTCGTTGAGTTTATCACGTCACCAATTATTTCTTTTACGTCCATAGCTTCATCGTGGAGCCGGTCGCCATAGGTAGATTCAACGAGGACGTAATCGGCGGCGTCGAAAACGGTCGGGTCGCAGAGTATGGGCCTATTCGGCCTGCCGATGTCACCAGAAAATAGAATAATCCTTTCCTGACCATTCCAACGCACTTTGGCCCTTATTATCGAAGAGCCGAGTACGTGGCCAGCATCATAGAAAGTGGCTTCGACGCCGTCGCCGAGGGGTATGGCCTGTCTGTATTCGACAGGCGAGAAGAGGGGAAAACAGGCCTGAGCGTCCTCAGTAGTATAAAGGGGGACTTCGGGATACGGACCTTTTCGGCCCTGCTTTTCGTGCCTTTTGCGTTTATGCTCAGCGTCCTCTTCCTGTATCTTGGCTGAATCCAAAAGAATAATCCGGGCGAGCTCGGCGGTGGCGGGGTTACAATATATCCTGCCTTTGAAACCTTCTTTAACAAGTTTCGGCAACAGGCCACAATGGTCAAGATGGGCGTGGGTCAAAAGGACAGCATCAATACTGTCGGGCGGTATGGGAAAAGGGTCCCAGTTCCTTTGCCTGAAGTGTCGTTCCTGATAAAGCCCGCAGTCTATAAGAAGGCGGATGCCATTAGCTTCGAGCAGGTACCGGGAACCGGTTACGTTCTGAGCGGCACCGAGAAACTGTAATTTTATCTGCATACTTTACCTCATTGCGATAAACGCCGAGTTTAAGTCAGGGATTTTACGACATAGCAGGGACAAAATCAAGCAGCAAAACCACGGCCGGCAGATAGATATGACGAATTTTGCGCTGTCAGGTTTTATGTCTTTATATTTGGCTATATGCAATCTACTTCTTTGCGGTGACAATTTTGGTTTTGCAGTTTGGGATGGCGGCGAGGAATTCTCGGCCATAAGGTTTGTTGATTATCCTGCTGTCCAGAACAACGACGATGCCGGTATCGGTTTTGCTTCGAATCAGCCGGCCGAAACCCTGCTTGAACTTGAGAATTGCAGAAGGCAGCTGATAGTCATAAAAAGGATTACCGCCCTGCTGCTTTATCCGCTCGAGCCGCCCGGCAATTAACGGCTGGTCAGGCACAGCAAATGGCAGCCGAACAATAATCACATTGCTAAGCGCCGGGCCGGGCACATCGACGCCCTGCCAGAAACTGTCAGTGCCAAACAAAACACAGTTGTCCTCAGACTTAAAACACTTCAAAAGAGCGGTTCTGTCAAACTCTGCACCCTGCTGCAGCAGCCGAATACCATTTTCGGCGAGCGAGTCGGCGCATTTCTGAGCGATTGCTTCGAGCATCTGGTAGCTGGTAAAAAGCACAAAAGCCCTGCCTTGTGTTTTGCGTACGTACCTGCTGACGGCCTGAGCTGCAGAATCAACAAAAGCCGGTTCGTTGGGGTCCGGAAGGTCTTTTTCGATATAGAGAGTGACCTGTGCGGCGTAATCGAACGGGGAGCCAAGCTTAAGCGTTCTAAAATCATCCAGACCAATCCGGCTGGTGAAGAATTCAAACCCCAGTTTCGTATTGCGTATTGCGTATTGTGTATTGCGTGTGTCATACTGCGTCGTTTTTCCGCACGACGCATCACGCACAACGCACGACGAATATGGGCCGCTGCTCAAAGTGGCACTGGTCAGTATCACCGATTCATACTTATCAAACAAACAGCTTTTTACACTCGGCCCGACATTCAGCGGCGCACTTCTCAAACGTGTAGCACCGGAAGCAGAGGCAGGCGGCTCAACCCAGTAGACGAAATCATCCTGCTGCTGAGTCAAGAAGGAATTCAAATCCTGCGCCAGTGCCGAGCAGCGGTCGATGAGCCGCATAATCTCGAATTTTTCATCAACGTCTCCACATATTTTTGCCAGCTCAGCTAATTCGGCGTGCAGATTTTTCAAATATCCGGAGACATTATCCTCGACAAAATTTTTATAACATTTCCCGGAAGTCTCGTCCTTTGACTGCTGGTACCATTTGTTAACCTGGCTGAAGAATTTCCGCGCCTCCTTAGTTATCAAGGCGACCATATCAACGGCCTTGTGAGCATTAATATAGGTCAGAAGACCTTTATGCATTCTGGGGTTATAAAGGGCATCGAGGAGGAATTTGACTGTGAAATTACTGATATTTATCCCGAAATGGTCCTCTGCCACATGCTCGATATTGTGGGCCTCATCAATAACGATGTATTTATAATCCGGCAAAACTGATGCACCCTGCGATTTGAGCACAAGGTCGCTAAACATCAGGGCGTGGTTTGCCACAATAATATCGGCGTTGTCCAATCGCCGCCTGGCTCGCCAGTAGAAACAACGGCTGAAGTGGGGACATTTTCTGCCCCGACAGTTACCGTGCTCGCTTTTGACGGCATCCCAAATATGATTTTTCGGCAGAACGGGAATACCGCTAAGGGAGCCATCTTTTGTCTGATTAGCCCATTGCCTTATTACCGCAAGGGTTGAGCCGAGCTCATCAAACATCGTTGCCTGCCTGCGCAGCGCAAACTCAAGCCGACGCCTGCAGAGGTAATTGCCCCTGCCCTTTGCCAGAACCGCAGTAAATGTCTGCGGCAGAGATTCAGCCAAGAAAGGGATGTCCTTATTGATTAACTGCTCCTGGAGGGTAATGGTAAAGGTACTGATGAGCACCTTTGCCGGTTTTCGGCAAAGCAGCTCTATTGCAGGGACAAGATATGCGAAGCTTTTGCCGATGCCTGTTCCGGCCTCTGTAACCAAATGCCGGCGGCCCACAAAGGCATCTTTAATGGCACAGGCCATCTGCACCTGCTGAGGCCGAAACTCGTATCCGCTAAACGACCGCGCAATTAACCCATCAGCAGACAAAACCTCTTCGATATCCAAAGATGTGTTGGCTTTTATCATCCTACCGGCTCAGTTCAGGTCTTGCGCCATCGGTTATACGCTGTGAGCTACCATCCTTGTCTGCCGCCGGGCTATCTTCAATAGCTTTTTTAAGTGCGAGCACAGCGGGGGCCTGCGGCATCTTTTCGCAGGCTGCATCAATAGCTTTTTTGGCTGGCTCGGGCCTGCCCATCTGATAATAAACATAGGCGAGCAAAAACTGCAGCTCAGGGGCACCACCGCTTCTGCCCAACCATTCTTCAACATCGACTACGCGGCTCTCAAGCTTGTCCCTGTCGCCTACCATAGCCTCAATGTCGATTTTAAACCGTGCATACTCAGGGAAAATCTGCAATGCCCTGGAAAGGAAAAGGGCACTGCTCATATATTCGCCTGAGGCAAAAAGGGCGTGGCTCTTTCCAGCATAGGCAAGGGGGTCATCCGGCTTGTAAAGCGATGCCAGAGTATAGGCATCCGCAGCGCGATAGTATCTGCCCTGCTTAAGATACTGTTCTGCCGCCCGCATATTCTGATTGAATTTGTCTTCTGAAAAGGAAGCAAAAGTTTCAAAAGGGCTCAAACTACCCCCGGTTTTGGCAACAGATAAATTAATTTCAGCGAGCTTCTCGGCCTGAGAACCCTCCTGGGTTTGCCCTTCGGCGGTGAGCTCAGGACGGTCGAACCGCTCGCCGGCTGATTTTTTGCTCTCTTCAGCAGCTTTTTCAGGCTGTTGTGCAGCCAGTGCCAACTCAAGCTTTTTTTGCAAGCTATCGAGCTGCTGTTTCATCTGGCCGTAGACATCAAGCTGTTTATTCATGTCTATGGCCCAAGGCGCACCAAACGGCATTTCGGCGGTTTTTTCGCCGGCCTGCTCTTTTTGTGTCGGTGTCTCAAACGGCTGGTTGACCTCGCCGCCCGGTTTTCTCGAAGCAGAGGGCAACAAAGAGCCCTCCAGGCCGGGCAGGGGTTTCCTAAGCTCACCTGTTTTATAGCTTTCCTGGCTTATGTTGGGCTTATATTGTTCTGCCTGGGTCTGGTATTGCCGGTCGGTTAGTCCTGCGGGTGAATTTTTGGCGATTTCAGATGAAATTAGTTTCTGCATTTCCGCCGGCGTCATCGACATCGGTCGCAAGCGTGCCAAAGACATCGCAGATGCAGTGTCGAGCACCTCGTCGCGTCGCAGCGGCAAGGTCCCAGTGAGATAGGGCCGAGCAGAATAAGCACCAATGTTTGTGGTCGGCGCCCCGGCCCCAGCAGAGGCGCCCGGCATTGTAGATGCTACCGTCTGAGTCGGCGAATAATATGGTCTATACCCAAGGTTATAACCGGAGTAACGGTTGTAACGGCCGAAATTCTCCGAGCCGGCTGAATCCCTCAAAAACGAATCAAGCGATGATGAAGGAAGCGTCTGTCCAAAATAGGTTGGCGCACTATACGGCACTACGCCGCGAAAATACGCCGGACCTCTGATATTTCCGGTAACCAGCAGGTTACCGCCTCCGTCAATTGCGCCAGAGCTGCGAATGAGACCTTCACGTCGGACGCTCGGCGGGATTGT
>Ga0315285_10005798_pt1 | contig 12695 bp, 13 predicted proteins | sample YL17G09_36_MG_FD_203698 | JGI IMG/M metagenome (GOLD analysis project Ga0315285, IMG submission 203698) | Sediment microbial communities from Yellowstone Lake, YNP, Wyoming, USA - YL17G09_36 | ecosystem: Environmental > Aquatic > Freshwater > Lake > Sediment | place: USA: Wyoming | collected... | reverse complement strand
ACACACCCCAGAAGTGGCCGAGGCTCTCGGATGGGAACGTCAAGCAGGCGGATTTCCCGGGAGAGGAGATCACGGTCTCCGAGTGCATTCGCCGCCGGGCCGGAATCCCTCGCGAGGAGTTTGATTTTACATTCCCCGTGAGACAAAAGTGGATCGAGGCGGCTCGGAGCTTCGTCTCCGGTTTGGACCTCAAGGGAAAAAAGCTTTGTCTCGTGCGGCCGAATACACTCCGTCCCGAATGGCTCTGCCCGACACGGAACCCTAAAACCGAGCATTATCAGACGCTCATTGATCTCTATAGGGACGAGTATTTCTTCCTCAGCGTGGCCGACCTCGAGGATGGCAAGGAATGGCTTGATGGGGAGATCCTGGGGATCGACGCCATTCTCCATCGAGGCGAGGTCCCGTGGTCGACGCTCTTCGGCCTCATTAAGATCAGCGACATGTTCATCACCAACCCGGGCTGGGGCATGTTGGCCGGAATCGCGACGAGGGCCAAGACGTTCACGATCTTTGGTGGGGAGCTCCATCCACGTTACTTTGTGGACGAGCATGTCGGGACCCAGAATTTCGGCTATGTGGCCCCGGATCCTTTTTGTAATTGCTTTAAAATGGAGCATGCCTGTAACAAGAAGATCCCTCGTAGCCGATTGATTGCGGCCTTCGAAGAGTTGCGAACCAGGCCGAAGTGGGAGAAGCAGATTACCGTCGGCCTTGCACCCGGCCTGGGTGATGTCCATTGGCCACTCCTGAAGATGGAGTCATTTAAGGAGAAGAATGCGGTCGACCGTCTCCGCATCTCAATCTCCAACGAGCATGATTATCCTTTGGAATTCGCGAGGCATGTGCCATTTGTCGACGAGGTCCAGAGGTCCAAGCCCAGGTTCCCATTTCGAATGTCTCTTGCCGGCGGCGACGGCCGACCCCTGGATGCGGGAGCGAATGGTGCGGATTGCATCATGGAATTCGGTTCCCGCCTCGAGGCCGGCATGTCCCTCGAGAGAATCCTGCCCGAATATGAGACCAACTGGGGGTATGAGATCAAGGGCCTTGACGAATACAGCGCCTTTATTGCCGACCTTCGCAAAAAAACCGGAGGCCGGCTCGTTCTCTTCTATCCGTCTTCTGTAGGCTCGAACAAAAATTGGGCGCGCGGTCAATGGACGCCCGAATCCTGGATAGCCCTCGCGCGTCTCATTAAGGCCAAGAACGGTTGCCCGCCTGTTCTCGTCGGGGCTGAATTCGATCGCGACTATGCTGATGTTTTGACATCCAATAGCAATGGCCCTCTTTTTATCAATCTCGTGGGTCAGATGCCGATCATGAAGACCCTGGCGATCGTTCGCGGGGCCGATCTCATGCTCGGATTCTCGGCAGGGATCGCCATAATGGCGACGCATTTCCGGGTTCCATGCGCGATCTTCTGGCCGATCCGGGGCGTCTCTGAATATCCGCTCTATAACCCGCTGTTCATGCGCTCGTGGATCCCGCCGTGGGCGGAAGACAATTATTTCGGCTTTGCCTATGGCGATCCCAAGACCACTCCCCGTGGAGTATTCGAAACCGTGGAGAAGTTCCTGTGAAGGCCGCAATCCTTGTCCGACACGGCGCCCCCCTTGTTGTGGATGAGGTTGATCCTTTGGACTTGGGGCAGGGGCAAGCGTTGGTCCGAATCCGAGCTAGTGGAATCTGCGGAAAACAGATCAATGAGATCGCCGGCAATTGCGGGTCGGACAAGTACATGCCTCACCTCTTGGGCCATGAGGGAGCGGGTATCGTTCAGGAAATTGGCCCGGGTGTGACGCACTTCAAACCCGGAGATCACGTTGTCCTTCATTGGCGCAAAGGCGCGGGAATTGAGGCGGAGTGTCCGCGCTATCGCTGGGGCGATGAATTCATCGGTGGGGGGCCGGTAACGACCTTCAACGAGTATGCGGTCGTGAGCGAGAACCGCTTGACCCGCATCGAGGATGATATTCCTCTGGACCTGGCGGCCCTCATGGGTTGTGCCGTGACAACGGGCCTGGGTGTAGTGCTGAATGACGCCCGGCTCCAACCCGGCCAGAGCCTGGCGATCATTGGCTGTGGAGGCGTGGGTTTGAATGTGATCCAGGGGGCGAAGCTCGCGGGGGCCAAAAGCATCTGGGCGATAGACCCGGCCGAGGGCAAGATGCTCAAGGCCCATGAGTTCGGGGCTACGCTGACCTCCGAGGTTGTCTATGAATTTCTCCCTGTTCCCGGGCCGGATATCATCGTGGACACAACGGGCAATCCCGTGCTCATTGCCTGGGCCTTCGCCCTCGTGGCGCCCGGAGGTAAGGTCATTGCGGTTGGCCAACCTCCCCGGGGCGTCAATCTCGTGCTTCCCGACTTTGCCCGGAACATGAAGGGCAAGACGCTCATGGACAGCCAGGGCGGGGGGACTGACCCAAATGCCGATATTCCACTCTATCTTACCTATTGGCGGAGAGGCTTGCTCAAACTTAAAGAACTCATCACTCACCGCTTCCCGCTCGAGGATGTAAATGAGGCGCTGGACATCATGCGCTCAGGCGCCGCGGGACGGATCATCCTGGAGATGGCATGACCAAGCGGGGCCTCATCGACTTCGAGAAGCACATCGCCGAACTCTATGATGCCGGCGAGCTGCCCTACCTTGTTCATCTTTCGGGTGGAAACGAGGATCAACTCATCGAGATTTTCAAGGATATCCGCCCTGATGATTACGTCTTCAGCACTCACCGCAACCATTATCACTATCTACTTCACGGCGGATCACCAGAAGCCCTTGAGCAGAAGATCCTCAGCGGCAAAAGCATGTTCGTATTCGATAGAGCGATGAATTTCTATTCGTCCTCCATCGTGGCTGCTGCTCCGGCTATTGCCGCGGGCGTGGCCTGGGCGTTGAAGCGCAAGGGAAGTACCCAAAGGGTTTGGTGCTTCATCGGTGACGGGGCCGAGGATGAGGGTCATTTTTATGAGGCTGCGCGGTACGTGGACGGCTGGGACCTGCCCTGTATGTTCATCATTGAGGACAATGACCGGAACGTCGTGGCCTCCAAGCGAGAACGGCGCGGAAACGACCGATTCGACTGGCCCAATTGCGTTCAACGTTATACCTACATGTCGACATATCCTCATGGCGGGACGGGGACACCTGGCTGGCTGAAGTTCAAGAGCGAGGCGCAAATTGTCACGCACCCGCTCGCCAATGGCGGCTTTGTTCTTTCCTGGCATGAGACCATCAAGACCGACAATTATTTCGCCGCCGTCCGACAGTCCTGCGAAAGCCTGGCCGCTGGGGGCGCTATTTTCATCGGTTATAACGTCAAATACGGCGGGGCTTATGGTACATTCAAGGAAATTCCCGATGATCTGAAGATCGAGACTCCATTGGCTGAGAACCTAATGCTCGGCTTGGGCATGGGCATGAGCCTCGAGGGATTCCGGCCCGTCGTATTCTTTGAGCGCCATGAATTCCTGATGAATGCGATGGATGCCCTGGTCAATACCCTGGACGTGATCGAGACTATAAGCGATGGCGAATACCGAATGCCGGTCATTATCAAGGCCGTGGCCGGGGGCATTAAGCCGTTCTATGCGGGATTGACTCATACCCGGAATTTCGCAGATGAGATTCGAGCCCTAGTCCACTTTCCGGTTTACGCCCCAGAAACAGGGCAGGAAGTGCTTACCGCCTATACCCTGGCACAGAAGGCCCAGGGTCCGGTCATGATCTCGGAGAAGAAGGAGCTTTATTGAACGTTCTCGTCACCGGCTCATCTCACGGCCTCGGAGCCGCCCTGGCCTTGAAGTTTGCGCGGGAAGGGTGTGGAGTCATTCTCCACGGTCGGGACGGAAAGGCGTTGACCTTGATCTCGGAGGAAATTGAATCCTACGGTAGGCCCGCCCTCAAGGTCAAGGGGGATATTCAAAAGAAGAAAACCATTGACCGTCTCTATCAAGCGGCCCGGAAAATGGATATCAATATTCTCATCAACAACGCGGGTTCCTATTACAGGGGCCCGGCCGTCGAATCATTGGGGAAGACCCTCGAATCGGTGATCGGAACGAATCTCATTGCTCCCATCCGGCTGTCGCTTTTCGTCTATCAATTCTTTGTCGCCAAGGGCCACGGACTCATCGTGAACATCAATTCCCTGGCCGGGAAGGGATTCAACGACCAAGAGGCTATCTATTCTGCTTCGAAGTGGGGGCTGCGTGGGTTCATGGGATCCTTCAAGCACGAAGCGCGCAAGAACGGCGTATATGTCCTTGATGTTTTTCTGGGAGCGATGCGGACTGGTATGTCCGCCGAAAAGGCCAAGTTTCTCAATCTCATCAACCCGGATGAAGCAGCCTCGGCGATCTACCGGGCCTGCATAGATTACAGAACGGCAAACGTGAATGAGATCGAGATCGGCCGGAGGCAACCATGAGCGAAATAGGTTGGACTGACTTGGCTGCGGCTAATGCCTACTTCACGGCGGAGCGCCTTGATTCATCGGCCTGGGATGTGCTTGCAACCCTGCCCGGGGGCAAAGACGGCAAAACGGCCGTCCTCAACATGGCCTATAACCGCCTTCGGTTCTGCCAGGATTTTGGAATTCCCACGAGTCCCACGGCGGCCCAACTCGAACGCCTAAAGTACGCCCAGCTGGAGCTTGCCTATTATCTCGCCATGCATCTTTCCGATGAGGATCGGCGGAAGGGCTTACAGGCTCAGGGAGTCACGGCAGCCGGGGTCGTCAAGGAAAATTACGCAGGCGGGGTGGCAAATCGAACCGCCAGCGAAGAAATCCTGGACAAACTTCCCTTACCCCCCATCGTAAGGGAGCTCATGGGCGAATTCTGCTCCACGGATAACGTTTATGTCCGAGATATCGCCCGGGATGAGAACTACCGCGTTAACGAGGACGTGACGGAAAAAGAAGGGAAGCTGCTTTAACCATGTCGAACCCTGCCGGCCAGATCCCGATGAATGCGCGAGTCGCAGAGATAGCGGGGATCTATGCCCGGGCACAGCAGGCGCTGAAGGCTGAGCTTTCGATGACCACGCCGGGAAGCTATTCAAACCTCAATGCTTCAAAGGCAAAGCACAGGGCCGAGCGCATCATCGGTGAATTGAACGCGAGCGCCCAGAGGTGGGTGGCGGATCCGTATGTAGCCCGGGGCGCGGCGCTCTATTTCGCCCGCGTCAATTTTATGATCCTCAAATCCACGAGGACCTATCTGGCGGCCCGGGCCCATGATGCGCAGCAGCTTGAGGCGGATCCCGAAAACCTGAGCCGGGTCGGCCTTATCTCGTCACGGATCCTCAATGGGATCTCCGGGCCGGGACTTGGATCCCATATTGAAACCATCGCGTGCGCGCGGATCCGGGAGGCCCGGATTGAGGCGATGGCCAGGGGGCGCCGGCGAACCGCAATCATCACCGGCAAGGAATCCCATGCCCTTTTGCGTCGCTTCCTCGACTCACAGGAACCGGATGTGATTTTGTCTATGTCGGGTATCTGGATGGCCCAAGCGGACCTCATTTCCGAATTCATCCTCAAGCGGATGTTATCAACCGGCAAGCCGGACCCCTATCTCATCGATTCCTTTAACCGCATGAACCGGGCGGCCGTCCGTGATGGAATCATGGCCAGGGTGGCCAGGGGCATGACTGAGGCGAGCACTGATATCGAGATGCGAACCAAGTTGATGTTCAAAAAAGAGGGAACGATTCTCCCTCCGCCTCGAAAGTCAAAGTATTTCGAATATTTCACGGGGACACAGGCGGCGATCCAGAAGTACGTCGACAAAAGGGGGGCGGCCCTTGTTACCAACCTCAATGCCGATGGCCTGGCAGTGCTCCGGGCGATGCTGGATATTGCCCTCGAGCACATGCTCAGCCCCTACCAGCTTTCACGGATCGTGAAGCCCTGCATTGGCCTGACTGACCGCGATGCGGGAGCCGTCTCGAAGTTACTCGCTTCACTTCTTGATCAGGGCATGTCCTATGATGAGGCGCTGGCCAAGGCCAAGGAATACGCGGACGAACTCCGTGATGCACGGGCCATGAACATCGCCCGGACGGAGTTGGCTGAGGCCTTCAATCAGGGCCAGCTCGATGCCCTCCAGGATGCCATGCACGAACTCGGGGCACAGGCAGCCAAGGACTGGGAAACGGCGCAGGATGAGCGGACCTGCGAAGAATGCGCGGGGTTGGACGGGGAGACCGTGGGAATCAATGAATCTTTCTCCAATGGTGCCGTCTGCCCGCCGGCACATCCCTCATGCCGCTGTTCACTCGGCTATACGATGCTCCAATGATGAACGTTTACCTGACCGAACCGATCAAGATCCAAAAGCCCATCCCTCTATCCGATGGCCAGGGCGGGCACCCCAAGACCTATGCCGACGTGGCGGCCGTCAAAGCGATGGTCGAGGAACTGAGCGGGCGGGAACTTTTCTATGCCCAGCAGATCCGCGCCGAAGTGACCCATAAAGTCACGATCCTTTGGCGAAGCGATATCAAAAATAATATGCGAATTATCCGCGAAAACACTTCGATCCTTCGGATTGAGTCCGTGCTTACCAAGGACCGGGGCGGCTTCACGGCCACAGGTGGCCTCCTGGAGATCATGTGCGTCGAGGTAAAGACCAGTGAAAATTGATATCGGTATCCAGGGCGGGGGAGATGCCTTCCGCAAATTCCTGGGCGCCTTTACCAATGCGAAGATAGTGCGGGTGCGGAAACTTATTCTATCAACCGCCCTCGATATCCAGCGGGGCGCTAAACAGAAGCTCAGGGAGAATCGATCAATCGATCTCGGCGCCCTGCGCAACAGCATCGTCGTAGAAACCACGCCGGACGGATTTACCTGTGAGGTCGGATCGGTTGAAGCGATGGCCAAGTACGCGCCCTATGTCGAGTACGGAACCGGGCCGCGGACCAAATTTCCTCCGCTTGAGGCCCTTGAGGGATGGGCCAAGAGGCACGGCTTCAAAAGCGCCTGGCTCGTGGCCAAGAAGATCAAGGAGAGGGGAACGCCGGCGCAGCCGTTCCTGGGGCCGACGGCGGACGCGATACTCCCATTCCTTGAGCAGTCCCTGGCTGAGGCTCTAGAAAAATCAGAACCCGGCCTGGATGACGGCGGAAGCACCAAGGCACTGATATGAAACTCCCCTTGAACGAACTCCAGGCGGCGATTGTCTCGGCCCTGAGCACTGCCTATCCGACCTGGCGCATATTCGACGATACGCCGGAGCAACCGAAATACCCCTACGTCATTGTCGGGGAGGTCAGCACAACGGACTGGAGAACGAAAAGCGAACCGGGAGTGGCCCTCGTGCTCACACTCCATTTTTGGAGCCAGTATCCGGGAAAGCATGAGGCCGCGGGGATGATGGGCAATGCGCTGACAGTGCTCCTCCGTGATCACCCGCCCGCGCTCCCGAACCTCAGCCCGACCTTCCACGTGGTAGACCTGGCCCTGGACTCGGCCGAGATCATCATCGACGTTGACGGCTATACGCGGCATGGGCTGCTTCGACTGCGATATCTCATTGAGGAGGTAGGTTGATGTCCAAAAAAAAGAAGAGAGTTTTCATAGAGGGAACCGTTGAAGTACCCGCCGGCCCGGGCGCCGAGGATCGTACGGTGGGAGAAATAGCCGCCGACCTTGGCCTGGAGGATGAACCCAAGGAATCCAAGGCGGATTTTGATTTCGAAAGGGAAGTGGCTGCCGAGGTCAAAGCCATTGAGCAAAGCAGCCGACCCGGCTTCACGCCGCCCTTTGATATGGCCGATTACCTCCGCCATAAACTTATCAGCGAGATAGATACAAATATACTCACGAAAGACTTTCAGAGATTTCCTCGGCCAGCGCCAATCTGGGTGCTTTGCCCGGATCAAAAATTCAGTTTCGATTATCGAGGCCCGGACCGGGATTATAGGTATGAGATCAGCCTTGGGACCGACGATGAGCGGCAACTCCGGGTCCTGGTCGATCAGGTTCTGAGCTCAGCCAATTCGCCCTTCATCTTCGGCGGACTCAGAATTTATCTTCATGCAGCCCAGGGGCACAGGAAGGCTCCGGAGCATCTGACTTCGGGCCAGGTCAGTCTTAAAGTCGAGCTTATTTTTAGGGCCAGCGCGCCCTAATAGGAGGTACAAACATGAGCGGTAAAGTAAGAGGCATTGACTGTTATGTCAATGTCAACACGGGCACGCACGCTTCTCCCGTTTGGACAAAGGTGGGCGGTCAAAAAGACGCCACCATGAATTTCAACCGGGGCAAGATGGACGTGACCGACAAGGATTCGGGCGGCTGGGAGCAGACCCTTCCGGGGAACCGTACGATGGACATCGACTTCGATATGTTTCTGATCGAAGAAGATGCGGGCTACCAGGCCCTGCTCAACGGCGGGTTTTTCGGAAGCGGGCTGGACGGGGTGGAGTGCCAGGTCAAGACACCGGCCTACACCTACACCGGTTACTTCCAGCTCTCCAAGGCTCCGCACAAGGCCACGGAAAAAGACGCGGCAACTGTCGCCTTCACCCTGGTCTCGAACGGGGTTATCACTAGGGCCTGACGAAAATTCAATGAGGAGGTATTAACATGCCAGCTACAGCACTTACTCCCCAGGTCATGGTCGCGGCCGGCCTCGAGGCCGTGCTCGCGGCCGCAAACGCCGACGGCAGCTATTTCCAGAATAGTGGCCGCGACTTCATCTGGGTCAAAAATGGCACCACGGTCTCCAGGAACGTCATCATCGATTCGCCAACAGCCTGCAACCAGGGCTCGGCACACGATGTCACCGTGGCTGTGTCGAGCGCCGAAGAGCGACTCATCGGGCCCTTCCCGATCGATCGCTTCAATGACGCGGACGGCCGGGTGAACATGACCTTTTCCAGCGAGGTGGGGCTGACCATCGCGATCATCAGGATGCCCTAGTGCCGGGCTCTGAGTTTTGGCTTGAGCTCGACCGGCGCCGTCCGCTGAAGTTCGGCTTCAAGGCCCTGCGGCTCGTCCGGGAGCGGCTCGGAGACAAGGAACTTACCGACCTCCAGAACATGAGCCCCGTAGAAATGCCGGTGGTTGTCTGGGCAGGGCTCAGCGCCGACGATCCGACACTCACCGTGGAGAAGACCGAAGAGCTGCTCGATAGCGCCATTCCTGAGTGCTATACCGTCACCGGGATCATCAAGATTTTGGGTGATGCGATCCTGGCCCACCTGGTCGGCAAGGCAACGTTGGACGGGGGCCAAAAAAAAGGCGGGGGCGGCAACAAAGCCTTGGAGAATATCTTGACCAAGCCCGAACCGCCGCCCTCCGCTTAGGACTATCGCACGCTGAGTTTGAAGACCTGACCCCGGTTGAGTTCGCAGAGCGCGGCAAGGCGCTGCGAGATGAGCAAGCCGAGCGGGATAAGGAAGAGTGGAGACGTGCCTCCTGGCTTGCCTCCATCCTTGTCTCCGCCTCGGCCGGCCAGGAAATTTCCCCGCAGGAGCTACTGTCGAGCGTGTGGCCGAAGCGGCGCGGGAAGAAGCGCGTGATAACCACGCAGGATAAGCCGAAGGAACTGGCGGAGCTCAAAAAGAGGCTGGGTATAACATGACGGTCAAATCGCTGCTCGTGAAATTCGGGGTTGATGTCTCCGAATTTAATTCCGGTATGGACCGGATGCAGGCGAGCCTCGAAAAACACTCCAGACAATTCGCAAGCATCGGGCTCGGGATGGCGGCGGTGGGCGGTATAATGACCGCCTTTTTCGCGAAGTCAATAGATGAAGCCGCGAAGTCCGAGGCCGTCCAAATGAAACTTGAGGCCGCGCTAAAAAGGACGGGGGACACATCGGGAGAAGGGGCGCGGAAGCTTGAGGGCTATGCGAAGCAGCTCTCACTTACTACCGCATACAGCGATGAAGAAATTATGTCGGCCCAGGCACTGCTCGCCACCTATGGCCTCACGGCCTCTAAGATTGCCGAATTAACCCCCCGGGTGCTTGACCTGGCCTCAGCTCATTCAAACGAAACGGGCGAGGTCGTAGGTTTGGACGGCGCGGCCAGGTCCTTGGGCATGGCCGTTAGCGGGAACACGACCACGCTTCAGCGGCATGGCATTATTCTGGCCGCGGATACAAAGGCGACGGGCGATTTTGCCCTTATCTGCCGGGATCTGGATAAAAGCGTCGGCGGGACGGCGACCACCTTCGGCCAGACCTTCGCGGGACAATTAAAAATCGCTAGGAACCAAGTAGGTGAGGTGGTGGAGGGCATCGGCGCTAAACTCTTGCCGCTGCTGCTACCGCTTCTTCAAAAGGTCGTAAATGTCGCCCAGGGCATCGGCTCCTGGATCGACGCACACCAGGGCCTCCTGAAGGTTCTGGTGCCCGTGCTGGCCGGGCTCGGCGTGCTGCTTACCGTAAGTGGCGGGATCTTGATGATCCTGCCCAAGATAGTCAGCGGCGCTGTCGGCGTGGGGAAGGCGTTCCTTTTCTTGGCCGCGAACCCGATCGTGCTTGTCGTGGCCGCCCTCGCGGCTCTTGGTCTCGCCCTGAATTCGATAATCAATCACATGAAAGAGCTCCAGGACGCCGAAATGAATGCTATGGTGGCGGATAAAAGCTTGGCTCAAGCTATCGAATTTCGAGATGGCGTCCTGAAAAAGAATATCATCACTCAGAAGGAACTGACGGCTTTCTGCAAGGAATACGGGGTCACAACCAAAGGCCTTATAGATCAAGCGAAGATAGCCAACGAACTCCACCTGAAGGGGGATGGAATTGTCGCCCGCTTGGGCAAGGCTTATGCTGAGTATGAAAAGCAGCTCAAGAAAACAAAGGAAGAGACCGGCGGTCTCTCGGCCAAGCAGGAGGAGCTTCAGGACAAACTCTCCAAGGCCCGCAAAGAGATGCTCGATGATCTCGTGAAGCTCACGAAAGGTGAGCTTGAAGTGACGAAGAGAGCCGCCAACGAACAATATCAAATCCGCAAAAAAGGCCTGGATGAAACCCGGGTGGCAAATAAAAATTATAATGACGATATTATTTTGGCCGGGAAAATCCGCGATCTTACAATTAAAGCGGCGGAAATAAAAATATTTGAAGACAAAGTAAAGCAAAGGAAGGAGGAAATAAGGGACGCAAAAGAGGCAGCCAAAACCATACTGGAAGTCACGCGCGCCAACGATCTTAAAATATTTTTATCCAAAGCAGCTTTAGCTGCGCTACAGGCGCGCTTGCGGGGTGATGAACTTGCGGCCGTAAAAATAGAATTGGCCGCAGAACATAAAGCAGCAGAAGCCGCAGTCCTTGCAGACAGAACTCTGTCAAAAGCTCAGAAAGACGAAGAATTGAAACGCTTAGGTGAGTTTTATGCGGTAAAAGGGACAATGCTTGAGGCTGACTATAAACTGACAATTGAGACGGGTCAGAAAATCGTCGAGGCAACTATCGGCTTCTTATCACAGCTCTCATCGCTATCAGCTGCGCGGAAACAAGAGCAGTTGTCTGCGATCGATGAAGAATATCAAAAAAGAAAAAAAGCGATTGAAGATTCTCTGCTGAGTGAGGATGAAAAGGCAAAGGCATTGCAAGCCCTGGACGTAGAGATGGCGAAGAGAAAAGACCAGGTAAATATCGATGCCGGGAGAGCCCAAAAAAGAATTGCGTACGCTATGGCGGTCATGAATATCGCACAAGCCATAACTGCCGCACTTGGTGCTGCGCCGCCTCCGTGGAACTTCGTGCTGGCGGGCCTGTCGGCCGCAGCTGGAGCTGTTCAGTTGGGCGTGATCCAGGCAACCAAGTTCGCCACGGGCGGGGTGGTGACGAAGCCCACCCTGGCCCTCATCGGTGAGGCCGGCCCGGAGGCCGTGGTGCCGCTACGGGGGGCTGGCCGGACCGGGGGGCTTGCCTTTGCCGGCGCCGGCATGGGCGGACAATTCCGAATCACGAATAATTTCTACGGGGATATCCGGTCCGAGAAGGATATTGAGAAAATCTCGCGGGCCGTGGCCGATCAAATAAAGCGCGCTTCAAAGCACAGGAGATTGTGAAATGTCGATCCCGGTTTATTACACGCCCGGCGCGGAGGAGCGGCCGAAGATCATTGACTCGAATGGGAATGAGTTCTATTTGCCGCAGACATTCAATATCCGTGCTGAGCCGATAAGCCGGAAGTCTCAGGTCTTGGATATCGCCTTTGCCCACGGGGCGAAGGACGTCGCCGACGGAAAGCTGGGAACGCGGACGATAGAGATATCCGGGAAAATATGGGCTGAGACGGACGGGGAATTCCTTGCCGCCTGGGATCAGCTTGCCGCCCAAATATTAAAAGAAAATATTATCCTCCAGGACAAAGGGCGGCAGATCAATTGCTCCAAAATCATTCAGGTTGATTACAGCCTTCCCTCACAATCGAACTATAACTACGGAGAGTTCATCCTATATTTTCTTTGCCTCGATCCTTTCTGGTATGCCATCGCCGCCAAGACGAAAGTATTCACGATCACGGGTTCCCCGACGGTGATCGGCTTTGAACTTCAGGGGAATGTGGATGTATTCCCGCTGATCACCGTGGCCCACGGCGCGTCAAACGCCGACTTCACGATCAAGAACACGTCGGACGGAAACCGCTCGCTTAGGGTCCAGGACTCGGGGGCGGCCGGCGGGACCACCGAGATCATCGACTGCGCAGCCGGCAC
>Ga0315285_10005797_pt1 | contig 12696 bp, 9 predicted proteins | sample YL17G09_36_MG_FD_203698 | JGI IMG/M metagenome (GOLD analysis project Ga0315285, IMG submission 203698) | Sediment microbial communities from Yellowstone Lake, YNP, Wyoming, USA - YL17G09_36 | ecosystem: Environmental > Aquatic > Freshwater > Lake > Sediment | place: USA: Wyoming | collected... | reverse complement strand
CGGGTTCACCGTGTAGATATTGCCGTTGACCAGGATCCAATCGGGCGCTTGTGCCATCATCATTGCCGCCAGAACCAGCGTCATCATGCCCGTATTTGAACACAGACGGCAGGCCGCAGGCTACAGGGTTGCAGTGGTCGTCGTAGTAGTGGTAGTGGTTGCCGCTGTGGTAGTATGAAAGCAGCAAAGGTCGTGTTTCAGGGGGCTGGACAGGTGCCGAAAAAACCAAAGCGGAAAGATGTAGAACGCGCCGCGGAGAAATTGACTGATCTCGCAGTGGCCTATTTGGAAAAACTGAGCCCCGCTGAACGCGAAAGAAGGATCGCGGCGTTTGAGGCTCGCGTCTCTGAGACTACTTCCCCCAAAGCTTGCGCCATTCCTGAAAGGCCTGCGCAAACTCAGGCGTGTTATCTTGCCACCCGAGGTCGCGGCGAATAGCTTCCAAGAACAGCCGTTCGTCCCGATGTGCAAGGGCTTTCCTGAATGCCTTCAAAATCCTGCTGCGCTGTCGCGCGGTCACCTTGGGATGCCGTGGTACAGGGGACTGTTCTAAGCCATAGACGTCCCTTACGTCATCCTTGCCACTCTCGCTGTTCTTCACCACCGTCCTTATTCTACCCGGTCAGCCTGGATTTGGCTCCTTAACCCCGAAAAATAGCCGGAAGACGGGGAAAAAGGCGCCCGCATGGTGTATCCTAGCCGCTGCCTGGGAAGCCGGAGGCGCTTGCGGTCCCGGTGAAGCAAGAGGCGCACAAGGAGGAGGGCAACGATATGATAAACCGCCGGCGATTTCTGCAAACAGGCCTGCTGGCCGGGGGCGCCGTGGCCGCCGGCTCGCTTCGGTTTTTCCCCGTGCAGGCGGCCGCCAAGGCCCGCCAGGCGAGCGATCCCATCATCCTGGGGCCGGACAAGATCAAGCTGGCGCGCATGGCCATCGGCGTCGGGACGAAGGGCGGCTCGGTGCAGAGGGAGCTGGGCGTGCAGGGTCTCGCCGACTTGCTGCACTTCGGCTACGACAACGGCCTCATCTTTTGGGACACGGCCGACGGCTACAAGACGCACCCGCACGTCCGCGAGGCGCTGACCCGGGTTCCGCGCGAGAAAATCACGCTGCAGACCAAGACGCGGGCGCGCACCGCCGAGCAAATGAAGGCCGACCTGGACCGCTTCCGCCAGGAGCTGAACACCGACTATTTCGACATCGTGTTGCTGCACGCCTGCAGCACGCCGGACTGGCCCGAGACGCGCAAAGGGGCGATGGAGGTGTTGGCCGAGGCGCGCCAGAAGGGTGTGGTGCGCACCCACGGCGTGTCCTGCCACTCGATTGACGCGCTGCGGACCGCCGCCCGGACGCCCTGGCTGCGCGTGGTCCTGGCGCGCATCAATCCCGCCGGCATGCTGATGGACGCCGATCCGAAAACCGTGATCGAAGTTCTGCGGGAGATGAAGGCCGCGGGCAAAGGCGTCATCGGCATGAAGATCCTTGGAGAGGGCGGGCTGCGCGACCGCGTCGATGAGGCGCTGGCGTTCGCGCTGTCGCTCGATTGCGTCGATTGCTTCACCATCGGGCCGGCCAACCAGCAGGAGCTTCAGGACCTGATCAAGCGCATTCCGGCGGCGTCGCAGGCCGCCGCGCCGGCCAAGGCTGCCTGATTCAGTGCGGAATGCGGAGTGCGGAGTTTGTCCCCGGCTGCAAGGGGGATTTGGAGGAGTGAGCGATGATTCGAAAGCTGACTGCATGCGTGGTATTGGTGTTCGCCTTGGCTGCTACGGCTTCCGCCCAGCGATGGGAGAAGCTGTTTGACGGCCAGAGCCTGAAGGGGTGGTCGGTCCACAGCGGCACGGCCGCCTACAAGCCTGAGAATGGGATGATCGTGGGGACTGCGGTTCTCGGCAGCCCCAACAGTTTCCTGTGTACCGATCGCGAGTTCGGCAATTTCATCCTGGAATTCCAGGTGAAGGTGGATCCCGAGCTGAATTCCGGCGTTCAGTTCCGCAGCGAAGTCGCGCGCGAGGAGCGGGTGTTCAAGATCATGCGCGACGGCAAGGAGATCACGCGCAAGGCGCCGCCGGACCGCGTGTACGGCTACCAGGTGGAGATTGCCGCGGTCGCTACCGGCAATTGCGGCAACGTGTACGACGAGGCGCGCCGCGCCGTCTTCCTCGACGACTTCACCAACAAGCCGCGGGCCAAAGCGGCGTTCAAAGACAACCAGTGGAACAAGTACCGGGTGGAGTGCCGCGGCGAGTCCATCAAGACCTGGGTGAACGGCATCCTCTGCGCCGATTTCAAGGACTCGATGACGCTGCGGGGCATCATCGGCCTGCAGGTTCACCAGATCCCCAAGGACAAGTTCAAGCCCTACCAGGCTCGCTGGCGCAACGTCCGCATCAAGGTGTTGAAATAAGCGGCTATCGGCCATCGGCTGTCGGCTATCGGTTTGGCTTTCCCGTGGGGCGTAAGCCGACAGCCGTAAGCCGTCAGACGCTACTGGCCCTACATCGTCTTTTCGTCGGCTGAGGGGCCGTACAGCGCCGGCACCGGCACGTTGTTCAGCCGTAAGTACACAGTCAACTGGCCGCGGTGGTGGATCAGGTGGTTCATGATCACGCCGCGCAGCGCCGCGATCCGCGGCAGCGTGAGAATCGGCTCGCCGCCCGCCAGCAGGCTCCAGGACTTCAGCAATTCCTCGTCCGACGCCCCGGCAATGGCCGCCCGCGCGGCGGGGACGTGCTTATCGAACAGCTCCAGGATTTTCTTGACCGAGCCGGCCGACGGAGGAACATACGGCGGGCTTCCCGGCGGCGCCATGTCAAACTCCGGTTGGCGCACGATCACCTCGGTCCAATGCGGGATCATCGCAATGTGCGTGGCCAGCCATCCCATGGCGCCCGACTTTTCATGCGGTTTCCAGCCCAGCTTGTCGTCCGGCACCCGTTCCAGCGCTTTGCGGGTGTTGGCCATTTCCTGATCGAACTCGGGCAGCAGCCCCTCGCTTATTGCCATGTTCTTTTTCCCTCCAAGCTATAGCCTACAGGCGGCGCGCCTCAGGTGGCAAGCCGCGGGCCGGAAGCGGCGGGCTCTCCGCCTCCCGCCTCCTGCTCGCGGGCCGTGGTTTTCCTCCGAGCGGGATGGTAGCATCGGGGCGCCATGATTCAGCCAACTCGCTCCCGCAAGGCGCTGCTCCTATTACCGGCGGCGGTTTTGGTGTCATTGCCGTTGCTGGCCCAGATTACCGACGCGCCGTGGCGCGCGATGCTGGAGAGCGGCGCCCAGGTGCGCGCTTACCTGGAGCGGGCGGCCAGGGGCCTGACCGATCGTGCCGCCGGGGAAATCGCCGCGCCCGCCGCCTGGGACAAAGTCCGGCAACAGCGGGGCGAGGAGCTGCGCGACTCGCTGGGCCTGCTGCCCTGGCCCGCTCGGACGCCGCTGAACGCCCGCGTGACCGGCGTGCTCGACCGCGGCGATTACACCGTCGAGAAACTGGCCTTCGAAAGCATGCCGAAGGTCTACGTGACGGCCAACCTTTACATGCCCAAGCAGCGGCGGGGGAAAGTGCCGGGTGTGATCTACGTATGCGGCCACTCCTTCGCGCCGCAGGGCGCCAAGACCAAGTATCAGCGGCACGGCATCTCCTTCGCCCGCAACGGCTACGCCTGCATGATCGTCGATCCCATCCAGATCGCCGAGACCTTCGCGTTACACCACGGCATCCAGTCACAGGAAATGTACGACTGGTACGCGCGCGGTTACACGCCGGCCGGCCCGGAGGTGTGGAACGCGATGCGGGCCATCGACTACCTGGAGACGCGCCCGGAAGTCGACAGCGGGCGCATGGGCATCACCGGCCGCTCGGGCGGCGCGGCCATGAGCTGGTTCACCGCCGCCGTCGATCCGCGCGTCAAGGTGGTTGCGCCGGCCATGGGCATCAGCACCTACGCCGAGTACGTCCGCCACAACACCCAGAAGAGCCATTGCGATTGCATGTTTCAAGTCAACTCACACGGCCAGGACGCGCTGCACATCGGCGGGCTGATCGCGCCGCGCCCCCTGCTGATGGTGCACGGCAAGAAGGACACGTTATTCCCCGTGCCCGGCTACGAGGAATTTGAGCGCAAGGTCGGCGCTCTGTACCAGGCCTATGGGCGCGGCGAGGCCTTCCGCAATGTCGTGGTCGACAGCGGGCATGCCGATTCCGACTACCAGCGCGAGGAGATCATCAAGTGGTTCGACCGGTTCCTGCTGCAGGTTCCGGAGCGCAAGCTGGAGATGGCCTACAGCGACGCGGAGCCGGACGAACTGGCCGTCTTCGGGGGCCGGCCGCCTGCCGACGCCCGCAATTTCCAGCTCCAGGAGTTTTTCACGCTGCGCCCGGCCCCGCGCGTGGCCTCGGCCGCGGCCTGGCAGGCGCGCCGGAAGGAGTTGCTCCATCAATTGCGCAACCGGGTATTGCCGCCGGGCGGGGCCCGGGAGCCGGAGCCCCGCGTGACGGTCAAGCAGCGCGGCGGCGACTCCTTCGAGGAACGGGAGATTACGTCGGACGCGGGCGTCTTGGTTTCCGTCCTGGTTTCCAAACCGCGTAAGTCCGCCCAGCCACTGCCGGCGCTGCTCTACGTAGCCTCCGATGGCGAAGACCGGGTCGCGGCGGGCACCCTGCTTCGCGGCGTTTCCATGAGCGAACAGTCGGTGCGCGTGATCGTCTACCCGTGCGGCGTCGGCGAAGTGCCCTGGTCCAAGACGCTGTGGAAAGACCTGCTGCGCAACGCCATGCTGGCCGGCGAAACAATCGACTCCATGCGCCTGCGCGACGTGCTGACGGCCCTGGAAATGTTGAAGCGGGAGCCGGGCGCCGACCCGCGGCGTATCCTGCTCGCCGGCAAAGGAGTTTCCGGCGCGCTGGCCCTGTATGCCGCCATCTTCGACGAGCAGGCGCTTCAGGTACTGCTGATCGATCCGCCGCCGAGCCACCGATACGGGCCGATTCTCTTCGATGTGCTGCGGTATACCGATCTTCCCGAAGTGGCGGCGATGCTGGCGCCCCGGCATCTTACGTTCTACGGACACATGCCCGAGCCATACCGGGAGACGCTGCGGCTGTACAAGCTGGCGGGAGCGCCGGAGAGTATCGGGGTGTCCATGAGCATCCAGGCGGTGCTCGACGGCCGCTACCACCACAACTTCGGCTCTGGCCTCTGACGCCTGTAGGGGGGCGACACACCTGGGTGGGCACCGGCATCGGGTAGCACGAATTCAGGAAGTGTGCTACACTCCCTTGCTTTCCGGGAGCGTAGCCCATGCGACGCAAACTGCCGGCGCTGCTCGCAGCCCTCATTTTTCAGCTTCCCGCCCATGCGGCGGACCTGCGCCTTCAGGTTCTCGACACCTCGGGCGCCGCTGTTCCCGGCGCGGTTGTCAGGCTTTCGTGCCAGGACCGGCCCGCCGCCCGCGTTTCCCTGCGGACCACGGAGGACGGGATCGCGGAGTCCGCCTGCGGGCTGCCTGCTGAGGTGCGCGTGGTGGCCGCCGGTTTCGAGCCTGTCTCCCGCAATATTCGCTCCGCCGAAAGCGGGACCGTGGTGTTGCGGCTGGTTCCCGCCCTGGTGCATACAACCATCGACGTGGTGGTTCGAGATGCGGCCGACGCGCCGATCACCGGCAGCGCGCTAGAGATCGACCGCAGCGGCGCCCGCACCGTGTTCGACGCCGTGGAGAGACTGGTCCCGGGCGCCTTCATAACCCGGCGCGGCATGATGGGCTACGGCATCGCCACCAACGGAACGGGGGGCGTTTCCATCCGAGGAATCGGGGAACAGCCCAATACGGGCGTCTTGGTGCTTATCGACGGCAGACCGGATTTTCAGGGCCTGATGGGGCACCCGCTGCCTGATTTTTACAGTCTCTCGGATGCCGAAAGCGTCAGCGTGACCCAGGGGCCGGCGTCGGTGCTGTTCGGCAGCAACGCCATGGCCGGGGCCATCGAGATCAAGCCCACCCGCCCGGCCGAGGGCATCCACACCCGTCTGCGCTCCAGTTTTGGGTCCTACCTGACCGGGCAGCATCAGTTGACGCACGGCGGCCGGTCCGCCCGCGCCTTCTACAACCTGACTGCCGGCGTTTCGCACACCGGCGGCGACCGGCCCAGCTCGGCCTTCCGCAGCCAGGATGTTTCGACCGCGCTCGGCCGGGAGTTCAGCCGTGCCTGGCGGGCCTCGCTCCAGGGCCGCTATGGTTTCTTCCACGTGGAAGACCCCGGACCCGTGCAGGCCCCTTTGAACAATGCCTACGCGCGAGTCGGACGCGGCGGCTTCAGCCTGAATCTGGACGACACATACGACCGGACGACCGGCTACATCCGCCTGTACGGCGGCTACGGGCGGCACTTCATCACCGACGGCTTCCGCTCGGTTGACCAAATGAACGGAGGCCGTCTCCAGCAGACCATCGCCGTGGCGCCCGGCTTGCTCGTGGACGTGGGTGGCGATGTGAATCGCTACGGCGGTCGGGCACGAAACGTGCTCGCACGGTTGGACTACGGCCGGCACGAGTTGACTGACGGCGGCGCCTTCACCCGCGCTCAATGGACCGCGACCGGGAAACTGAAACTCACCGGCGGCTTCCGTTACCACCAACATTCGCTCTACGGCGGGATCGCGGTCCCGGAGTTCGGCGGTTCGTTTCAACTGACCGGCCGGTACTCGCTGGCGGCTTCAGTGGCGCGCGGGTTCCGGAACCCCACCATCCGCGAACTCTACCTGTTTCCGGCCCCCAATCCCGCACTGCGGCCGGAAAGCGTGTGGAACTACCAGGCGACAATCCAGGCACGGCCTTCCGCGAATCTGCAGGCCTGGTCCACCGTCTACTACGCGAGCACCAGCGACCAGATCGTTACCACAGGACGGTTTCCAAGCCTGCGGCTTTCAAACGCGGGGGCCTCGTTGAACCGGGGGCTGGACGCGAATCTGAAATGGAGGTTGACCCGCAGACTAAAGCTCACCTCGGGCTACGCGTATTTGCGTTCCACGAACCTGGCGCCCCTGGTTCCGCGGCAGAAGCTCACCTGCGCGCTGGAGTGGCAGGCCGGCAGGGCGTTTATTGACCTGGGGGCCACGAAGGTCGGGCGGCGATTCGCGGACGCCGCCCACACCGCGCAACTGAGCCCGTACAGTGTGGCCAGCTTGCGGTTGAGCCTGCCGGTTCGTTCCCGGTACGCGGTCTTTGTATTCCTGGACAACCTTCTGAACCGCCGCTACCAGGCGCTCCCCGGCTACCCCATGCCCGGGATCAACGCGACGGCGGGATTCACCTGGAGTTTCTGATGACCGACCGCCGCAGCCAGCTCCGCGCCATGGTTCTGAGCGCGCTCATGGGAGCGCTGGGGCTGACGTTCCCCGTAGCCTTTCATGCCGTCGGACTGGGGAACAAATTCCTGCCCATGATGTTGCCGCTGTTGCTTAACGGCTTTCTGGTTCCGTTGCGCTGGGCGGTGTTGACCGGAGCGCTGGTTCCCGTGATCTCGACGGTGACGACGGGCATGCCGCCGTTGTATCCGCCGGTGGTACTGATCATGAGCTGCGAAGGGGCCGTACTGGGTGGCGTTGCGGCCTTGCTCTATCGCAACAGCCGGCGATCGCTCTGGGCGGCCCTGCTGGCGGCCGTCGTCGCGGGGCGTGCGGCGGCTTTCGTGGCCGCCTGGGCGTTAGCGCGGAGCTTCGGCCTGCCGCCGGGATTCGCCTCACTGGCCATGCTGGCGCAGGGCTTGCCCGGCGTCGCTCTGCAGATTGCGGTTGTCCCCGCCGTGCTGGGGTTTTTGGCCCGCCGGCAGGGCCCGCTGTTCGCGGGAGACCGGTAAGATGAAACGCGACTACTTCAACCACCTGGCCGAGGAATGGGATTCGCTGCCGGTCCCGCCCGATGCGGCGCAGCGCGCCGAGTCGTTCTTGCGTGCGGTCGTCCCGGCTGGCTGCCGGCGGGTGTTGGACGTGGGCTGCGGGACGGGCATCCTTGCCGGCCTCCTGGTAGCGAACTGGCCTTCGATTACCTTGCTGGTGGAGCTGGACCTGGCGGAACAGATGCTGCGCCGGGGCCGGGCCAAGGGACAGGACGGGAGGACCTGCTACGTCTGCGCCGACGCCCTGGCGCCGCCATTCCGTGGAAACAGTTTCGACCTGGCCATCTGCTACAACGCCGTTCCGCACTTCGAGTCCGCGCGGTCGGAGCTTCGGGCGCTGCTCGGCTGCCTGCGGCCCGGCGGGTGGCTGGCGGTCGGCCACATGATGGGCAGCGCTGCGGTGAACGCGCTCCATGCCTCGATTGGCGGGCCGGTGGCGCACGACACGCTTCCGCCGGCCGACTTGCTGTCGGCGGAGTTGCGCGGCCTCGGCGCCAGCACGCGCAGGTCGGAAGAGGATGCCGGTCATTACCTGGTGCTCGTGGAGAGGTTCTGACCTGGATGATTCACCACGGATGAACACGGATGGACACGGATAAGCAGGGATGTGGCCGGGCACCGGTGCAGAGAAGCATGCCGGGCGAGCAGGCAGTTCCGATACCCCGACGCCCCGCGACAGTTTTGCTGCCTGTCGGGGTTCTGACCGAGCACACTCAGAGCCGCTGAACACCAGGTGGTGGCATCATCCGTGTTCATCGGTGTTTATCCGTGGTGAATTTCATGAATAAAGCGGGCTGATCACCATGGCCGCAGCAAGAACCTTTGTCGCCGTGGCGGCGTTGGGCGCCGCGGTCGTCGCTTTGTGGCTGCATGGGCCGGCCCTGCTCATAACCGCGGTTGCCGGCTTCGCGGCCCACAGTTTTCGATCCGGCGGTGTCAGACGCACACTGCGTGACTCGCTTCCGTTGGCCATGTTTCTGGGATTCATCGCCGTGCTGCAATTGGCTTCGGGATCGGCGGGCTGGGAACTGCCCCTGCGGGCGCTGGCTGTCTTCTGGTTTGCGGCGGTCGCCTTCGGTGTTTTGCCCTGGAACCAGCTTGTTGTCCTGGCGCGCCCGCCATCGCCTTTTTTCTCCGTCGTCCTTTTTCTCCTTTTCTTGCGGCACTTCGCGCTGGTGCTGCGCGACGAGGTCCGCCGGGTGTTGCAGGCCCGGCGCTTGTGCGTTCGCTATCGGTTTGGCGCGGGTTCATTCCGGTCTTTGGTTTGGGCGGTGGTGGCGCTGTTTCGGCGGGCGCTGGTTCGCGCCGAGCGCTTCTACGCGGCACAGTGGCTGGGCGGCATCGTTCCATGAAGACCATTCTCGACGTTGACGGGCTCAGCTTCGCTTACGGGCGAAAGCAGGTGCTGGCAAACATTCGCTTCTCCGTGTCTGAGGGTGAATCCGTGGGTTTATTGGGGGCCAACGGCGCCGGCAAGAGCACGCTGCTCTGGTGCCTTCTGGGACTGTTGCGCGGCGAAGGTCCGGTTCGCGTGTTCGGAGAGAGACCCGGCGCACACGCTGCCCGGCGCGTTGGCGTTGTCTTTCAAAACCCGGAGGACCAGTTGTTCATGCCCACATTGGCCGCCGACCTTGCCTTACCCCAATTGAACCGGGGGATAGCGCCGGAACAGGCGCACGCCGGAGCCGTCGAGGCGCTGCGCTCGGCCGGGCTGGCGGCCTGCGCGGGCGAACCCGCCATGCACCTCAGCCTGGGACAAAGGAAGCGGGCGGCCATCGCCCTGGCCCTGATTCAGCGCCCCGAACTGCTGATTCTGGACGAGCCGACCTCGGAGCTGGATGGCGGCTCAGTGCGCCACCTGGTGGAGCTGCTCCGCCAACTCCCGATGTCCAAGCTGATCACCAGTCATCAACTCGAATTCCTGGCCAAGGTGACCAGCCGCATCGTTGTGCTTCATGAGGGAAGGATTGTGGCGGAGGGACCCGCGGAGGCCATCGTCTCGAACCAGGAACTGCTGCTTCGCTGCGGGCTGATCTGACGGCGCTTTCTCGTCCTCAGAGAGCGCGCCCGTGGGCAAGCGGGCATCGGGCAGCGGCTCGTCGGCCTGCGGTTGATCGGTCTTGCCGCGTGCCGCGAGTCCCGCATATACTCCGCACCCATGAGCCGCACTTTGCTTCGTGTCGCTTGCTTCTTGTTCGCTGTTTCTGCCCTGGCGCAGACCAACCGCGGTTACTACCGCTATCCCGCCATCTCCGGCACGACCGTGGTGTTCACGGCCGAGGGCGACCTGTGGTCGGTGGGCATCGACGGCGGCGTGGCGCGGCGCCTCACCACGCATCCCGGCGAAGAAACGCGCGCCGCAATCTCGCCCGACGGTAAGACTATCGCCTTCTCCGCGAATTACGAGGGGCCGACCGAGGTGTACACCATGCCGGCTGCCGGCGGGCTGCCGGCGCGCCGCACCTACGAAGGCGGCAACGCCCTGGTCGTGGGTTGGACGCCGGACGGCAAGGTCCTCTACACCACGCGCCGCTATTCCACGCTGCCCGACAGCCAGTTGGCCGCCATCGACGCGCAGAACCGGGTCGAGCTTGTCCCGCTCAGCCAGGCGGCGCACGGCGGCTACGACGCCGCCGGCAAGACGCTGTTCTTTACCCGGCTGCCGTTCCAGGGCAGCCACGCCAAGCGCTATAAGGGCGGCACCGCGCAGAAACTGTGGAAGTTCACGCCGGGGCAGGAGGCCGCGCCGCTCACCACCGACTACGACGGCGCCAGCAAGGAAGCGATGTGGTGGAAGAGCCGCGTCTACTTCCTCAGCGACCGCGATGGCTCCATGAACCTCTGGTCGATGGACGAAAGCGGCAAGAACCTGAAGCAGCACACGCGGCACGCCGGATGGGATATCCAAAACGCCGCGCTGTCGCAGGGCCGCATCGTTTACAGCCTGGGCGCCGACCTGCGCCTCTACGGTACCGCTTCGGCCAAGGACGCGCCGATCCCGATCGAGCTGGCGTCGGACTTCGATCACCTGCGCGAGCGGTGGGTGAAGCAGCCGAACGAATACGGGCTGCTGGCCCGGCTGTCGCACGACGGCAGCCAACTGGCGCTGGTCTCGCGCGGCAAGGTGTTTGTGGCGCCGGCCAAGGAGGGGCGCCTGGTCGAGGCGACGGCGCGCAAGCCGGCGCGCTTCCGGGACGCCCGCCTCACCGCCGACGGCAAATCGCTGATCGTCCTCTCCACCCAGAGCGGCGAAGTGGAAATCTGGAAGCTGCCGGCCAACGGCGTCGGCGACGGCCAGCAGCTCACCTCCGACGGCAAAGTGTTGCGCTGGGAAGCCGTCCCCTCGCCCGACGGCAAATGGATCGCCCACCAGGACAAGGACAACCAATTGTGGCTGTTGGAGACGGCCACCAAGAAGCAAACGAAGATCATGACCGCCGACCCGAGCGGCAATTCCGGCCCGGCCTTCGAGTCGGTGGCTTGGTCGCCCGACAGCCGCTGGGTCAGCTTCAGCACCGAGGCACCCAACACCTACGACCGGATCTACCTGTACAGCGTTGAAAAAGGCTCACTCACCCCGCTCACTACCGACCGTTACAACAGCTCGTCGGCGTGCTGGAGCCAGGACGGCAAGTGGATCTACTTTCTTTCGGATCGCGCCCTGAAGAGCGTGACCGGCTCGCCGTGGGGAGCCAGGGCGCCCGATCCGTATTTCGATCGTTCGCAGAAGATCTATCAGCTTTCGTTGCGAAAAGGGTTGCGGTCGCCCTTTGAGCCGCCCGACGAACTGCATCCCGACAAGCCCGAGGAGCCGAAGCCGGCCGAGAAGGCGGGCGACAAGCCGGCGGAGAAAGCCGCGGCGGGCGAGAAGAAGCCGGCCGAGCCGCCGAAGGTGGAGATCGATTTGGAGGGCATCGCGCAGCGCATTACCGAGGTGCCTGTGCCCCCAGGAAACTACGCGGCGCTGACCACCACGGGCAAGCGCCTCTGCTGGCTGGACCCGGACCGCGCCAACCCGGAGAAGACCGCGCTCGCCTGCCTGGATATCGCGAACAAGGGCGAGAAGCCGGAGACGCTGCTCGACGGCGTGCGGAGCTACCAGATTTCCGGCGACGGCAAAAAGTTCCTGATCCGCAAGCAGAACGACTTCTTCATCGTCGATTCCGGCATGAAGGAGGCGGCGCTGAAAACGCCCAAGACGCTGGCCGACGCGAAAATCGATTTAAAGGACTGGACCTTCACCATCATCCCCAGCGAGGAATTTCGGGAGATGTTCCTGGACGCCTGGCGGCTGCACCGCGATTACTTCTACGACCGCAAGATGCACGGTGTGGACTGGCCGGGGATGCGGGACAAGTACCTGCTGCTGGTCGAGCGGGTTCGCGACCGGCAGGAACTGAGCGACCTGATCGCGCAGATGGTGAGCGAGCTGTCGGCGCTGCACACGGTTGTCCGGGGCGGCGACATCCGCCAAGGTCCCGACCAGGTCTCGCTGGCCTCGCTGGGCGCACGCCTGGACCGCGAGGCCTCGGCCGCCGGCTACGTGGTGAAGCACATTTACCGCAGCGATCCGGACCGCCCCGATAAGCTCTCGCCGCTGGCGCGGCCGGGCGTCGAAGTGGCGGAAGGCGACGTGATCCTGGCGGCGAACGGCCGCGACGCGCTTTCCGCCGCCGACTTCGGCGAGTTGCTGCGCAACCGCGCCGGCAAGCAGGTGCTGCTGCGCGTGCGCCCGGCCGGCAAGAACGAGCCGCGGGACGTGGTGGTCAAGCCCATCTCCATGCAGGACGATGCCGACCTGCGCTAC
>Ga0315285_10005796_pt1 | contig 12697 bp, 9 predicted proteins | sample YL17G09_36_MG_FD_203698 | JGI IMG/M metagenome (GOLD analysis project Ga0315285, IMG submission 203698) | Sediment microbial communities from Yellowstone Lake, YNP, Wyoming, USA - YL17G09_36 | ecosystem: Environmental > Aquatic > Freshwater > Lake > Sediment | place: USA: Wyoming | collected... | reverse complement strand
CTCGTATTTAGACGCTAATTTGGAAGCCAGCGAATAAGCTGGTGGGAATCCGCCCCCTGATGTATGAATAGAAAAATACTGGATAATAACGGAGCCATTGACTCAACTTATATAGTATGTTGCGAGCGAAGCGCGGCAATCCTTTGATCTACGGTAACGCTTACTCAGCTCTACACCCGGTCTATTAGTTTAATAGTCTGAAGTTTCACAGGTCTCCTGTGACTCCGGCGAATTAAGGTGCTGTTTCTTTACTATGTTCGTCTGATATGATTGGAGTACCGGGCGGTTTTGGTAAGACCATCATAATAGCCTTCTTGTTAATGGTCAAGAACTCAGCAGCTTGAAGCAGCTTCTCTTCGGGCAGTGTATAGACGTTAGCATCGGTCACGACAATGAAGAGGTCCGCCTCTTTGAAGTTCATAAATTTGGAGTTCATGAAATCTACAAGCCTGCTAGCAGGCATAGTGTGAACAGTTCCAACTATTTTAAAGGTCTGTGTATAGATAACAACCTCAAGCTTCTCCCTTTTTCCCACCTGCATTGTTTTTGCTGTATATTCCATCCTTCTAACACCTCCATCGCTATTAAGTATAACAATAGCGGGCTAAACCAGTAAACCGGGATTCCCCATATTAATTCGCAACCAGTCTTTGCGAGCGAAGCCTGGCAATCTCATAATCGGAGATGCATACTGCCGTGGGATTGCTTCGTCGCTAAGCTCCTCGCAATGACAGGGGTGCTTAAGCGCGCTGCAATCTTTGAGATAAGCTGCTATTAGCTACCTTTTCAGGTTCTGTGGATGATGCCATTAATAAACTCCCATAACATAGTGCGCATTACACATAAAATTTACAATAAGTACATCACTATTGAATACTATAAGCGGAAATACTGCCGGAGCCGGTGCCTCCAAACACCTCCGGCCACTGCCGTTTGGTCTGTATGTCCCCTGGGTATTCGAGTGTCATACCATGCAGTACTTTAAAACCGGTCGTGTTGATCGCGCCCATAACTTGGACATCGGAGACGAAACCGTTCAGGGAATTCGGAGCGTAAAGCAGGGCACAGATCCATGTATTTGATGCGCAGGTACCGGTGATATCACCGTTAAGCGACATGAAAATCGGCAGGTTCGCTGAATTACTCAATTTAGTATTCCAATTTGTTAAAGATACGTTGCCTTTAGCGCAAAACATATTGTAGTTGGTCCCGTCGTAAGGACCCAAATCAACTATGTTGCAGGTACCTGACTTAGTGATCGTACCGTCTACATAAACACGGCCTTTTAATAACAACATGCCAGGTCCATTGCCAGTTATCGTTAGACTACCATTTTTCACATAGAGTGAGCCTAAGCCTATTGATACATTGTCACTGCCTACGGTTATTACAGGGTAATCACCATTCCAAATATTGGTCGTACTCGGGTTCCAGCCCCAATCCCACATATCAACATGTGTGTAGGTAAGTTGCCTCCAACTGCAATTACCCCACGCAGCGACGATATAAGGAGGGAAATTGCAGATGGGGCTGTTTATCAGGCCGTTTTTGGCATAAAGGGTGCCCGCTACCTTCGAGTTACTGGGGAACTGCATTTCACCTTCGCTGTACATATCTGCTTTATTATAATAAATTGAATTGGTTGGGTCCGACGGCGACAATGAGTAGATTTTTGCGGCCTGTACCCAAAGGTCGTGAACCTGGGCAGCCGTCCCGCGTGCGGCGAGGCCATAACTGAAGAGGAACTGGCCACTGTTCATTTTGGCCCTGACTACACTCATGTTTTCAGAACCCGGATTAGCATAAGCCCAGGAAGTTAATATGGAATATGATTTACCTGGCGGTTTTACCACATTATATGTTACCCAGTAGCCATTTATCCTTTCGGGCAAGGTTATTGACGGTCCCCCTGGCAATGGCTGAGGTGAAATGCCGGGTGTGCTAAGTCTCCAGAGTGCTTCCTCTACTCCCGCTTCAGCCGCATATTGCGCTTTAACTGACTCCGTCACCTTGCTGTTCACAGTCAGTGTTGTCTGCATGAAAATGAGCAGGGGTACGATGATAAGAATCGCCGCCGCTATTACAACAAGCGCCATCGGCAGTGCCAGTCCGGATTCATTATTAAATTCTTTCCGTAACAATTTATCATACATAATAAATCGCCTCACTGCGGATACCTCTGCGACGCCTTGTATATTTTATTTAAGCGGAAGTTTTTATAGACAGACCAGATGTCCAACTTATACGTATTGTTCTCAGTGGGGTAAAGTGATGTAAAGGTGGTGTTGTCAGACGAAATGTATTGCGCAATCTGCTGTGCCGGGTTGCTGTCGACCTGCCGCGTCAACACCGGAATGTTGTCTGCATTGGTGGTGAACTTATAAACTATCTTCGTATCATCTGCTATATTTTCAGTGGCGGCGTCCCATCTGTAACATATCATCGTACATAAAGCACCCGATGGGCCGATCGTCACACTTTTAGCTCTCTCCACATCCTTAGCAATCCAGTTGCCTGCCAGATGCACGTGCGCCAACATAACATTATCAGCGGCACTCCGCATGCTGACTGTAGACACCAAGCCCCATGCCAGGACCATCATCAGAGAAAGGACGAAGAGAATCCCTGAAACAACAACGATCTCCATTAAGGTAAACCCGCGTTGCCAAATTATTTCAATTTTATGTCGCATGATATCACGTAAAAATATGACTATTTCGATCTGTTTGTTTCGATTTGAATAGCCTGCTCCTCATTTAAATAAACTGTTACCGTTATTTTCTGTATATCAGGATCATTATTATAGGGGGAAGAAGAAAGAGAAGTGGCGTTACAGGTAACAGAATAACCTGTATAACCCTCTGGCAGGCTAACGTGGTTTGGATCCTTCCATGGAGTGGGAGGGCTAACAGGAGTGCTGGTTAATGTGTAAGACCATTTAGCCGGATCCCACGAAATTGCATACCACGCCGTATTGTTTTCAGTGGCTTTAATGTAATCGAGTTCGGCTCGTGCCAGGCTTTCGGCTGATATAATTTTTCTGGCTACTTCATTGCTTTTTACAGACATATAAATCCCTGCAATGATGGCAACTGCTACAAAACTCATTATGACAAGGGCAACCATTGTCTCTAGCGTAGATATGCCCCTTTCAGACCTGTGCACCCGCACAACCACGGCTATTATCCCCCCACCAGGCTGAGGCTGGAGTAGATCGGGACGAAAATGGAAAGGGCCAGGAATCCCACGGCCAGCCCGATGATGATGGTCATGGCCGGCTCGATCATGCCCAGCACCCTCGTCAGTTTATCGGCCGCCTCGATCTCGAAGCTGTCAGCCACGATGTTCAGCGTGTTGTCCAGGTTTCCCGTCTCTTCCCCGACCCTGGTCATCTCCACCATGAGCGGCAGGAAAACCGGCTGCTTGCGCATGGCCACGGCAAGGCCTTCACCCCTGATGATATCCTGCTCCACCTGCATCAAGGCATTGTAAATCACCCTATTGCCGCTTGATTCAGCCGTCAGCGTGAGTATATCGGGCAGCGGCAACCCGGAACGGAAGAGGATGGTGATGCTGCGGCAGATGCGCGAAAGGGTATTGATCTGGTTAAGCCTGCCCAAAACGGGTAGCTTCAAGACTATCCAATCTTTCTGGAGTGTGCCAGCGGGCGTCTTGCTATACATATATATTAGAGCGCAGGCAATAACAACCGCTAACACGACATAGACGCCATAGCTGCCCATGAACATGACCACAGCGATGAGTATCCGGGTTATAAGGGGAAGCTGGCCGCCCAGCGTCTTAAACATATCCATAATGGGAGGCAGGATAAAGGTAACTGCTAAAAAGCCAACCACCACAGCAAGCACCAGCACTGTGATGGGGTAGGTCATGGCCTGCTTGATCTTGCGGGCGGCAGCGCTGGACTGCTCGTCATAGCTGGCCAGGTTGCGCAAAACGCCCTCCAGTTGACCGGTCTGCTCGCCCACCGCGACTATTCTGCAGTACATTTTGTTAAAGGCTTTGGGATGCTTTTCCAGCGACGCCGAGAAGGGGTTGCCGGCGCGCAGGTCTGCCACTATGGTATCCAGCATTTTAGCCAGGGCCTTGTTGGTGGTCTGCGCTTTGAGTAGCTCGAGGCTCTGCACGATGCCCACGCCCGATTCTAATAGCAGGGCCAGCTGGCGCGAGAAAAGGATGATCTCTTCCTGCCTGGCGCCCTTCTCGAAAAGAGCGGGCATGCCGGTGATGGCAAGGCCGGTTGCTTTCAGGCTCAGCACCTCGTAGCCGTTGCGCGACAGCTTCTCACCGGCATCCTTTTCACTGTCGGCGGTGATCTTGCCTTTGGTTACACGCCTCTCGGCGGTGTAGCCTACATATTCGAATTCCACATCTTTTCCAATAGACAGTCTTTCCCATTAGAATTATGCATAATCTGAAGGCGTTGTAAATAGACTCTTGGTAACATCTATAATAGTACTATCGTCCTGCCTGCAATCTAATATCAGCAGGGACGGGTCATTAGACCTGTCCGTTCTTGCTGACGGTTTAGCCTATGGTATATGCGTTGCGCAGCACCTCGAAAGGCGTGGTGATACCGGCCTTGACCTTGAGCATGCCGTACCTGGAAATGGGCACCAGCCCTTCGGTCAAGGCGGCTTCCCGGATATCGCTGTTGCCGGCCCCACTCACTATCATCCTGCGGATGTTGTCGGTGACCGTCAGGATCTCGAATATGGCGGTGCGGCCGAGGTAGCCGGTATTAACGCATTCCGCGCAGCCCTCGCCATACATGAATTCCGACCTGGCCTCGCCCATCTCTTTCTGGTAGGCCATCTGCTCCACCAGCGGCGCCGTCACCTTGCGGGCGCAATGCGGGCAGACGCGGCGCACCATCCTCTGCGCTATTATGCCGATTAAAGCCGCGCTGAGGAGGAAGGGCTCCACGCCCAGGTCGATCAGGCGGAAGAGCGAGCCCGTTGTATCGTTGGCATGCACTGATGAAAGCACCAGGTGGCCGGTTAGCGCCGACTGCACGGCTATCAGGGCTGTCTCGCCGTCGCGTATCTCACCCACCAGGATAACGTCGGGGTCAAGCCGGACGATGGCACGCAGGCCGCTGGCAAAGGTCAGGCCGGCTTTGACATTGACCTGCATCTGGTTGATATTGGAGAAACGGTATTCAACCGGGTCTTCAACCGTAATGATGTTCTTGCCCACGCTGTCCAGCGAGTTGACGGCAGCATAAAGCGTGGTGGTTTTGCCTGCGCCTGTGGGGCCGCTGATCAGCACCATGCCATAGGGCATCATCAGCATATTCTCGAACACTTCCTGGCTATCCCTTAAAAAGCCGATCTCGGGCAGCGCTAAGGCCGCCATGGATTTATCCAGCAAACGCAGCACAGCCATTTCGCCATTGACGGTGTTTACCGTGGCCACGCGCACATCGATGCGCTTTTTACCCGAGTCGAACGAGAACTGGCCGTCCTGCGGCCGCCTGTGGTCGGCAATATTCATGTCGGAAAGGATTTTTATGCGTGAGATCAGGCCGGTATGCACTGTCAGCGGCAGGGAGGCCACTTCATGCAGGATGCCGTCTATCCTGTAGCGGACGCGCAGCCTGGACTCGTCAGGCTCGATATGGATATCAGATGAGCGCGCCTTGACCGCTTCTTCCAGCAACTTATCGAGCTGGCGCGCCAGCGGTGAATCCCCGCCTGCTTCCGGCGCGGCCCTTTCATCGGCCGCGGCAGGCAAAGCAGCGGCAACAGCAGCAGCCGTCCCCCCTGGCCTGGCCGTATCCTTGAGGGCACGGTAGTTGTAGTCTATGCCTTCCTTGATATCGGCATCGGAAGCGGCGATCGGCTCGATCATCTTGCGGGTATATACGGACAGGTTCTCTACCGTCAGGATGTCGCTGGGGTTGACCATGAAAACGCGCAGGGTGTTATTTTCCAGCGAAAGGGGCAGGACGTTATACCTTCTGGCAACATCCTCGGGCACCGCTTGCAACGCCTGCGGCATGGGTACTGCGTACTGCACGTTCAATTTGGCTATGCCCGCTTGCACCGGGGCAGCCGGTACTGATGGTTGTGCTTTTATTTTTCTTGGGTCGATAGCCATATATTCCTCTGTTTGGCGGTATTACATCAAGCTAAAGCGGCGGCGTTGCTGACCTCGATGACTTTGATCCTCTGCTGCTCAGCGAATAGACGCGCTTCATCGGAAATTGCCGGTGAAACCAGCAATATCTTATCGTGTATGCCGATATCATAGGCCTTGGTATCATAGGCAGCTACGGCCTCCAGGCGGACCTCTTTATCATCGGTCAGTATGCCTATAGAAATTGTATGCGTAAATAGTCCGTCGTCAAAATAAGCTATGATATCGATAGTGTACTCGGCGCCCGACCTGCCCGGTATTCTGGCCTTTTCCTCAGTCCGGTAACCCTGTTTATGCAGGTATTCCAGCATCTGCGCCTTACTCCCATACTTGAAGGGCACCTCTTCAACCGGGTGCGGAGGAAGGCTGCCCGTACCGGCCAGGAACTCTTCCAGGTCATGGGCATCAAAGGCCTTGATACGCTGGCGGCGGGCGAACTGCCTGGCCTCGCTATTGATGGACGGCATGGCCAGCAGAACCTTATCGTGTATGCCCAGGTCATAGACCTTGTTATCAAACCTGAATATGTCCTCCAGGCCAACGTCGCCGTTGTCCTTACCTATGGCCACACCGATTCCGATAAGGAAAGTGAGGAAGCCGTCGCTGCGCCTGGCCAGGATATCCAGCACATGCGCCGCACCTGAACCGGCCTTGCTGGTGACCTTAGCCGTCTCGAATATTTCGTATCCCTGCTGCTTGAGAAAATCAACGAAGCGCGACTTAAATCCCATGTCAAAGGCGATATGATTGCGGCTCTGTTCATTCAGTATGTAGGAATTCACAGAATGAACCTTAGCTTCCTCATCGGCAAAGAATGCGGAGCATTTCAGGCACTGCCATTTCAATCCTATCTCGGTGGAAAGCACGCCGCAGTTATGGCATTTGTAGTTTACGCCCAGGCTGCGATAATCGGTGCCGAGGAATTTGAGCGGCCTGTTGCAATGAGGACACATATACTTCCCACCATGCAGGAATTCCTCTTCCAGGCCATTTTTGCCGCAAACCAGGTGTTCGAGGATCCTGCCGCGCGCGACATTGCCGGAAGCGCATTTCGGGCACTTGATGCTTGGCCTGAGGTTCATGGAGTTGCAGACCGGGCAAAAAATCAGGCGGTCGTAAAAGCGTGATTCCAATATGTTTTCAGCGGCCAGCGAATCCAGTATCCTGACAACCTCTTCCGTCGCCTTGCCCAGCATAGCTTCCACCTGCGGGTAAGAGACGCCGGATTCCCGCGTGATATCGATAACCGGCCTTATCTCCTCAATCTTGCCGTCCACCAACTGCTTGATTAAATCAGCTACATCCGGGCCATGAGATACGGCCTGCCCCGTTTCAATTATTTGAATCATTTCCTACCCCGCAGGTATATTTCATTATTCACTATTAAGTTGCACTCCAGCAATTTAATCTAACATGCAAATGGCTATTTTGCAAATAGGGCGCTAATTATGATAGATTTCAGATAAAGCTGCAATATGCTAATTATAGCTGCTGCATTGAATATTTTCGCCCGGCTTTGAACATTTGATAAACATAGTACGGAAATCCTACCCGTTAATCCTCCTCCTCTTAATCATAGCCTTAACAGGAGTGTTTGTACCCTTTGATATCAGCCGGGTTCAGGCTGCTGCCCGGAGGACGCTGGCCTGGTCCATAGTGGATACGCCTTCCGACAATGTCAACGGGATGATAATCAGGCCTTCCGGCATAAACTCATTTGCGCTGGGGCAGGATGGCAAGACCTTCTATGCGGCGGATACAGCCAACAACGGGTTCTACAAGTCCACCGATGCAGGCTATGGCTGGCTGCCCAATATTAAAACCAACCTGCTTTCGAAGGGGGCAGCTTTGCCCGTGTGGAACGTTGTTGTGGCGCCGGATGACGCTAATATGGTGCTGGCAGTTACTGACGGTAGCGGTGCGCCCAATGGTCCCAAGAACCTGTTTTTCTCAGCCGATGGCGGTGGAACGTGGCAAAATACCTCTTTCCCGGCTCTGGCGGCTGGCGAATATATCAGTTGCCTTGATATCTCGAAGAAATATGTTACGACCAATCAAGCCTGCGACATAGCGGTCGGCACACGTAGCACTGCTGGCACTGGCCGAATATTTAATTTTCAATACAGCACATCTGCTATGGGAACTTGGAACGTACAGACAGGCCTTACAGATAGCATCTCCTCGCTGAAGTTCTCTCCGAATTATGACCAGGAATGCGTTATCGCGGTCATATCGTGCACCGCTGCCAACACTAAACTGAACCTGGGATTGCATGATCCCGTAACCAATACAACCCGCTGGAATGCGTCAGCCGGGTATACAGGTTACCCGATCATTGTATCCACCACCCTACTCCCCCCGGTTACCTTTAACGCGGCCAACACCATCGTAACAGACCTTGAATTGCCGTCCGATTTCAGCGCCAGCGACCTCTCCCTGCGCGGTTGTTTTGCCAGTATTCTGGCTGTTCCTACCTCCGCGGTTTTTTATATCAACAGCAATATATTACCTGCCGTGATCAATATCACGCCCTTTACTGCTACGGCGCCAAGGGGCATCTATTCCATCGCCTATAAGGGGACGGCCGCGACCGGCATACTGCTGGCGGGTGAAGCTACCACGACGGTCCCTGGCCGCGTCAATGTGTGGCAATGTTCCAATCCCCAGGCCACCACCGTTGGGGCCGCTACCTGGCTGCCCTCGGATAATCTCAAATCGCCCACCGGTGGCGGTAATACGGGCGGGGGAACTGTTTACCGGGCCAACGCGATATTGGCCTGGCTGCCTGATGCAGAGAATGTTTATTGCGCTACCAATTCTGAAAAAGCCACCGCTGGCGGCACGGCCTGGGCAGCCGGGCAGTGGCCATATTCTAAACTAAACTCGGTTGCACTGGATGAATCTGCCTTTTCGTACAGCGCGGATAACGGATTCGCCTGGAATCAGATCGGGCTTATCAATACCAGGATAAGCCAGCTTTCAGACGTGGCGGCTTATGAAAAAGCAGTTGATGCCATCAGCGGCAGCAATGCGCTGTACCTGGCATCGTTAAATACCGAATCTGTCCCTAACAGCTTCGACAGCGTCTGGCGCAGCACCAGTGACCCGCTGGGGCTTACCTGGGAGCGCGTTTTGATCTGGCGCAGCAGCGATAACGGGATGATACTGCGCATCAATCCGCGTGATACTACAGGCAGCAGCAAGGTAATCGTTTTCGCCGACCTTACAACCAATACTATCATCCATTCTTCGGATGAGGGAAACCTGTGGTCCCAGCTGTTGCCCGGCATGCCTGTAACTGATATATCGCTGCTCGATGACACGACCATGTATGTACTGGGGGATTACACTGTCCGCAAGCTACCGCTAAGCGGCCAACCCGGGAAACCGCTAAATACAGAACTTTTATCACCCGGTCATACCATTTGTACGCCTTTAACACCCTCTACCGGCAGCGAAGGGACAACACAGGAAATAGTAGTAATCGGGACGGGTGGAAACGATGACTGCTATGTAGCCTGGGCGGATTTTGCAGAACCTATCCCTAAATTCACCGCGCTTAAGGAGCTGCCGGTGCAGGGGGACGTCCACGTGGTAACTGACGACCAGTATGACAGGTATCAGAATGTCTATGCAGGCATTACTAACATCGACCATGATGACGGCGATATTTACCGCTGGACCATCGGGACCATCGGAACCATTGGAACCAGCACGAACTGGGATGAGCTTGATCCAATTAACAGGTCATTCTTTGGTATATGCATGTTGAATGATATCCTCTACGGGGCATGGAATACGGATATAACATCGCCGCTTACGAGCACCGGCGTTGACCGTACGCTGGATGCGAGAGTAAGAGTACCTCCTCCCCCGGAATGGGATGAACTGCGCGATGGACTGCCAAACTCTCTCGTTTACCCCAAGTTTACCCGTGAGCCAACCTCACTGCACGCATCGTCGAATGCCTACAACACTCTCTGGGCAATTGACGACCATGGTTATGCTTTCACCCTTAAGCAGGGCTGCCTGTGGCAGTATGTTGATTCGGTGGCCAAGCTGGGTCCCTGGCCCACCGCACCACCGCCCGGCGGCTTTATAGGCTCTGACCCGTCAACGGGGAGGGCGCAGCAGATCGATTTCAAGTGGCGGCCGCTCAAGGACATCTTTGGCTACGACGTAATGATCGCCAAGGACGTCAATTTTACTTTATTGCTTAGCCGGGTTCTGATGCTGACGCCGGTGGATAACCTTACCGGCGCATGGATTGTAACGCCGGTGGATAACCTTACCGGCGCATGGATTGTAACCCCGGCTGACCAGGAATCTCCGTCGTGCTGGATCTCACCGGGGGTGCTTGAAGTGGGCCGCTCTTATTACTGGAGGGTACGCGGTTCGAGGTCGATAAGTGGGACAAAAATTCACAGCCCGTGGTCCGCGACCATGTTTTTCTCTGTAAAACCGGGGTTTCGCGTCACCGCAGACTACATGGGACCCACTCTCCTGACGCCGGTTGACGGCATATGCGGCAACTGTAAACCTCCTATCCGCTTCAGCTGGTCACCAATTAAAGCAGCAACGAAATATGAAATCGTCCTGGCAACAGATGCAGAATTAAAGAACGTAGTAATGAAGACAACGACTACTACTACGGGCTTTGATTACAAAGACAAGCTCGAATTTTCGAAATCGTACTTCTGGCAGGTCAAGGCTATAGCACCTGTTATCAGCGATCCCAGCCCGGTGGGCACATTCACGCTATCGGAAAATAAGACAACGCTGCAAAATGCGCTGCTGTCTACTATCAATTTCGGCGCATTTCCCGCGCTATCCAGTTTATGGATCTGGATCATTATCGTCATTGTTGCGGTGTTGCTATTTATGATCCTCGCCTATATCTTCATAAGCAGGAGGCGTTATTAATCAGTATGTCGGGACGTTGCTTTAGCTGCGCCCGAAAATGCGGACAGGCCTGAAGGCCCGTCCCTACAGTTTTCATAGGCTTGATTGAAATATGAAATCAATGAAAAACGATAATTATAAAACTATCGCGGCGCTGGCTGCGCAGGTCAAGGGATTCCTGGCCGAGGACGAGGGCATGGCATTGTATGCCATAGCCCTGACCGCGGCAAAACTTGGCCCCTGCCTGGAGATAGGCAGCTTCTGCGGTAAATCGACCGTATATATAGGGGCTGCCTGCAAGGAAATGGGAGTTACACTTTTTACCATAGACCATCACAGCGGATCAGAAGAGCAGCAGCCCGGACAGCCCTACTTCGATCCCGAAATCTTCGACGAAAAAACAAAAACGATAAATAGCCTTCCATATTTGAGGTCCACCATTAAAAAAGCAGACCTGGAAGATACGGTAGTGCCCATGGTCACCCGGTCAAAGGTAGCAGCCAGGAATTGGGCGACTCCGCTTGGCCTGGTCTTTATCGACGGAGGCCACAGCTATGAATCTGCCTTAAGCGATTATCAATGCTGGAGCCGCTGCCTGCTGCCTGGGGGGTTTCTAATATTTCATGATATCTACATGGATGCGGCAAAGGGCGGGCAGGCGCCCTACGAGGTCTATAAAAAAGCATTGGCAAGCGGAGACTTTGAGGAAATGCCCATGGTGAACACCCTGGGGATACTAAAGAAGAGGGGCGCCGTGGTGGTCAAGAAGCAGGCTGGTGGGTGACATAGGCCTGAGCATATCCGCCGCTAGGATTACAGCCGCCGCTGTCCATGTAGGCTTCTGCAAAGGCCATATCTCGCGCTCGGGCATAGCCATTCCATACCAGTAGGCACCGTCCTCGTCACGCATCTGGTGTATCCAGTTATACACGTTGGCAGACTGTTTGTACTCTCCATGGACAGCTAAGGAGATTGCAAGCTCGCTCGTCTCGGCAGCAGTAACCCACTGTTTCTCCAGGTTACACACCGAACCCATACCATGAATAATAAATTTATCCCAGCTATTGTATATGCGGCTCACAGCTTCTTCGCCGTTGATAACACTGCACAAAGATGGATAGTACCAATCCATGGCAAAGGCTGATTTGCTTTCTCCTGCAAGCTGTCCCTCGTAAGGCAAGGGCATGCTCAAAATAGCCTTACGCAGCGTTTCATTGGCAACCCTCCAATCAATCCTCTCTTCCCCTATCAACGAGGCAACTTGCGATGCGCATTTAATGCTTAAGTAGGTGGAACTGCAGCTTGCTATCTGGGCTGACGGGTAGACTACACCTCTCGTATCCCTGGCCCAGTATATTTCGCCGTCGGGCCCCCGCATATCCAGAACGAAGTCAATCGCTGACCTGATGCACGGCCACATTTCTCGTACAAAATGCAGGTCACCTGTAGCAAGGTAATGATGCCACACACCGACAGCAATGTACGAAATAGCATGTGATATTTTATAGGTTTCCCTGGGTTTTCCATTCTGATAAGACGCATACCAGCTTCCATCGCTTAACTGCACAGCGGCAAGCCATTCATAAGCCTTCTCTGCTTCTCTATGAAATTTTCCGGTATCGATGGCCATGGC
>Ga0315285_10005795_pt1 | contig 12697 bp, 13 predicted proteins | sample YL17G09_36_MG_FD_203698 | JGI IMG/M metagenome (GOLD analysis project Ga0315285, IMG submission 203698) | Sediment microbial communities from Yellowstone Lake, YNP, Wyoming, USA - YL17G09_36 | ecosystem: Environmental > Aquatic > Freshwater > Lake > Sediment | place: USA: Wyoming | collected... | reverse complement strand
TTTTTCGGGGTTCACGTTAAAATGGCTTTTAGCCTTCAAAATGGATAAAATGGTCACGAGAGGCAGGCTTTCGATCCACCTTCAGGAAGCCCTTAAACTGTCCAAAGAATGGGGAGAGGGTCATAGACCGGATTCGGTTTGCTCACATTGATGCAGACATCTACGAAGGTTATCGTGATGCCCTGCGTTTGATTACTCCGCATGTGCAGGTCGGAACCGTGATCCTGTTCGACGAAAGCATGCCCCCCACCGATCACCGATATCAGAGCATTCGTTTTCATGGCAAGCGGGCGGTGGAAGAGTGGGAGAATGCTACTGGCTTGAATCTGCATCTGATCCGATTTGAATGGACCGTTGCCTTATGTGTTGTTGTTGATGAAGCTTATCTGACACATTATGCTCCGGCGATTGTTCGATTGCGCCAGGATAATTGGCGCGAATCTATAGAGAACATAATTCGAAGAATGATTGAACGGTATCGGAGGTTTTTCAAGGTGAGCGACACCTGTTGACTAGCTCACCGGTTTTGACTCGGACGAATACGTGAGCTACTTCGCTTGATGCATGACTATGGTTTTGATTTGATTGCGATGCATGATATCGCCTATCATCGGTCATCGCATTATGGACTGCGTCTGTTTCAGATCGATGGGGTGTTTTGCCGACGTGGCAAAGTCTTGTTTGCGTGAGCCAAAAATATGCTTAGTCAAATTAAAGGAACAGCCAGGCGCATTCTAAAACCAAAAGCCCACCAGCCCATCCTTGGCGACCACCCTTATGGCGGTCCAGAAAACAGCCGCATCACATTTGTCATGGTCTGCCGTGGAGGATTTAATATCAACGTGCCTAATGCCAATGCCACGATTCGGTTGGGGATCTGCCGGGGTTTTGCGCAGATTGGTGTGCGCTATCAACTGGTAAGTGTGTGGGAATTGGAAAAGGTGTTGCACGAGTTGCGCCGCCCGTTCATCTATTTGAGTTGCTATGATTATGAGGACTTGAACGGGCATGCACTCAAAATGCTGGGAAATTATCCCCATTTGATTTGGGTCTATCCATGGTTTGCCGATCTAGAAAGGGTCTATGCCGAGCATAACCTGCCCGCCCCGTGCCTTTCACCGCGAGCTGCCAAACGGATCTTGGATTCTGGTGCTCGTTTCGTGTTTGCACCTGTGCCGCCTTCCTGCTTGCGTTTTTACGACGAGTGGGAAAAGCGCGGGCAACGGGTAGTTTCGCTTCCGCTGGCATGTGACACCATCCGCTATTTTCCGCGAGCTGACGACAAACGGTTTGCGGATGTCCAAATGGCGTTTGTGGGCGGCTATCGCGGTTACAAGAATATCCAGTATGACAAGTACCTGAAACCCTACGAAGATATTCTGCGGGTTTACGGCTATGATTGCTGGCCCTACAAGGGCTACGGCGGTCTATTGGCTGACGATGATGAGCGTGTGTTGTATCAAAATGCGTGCGTATGCCCTGCTCTGAGTGAGCCGCATGCCGAATCAATGGGCGATATTGTCGAGCGTGCGTTCAAGGTGATGGGCAGTCACGGATTGGCAGTGACAGACCTTATTCCAGGGTATCGCGAGTTTTTTACTCCTGCTGAATTGTTAATGCCTGGCAGTGTTGAGGAATATCACGCAATGGTGCAAAAGGCATTGACCGACGAGGACTTTAACCGACGCTTCCGTGAAAGGGGGTATCAGGCCATTCTGGCGCGACATACCTACGCGCACCGCGCACGGGCAATTCTGGAATATTTGGGGCTTGCCGCAGTATCAGATGTCAATGTGGGTCCGACAAATGAGCAAACTTAAGATTCGTCCGACAATTGAGCATTTGCGACGCTGGCTCACGCCGGTGGCTGACCCTCTTAAAGTCGTGCGCGGCTTGTTTGCCTCCCCGCACTGCTTTTCCGACTGGGGGGAAACCTTGCTTGCCTAGTGCGCGGCAGTTACGTTCTCTCAATATTACAATGCGAGGCGTGGTGACAAAGAATAATTCGCGTAGCATGCTTGGCTGCTTGGGAAAAAAAATACCTTGGCTTGTCAAACTGTTATTGATTTTTGTGTACCCCTTTCCGCGTTTGTTTATTGCTATAACGCAATGGAGTGGGCTATCATCGGCAGTTATGGCGAGAATCTGGAACATTCATCGCGGACCATTGAAGGGGTATCGGCTTTTCAATTTGCTACCGCTCGAAATTGCGCCAGTTCTGTCGAACAGCATGGAAATACGGTGCTCTAATATATTATCAAAACTAAACCTCAACTCTGCAATTGTCTTTGATGTGGGCGCAGGTTACGGTTACTACGCCTTGTTGTTGGCGCGTCTGGTAGAAATGGGCCGGGCATACAGTTTTGAGCCGGATTGGCGTAGCTATGGGCGATTGGTGCAGAATCTCGCAATCAACGCCGTACAAAATGTGGTTCCTGTCCCCGTTTGTATCTCGAATTCTCAGCCGACTTTACTGAAATGGAGTTCACGACAAGAGGATCCATGGAACAGTGGCCTTGCTAATGATCAACAGGTTGATGCGCAAAATCTAACTGCAGTTCCAGCCATGTCGCTTGACGAGTTTTCGTGTGTGCTAAATGTCCAGAATCAAGTGAAACTTATCAAGGTTGATGTAGAAGGCGCAGAGTTAGATGTGTTGAAAGGTGCTACTCGTTTGCTGGACAGTTCTCAGCCATTGATACTTTGTGAATTGCATAGTGCTGGGATTGCCCAACAGGTCTTTCAATTTTTATTTGCCAAGCATTACGAATGGGAAATGGTTGAATACATGAGCGAAACGCGACAACACATCCTGGCTTTTCCTGCCAGCCAATCTGCAAATTATCGTGCGGTGATTGCGAAATAGATGCGTATCTTTCAAGTGCTTGAAGGTTCTACCAATGCCGCTATCGCCGGCAACCAGACCTGGTATCGCAATCTCTACGAGCCGTTGGTGGAGATGGGGCACGAGGTTGTGTTGTTCGATGCCTGTGAGGGTAAATCGGCAATGCGGCGCAATAACGCGCGGGCTCGTGCCACGTTCAGCCAAAAGTTACTGGATACTTTCCGCCGTGAGCATACGCAAAAGCCGTTTGCCTTGTTCTTTGCTTATTTGATGGATGGCATGGTGGAACCAGCGACATTGGACGAGATTCGCAAGAGCGGCGCGCCAACTTGCAATTTTTCATGCAACAACATGCATCAGTTTGACCTGGTGGATGAGCTTTCGCCGCACTTTGATTACAATTTGCACTCGGAAAAGGATGCGCGCGACAAATTCCTGGCGATTGGCGCCAACCCTCTCTGGTGGCCGATGGCATCCAACCCCAAGTACTTTAAGCCAATGGATGTGCCGCGCACGCTACAGGCTTCTTTTGTTGGCACGAACTATGCGTTGCGGGCGCGGTATATTGCACATCTCTTGGAAAATGGGATAGATGTACACGCCTACGGACCGGGGTGGGTTAGCGGCGCGGCAAGCCTATGGCGCTCAGTCGCCAAACACTATAAACTCTGGTTGAACGTCCTGTTTGCTATTTCGCCCCAATCTCAGAGTATGGCCTCGGCGCAATTGGCCGCCCATGATTATCGGCGTAGTTTGGGCGCGCGCTTCCCGGCTAACGTGCATCTGCCGGTTTCGGATGATGAGTTAATCGCTCTGTACAGTTGCAGTCACATCAGCCTGGGCTTTCTCGAGGTTTATAATCGTCACGATCCAAGCCGCTTCGTAACGCAGCACCTGCATCTGCGCGAGTTTGAAGCGCCGATGAGCGGGGCGCTTTACTGCACGGGATATACGGAAGAATTGGCAGAAATGTTTGAGCCAGATAAAGAAGTGCTGACCTATCGAAATCAGCACGAATTGTTGGATAAAGTGCGTTATTATCTGGCAAATCCAGTGCGAGCGGAACAGATACGGCAGGCGGGCAGAAAGCGAGCCCTTGCCGAACACACTTATCAGGCGCGTTTTCAAAAATTGTTTAAAGCATTGGGTTTATCAAAATGAATGATACTCCTATGGTTAGCGTGGTTATACCTGCCTATAATGCATCCCAACGGATTGGTGAAACGTTGCAGAGCGTGTTGGCGCAAGATTTCACCGATTTCGAAGTTATCGTGGTGGATGATGGCTCCACAGATGATACTGCGACAGTAGTCGCGAATTTTGGCGAACGCGTGTGCTGTATCCAAAAACTGAACGAGGGAACGGCTTCGGCGCGCAATGTGGGAATTCGAGCCGCGCGCGGTGAGTATATCGCCTTTGTGGATGCCGACGATTTATGGGCAAAAGAGAAATTGCGATTGCAGATGAACTTCCTAATAAGGACTGGGTTAGCGTGGGTATATAGCGATGCAGTGGCGTTTGATGATGAGAGTCGTAAATCCTTGTTTAGATTCGGAAAGCTGTTTCGACAATATGCCGGTGATGTTCTTGAGGCACTTTTTCTTAATGGTTTTATTCCCTCTCCTACACCCATCGTTCGGCGATCGGTCTTTGAGCATGTAGGTTACTTTAGTAATGAGAGGCCATATTCTGAAGACTGGGCAATGTGGCTCAATATCGCTGCCCGTTACCCAATTGGTTTGATTCCTCGACCGCTAGCGTACTATCGTGTTTCTGGCGCGAGCAAAATGGGACGTATGGACCATCTAACCAGGTTACAGGTCGAAAAAACAGTGATAGAGAATGCGGTAGCGCAAGAGCCAGCACGGTTGAGTCCTCTCAAGAATCGAGCATTGGCGAATTCTTATTTCCGTGTAGGGCGGATAATCGCAAGGGACGGTAACTTGCAGGAAGCGCGACAATTATTTCATTATGCAGTTCAATTGTCACCTGGCCTTATAGAGGCGTATGTGGATTGGGCAGGTTGTCTCGTAGGTGGTTTTCCTTTGCGGGTGGCAATCAATTTACGAAAACGGGTGCGGCTGCTTGCCGTTCCAAATAAAGCTAGTGTCGAGGAACGAGTCAATCGAAAAGAATGCTGACTAGCCTGGATTTCCACGGACAACTATCTTGCTAAGATTGGGGCAGTTTGAAAGCTTGGTCCGCCGTCAGGCGCAAGGCCAAACCGTTCCACTAAGGAACGTTAATTGGCCGATCCAGAAGACCGGAGGCCAGGATGATGGGCAGATGCGAACGCCGATGAAAACGGACCTGGACCTCTTGGTCCGTGATTTTCACGTCGGCCGGAATGTCGATCAGATCCCGGAACACGTGCCGCGCTTGGGCGTCGGAATAGCCCCTCATCCGCAGGGCCAGGCGGCGGTAAAGGCCGGAGGCGATGACGAGAAGGGCCAGGTCGAAGTCCACCTTCAGGCTGACGGCGGACGACAGCGCGTCGAGATGGAAGAAGCGGTCGGCATCGGACAAGGCGTTCTCGATCAGCATCCGCTGGACGTAGCGGGTGATCAGACGTTTGACCGGAGAGCGATGTTGATTGGTCAGCAGGATGGTCGGTTCGTCGTGTCCGAGATCCTGGATCAGAATCTGGCGGAAGTCCCGGCCGGCCAGGCGGACCGACTGTTCATGATACCGGGGCGTGCGGTACTTCCGCGTCGGGACGTCCAGCTCGACCGTCCGCCAAGCGGAACGCGGCAAAAGGACGACCTCCCGGAGGATCTGCGGGGAACGGCGGCGGAAGGTGATGAAGGCGAGGCCCATCCCATCGAGCTTGGCCAGGGCTTTATAGGTCGTGAGCCGGGAATCAAAGACCAGTTCCCCGAGGGCCGCGCCATGGGTCCGCTTCCAAAAATCGATGAAGCGGAACACCTCGCGGGCTTCTTCCCCCTTGCGCAAGTCGGCGTTGGATTAGCAGAACGCGTGCGACGCGGCGTCCTGGCCCAGGAAGGCCAAAACACTCGGCTGGTGGGAAAAGTACTTGACATTTACAGCTGGCGGCGGTTGCGCATGGAGACGAAGTGACATTCATCAGAGCGGGCAAAGGATCCGTTCTGAACGACGAGCAAGCATAAATAAGGGTCCAAATAATGTCATTCCGAGTTAGTTTAAAAGGGAAGCTTTCCTCCATCCTCAAAACTGCTGTGGCAAACTATGTCTATGAGATAAGATATGGAAGAATAAGGATCAAACGGAAAGGTGGTTTAGGTTTTCTAACAAAAATAATAAGCCGCCCTTCACCGGAAGAAGAGTTTTTGGCATCGATAGATTTGGAAGGGAGAACTATATATGATATAGGAGCGTATATAGGTTTATTGACTATCTTCTTTGCCAAGGCGGCTGGCCCCACAGGCCAAGTTGTTGCCTTTGAACCCAATGAAGAAAACGGCTTCAAAATAAGGGAACATATTCGGTTGAACCAGGTACACAACATTAAATTTCTTGACTTTGGCATAGGGGATACAAGAAGGGAAAGCCAAACTCTCATTGTTAGACGAAAGAGCAGCGCTACAGGTAGCATGGATGAAAAAATACAATCCCAGATAGTTAGGGAAGGAGATTTTAAACGACTTCAGATCAATATAGATACCCTGGATGGCGCTATATGTACCTATAGATTGCCGAAACCAGATTTTATTAAAATGGACATTGAAGGAATGGAATATCCTGCTTTGTTAGGTATGTCTCAGACGGTACAAAACTATTCCCCTCAATTTCATATCGAAATCCATGGGGCTGATGAATTCTGCAAGTGCGAGAATATTCGCAGAATTACCGATTTGTTTCAATCGTGGGGGTATTCTCTGTGGCATGTTGAGACTCGGCAAGATATCACTATCAATAATCACACGATCGCAAAAGTAGGGCATATTTTCTGTAGACGACCATAGAAGCCTATAAGCGCACAACTGCATCAGCCGATTCGCTCGCTAAGGAATGGGTACGCAAAGCCAATTTGATTTTTTTCGTAGCCAGATCCCTGGGTGACTACGCTTGCAAGCGCCTGCGCTGATTATTGATCATAGGAAAGAGGTTCAACTTATATGCCTGATACCAGCGTACTATTGCTTACTGAAAATACGGGGGTGGGCGGAATTAACACCTATACGATGATTCTTGCAAAGGGATTGATGGATTGTGGCTTTGTAGTTGATATTGCAAGTATTTGGCCAAAACCTGATAATTGGCTGAATCACCAGTGCTTGAATAACTGTCTTCCTCTTGATGTACTGGCAACTAATCGGTCAGTTCTTGAATTTCCAAGAAGCATCCACAAACTGATTCATAAGATTAAACAGCGGAACTATGATATTATCCATACACAGGGAACTTATTCTGGCCTGGTCGGCAGAATGGCTTATTTGCTTTCAGGAAAACGAGTTCGCTTGGTTGCTACTGTTCACTCAATGATTGATGATTCGAGATTATGGAGGAAGTTGTTTATTTGGATAGACAGAAAAAGTTTCCGTTGGAACCATGCCACCATTGCTTGCAGCCAATATGTTCTACACAGATTACAATTATTAAACGTGAAGATAAGCAACCCAACCTTTATTTTGCATGGTATCGCAACACAAGAGGATGCAACTACTATCAAGGGAAAACAGTCCAAAAAGACCTATCTCCGTGGTGGCATTCCATGTATTGTTTTTATAGGGCGCCTTAGCTTCGAAAAAAACTGCATAACCTTGATTGAGGCGGCCGACATTTTGAAGAAGCAAGGGAAACTGTTTAATATAATTATTGTAGGCGATGGCCCCCAAAGGCCTTATCTCGAAGGAGAAGTCTTGGCACACGGCTTAAAAAAATATTTTAGATTCGAAGGATGGCAATTCGATGTAACTTCATATTATCAATCTGCAGATGTGATTGCTGTTCCGTCTATTTACGAATCTATAGGGTTGACAATCATGGAAGCAATGCTCCAAGGCTGTCCAGTAGTTGCCAGCAATGTCCAAGGTGTTCCAGAGATCATTAGAAATCACCAAACTGGACTCCTTGTAAAGCCAAAGGATGCTGCAGAGTTGGCAAGAGCCTTGGAACTATGTTGGTCGGATACATGTTTATTAAGTGCCTTAGGTGAAGCCGGGAGAAAATATGTGTTGGAGAATCACACCATTGAAAACATGGTTGCGCATACAATTGAATCATATAACAAGGCTTTGATGATGTAGAGTACCTGACATTTCTGCTAATAATGTTCAATACATATTGAATGCCTGAATACCCCTGGAAAATCAAGCGGTTAGATGATTGGTTCCGCTTGACTTATTGGGCCATAGTGATCAGCGACAATTATAATTCCCGGGAATAATGCTTGACGTTCATCACCATAGTATAAACTACATACAATAGGAGCTTCATCCGAATAATCAAACGGGGTAAAGCCGTTTACGAGGCCGAAGTCGAAAACGTCCGAGTCGACGGAAAAGTGTCCCCCGATGGTTGGACAGTGTGAGAGCGCGTGGAACGTGCATAGCGAGCCCGCCGGCCGCGGCACATTAAACTTCTTTTAAGCCCGAACGCAATCGATTTAGGGATCCTCGAAGTGAAGGTGTTTAATCTGGTTGGAAGATTGAACAAGCATGAACGACATCGAATTGATCCCGTGACTATTTTGGGCATTCGATATGACAATCTGTCGCGCGAAGAAGTACTCGATTGTATGGAAAGCTTTGCCCAACAGGGCTCAACCAGAATGATCTGCACTCCTAATGCTGATCACTTGCTCCAAGCGAGGAGGGACCGAGAATTCCGAGATATCCTCGAACGCGCTGATCTGGTTGTATCGGATGGAATGGGGGTAGTATATGCCGCGCGGCTACTTGGGACGCCGTTCAAAGAGAACGTTGGTGGACGGCTTCTATTACCCGATTTTTCGTCACGCGCTGCCCGCTTTGGTTACCGCCTATTTCTACTCGGTGGGAACAATGAAGAGATGGTTCAGTTGGCCGTTACCAAATTATGCCGTAGCTATCCCGGCCTGGTTATTGCTGGCTCCTACACGCCGCCGTTCATGCAAGAATTCGACGAAGCTGAAACAGGTCGCATGCTTGACTCTATCCACCGTGCCCGCCCGGATGTGTTGTTCGTCTGCCTTGGGACACCGAAACAGGAAAAGTGGATCGCCCGCAACCTGGATCGCCTGAATGTCCCCGTGAGTATTGGCATTGGGGCGGCGTTGGATATGATTGCTGGCTGTGTGAATGAGCCACCTCGATGGGTAAGCCGGATTGGGTTAGAGTGGTTAGTAAAATTGCTTCATGAACCAAAGCGCTTATGGCGACGTTATTTTTGGAATGGGACTGTTTTTGTTTCGCTTATTCTAAAACAACGGTTTGATTTAAAGCGTTCGCAGGATTCGCTCTAATGATTCATCTAGAGCCTCCGTTTTAAGACAAGGAAAAAAAGAAAATGATCTGGCGTCCTGCTTATCATAGAAGACTGGTTCAGGCAGTGGATGCCTTTACCACAGCTGGTAGCTTCGTCGTCGCCTTTTCGCTCTGGGAGCGGTTCCAGCGCCTCACGGGCTTCGGTATTCCCATCCGCGTCACCACGGATGATATCGCGCTCATCGTCGGGTTTTCACTTCTATGGGTGATTATCTTCAATAGGCTGGGCGCGTATTCTTTTCAACGATTCGCGTCGCTATGGAAGGAATTGACCAATGTCGTAAAAACGACCATAATCGGTGTCTGTCTATTCTTCGCGGCTCATTATTTTCTCCGATTCGGACACATCCCGAGAACGTATATCATCGCTTTTGCCTTCGTCAACTTTCTTTTCCTGGCAATCGAAAAAACAACCCTTTTTTATGTGGCCAAGGAACTGCGGAAAAGAGGGATCAACAGGAAGAGGGTCTTACTCATAGGAAATGGGGATAAGGCACGCGACTTTATCGAGGTTGTGAAGAATAATATTGGATGGGGTTTGGACATCGTCGGAATCGTTAAAACGGCTTCCGAGAACCTTACATGTGAAACGTCCGGCATCAAGATCCTCGGAAATTATGAGGACATAGAACGTCTTCTCCATACCCATATCATCGATGAGATCATCGTATGCGCCCCTATCGATCAGTTCGGCCAGATCAGGAATATCATCGAATGTTGCGAGCGTGAAGGCATTCAAATCCGCATTTATTCGGACTTTTTCGGCAAATTGGTAAAAAGGGTCCGGGTCGATAATGCATATGGAATGAACATCGTCAGCTTGATGGTGACTAGGGACGATGAGCTCAGGCAGTATATCAAAAGAATTATGGACATAGCGGTATCGAGCGTTATGCTCATCGTTTTGACCCCGCTTTTATTGATAATTGCCATAATGATTAAAGCGACTTCGAAAGGCCCGCTCTTATACCAATGGAACGTCGTTGGGCTGAATAAGAAACCATTCAAAAGCTGGAAGTTCAGGACCATGGTCTTGAACGCGGACCAAATGAAGACGGACCTTCTGGATCGCAATGAGATGGATGGCCCTGTATTCAAGATCAAGAATGACCCGAGAGTGACGAAGATCGGGAAAATATTTAGAAAGTTCAGCCTGGACGAGCTCCCCCAACTCTGGAGCGTTTTCAAAGGGGACATGAGCCTTGTCGGGCCGCGGCCGGCTGGTCCTCAGGAACTGGCAAGGTATGAGAGCTGGCACAGGCGGAAGCTAAGTATCAAGCCAGGCATCACGTGCTTATGGCAGGTCCAGGGAAGAAACAAAATAAACGATTTTGATGAGTGGGTTCGATTGGACCTCGAATATATCGAGAACTGGTCTCTTGGACTTGATTTGAAAATCCTGATAAGAACGGCGCTGGTCGTGCTCAAAGGCACGGGGAGCTGACGGAACATGAGGATCGCCATTACCGGCGTCGCGGGATTTATAGGGTCGAATCTGGCGGCGCGCCTGCTGAAGGAAGGATATCGAGTCGCCGGGATCGACAATCTAGCCTATGGGCTGATGGAGAACGTTCCCGACGGGGTTGAATTTCATAAAAGAGATATCCGGGACCGGGGCATTTATGGCCTTTTTGAGGGGGTCGATGCCGTATTCCATCTCGCGGCCAAGAATTGCATCAGCGATTGCCAGGCGAATCCGCTCGAGACGGCCGATATCAACGTCACCGGAACGATCAACGTCTTCGAAGCCGCTAGGAAAGCCAGGGCCAGAAAAGTCATTTATGCTGAATCTTCGGCGCTCTATGAAGGAAGCGCGGTCTTCCCGACACCGGAAAGCGAGATCCGGCCGGAGAGTTTTTATGCCGTGAGCAAACTGGCCGGGATGCACTTCGCGGAGGCCTATAAGAGATATTTCGGGATGACATTCACGGCCCTTCGCTATTTTTGCGTCTACGGTCCCGTCCAGGATTATCGCCGGACGATCCCGCCCGTCATGAGCGCCTTTATAATCAAGCTTTTAAAGGGCGAACGTCCGGTCATCTACGGAACGGGCGAGAAGCGGCGGGATTTCGTTTACGTCGACGATGTCAATGATTTCCATCTTCTCTGCCTTCGAGACCCCCGGACCGATAATGAAACTTATAATCTGGGTTCTGGAGAAAACCATTCCGTCTTGGAGATATACGAGATCGTTTCACGGATTCTTGGCATTCGGATGGAGCCGGAATTCAAACCCGACTTGCCGGGAGAGGCTCAAATGACGCTCGCCGCCATTACCAAGGCTTCGGCTCTTGGCTGGAAGCCGAAGACGGACCTCGAAACCGGGCTGATCCACGCCGTCCATTACATCAATTCCGAAATGGCGGGGGGAAGGATTTGAGCGGGGATGAGATGAAAGTAGTCCTGCTCGCGGCGGGCAAGGGGACACGGCTCCGTCCGCTGACCGATGAGATGCCCAAGGTCATGATTCCGATCGCGGGGAAGCCCATCCTCGAGCATCATGTCGAGCATATGGCCGGAGCGGGAATCCGGGAGATCTTCATCAATCTCCATCATCTTCCGGAACGGATCACGTCCTATTTCGGGGATGGCGCTCGATGGGGCGTTCGTATCCGGTATTCGTTCGAACCTGAGGTTTTGGGTACGGCTGGAGCCGTGAAAAAGCTCGAAGGAGAGCTCCGCGGTGCGCCCTTCCTCGTCGTCTATGGGGACAATTACCTCGAGCTGGACCTTTCTGGATTCATCGAGGCATCGGCGGCCAGCGAAGGCGTCGGGACCATCGCCGTCTTCGAGAAGGTCGACGTCAACGGGAGCGGCATCCTCGAGCTGGGGAAGGACGACGAGATCGTTCGTTTCAAAGAAAAACCTGCTCCGGACGAGGTCTTCAGCCATTGGGTAAGCGCCGGGCTTTTCTACTTTCGCACGGCGATATTCGAATACATACCCTCGGGATATTCTGATTTCGGCTTGGACGTGATCCCCCGTCTTTTTCACGACGGAGGCCGTCTTTTCGCCCGCCGTTTTAAAGGCGGCGTTTGGGCCATTGACGATCTCAATCTGTTGAATGAGCTGAATGCACATTTGACTCACCCTTCGTGAACCGGGGTGGGAAAGTCTTAATTTATCTTCGGGAACTCATACTAAGAGGGACGCCATGATCATCACACGCACGCCTTTCCGTTTCACGCTGGGCGGCGGAGGCACGGACCTTCCCGCCTATTACTCGAAACACGGGGGATTCATCTTCGCAGCGGCCATCAATAAATACATGTTCATCAACCTGAATCGGCCCATCGTGGATTGCCTCGTTCGGGTGAAGTACTCGAAGTCCGAAACGGTGAACCACCGGGATGAATTGCAGCACGACATCGCCAAAGAAGCGATGCGGATAACGGGGATCGAGAGA
>Ga0315285_10005793_pt1 | contig 12699 bp, 12 predicted proteins | sample YL17G09_36_MG_FD_203698 | JGI IMG/M metagenome (GOLD analysis project Ga0315285, IMG submission 203698) | Sediment microbial communities from Yellowstone Lake, YNP, Wyoming, USA - YL17G09_36 | ecosystem: Environmental > Aquatic > Freshwater > Lake > Sediment | place: USA: Wyoming | collected... | reverse complement strand
GCAGCATCTATATCTTTTTTTAGAATAACCCTATCAATATAAGATACATCGCTTTTTTCTAGTTTTTCTTTTATATCCTGGTAAGACATATCCAGGCAATCACTGAGTGCCTTCATTACATCCTCGTTCTTTAAAACAATATGGGGTTCTACAGCCACCGCAGCAACCGGAACACTCTTGACTATCAGTTTCCCATTCCGGTCATAAATATTTCCCCTGGGGGCTGCCACTGTTTTTTCCCTGGTAATATTCTTAGATGCCAATTCCGCATACAGCTCTCCACTCATTATCTGCAAAAAGTATAGCCTTAAAATAAGCACTATCAATATCATTACCAGCAGATAGAGAATTATTCTAAATCTTATTTTTATATTTGAACCCAAGTTCTATCTCCCTCTTCGTACCAGAACTTATAATAGGAAAGATAATAAACATTAAAATAATATTACAAACTGGCTTTGTTACCAGCTCTAACCCCATTCTTAATAAATTACTATCAAAATTAAATAAATAGCGGATTAAACTTACTATTAAAATATTTATTTCTGTAATCAGGAAAACAATAAAAGAATAAGTCAGGAGTTTATATCTAAATCCAGCTGTAATTAGCCTGTCTACCATAAAGGCATTCATAGAATAAATAAATGCGCTTATCCCCACAACACTACCCACCATAATGTCCAATACCATTCCGACTATAAATCCAAATAGCATACCCCAAAAAACATCGTCAAAAAGGGTGATTGCTATTATAACTACCATAATTAAATCAAAGTCTACAGAAAATAACTTCAAGTTTTCAAAAAAAACTATTTGCAGCAGTAAACAAATTATTAGTATAAAGAAATGCAAGATTCTAAAAAAGGTTTTCATAGTTTATAGGTGGTATTTTATTCTTTTATCACCAGAACATACTCTATTTTTTTAAAATCAACAAAAGGTTCAATTTCAATTGCCTTATATGGATCACCCATATTTTTCGTTACCTTGCTTACCCGTCCTACTAGAATCTCACCCGGTAAATTTCCAAATTCCGATGTAATTATTATATCACCTTTAAATACCGGCTCTTCACTGGAAATATAATTCAATGTAATTTTTTTATCCTGGCTCCCCTGAATAATTCCCAGTTTTCTTGAAGATAAAATTCTTACTCCGATATTGCTCCTGGGATCATTAATAAGCCTCACGTTGCATGAATCATTTCCAGCTATTATAACCACTCCTATCAACCCATTCTCATCAATGACTCCCATCCCTTCCAGTACTCCATCGCTCCTGCCGACATTTAAAACAACTTCAGACTGCCACTTGCTTTCATAATAACCTATTACTTTTGCAGGTATAGTTGCATAATCTTTTCTTAGTTCTATACCAAGCAGCTTCCTCAACGAATTATTTTCAACCTTTAGATTTATATTCTCAATATATCCTCTTCTTAATTCTGAATTTTCCATCTGAAGATTTAAATACTTTTCCCTTAAATTTATATAATCTCTAATTGAATTTATAAAACGTGTTACAGGGCTAAAGAAAGAGTAAAACTTCTCCTGGATAGGTTTGAAAAAATCAACAGTCTTAACTTTGATATTATTAATTAAGTCGGATTGCCTAAAACTTACAGTAATAACTACCAGACATAAAACAATTATTATAGTCAGAACAATAAAGTTTCTAAATCTTCTATTTAATATCACAATCAGTAAATATTATAGGTTGAATATAAAATCAGCTATATTGAAAACTTGAGATATTTCTTCAAAGTACTAAAATCCTCAACACACTTTCCTGCTCCGATAGCTACTGCCGCCAGTGGATCCTCAGCCAGGTAAACCGGACAATGCGTTTCCCTGCTGATTCTTTCGGTTAATCCCTTAAGTAATGAGCCCCCTCCTGCTAAAAATATACCTCTTTCCATTATATCTGAAGAAAGTTCCGGAGGTGTGATATCCAGTACCTCAACAATAGAATTTACAATATCATTCAATGTCTTCTCTAATGCCTTTCTTATCTGCTGGCTGGTGATAATAATTGTCTTGGGAAGTCCGGTTACCAGGTCTCTTCCGTTTATTTCCATTTTTTCCTCGTTCTCCAGAGGAAAAGCAGACCCGATTTCTATTTTTACTTTTTCAGCAGTTCTTTCACCTAAAAACAGGTTGTGTTCCTTTTTTAAATAATAGATTATAGCTTCATCCATCTCATCTCCACCAATCCGGAGTGATTTACTGACAACTATTCCCCCTAAAGATATAACTGCTACCTCAGAAGTTCCTCCTCCTATATCGATAATCATACTGCCGGTAGGTTCATCAATAGGCAGACCTGCACCTATTGCCGCAGCCAGAGGCTCCTCAATTATATAAGCCGCCCTGGCTCCAGCCTGTTCAGTGGTTTCAATAACTGCTTTCTTTTCAACTGGAGTAATTCCTGAGGGAACACAAATAACAATTCTGGGTCTGGCAAAAGCTACATTCTTATGAACCTTTTGGATAAAATACCTGATCATTTTTTCTGTGGTTTCAAAATCTGCAATTACTCCATCCTTGAGTGGTCTAACCACTACTATATTCTCAGGAGTTCTTCCCACCATTCTTTTGGCCTCTTTCCCTACTGCCAGTATCTTCTTTTTTTCTTTATCAATAGCCACAACAGAAGGCTCATCTAGAACTATCCCCTTACCCTTCACATATACAAGAGTATTAGCTGTTCCCAGGTCAATACCCATATCTCTGCCAATAACATTTAAGAAAAAGTCAAACATCTGCATCTGTCAACTCCTTAATTTAACCAATAACATTAAATCCAAATCTCTCCAGTAAATCTACAAATTTTACAACAGGAAGTCCGGCTATATTATAAAAACAACCGTCTACTTTCTCTACCAGTAAACTTCCAAATCCAAATATATTATAAGCACCAGCTTTGTCCAGTACATTTTCCTTATCTATATATCCTTTTATTTCCTTTGTAGTTAACTTCCTGAATTTAACTCTGGTAGATTCAGTATCAAAATAATATTTTCCAGATACGCTGTCCAGGACACAAACCCCGCTTATTACCGTATGAACTCTACCAGAAAGGATATTTAAAAATTCAATTGCCTGGCTTATACTGGCTGGTTTTCCCAGATACCTTTTACTTATATATACAACAGTGTCAAAACCAGCAATTAAAAACTCTTCTGTATAATCCAGATCTTGTTTTTTTAAGCCATACTCTCTTATATAATTATAAACATTTTTAGCTTTAACGATACTATTCTGGATAACAGTCTTGTAAGGATTTTTAAACTGCCTCTCTTCACAATTTTTCGGCTCGATTACTTCAAAATCCAGTTTTAAAAGCTCAAGTATTTTTCTTCTTCTTGGAGAAGCAGAAGCTAAAATAATTTTTTTTCTATATCCTTCTTCTTCCAACATCAGCTAATAAAAAAGCTATAAGTAATCCTATTATGGCACCGAGTGTAATATTTATGTGAATACCAAAACTTATATCAATTAAATATAAATTAAGGCTGAGAGAGTCTGTGCCTACCTTAAGTCCTTTGTCTAAAATCGGAACTGTATCACTCAAGACATGGCCTAAAATAGCTCCTACAATACCTCCAAGCAATACTATAAAGAAAACTACTTTTCCTCTTTTTTTACTCATATATCACCATTAAAATTGTTTTTTACTGACCCTCAAGTTCAATTAAAAAATAATTCAATCTCTCTTTTGGCACTTTCGGCGGAATCTGAACCATGAATTACATTTACAGTAATATCATCGCCAAAATCTCCTCTGATGGTCCCTCCCTTTGCTTTTTTAGAGTCTGTTGCCCCCATAAGCTCTCTGGCTTTGACAATTGCATCCTTTCCACTTATTACCATAACCACTACAGGACTCGAAGTTATATATTCAATTAACATGTTAAAAAAACTTTTATTTTTATGATCCTGATAATGCTTGCAGGCAAGCTTCCGGTCAATTTTTATCATTTTTAATTTTTCAATAGTCAGATCCTTTTTTTCAAAACGGGATATAATCTCTCCAATAACTTTTTTCTTCACACCATCAGGTTTGATGATAATCAGGCTTCTTTCGAAGCTATCATCATTAGTATTAAGTATACTTCCTTTCCCGTAATCCCTACATCTATTCATTTAAGCAACCGCTCCCAATTTACTGGGTAGTCCTGCAATAAGGACAAACTTTCCAGTTTAAACTCAAGGGCTTGCCACAATTAATACAAGAATTTCTTAATTTCTTTCTGCAGTAAGGACATATTAAAAAATCATCCTTTGCCAGACCCCCGCAGGCAGGGCAATTGGATTGTTTATTATCAAGCAGTATCTGCATTCTTTCAATTTCAAGATCCCTCTCAATAACATCATCTATAAATTCCGGGGGTCTTAATATTAAATATAGTATTAGTCCCAAAAAGTTTAAAACTAATACAACCAGCGCCCAGAAAACTGCAGAGACTGTAGATTCACTTCTGAGTTTTGCGTCTCTGTAAGTCCAGTAAACAAAAGCAAGCCAGACAATAATTAAAACAAAAATAAAGCTGAAGATCAGGTACTTCCATATCGGGCTTGTAATAAAAGCTTGAATTTTTTCAATGTATCCAAATAAATCCATTAATCCTCCGGGTCAAAATTTAATATATTCACTAATTTATCCATATATTAATATGAAAAACCTCTATCTAACTATGTTTTCTAAATTAGTTATTGAACCAGTAATGCATATAATATCATTTATGCCAGAAATTTTTAAAGCAAATTTTATAGAATTTTCTATAGTATCTATCTTATATACTTTATCCGGCAGGTGATCCGTATCTTTTAACGATTTTATTTTCTTGTTAACCGTTCTTTCCAGTTCATCTATATCCAGGCTTCTGCTGCTTAAACTTGAGGTTAAAATTAAAGTATCGCTTATGCCTATTATATTTTCAACCATACTTTCATAATCTTTATCTTTCAGAACAGCAAAGATTATCATTTTTTTCCTATTACCAAAATACCTGCCAACATCATGGGCGAAATTTTCCACTCCTTCAGGATTGTGAGATGCATCTGCAATTACCAGAGGCCTTTTTCTTATTATCTCAAACCTTCCCCTCACCCGGATACTGGATAAGCTCTCTTTTATTTTTTTTTCATTTATCTCTTTTTTCCGGGTCCCCAGGTAAAGTTCTGCGAGTACTATTGCCAGAGATAGATTTAAAGGCTGATACTGTCCAAGAAGTTTTAGTGGCAGATTTTTATAAACATTCTTTATTCCTTTGATATCAAGCAGCCACCCTTCCAGGCCAAGACCCACTTTTCTTTGTATGCAAAAATCTTTTTCAAATAAAAAAAGCCTGGAACCAGTATCCTTTACTTTTCTGGTTAAAATTTCCAGGACTTCTCTATCGCAGCTCGTAGTTGCAACCAGTGCCTTTTCTTTTATAACTTCCACTTTCTCAGAGGTTATTTCTCCTATAGTACTGCCCAACATATCTGTGTGTTCAAGACTCACTCCAGTAAGTCCTACAACCTTCGAATTAGCGATATTGGTGGCATCCCATCTTCCTCCCATTCCAGCTTCAAGCGCCATAATCTCAATACCTTCACTTTCAGCTAATTTGAATGCCATAGCGGAAATTATCTCAAACTGGGTAATTGGGCCGCCCAGGTCCATTTTATTTACTTCCTCGATATATGGGTATATCTCGTCAAAGACTTTAGTGAATTTTTTTTCTGAAACTTCCTTTCCACTTATCCAAATTCTCTCAATATAACTATTTATATGAGGAGAAATATGATAACCGGTATGAATACCGTGATAATTTAATATGCCAGCAACCATTTTAGTGGTGGAAGTTTTACCGTTTGTTCCAACAATATGAATAAAATCAACCTTTTTTTGAGGATTATCCAGAAGCTGAAGTATTTTCTCTATTCTTACAAGGCCTGGTTTTATTCCAAAAATAAGGCAGCCATCTAAATATTTGCATACTTGCCTGTAGCTCACTATTTCTCACTTTGATTACCAGTTTTTATTTGCCAGTACTTTCCATTCTTGCTAGCTGATCATTTAATACTTTCCAGATCCTATCTGCCTGATAAAGCTTATCCTTTTCCTTTTGAATTATTTCCTCTGGCGCTTTACTGGTAAAATCAGGATTTGATATTTTCTTTTTACTTTTTTCAATGTCTAAATCTACTCTTTTAATCTGATCTTTGATCCTTTTAATTTCCAGTTCCATATCAATCACATCAAGAATATAAATAAATATATCTATATTCCCTATTGTAGTCTTAATATATCCTTTCTGACTGGTACAATCCTTAAATTCTACTTCACTCGTCTTTGCCAGACTGCAAATATACTCCCTGTTTTTTTCCAGTACATCCTTGCAGCTATCTTCACCAACCAGCAGGTTAACCTTTACCCTGCTGGCCGGACTTATTTTAAGCTCAGATCTTATTTTTCTTATCTCGCTTATAACGTCAAAAAGTATTTTTATTTTATCTTCAATATCCTTGTTTACCCAGGCCGGTTCAAATTCCGGAAAACTCTCCACCATAATGCTTTTACCCTTATGCGGGATATTCTGCCAGATCTGTTCTGTAATAAAAGGCATAAATGGATGAAGAAGCTTAAGATATCTTTCTAAAACATACCATAATATAAATAATGCATTTTTCTTATCATCATTATCTTTTGGAAAGTAAATTCTAACCTTTGCTGATTCAATATACCAGTCGCAATAATCATTCCATAAAAAGTTATTGAGCAGCTTTGAAGCAAAAGAAAAATTATATTTACCTAGATATTTTTCAACACCCTTTACTACCCGGTTTAATCTGGACAGTATCCATCTGTCCCAGAGACCCAGGCTTAAATGGTCTATATTTATATTGTCAATATTTCTGCTTTCACTCAAATTTGATATAACAAATTTAGACGCATTCCACAATTTATTTGCAAAATTTCTTACCCCTTCAATCTTCTCATCGCCCAGAATCAAATTTCTTCCAGGAGTAGTTAAAGATGTTAAAGTAAATCTTAAGACATCAGTTCCATTTTTTTTAATTATATCCGCCGGATCTACCACATTGCCCCTGGATTTACTCATTTTCTGCCCGAATGCATCATTTACCAGAGGGTTGATAAAAACTTCCCGAAAAGGGACATCCTTTTTAAAATACAGACTCATCATAATCATTCTGGCTACCCAGAAAAAGATAATATCGTGAGCGGTAACAAGAACGGCAGTAGGAAAAAAATGTTCGAGATCTTCAGTTTCTTCCGGCCATCCAAAAACTGCAAAGGGCCATAGACAAGAACTGAACCATGTATCCAGAACATCCTGATCCTGTTCCAAATTACTGCCACCACATTTTGGACATCTTAGAGGGGTTTTTTCACTTACTATCATCTCATTGCAATCTTTGCAATACCACACCGGAATCCGGTGTCCCCACCAGAGCTGGCGGGATATGCACCAGTCCCTGATATTTTCCATCCAGTTGAAATATATCTTCTCCCATTTTTTGGGAATTATTTTCACCCTTCCTTCCTTCACTGCTGCGGTAGCCGGTCCGGTCAGCTCCTTCATAGATACAAACCACTGCATTGAAATCCTTGGCTCTATTACAGTACTACACCTTGAGCAAATTCCAATTGAGGACCTGTGAATATTTTTACCCACCAGGTAACCCTGCTTATCTAAATCATGCAAGACTTTTTGCCTTGCAGTGTTGCGGTCTAAACCCTCGTATTTTCCTGAATTGAAATTTAAGCTTGCATCCTTGTTAAATATATTAATTTCTTCCAGGCCATGTCTTTTCCCAATTTCAAAATCATCGGGATCATGAGCTGGTGTAACCTTAACCGCCCCACTCCCAAATTCCATATCTACAAAAGCATCATCTATCAAAGGTATTTTTCTTTCCATCAGTGGGAGGTAAACTGACCTGCCTTTATATTTTTTGAATCTATTATCTTCTGGATTTACAGCAACTGCCGTATCACCAAGCATGGTCTCAGGTCTTGTAGTTGAAACAACTATATATTCATCATCACTAGGCTTACCGGTTTTTTTATCAATTAAAGGATATTTTATATCCCACAGGTTTCCTTCTTTTTCGATATGTTCTACTTCAATATCGGAAATTGCTGTCTGGCACCTTGGACACCAGTTAACCATATAATTTCCTCTATAAATCAGCCCATTTCTATATAAGGTCACAAATTCTCTTGTGACCGCTTTGCAGTACTGGCTATCAAAGGTAAACCTTTCTCTGTCCCAATCACATGAGCATCCCAGCAATTTTAATTGGGTTATAATCCGGCTGCCATATTTTTCTTTCCAGCGCCATACTTCTTCTACAAACTTTTCTCTTCCCAGCTGAAATCTATTTATATTTTTTTCTTCCAGAGTTTTTTCCACTACATTTTGAGTAGCTATTCCTGCATGATCGGTCCCGGGTATCCAGGTAGTATTATATCCGCTCATTCTCTTATATCTGATAATTACATCCTGCAGGATATTGTTCAGGGCATGACCGATATGAAGATAACCGGTTACATTAGGAGGTGGTATTACCATACTGAATGGAATTTTTGATTTATCGATCTTTGCAAAAAAATATTTATTTTCAAACCAATGCCAGTAGATTTTCTGTTCAAATGCTAAAGGATTGTATTTGCCTTTAATCTCATCGAACATTTTAAGCTGACTTTTCTTCATCTTTCAAAAAGACTTTTTTGTTTGATCTACCAATTATCTCTGGCTCAGTTTTATTTTCAACAACCTCTTTGGTAATAATACATTTACTTATATCATTACGCTCAGGTATTTCAAACATTATATTTAACATAATTTCTTCCATAATAGACCTGAGTCCTCTTGCTCCTGTTCCTCTTTGCAAAGCATGTTTTGAAATCTCCATTAAAGCATCTTCTGTAAATTCCAGGTCAACTTTGTCCATCTTAAACATTTTACTATATTGCTTGACCAGTGAATTTTTTGGTTCAACCAGAATTTTAATCAAATCATTTTCCGTAAGACTAGACAGGGTGCTAACTACAGGCAGCCTTCCAATGAGTTCTGGAATTAAGCCGTACTTTAATAAATCTTCCGGCATTGTCTGGGGAAGAAGTTTATCAATTTTTTCAACTTTATCTGGAATTTTTCCTGAAACAAAGCCAACACTACTTTTATTTATTCTTCTCTCGATTATCTTTTCCAGCCCACTAAACGAACCTCCGCAGATGAAAAGAATATTGGTAGTGTTAATTTGTATAAAATCCTGATGAGGATGTTTTCTGCCTCCATGTGGAGGAACATTAGCTTCTGTTCCTTCTAAAATTTTGAGCAGAGCTTGCTGTACCCCCTCTCCGGATACATCTCTGGTAATTGAAGGATTTTCAGATTTACGGCTGATCTTGTCTATTTCATCCAGATAAATAATACCGGTCTCAGCTCTTTTAATATCAAAATCTGAAGCCTGTATCAATCTTAGCAATATATTTTCTACATCCTCACCAACATAACCTGCCTCAGTAAGCGATGTTGCATCTGCAATGCAAAACGGAACATTTAATATTCTGGCTAAAGTTTGAGCAAGAAGAGTCTTGCCGCAACCAGTCGGGCCAATTAATAAAATATTGCTTTTTTGAATTTCTGTATCATCCTTGCTTGGCCTGTCCTCATATTTTACTCTTTTATAATGATTATATACCGCTACAGATAGTACCTTTTTTGCCCTTTCCTGGTCAACAACATACTCATTTAAAATTGAATATATTTCTTTAGGTTTGGGAAGATCCTTAAAGTTAACTTCTCTATCTTCCTTTAATTCCTCATCTATAATCTCATTACACAAATCTACACATTCGTCGCAAACGTAAACTCCGGGTCCCGCAATCAGTTTTTTTACCTGATTTTGAGATTTACCGCAAAAAGAACATTTTAAAAAATCACTTTTTTTTCCGTCATTTGATGGCAACTCTATGCACACTCCTAGTAATATTATTTTTTATAAATAACTTCATCGACTATACCATATTCTTTGGCTTCCTTTGCACTTAATATAAAATCCCTTTCGGTATCCTTCTCCACTTTTTTTACTTCCTGACCGGTATGCTTGGCGATTATCTCATTTAGAAGAGCACGGATTCTCACCATCTCTTTTGCATGAATTTCTACATCAATTGTAGTTCCGGAAACATCTCCTGATGGCTGGTGAAGCATAACTCTCGAATTAGGCAGTGAAAATCTTTTGCCTTTTTCTCCTGCCAGAAGCAAAACTGCGGCTGCGCTTGCGGCTTGACCAATACAAATAGTGGATACCGGGGACTTTATAAACTGCATTGTATCATATACCGCCATAGCAGCAGTCACAACTCCACCAGGGCTATTTATATACAGCTGTATATCTTTTTCCGGGTCTTCTGCCTCCAGATGGAGCATCTGTGCCATAACTAAATTGGCAATATTATCATCTACAGGTAATCCCAGAAAAATTATTCTTTCTTTTAGCAAACGCGAATAAATGTCAAAAGATCGCTCTCCCCTATTAGTCTGCTCAATTACCATTGGAATCAAATAATTATTATACATTTTAACCATCTTTCTTTTTTATTTACTTTGAACCAGGAGTCCAAAGCCTTTTAGCTTTTTTTTCGACTCCTGTTTTATCTTCATCAGGTGTCCATATCTCTTCTTTACCCCCGCTGCCTGTATTTTTCTCCTCTGTTACCTGCGCACTGTTGATCAGCAAATCAATTATCTTGCTTCTCTTAATAGTCTGGATTAGAGTTTTTTCTCCCTCAGGATTTTCAAGGAATTCTTTGATTTTTTTAATGTCCTCTTCTTTTTTGTATCTGCTAATGATATTATCTTTTTCTTTTTTTATTTCATCTTCTGAAGGTTCTATGTTTTTCTTTTCCGCCTTTTCCAATGCCTTAAAGATCAGATACTCTTTTACTTCTCTTAGCGCTCTCTCCCTGATTTCTTCATTTAGCTTATCTTCTGTAATATTTATAGCCTTAAGATAATTATCCCTGTTTATCTTCTGCTTCTTTAAACCTTCATCAATTTCTTCATTAATCTGTTTTATTCTACCAGTTACCATCACATTTGGAATATTAGACTTTATATTGTCTACAATATGATTAAAAATTTCTTCTATTATTTTTCCCTTTTTAAAACTTTCTTTCTGCTCAATCAATCTCTTTTTAATGCTATCTTTAAAGTCATCTGCATCTTTATAGTCACCTAAGTTTTTCAAAAACTCCTCGTTGATTTCAGGTAATACCTTTTTCTTTATCTCCTTTATAAAAATGCTGAAGTTTGCCTGCTTGCCCTCTAGATCCTTATTTTCAATATTTTCAGGCAATATAAGTATTACATTTTTCTTAATACCTCTTTTCATTCCGATAAGCGAATTTTCAAACTCGGCAAACAGAGTATTTGAGCCAACTTCTAAGAGATAATCTTCGGCGCTGCCGCCTTCAAATGCTTTACCTTCAATTTCACCATCAAAATCCAGTGTAACATAATCACCTTTAGATATTGGCCTATCATCTTCAACCGGTTCAAGTGATGCAAAGTTATTTCTGATATTATTTATTTGCCGTTCCAATTCCTGGTCAGATACATCCGTAGAAAGGACAGTAACCTTTATACCATTATATCCGGGTAATTCTATTTCCGGTTCTAGTTCTAATTCTACTTCAAACCCTAAAGATAAATCCTCTGCCAGCTGAGTAATTTTTATTTTCGGGTAGTCTATTGGTTTTAGATTGGATTCCATAATCATATCCGGATATAATTCAGAAATTGAAAGACTGGCAGCTTCATTTAGTACATACTGTTTACCAAAATTTGCATCTATTATTTGATAAGGAATCTTACCTTTTCTAAAACCGGGAATATTTGCTTTTTGAGATATATTTTTATAGGCTTTGCCAATATACTTTTTTAAATAATTATTTGAAATCTCTATATCTAATTTAACCTTGTTTAAATCAATCTTCTTCTGGTTTTTTATTTCATAACTCAAGTAAAATCCTCCTTAAACACCAGTAGTGGGTTAGTTCTATTTCAACATTAAGACTCATATTATAATAGAAAATAAATAAAATACAAACCAATCACGAAGAGTGTCCGCTCTTTCAAATCCCTGGAAATATGCCACTGGCATATTTTCTATTCAGTTAGTTTTATATTGTTTGAAATAATTTATGTCTTAATTGGTGCGAGAGAGGGGACTTGGTCTTTCGTCTCACTTCGTTCGCTCACGTAGCCGCAGACTCCCTCGTCTTCGACTCAGTCCGTCTTTTCAAGTCCCGAAAACATGCATCCAGCATGTTTTCTTCTGTTTAGTTTTAAATTTTATTCCAAAATTTGTATCTTTTCTGGTGCGAGAGAGGGGACTTGAACCCCTAAAGGTGTTACCCCACTAGATCCTAAGTCTAGCGCGTCTGCCAATTCCGCCACTCTCGCAGAAATGGTGAGCCGTACAGGGATCGAACCTGTGACCCCCTGATTAAGAGTCAGGTGCTCTACCAGCTGAGCTAACGGCCCAATTATAAAAAAATTGTTCTGGTGCGCCTGGAGGGATTCGTTCTTTCGTCTCGCTTTGCTCGCTGCAGAGACGCAGACTCCTTCGTCTTCGACTCAGTCCGTCTTTTCGAATCCCTGAAAATATGCCA
>Ga0315285_10005790_pt1 | contig 12705 bp, 9 predicted proteins | sample YL17G09_36_MG_FD_203698 | JGI IMG/M metagenome (GOLD analysis project Ga0315285, IMG submission 203698) | Sediment microbial communities from Yellowstone Lake, YNP, Wyoming, USA - YL17G09_36 | ecosystem: Environmental > Aquatic > Freshwater > Lake > Sediment | place: USA: Wyoming | collected... | reverse complement strand
AGCCACTTCGTTTCGTTTCGGAAAGCGCGCTCCAACACGGCGACGAAACCGAGGGCGAAGGCGACGCTCGCGACCACCAGCTGCCCGAAAAGACGCAGACCCGTTTCGCCGAGGTTCCGAACGAGATCGACGGCGAGAGGGACGTTCTGGCGGTTGTTCGCGGCGTAAACGAGGTCGTAGGAAAGAACGTCCAACCAATCCCGGAGACAGCCCTGTATCGCGAACCAGGCGACGAAACCCGCGGCGGGCGTCACGGAACCCAACAAGAACCATCCTCCGCGAAGAAGACACCGGCGCTTTCCTCCCTTCGCGTCGAGGACGAGGTAGCAGAACCACGGAACCGAGCAGAGAAGGAACGGTTCCTTGGTGAAAGCGGCGAGGGAGAAAAACAGGCCGCTGAGAAAACTCAGGCACAGTCGCGCCCGGGACATGGAGCGCCGCGCAGACAGGGTGAACGCCGCGGCGGCGCAGACAAAGACCGCGGCGTATTCCTCGGTGAGATTGCCCCCCTGGAAAATCCGCTCGTGGGACAGGTGGAAGGAGAAAAGACAGGCGCCTACGATGGAGAGCCAGAATCGGTCAAAGCAACGGAGGAAAATCCAGAAGACCGTCAGACTCCCGCAGACGAAGAAAGCGCGTTCGAGGACTCGAACGGACTGGATGGTTCCATCGCCGACGCCAAGGGCGAACGCGTTAAGAAGAAAGACCACGGGCGGCTTGTGGTCCCACACGTCCCGGTAGAGGGCCTTTCCTCTCAGCAGGTGCATTCCAGCCGAGGAGAAAAGACCCGAGTCCCCCTCCGGCGGATCGCCCGAGACGTAGTCCATGCTGTTCCATGCCACCCAGACGACGAATAGAAGCCAGGCGGCGCGAAGCGCCGCCCGGAGAATAGCCCCGGGATTGGCCGCAGCCGGGGTCTGCGCCCGGGAGCGGTCACGGGAGAGATCGGCAAGGGGTTTCTGGCCTTCTTCCGCGGTCATTGTCGAAAGGGAGAGACACCGGTTCTCGGATGCCCTGCGCTCCCCAGGGCGTTGCGTTCGAACGCTTGCACCAAGGGCGCCGGCTCCGCGGCGCCACGGGGCGACGTCAGGCGATTCCGCTCTCTCCGCGCATGCGCACGATGCGCACCGCCATGGCGACCCAAAGAACGACCAACAGGAGCGTCGCAATGTCGAGGGGGTGGACGGCGCCTGAAGGACCCAAGTCCGTCCAGTAGCGGCACAGGAAGATTGCGCCCCAAAGCCCGGCCGCAAGAGCGAAGAAACCGTGACGAACGCGCCCCTCCACGTAATCGACAACAAGGAAAAGGTAAGCCGGTATGCTCCAGACCAGGTGGTGGTACTCGATCAGAGGCGAGAGAATCACGATGGCGAGGGCGGTAAAGGCTACGCCGTCGCGCCAGGAGCGCCGCAGGAAACGCCGCGCGGCGATCAGGACGCAAACGTAAGACGCGAGGATGGCGAGACCCAGGCCCCGAGCCGCCAGATTGAAGGCTGGCTCCGAATCCCAGAGGAGGGGAGAGAAATAGCGCGCCGCGATAGCCACTAGCGACCGCGACAGGTCCCTGTACTCGAACGCGACGCGGGGCAGCGTGTCGGTGAAGAGGGAAACCTCCCAGCGCCACCACCCGTCGCCCGGCCGCCAGAGTTCCGAGGCGAATAGGATGGACGCGTAGACGGCCATGGCGGCCATGCAGACCGAGACAACGCGCCAGCGGCGAGCCATTGCGAGCGGAAGAAGGAAGAAAACGGGCAGGATCTTCACCAGACACGCCATCGCGAGGACTACGCCCGCCACTCCGTCCGCCCCTCGGATCAACGCCGCTCCGAAAGCGACGATGAGAATCAGATTCAGCGGCTCGATATTCCCGCAATGGAAGTCCATGAACCAGGGCGCGAAGCCGGCGTAGAGGAGCGCGGAGACCGACGCCCAGTGATCCCGCACCCAGAGGGCGACGCCGGGATCGAGTGCGCCCCGGCTCCGCCCTGCCTGTGCGTCGCACGCAGACAGGGCGTCGGCGCTCTCGCGCGGCTTCGGCCGGTAGAACGCGACGATCGTGAAGAACGCGGCGATAACGAAGAGGGCGTTGCAGAGATTCCAGACCTTTTCGGCGCCTTCGAGGGAGAAGGCGGCGAGAAAGAGATAGAGCCAGGCCGTGAACTGCGGGTAGTTGAAGCCAAGGTAGTTCTCGCCGACGAAAGGACTGCGCCCCGCCAGAACCTCCCGGGCGGCGACGTAGTGCTTGCCGTAATCGACGCCCCAGGCCCCCTCGCGGAAGAGGGGGTAATACACGACGTGCTTGCAGAAGGTGATCGTGAGCAGGACCCACGCCAGGACCTGCAGGACCTTGAGCAACGTTTCTCGCCGCCCGCCCATTTCAGGGCTCCCGTTCCGCATGATTGTGGCTTAGCCGCCTGGTTGTGGCACAGCCGCCCCCGGCTCTGGCAATCCCCCCGGACGACCCCGCCGAGGCTGGCGGGGCCGCAAGGGAAAACGCTCGTGTCACCCTCCCCGCCGCCTCAGCGGGTGGATCGTGTCCATCCCCCCCTGCGCTCGGCGGCCGGCGCCAGCGCCCACCCGGCTCGAGCGTCGAGTCGCAGGGCTTCTTCCTTTTCGAGGGGTTCGAGATGGGCGCCGGCCGCGGCGATCATGGCCGCGTTGTCCGTGCACAGGATCGGCGACGGGATCGCCAAGTGCGCGTCCTTGAACCGGCTCACGGCTTCGGTCCGCAGGCCTTGGTTGCACGCGACGCCTCCCACCACGGCGAGACGTTTCAGCCGCTGTTTCTTCAGCGCTCGTCTCGTTTTGGTGAGCAGAACGTCGATCACGGCGGCTTGAAAGGAAGCGCACAATCCGCAGAGCGCCTCCTCGTCGGCTCGCAGCTTCTCCACGCCGCCGAATCTGCCGATCTCCTGAACGACGGCCGTCTTCAGACCGCTGAAAGAGAAGTCATAGCCGTGGGAATGCAGCACGGGCCGCGGCAGATTGAAAGCGCCCGCGTCTCCTTGCGCGGCGCGCCGATCCACTTCGGGGCCGCCCGGATAATCCAGCCCAAGGGATCTGGCCACCTTATCGTAGGCCTCTCCCGGGGCGTCGTCCAGCGTGTTGCCCAGGAGGCAGACCCGGCCGGGGCCGTCCACTCGCACAAGACTGCTGTGGCCGCCGCTGACGACGAGTCCGAGGAAAGGGTAGTCGAACGCCGCCCCGGTTTGGCCGGAGCCGTGTTCCTGCCGATCGATGGCGTCCCCCATTCCGTCGTTCGATGGGCTTGAGGGCCATTTCGTCAAGGCCGGCACGGCGCCGTCGTCGGGGAGGATCTCGATCACGCGGCTTCGCCCTTCCGGAAGATCGCAGAACACCGAGTGCAGATGACCGAGTGTGTGGTGCACGGCGATGAGGGGCCGGTCCCAAGCCAGCGCCAGAGCCTTGGCGGTTTCCACGCCGACGAGGAGCGCGCCCACGAGGCCCGGACCGCGAGTGACGGCTATCGCGTCGATGCCCTCGCCCCTTTCGTTCGAACCCGCTTGCTTCAGCGCTTCCGCGACCACGGGCAGGAGGTGCTCGACGTGGCATCGCGACGCGATTTCGGGCACCACGCCGCGGTAGGTCTTGTGGACGCGGACCTGGGAGGCGACGATGTTCGAGATCACGCGGCGGCCGTCTTCGACCACCGCCGCGGCCGTTTCGTCACAGGAAGTCTCGATGCCCAGAACTCGCATAGGCGGGGATTTCGCCTGTCTGCCGACCCGCAGGGGCGCCCGGTCATCCGAGGGCGGCTGTGCCACACTACTTCAAGATGACCTCCCTCACAGCCGAGGGCGGCTGCGCCACACTACATGTCCAGCCGCTCCAGCAGGTCCTGGATCTCGCGGTCGAGGGGAGACCCGGGCGCGGGGGCGGACATGGCATCGGCGCTGGAGGCCGGGGCGCCGTCCAGCTTCTCAATCTGGCTGCGCGCTTCAGCGTGTCTGAGGAACGCCCGCATCGGCTCGGCGGCGGGCGTGTCGCCGTATTGGCGAAGCAGGCGTTTGACGTCGCGAACCGCTTGCTCGGAATCCCCCAGGTAGTAGCGCCGCTGGGCGTCCTGGAAAAGGATCTCGCACTCGACGGGCTTGGTCTTCTCGCGGCGCTCGATCTCCTGGAAGCAGAGGCGACGCAGCCGTTCGATCTCGAGCTGCATTTTCCGTTGGGAAGGCACAAAGGGGAACTGGTCCAACTCCGCCAGCGCGCGTTGCGGATCGCCTTTCTCGAACCATTCCAGGCATCGGGCCATGTGAGCGTCGGCGATCGTGGTTTGGAGGAGCGAGATGCGTTCCTCCGCGACGGAGCGAAGGCGCTCGTCGCCGGCGGCGAGTTCGAAGGCGCGGATGGCTTCGGAAATGAGCCCCCGCTCAGCCGCCCACTCCCCCAATTCGAAGGCGGACCCGTGGTCGCGCGGACCAAGGGCGGCGAACCGCACGCGGAAGTCGCAGAGATCCAGCGGCGCCGGGCTCGCCGTCGGGTTGAGGCGCAGATGCTGCTCGAAGGCCTTCCGCGCCTCGGCGGGGTGACCTTCCTGCAGAAGGCGCTCGCCCCACTGGCGATAGAGGTCGGAGCATACCCCGCGGGCGTCGCGCAACTCCGCCGCGTCTCCCCATTCCTCGTAGAGAGCGATCGTCTCATCGTATCTGCCCGCCTCGACCAGAGTTTTGCGCGCCTCGGCAAGGTGTTTTTGCATCAGTTCTTTCGCCACTTCGGGCTGCGATGGTTTGAGCCGGGCATCGAGGACTTGGAGGGCTCGGTCGAAGCGTCCGCGCTCGCGTTCGAACGTCGCCCATCGTATGAGGAGGAGCGACTGGCATCCGTCGGTGATGGGCAGGTCGGCCGTCTGCATCCGCCCGATCGCGTCGGAAGCCCCCCGGAAATCGTGGGCGTTCAGTCGCTCCTTGACTTGAGTCAGCATGGCGGACTGGACGAATCCAAGAGACAGGGCGGCGCGGCCCAGGGCGGCCGGGCTGAGGTGTTCCACCAGATCCGCGGCCACGAGCGACTGGCCCGTCGCGTGGAACATCTCGGCCATGGCGAGGAGGAAATCGCGTTCCTCGTCGGGAAGTTCGTCAGGAGTTGGCGAGAAGGAGATCGACTCCGACGTCGCGAGGCTCTCGCCGTGCGCCGCCTCCGCGGAACCGGTCCCGGCCTTGTCGTCCGCCGGCAGAGATGGTGCGGACGCGGACTGCGAGGGGCTTCGCTCGTCCTCTCCGGCGGAGACTTCGGCCTCCGGGAGGCCGGGCGATGTTTCCGTTGGATTGGACGCCACGAGGACCTGCCTGGGCTCGGCGGGCAGGCCACCGAGCCTCCGGACCATGGCGATCCAGGTCGAGCGGGTTGCGGGCGACGGGGAGTCCAGCAATCCCTTCAGGCTCCGCCGATGGGCAACGCACCAGGCGCGCGCCTCAGGCGCCGAAATCCCGCCTTCCAGGGCTCGGCTCAACTGCTCCTCGGCCTCCTCCCCCTTCCCGCGGCCCAGATCGAATCCCGCCTGGAGCACCGCGTTGCGCGCCTGAGACTCGCGCTCGACTCGAGCGCTCTCCAAGAGCGAACCGCTCAGCGTCACTTTTCCCCCGCCCGTCTGGATCTCGATTCGGTCGGCGGCTTCGCGGGTCAGGATCCCCTCGATTCGCCTGCCGTCTTGGAGGAGAACGACGTCGGCGGCCGCGGGAGACGCGGCCCAGAGGATCGTCAGCAGGCAAGGAATCGCAGAACTTCGGGTCGCGGACGGCATCATCTCAGTCCACCGTGGCGGATGCGGGATTCGGCATCCGAACTCCGAAACGGGTCCCGAACCGGACGGGAAGCCCCTCACTTCCCGGCCACGTTTATCCCGCACTGCTCGTAAATCGCGTCCACGTGGGCGAGAAACCCGTTGTAATCCATGATCTCGTCGAGCATCTCGGGCGTCAGGCGCTTCGACGCTTCGGGATCGGACAGCAGGTTGTCGCGGAGGGTCCCTTCGCCCGCCCAAGTCTTCATCGCCTGGCGCTGCACGACGACGTAGGCGTCCTCGCGCGTGAGACCCATCTCGATTAGCGCAAGGAGGACTTTCTGCGAGAAGAGGAGACCCTGGGTTTTCGCGAGGTTCGCTTTCATGGCGTCGGGATAGACGTGGAGGTCTTTGAGAATGCTACGCAGACGGTCGAGCATGTAGTGAAGGAGCGTCGTCGAGTCTGGAAGGATCACGCGCTCGACCGACGAGTGACTAATGTCGCGCTCGTGCCAAAGCGCCACGTTTTCGAGCGCCGCTTGGAGATTGCCGCGCAGCAGGCGAGCCAATCCGGTCAGGCATTCGCACCCGACGGGGTTGCGCTTGTGCGGCATGGCGGAGGAGCCTTTCTGGCCTTTGCGAAAGGGCTCCTCGACTTCGCGGATATCGGTGCGCTGCAAGCCGCGGATCTCGGTCGCGATCTTCTCGATCGTTGCGCCCGTGATGGCGATGGCGGCGAGATACTCGGCGTGGCGGTCGCGCTGAAGCACCTGGGTCGAAATCGGAGCGGGCCGGATGCCGAGCTTCTCGCACACAACGCGCTCGATGCCGGGACCCGTGTGGGCATACGTGCCGACGGCCCCCGAGATCTTGCCGACGCGAACCGTCTCGCGCGCATTCGTCAGGCGCCGCCGGTTGCGTCTCATCTCTTCCAACCAGACCAGGAACTTTAACCCCAGAACGATCGGTTCGGCGTGGATCCCATGGGTGCGTCCCACCATGATCGTCTTGCGGTGGGCGCGCGCTTGCGACTCCAGGGTCTCGACGAGCGCTTCCGCCTTCTCGAGGATGAGGTCCATGGCGCGCACCAGGCGGAGGCTCTGCGCCGTGTCGACGACGTCTGAGGACGTGAGCCCCATGTGGACGAAGCGCGAGGAGGGGCCGATGTTCTCGGCGAGATTCGTGGTAAAAGCAATGACGTCGTGGCGGACTTCGGCTTCGATCTCCTCGATGCGCTCGACGGAGAAAGCGGCTTTCTCTCTGATCTCGGCGAGCGCATCCTCCGGGATTTGCCCTTGAGCGGCCCAGGCCTCGCACGCCGCGATTTCGACGTCGAGCCACGCCTGGAACTTGGACTCTTCGCTCCAAAGGGCGATCATCTCAGGAAGACTGTAGCGAGGGATCATGCTGCTTGGCTCCTTTGAACTCGCCTGGCCGGCTCGGAGGAAACCCTGAAACGCTTGGGGAATGGGCGGGTGACAGGAAAGGATTACCGGCGGGCGCTGACTTTTCTGACCTCGATCTCCCCGCCGCAGCGGGCGTCGAAAGTCACGGCCGCTTCAGCCGCCCTTAGGGCCAGTTGCTCGGCGCTCAGGCGCCCGTCGTATAGAGCGTACAGGGCGCCGAGGGCAAAATCGCGCCCAGAGCCGATGGCGTAGTACTTCCCAAACTCCACAACGTTCATGTCAGAAGCCACGTCGAAAATGCCGCTGCGGTTCACGATGAGAAAGGAGGCGTCGAGATCGCCGAAAGGCGATTCGTGCTCTCGATCGCATTGGTCGTTGACGAAGGAGTACCGGTCGTGCAGCTCCCTCCAGAGCTTCATGAAGAAAGAGAAGATCGACCGTCTGGTCGTCAGGGATACGCGCTTCTGCCTGGCCAGAAAGTCCTCGAGAATGTTCTCGTAGAGACTCCAACCGGTCGCGCCGAGGTACGCCGAGCCAATCCGGACGATCTTCGAGACGCGGTTATTGTCGGCGGGGATAATCAAGGAGCTGTCCACCACCGACTGGCTATCGGCGGCGATGACAATGTCCCGCCCTTTCTTGACACCGACGACGATGGACATGGCTCTCCCGAAATGCGACGGCTTTCCCCCGCGGCGCCGGGCTGCGGGACGGACGCTTTATTCGTCACTCAGCAGCACGTCGCGCACCCCCTCGGGTTCAGGCGTTAGCAGAATTCTCTGACGCAACGACTTGTCTTTCAGTTTCAGGACCAGTTTCGCCAGGACTCTCAGGAACTCCCCCGACTGGCGGTCCGAGGCGCCGATCATGGCCACGATGTGGACCGGATGCCCGTCGAGAGCGTCGAAATCGATGCCCTGGGTGGAACGTCCCACGACGAGCACGAAGTCCTTGACCGAGGGGATCTTTACGTGCGGCATGGCCAGGCCGATCCCAATCCCCGTGGAGATGATCCTCTCGCGTTCGAGAATCGCCTGGAGGAATTCCTCGGGATCGGTCACTTCGGGGCGTTTGGCCGCCACGTCGACGAGTTCCCTGAGAACCTCCTCTTTCAGGCGCGACCTGAGATCGATGAAATCGGCCTTCTCGATGATCCTGCGGACTTCGGGCATCGGCGAGAATCCCTCGCGTTGAAAAGTGTGGGCGATTTCCAGTCTCAGATGTCGCGCCCGCGCGCCGAAACGAGAAACGGCACGGAGCATTGTCGGGACGCCGCGAGGGCTTTGCAAGGGAAATCGGGGAAATCGGGGCGATCGGACCGTTCCAGGGGATTCCCAGAAGTCTGGACGAATCACAGCCGAGGGCGGCTGTGCCACAACCATGAAGGCGGGATTTCCGCATTTTCTTGTGGCCCAGCCGCCCCCGGCTGGGTCTTCCCAGATCATTGACTGATTCCCGCCAGACTTCGGGGAATCCCGGGCCGTTCCGGGCTTCTCCGGTCGCCGGGCGCACTGCAAATGCGCGCCGCGGAAAAGCCGGCCCTCGCGCCGTCGGCGTCGCCGAGATCCGAGATCATACCGACGCTGCGCGCGCGGCGGCGACCGCCTTCGCGACGTCCTCGCCCGAGACGGTCAAGTTCGTCACTGCGCGGATCGTGTCGGGACCCGTGGCCAAGACGCGCACGCCGGCGCGGCCGAGGTCCTGGACGAGATCCTGCGCCGGGCGCGCGGCCACGCGGAAAAAGACGATGTTCGTCTCGACCTCGGCGACGTTCACCTTAATGCCGGGGATTTGTGCGAGCCCCTCCGCCAAGGCGCGGGCGTTGGCGTGGTCGTCGGCCAGCCGCTCGCGGTGGTGGTCGAGAGCGTACAAGGCGCCCGCCGCGAGGAGACCGGCCTGACGCATGCCACCGCCGAACTGCTTGCGGAAGCGCCGGGCGCGAGCGATGAAGTCCCCATCGCCCGTCAGAGCCGAGCCGACGGGCGCGCCCAGACCTTTCGAGAAGCACACGCTCACCGAATCGAAGTGCGAGGCGTACGCTCGCTCGGGGATGCCGGTGGCGACGGAGGCGTTCCAGAGGCGCGCGCCGTCGAGGTGGAGGCGAAGGCCATTCGCGCGCGCGACGGCGGCGACTTCCTCGATCGTCTCGAGCGGCCAGATGCTTCCGCCGCCGCGGTTGTGCGTGTTCTCCACGCAAACAAGGCGCGTCGGCGCGAAGTGGGCGTCGGGAGGGCGCAGGGCCGCCCGGACGTCGTCAGCCGTGAAGATCCCGCGCGCGCCCGGCAGCAGCTTGCACATCACGCCGGACAAGGCCGCCGGAGCGCCCGCCTCGTAGTAGTAGATGTGGGCGTTGGCGTCGAGGAGGATCTCGTCCCCCGGCTCGGTGTGCGCGCGCACGGCCACCTGGTTCGTCATGGTCCCCGAAGGCATATAGACGGCTGCTTCCTTGCCGAGGATCTCGGCCGTGCGACGCTCGAGTTCGAGGACGGTCGGATCGTCGCCAAAGACGTCGTCGCCCACTTCGGCGCGTGCGATGGCCTCGCGCATCTCAGGCGTGGGGGTCGTAATCGTGTCGCTGCGCAAGTCGATCATGGTTTCGGCTCCTCGGGGATTTCTCCGGCCTTCCGGGTTCCTCCGGCCTTCGCGCTGCGGGCGGGATCCCGGCGGTCAGAGGCCTTACGCCCACTGCGGGAGAACGCCCGCGCGACCCCCGGCATCATCCCCCCTCGCGGAACCGCTTCGCCAACGCGGGGACGATCTTGTGGACATCGCCGACGAGGCCGTACTTGGCGACTTTGAAGATCGGGGCTTCGGGGTCGCGGTTGATGGCGATGATGGTGTCGCTGGAGCGCATGCCCACCAGGTGCTGAATGGCGCCGCTGATGCCGCAGGCCACGTAAATCTTCGGCCGCACCTGCTTGCCCGTCTGACCGACCTGGTGCGAGTAGGCGATCCATCCCGCGTCGACCGCCGCGCGCGAAGCGCCGACGCCGCCCCCCAGCGCGTCGGCCAGCTCGCGGATCATCTCGAAGGCCTCCGGGCCGCCAATGCCGCGCCCGCCCGAGACGATCACGTCGGCGCTGGTCAGGTCGACCGCGCCGGCCAGCTCGTCGACGCTCTCGAGGAACTTCGCCCGCGCCGCGGCGGCGCACGGGGGAAGATCGTGGCGCACGATCTCGCCGGAGGGCGCGTCCCGGCGTTCCGCCGGTTCCATGACGCGGCGGCGGACGGTGGCGATCTGGGGCCGCCTATTCTCCATGACGACGTCGGCGAAGATCGTTCCCCCAAAAGCGGGCCGGGTTGCCACGAGGTTCTTCGTCGCGTCGTCGATGGCGAGGCCCGTGCAACCCGCCGTCAGACCCGCGCCGAGTCGGACGGCGACGTTCGGCAGGAGCGAGCGCCCGAGGTTGGTGGCGGCGCCGAGGAGGATCGAGGGCTTCACGTCGCGGACGACGCGGCACAGCGCGGCGCTGTAAGACTCGTCCAGGAAGTCGGTCAGGACGGGATCGTCGGCCACGTGGATTCTGTCGATCCCGTAATGGCGGAGCTCCTCGGCAAGATCGCCTACGCCGTGGCCGAGGAGCGCGGCGTGGAGATCATCGCCCAGCGCGTCGGCGAGGCGCCGTCCGGCGCCGGCCAGTTCCATGGCCGCGCCCGACAGCGTCCCGCGCCGCTGCTCCGCGAAAACGCAGACCCCGCGACACTCGTCGGGATTCAGAACTTCGGGATCTTTCATCAACTCCATCAAAGGGCGCCCTACTTTCTCAGATGCTGGTAGAGTTGCTCGGCGATCTCGTCCGCCTCGCCTTCGAGCATCAAGCCTTCCGGGCGTTTCTCGGGCGCGAAGGTCCGCGTGACGCGCGTGGCCGACCCGGCCGCGCCGATTCGCTCGGGCTTGGCTTCGGGAAGGTCCGCGACGGTCAGCGCTTTGGGTTGGCGCTTCTTGGCGCGCATCTTGCCCTTGAGACTCGATATCCGCGGCACGTTGATGCCTTTGACCACCGTCAGGAGCGCCGGCAGCGGGCATTCCACGCGGTCGTAGCCCTCTTCCATCATGCGCTGGACGGTTATCTTGCCGTCGGCGATCCCCTCGATCTTCTGGACGAAGCAAACGCAAGGGATTTGGAGATTCTGGGCCACGCCCGGCCCGACGCACGCGGTGGCGCCGTCGATGGTTTCGGCGCCGCAGAGAATCAGGTCGACCGCGCCGATCTTCAGGATGGCGCGCGCAAGGAGGTAGGACGTGGCGAGCGTGTCGGCGCCGGCCAGCGCGTCATCGCAGACGTGAATCGCCTCGTCGGCGCCCATGGCGACGGCGTGCTTGAGGGCGTCCACGGCTTGCTCGGGACCCATGGTCAGGGCGGTCACGGCGCCGCCGTGTTGCTCCTTGAGGCGCAGCGCCTCCTCGACGGCGTGCTCGTCCAGGGCGTTGATCGTCGCCGGCTGCCCCTCGCGCTTGAGCCGCCCCGTCTCGCGATCGAACTTCACGTCGGTCGTGTCGGGGATCTGCTTGATGCAAACCACAATGTTCATGCCGCCATGCTCCTCTTGCTGTGCCGCGCGCCGGGGACGCACTCTCGGGCGGTGAGCGCCTTGCCTGTCGCGCCCGCCCGCCGGGAAACGGGGCGCCGAATCCAAACAGAATCGGGGAGAAAGCGCAAATGGTAATTCCCGGACGGCATTCCGTCCTTGACACAAACTGACGGGGGGACCTATCGTAAGAGCCAGGGGCGGAGGTGTTAAGTCGGACAAGATCAACCGGGCGGGCCGATGCCATGCAACTCGCGCGAGGAGTTCTGACAGGCCAGGGTTCCGGCCCGCGACAAATGGTTCGGGGCCTCGCTCACGTATGGGGCGGGGCTGCTGCGCCCCATGCCCGCCCGCCGCGCCCGCGGCAGAGGCAGGGCCGCCATCCCATGGACGAATCACCGGTTCCGAAAGCCGTGAGAGATGCCGTCGCGAAGGCAGGATGGACGAAGCGGGCCGCTTGCCATGCGTTCCGCCATTCCTTTCCGTCATCGCCGCCGCAACGGCGTGTTGGAGGGGTCGGAGACTGAGGTCCCGCGTCTTATGCGGATCAGGCCAATTACTTGTCAGGCCCGGCGCGATAACTGGAGAAGAAGAATGGACGTAGAACAATACGGGCGCTTTCTCACTGATTACGAGCAGTACTGCGGGACCGTCTTGATCCCAACAAATCGAGACATCCGCAACCTCTTTTTAAGGTGGCGTGACCCCCAACACTGGGCATTAACTCCCCGCCTGAGCCGCCTGCCATCGCCGTCGCCTGTTCAGAGAACTCACACCCGAATCAAGCGACCGGAAAGTGTAGTGGACAAGATTCTCCGTCACCCGGCTCTCTTTTCTGATGGGGTGAGCATCCAAAGCGTGCACAAAATGGATGACGCGGTTGCTGGAAGGGTCGTCGTTCATTTCTTGGCGAACCTCCCTCTCATCGATAAGGCACTCCGAAACAGTGAGGATCTGGAAGTTTCCTCCGCCACTCCCCCCGTAGCGTACCTGACCCAAGATCTTGTCGAACGTTTGGGTCTCACGGAC
>Ga0315285_10005789_pt1 | contig 12705 bp, 9 predicted proteins | sample YL17G09_36_MG_FD_203698 | JGI IMG/M metagenome (GOLD analysis project Ga0315285, IMG submission 203698) | Sediment microbial communities from Yellowstone Lake, YNP, Wyoming, USA - YL17G09_36 | ecosystem: Environmental > Aquatic > Freshwater > Lake > Sediment | place: USA: Wyoming | collected... | reverse complement strand
GGCACTCTCCCATTTCTAACGGGGTTCATGCGCCAGGGCAGCATATTTCTTGGCCAAATCAATTACAGCGTCTTGGCTTTCATCCACGTACAGCTCAAGCCAATAACCATCAATCCCTCGTTTGGCGACCCGTATACCTGCCGCCAGGCGTCCGCGATGATCTCCGCCGGCACGATCGCCGGCTATCAAAGCAGCCATCAGCCTGTCTGCAAGACTGCCTTGCGTCTCTTCATAGGCTCTTGCCATCGCAAAAATGACCTCTCGGCCGACTAACGTGTTGCCCTGACAAGCGTAATACTTACCCGATACAGCTCCCCACCAGACTCCCGAAGGATCGGCCTTAGCCGGGTTACGGTTTGCGGCCCGACCAGACATGTCGATAATACCCAACTGACGCTTGTCGGGCTGAGTATCGTTACGCAGAAGTTCAGCCAGAACCTGCTCAGGCAGATAGCCTTTAGCCAGCAGGTCGAGTGCAGCCTCTCCCCACTGCGGGTTGTGCCAATACTGAGTACAAAATGCACCAACGCCTGCCCGCACGTAAGGCACCACCTTGCCAACAGCCGGATATTTGCTCGCTACGGCTGCACCGCAAACACCGGCATTGGGATCCACAGCCACAATAGAGAATGTGCCGGATTGGGCACCGGGAAATCTCTTGCCCGCCCCCCCGCTTTCTTCCAAAGGCAAGAAGGGGGGCTGAATGTCCCTCCTGCAGGAGCTTAGCAGGCACACGCCAGTAAATACAAGGCAAGAGAAAAACCTCAATTCTCGCAGGAAACCGCAGCAGCCAGAATCTAATCGGTCCATTTGTACACCTCGTGTTTATGGGCAGGTTTATGCTCGCCCCCGCTGCCCCCTTTCCTGTCTTACGAAGGAAGACAAGGGGGCAAACCGGCGGGGGCTTGCCCTTGACAAACGATTAGTTACAATACCAAATAGTCTGATCCGGTTCAAAGGCAAGCAATAAAAACCTAATGGAGATATGCAAATGTCTGAGCAGATGATTGGAAAGGTATCGGATTTTTTTGCCCGACCTTTAGTAGCCGCTATCGAGCTGACCGGCGGTTTGAAAGTGGGAGACAGGATCCACATCAAGGGTCATACTACCGACATCGAGCTGAATGTCGAATCAATGCAGATTGACAACGTACCCGTCGAAGAAGCTAAGGCAGGGGACCCTGTCGGAGTGAAGCTGTCCGGGCGGGCAAGAAAAGGCGATACTGTCTATAAGATTGTCGAGTAATATCCAGATAAACAAACGGCTGGCCGGCCGCTGGCCGCTCCGCTCGCTTGCGCTCGCTCCGCAGCCAGCGGAGCTTCGTTCGATAGTCTTGTGTCCTTGGACATACCTTAACTCCTTTCGGGGGATAGTATCCCCTAAATGTGTGTCCAAGGAAACCCTGGGGCGGGAGACACTTTCTATGCCTCGCAGATGCCCTGTATTATTTATCAGTCTCTATGATAGTCCTTATAGACACGGATTCTACTTGATTTGCCTGGGCCGAACAAGACCCGATGTGAACATCTGCACCTGCGTCATCGCAAGCAGTTAACCCTTGACGGCGTGCACCCGAATGGGTCATAATTAAGCGGAGTTCCGATATGAGTGAAATGAAACGATTAGCAAAAGAACATACGGACGTTACACGCCGTTATTTCCTGAAATCGGGCGCGGCGGCGGTTGCTGCTGTAGGCATTTCAGAACTGTGGGCCCAACCCCGACTGGTCGGGGCTGAAGATGACGCCCACCACCTGCTGAGGCAGGCGATTGCAGAATTAGAGTATCTAACCCGGGAGGAAGATTTCATCACTTATGGACGTGGCAATCCACCGCCACATGAGCTGCCGCTGGAAAAACTTCGGGAAGTGGGACTTCTACGCGAGACCTGGCAGTTGGAGGTTCTGTCGGATCCGGAAAGTGATACCAAGGTGGAGCGACCGCTTTCCAAGGCGATGGGTACTGCTCTGAGCTGGGACCGGCTGATCGCTCTTGCTGAGAAACATGCGGTGCGCTTTATGAGCGTAATGTCCTGCACGAACGGGCGATTTCCGTGCGGCATGGGCTTATGGGAGGGTGTACCACTGCGAGAGGTGGTATGGTTGGCTCGGCCGACAGAAAACGTCCGACGTGTTTTCTATTATGGCTATCACAACAATGATCCAAAACAGAAGTTCCAAAGCTCGCTGCCGATTGACCGTGTGCTGGAAGACCCGCCGGGCGAACACCCGGTAATCCTTTGCTATAAGTTGAACAATCGATGGCTCACGAGCAAGCAAGGCGGGCCGGTTCGGATGCTGGTGCCCGACGCCTACGGCAACAAGTCGGTCAAGTGGCTTCAGTCTGTGATGCTAACCAACAATCACCAGGCAAACGATACGTATGCCCTTTGGAATAACGACACCGTCAGTCATATAAAGACCTGCGCGAGGTTTGTCTACACCCCAAAGAAAATCAAAGTTGGCCAGCCGGCGCCAATAACAGGACTCGCTCAGGTAGGTATGTCTGGCCTGAGCAAGGTCCAGTACTGGGCACATCCGCACGATGTACCTCTTCCAAATGATGATCCCTACTTTACTAAAGCCGAATGGAACGATGCCGAAATTTTGCCGCCGCCGGATCATTGGGGAGGTGGACTTGCCGATGGCAGGCTGCCGCCGACCCCACGTCAGATCGACCCTGCAACCGGCAAACCATACCGCTGGCCGATTCGCAACACGATTGTCCACTGGGCGACACTGTTTACGGTTGACCGTCCGGGACAATACGACCTTCGCTGCCGGACAGTCGATGCTAATGGGATTGCTCAGCCTATGCCACGCCCATTTCCTAAATCAGGCCACAATGCCATCCAGCTTATACAAATAGTCGTTGAGAAGTAGCAGTGAGGCTCGTGAAACTGCATGTCTGACTTTGGCAGAGAAAAATTCAAAGAATATTGGAAGGCAACTGAGGTAATCAGGCAGTACCAAAGGATGCTTTTCACCTTTGGAGATATGGAGCTGCCCTACGTGCTCGTGGCTGAACACAGCCGATTTAAGGATAGGACCTTCGTAAGAAAAGGCATGGTTCTGCTGCAAAGACCACATATACTGCTGCCTCCGCAATACGGCGGAATAGAGTTTAAAGAAGGTTTTGAGCACGCGCACGTAATGCCGCCGGACGCTGTGTATCTTCTGCGATCAATGCACCTGCCTTACTCCGCCATAACTAACAGGCCGATCGCCGACGACCAGATAGAGTACGGCAGTATGCAGCACGTGCTGGACAAATTCGACAAGCAAATGGAAAGCCAAGAAGACACAGAGACAGGGCTTATAAAAGGAGCACTTGACGGGGCAGACATCTGTTTGATGCGGTATTCCTTGGGGCTGGCAATCAAATCGGCGCCTGAAAATGTGAAGGAATTCTTCGAACACCTTCGCCGGCGGAGAGGAGAGCCTATAAGGCCTGACGAAAGGATCACAGATGAAGACATAAGAAGATTATTCGGGTAGGTTCCTTGGTCTGTATTTAGGAGAAATGCTATGAATCGTCGCAAGTTCCTTCAAGCCAGCGCAGCCGGGCTTGCACACCTTACGGCTGGCGGGCTGGTTCTGTCCGCCATTGGCGCCCACGCTGCCGAGCCGACAGAACTAAAATCCAAGCGTGTCGCCCTGGTCGGCTGTGGCTGGTATGGTAAGAGCGCACTATTCCGCCTGCTTCAGGTCGCGCCGGTCGAGGTGGTTTCGCTGTGCGATGTGGACAAAAAGACGCTGGCAGAGGCTGCCGAGATGGTGGCCGCCCGCCAAAAATCAAAGAAAAAACCACGCACCTACAGCGACTACCGCCAAATGCTCAAACAGGAAGAGCTTGACATCGTGCACGTCGCCACGCCCGACCACTGGCACGCGCTGGCGATGATAGCGGCCGTGCAGGCGGGGGCCGACGTTTATGTCGAGAAGCCCATCAGCGTGGACGTGGTCGAGGGCCAGGCAATGGTCGCTGCGGCTCGTAAAAATAAGCGCGTCGTGCAGGTGGGCATGCAGCGGCGCAGCACCCCGCACATCATCGAGGCCCGCGACACGATCATCAACGAGGGTAAGCTCGGCAAGGTCGGGCTGGTCGAAATCTATTGTTACTATCACATGCGTGCTCGTGGAAATCCGCCCGACACCGAGCCGCCCGAGCACCTCGACTACCAGATGTGGACGGGCCCCGCCCCCATGCGACCGTACAACTCACTCGTCCATCCAGGACGCTGGCGGTCGTTCATGGAATACAGCAACGGAATCGTGGGCGACATGTGCATTCACATGTTCGATATGGTCCGCTGGATGCTCGGCCTGGGCTGGCCAAAGCGAATCGGCTCATCGGGCGGCATCTTCGTCGACAAGCAAAGTAAGGCCAATATCTCGGATACTCAGACCGCCGCCTTCGAGTACGACGACCTGACGGTCCTCTGGCAGCATCGCACCTGGGGACACGCGCCTGATGAGAAGTATCCATGGGGAGCGACTTTCTACGGCGACAAGGGTACGCTAAAAGTGGGCGTTTTTGGCTATGATTTTGTCCCGCGTGATAAGGGCGAGCCGATTCACCGCGACGTCACTTACGAGCTGGAGCAATACCCCGAGGATAAGACCGAGGAGCGATTGGAACGGCATTGTGCCCCGGCGCTGCGCCTGCACATGAAGAACTTCCTGGCGGCGATCGCTGCTCGCGGCAAACCGGTGGCCGACATCGAAGAGGGTTACATCTCCAGCGCGAGCTGCATCCTGGCCAACGTTGCGATGCAGCTCGGCAGAACGCTTTCCTGGGACGCACAAAATGGGCGAGTTATCGGTGACGAGGACGCGAACCACCTGTTGCGTCGCCCTTACCGCGAACCGTGGGTACATCCGGCGCCTGAAAGCGCCTGAATCAGGACAGCCCGAGGACAGAGGACAGAAGCCAGAAACCAGAAGACAGAAGACGGAAGACAGAAAACAGGAGCCAGGCCTCGTGCGGTATCCCTCATCCGTCATCCGTTTTGCGTTCTCCGTCGTCCGTCCTCAGTTCTGCGTCCTCTGAAGACTTAAAGGAGGCTCTGGAATGACGGAAAAACGACCTCTTCAAGCAGGCTGGGCGCTGCCCAAAATCCCGTCAGGGCCGGCAGGCGCGGCCCGGCCGGACCTGAACGGCTTTTTCCGGTGTGCCAAGCACACCCTACTGCTGATTCTGTCAATCGGGCCATTATCCGCCCCAGGCGGACCGGCTGACAGCTCTCCGCGTGAGGCCGCTGCGCAGCTAGCAGCTAAGCCACGAGCTGCGCTGGCCGCGGGGCAGCCCACCCGCTATATGATAGTCGTCACGGGCGGCGAACTTCTGGCGGGCGCCTACCAGGACGGGCATACTTACTTCCTCACCCGGACCCTTCGCCCGCTGGGCCTTCGCTGTGCCGGGTCGATGTGTGTGGACGACAACCAGGCCGATCTCGAAGAGGCGCTTCGCTTTGCCACGGGCAAAGCAGCCTTGGTGATTGTCACAGGCGGGCTTGGCCCCACCGAAAACGACATCACCCGCGAAGTGCTCTGCAATTTCACAGGAATCCCGCTAAAGGAACACGCCGACGTGCTGCAGGATTTGGCCCGGCGATTCGGCGTGCCGCCTGCCGAGCTGCGCCCCAATCTACGCCGGCAGACGCAGGTTCCAACACGCGGCACGTATCTTAAGAACCCTAACGGCACTGCTGTGGGCCTGCTTTTTGAAACGGGTAGCGCCGTGATCGTCGCGCTGCCCGGGCCGCCGGGCGAATTGCAGGCTATGGTCCGCGATGAGCTGGTGCCGTATCTGAGCCGGCGATTCGGCACGCGACTACCCGGGTGCTCCCTTACGCTGCGGTTTGTAGGGCTTGGCCAGTCCCAGATTGACCAGACACTCAAGGACAATGTGCCGCTGCCGCCCGACGTTACGGTTTCCTCGCAGTTCCAAGGCGGCCGAGTGGACTTTACCTTTTCGCTGCCTGATGACACACCAGGCGACCGGGCCCGGCTGCTGGAGCTGAAACAGAAAATTATCGAGCACTTGGGCGATTATATTTACGCGGATAGTGACACGTCTCTGGAAGAACACGTCGTGAAGCTGCTGGAAGCGCGCAAGGCAACCCTGGCGATAGCGGAAGCAGGCAGCGGCGGGAGTCTGGCTGCGGCACTAAGCGGCGCGGAGGGCGCACGCCAGGTGCTGGCCGGCGCGTACGCTGCTCCAACCGTAGAGAAACTTCGCCGCCTGCTCGGCGTGCCCGACGACCGATGGACCGGCAGCACATCTCGCAGCCAAAAAGTAGAGCAGCTTGCCAAAGCAGCAGCCGATGCGACCGCAAGCCAGTGGGCAGTCGCCGTAGGCGACGCCTGGCGAGATGTAAGCGGCGCGGGCTACGTGGATGTGGGTTTCAGGCTGCCCCCGCGTCTTCCGCCGGAGGGCGTCCTGCGGACTGCCGAAGACAGGAGCGGGGGCCGCATGGAAAGCCAGCAGGTTCGACTTCGTGACGCCGGCGAACTGGGACGCTTCCGCCTGAGCACGGAACTGCTGGACCAACTGCGGCGGCGATTGAGGTCTGGCCCATAGGGAATTTCTTAGTTGGTTAGCGAATTTAGAATTAGAGAATCCCAAACAAACGGCCCTCGCATTTGTAGGAAGGTTATGAATATGGATGGATCAATGCCAAAAGCGATTGTCCTGGTGTTGCTGATTTGCACAGCCGTTCAGGGCTATCAAAGCAACCCATTTGTTATCAAGCTTGCCATTCCTGCGCCGCAAGACTCAGCCGGCGGAATAATTGTGGCGGACGCCGATAATGACAATAGCATAGACTATTTAGTCACCGTGCCCGGGCACATAGCGGCTTACGCCAATGACGGCCGGAAATTGTGGGTGCTTGACGCCGATATTGTGGTGGGTAGCTCCAGCGAAAACGACGGCCTGCCGGGTCATCACGGCCCCGGAGTAGCTGCCGCCGACGTCGATGATGACGGCAAATGCGAGGTGCTCTTTTTGACCAAAGACTCTGTTCTTCACATTGTGGATGGAGAAACCGGACATCAGAAAGCTGCCGCAAAGCCGCCTTATCCAAGGCAAGCCCAGCGATGGGAAGTAGTTATGGTTGCCGACTTTCAGGGCGCCGGCGGAGACCGTGACATCCTGCTGCAGGCCACTAATAAAGAAGGTTACCGGATGGGCAAATTCCTCGCTGCGTATTCTGTGTCGGACCTCGTAAACGGCGGCAAGCCCCTGTGGGAAACTCCCGATTTTGTCTGCTGCGCCCACAATGCAGCCCGGCTTGCCGACATCAACGGCGACGGGCGCGACGAGGTGCTCGGAGCCACGATTTTTTCAGCCGACGGCAAACTATTAGCCCAGGCGGTTCCCGACCGCTACCACATTGACAGTCTCTTCGTGGCAGATGTTCGCCCGGATAGACCCGGCTTGGAGGTTGTCCTTCTTGAAGAAGGCAGCAACCACGTGCAAGTTATCGGCAGCGCAGGCCCTATATGGCGGACACATTTTGAGAGGCAGGAACCTCAAAACGCCGTCGTCGGACGGTTCAAAAAGGCCAGCAGCGAAGTTTTCATCTGGTGCCGGTCGCGCTACGACGAGCACCAAAAACCATTTGTCTTTGACTCATCGGGCAAGAAGGTCTTTGATTACCGTATGGATGACGTGGCCCCTGCCGGCTGGACAACCAAGGGCGTCGAAGTTATCCACACCATTGATTGGACCGGCGATCTCCAGCAATTAGCCTGCGCTAAGGAACGACACGAAAGCGGCGATGTGTGCATTTTCGAGCCGCTCACGGGCAAATTTGTGGCACATTTTACCGAGAAAGCCGACCGATTGTATGTCGCAGATGTCACGGGCGATTGGCGCGAAGAGATAATCGTCCTGAACGGCAGCGAGCTTCACGTGCACCAAAATAGTGACCCCAATCCTACGCCCGATCGCCAGCGCCTATGGACTGAGCGAAACTACCGCCGGCTCAAACAGTGCCACAATTACTATTCGCCATGAGTAGCCTGGAGAAAATCACGCCAACAAGTGATGGACCTGGCGGATGGCGTCAATGATATAGTCATTGATTCGCTGGGTGTATTTCGCCCCGATGCGGACCTGGACGAAACGGTCGAAGATCTCCAGCGTACCCCTGCAACTGTCGGGGCCATATTTAATTTCCTTACCCTGTGGGCTGCTGAATGACGGCCAGTCAGGATGCCGGGCTCGTTTGTTGATCACCGACTCCTCGGTGGGTAGCAGTACCGACCCCGTCAGCGTGGATGCTGGAACCTTCCGCTTCCGCAGCTCCCGGATGCAACGGTCGCGCGATGCTTTATCTTTGGTCTCGAAATAAACGCCATAGCCGATGTCGCCGTCCGGGTCGGGACGTTGACGCAGGCGAATGTCAGGGAGCGTCTTAATGCCGCTGTAGATGGCTTCTGCATTCTGGCGGAGCTGGGCGAGCATGGAATCGAGCTTAGTCAACTGTGCCCCAAGCACGGCTCCTGTAAACTCACTCATTCTGAAGTTCTCCCCCGCGAATGTTTGCACCCGGCTGGTCCCCACACGGTCAAGAAAAACCTGGTGTATCGTGCCCATATTGTGGAAACGAGCCGCTCGCTCGTAAATGACCGGATCGTTACTTACCAGGGCACCGCCCTCGCCCGATGTGATCATCTTATTGATCTGAAAGCTATAAATGCCTACGTCACCGAGGGCCCCTAGTTTTTTGCCGCGATAAGAACCGCCCACGCATTGCGCACAATCCTCCAGTACCGCCAGGCCGCGCTTGCGGGCCGTCTCCATAATCGGGTCCATATCACAAGGCCCGCCGAGCAGGTGCACGGCGATGACGGCTTTAGTGCGGGCAGTGATCTTCCGCTGGAAGTCCGCAGGATCGAGATTGAAGGTGCGGTCGATGTCCGCAAAGACGGGCAACGCTCCCGCGTGGACCACGCAAGTATAGTCCGACCACCAGGTGTAAGCCGGCACTATCACCTCGTCGCCAGGACCGATACCAAGACCCGCCACCGCGCAATCTAAAGCCGCCGTGCCCGAGGTTACGCCCAGCGCAAAGCGTGTGCCCATGTACTTGGCGAATTCCTGCTCAAAGCGTAGTACCTTCACCGGCTCACCAGGCCCCCAAAAACGGAACGGCGACCCGGATTCCAGCACCTCCAGCAGCGCATCCTGCTCACGTTTGTCGAAGAATTGAGGCCCGACGTATCCCGGATCGATGTCCGGCATGTCCGCCGGCTTGGGGCTTTCTTTACCCGAAAGCCCTTGCGCCATCAGGCCGACTCCTGTGCCGGATAACGCCATACAACTGGTCGTCAAGAATTCCCGACGCGTCAGATTTTGCCATTCCGGCCTTCGCAGCCGCTTCGGCGGAGTAGGCTCGGCACCTTTGTTGACATTTTGTATCGTCATTTTTGACCTCCCTACCTTTCCGGTGGAATCTGTGTAATCTGTGGACAATCACCGATTGCGAATTGAATTCCAGCCAGCACGTGCCGCAGAAAGAGCGGGTTCCAGTAAGTATCGGCGGCGTGACCTAACGTGGTGTAAAAGACACGCCCTTGCCCGTACTGAGCAAGCCAGGAGACAGCGTAGTCCTTGTCAGATCGCTTGCCCGGATCAGCCATTCGCTCCAGGTCGAGGCTCAGTAAAACGTGGAGTCTCTGGCGTGAATAAGGCTCGCCGAAAATGTAAACCTCGTCATTGATGCGCAACGGCTTGCCGCCAAAGCAGGCATTGACCGGGTGCCGTGGGTCGTCCAGCTTGATGGCCACCTCCTGGTAAATGTGCCCGCTGTAGTAGCCGCCCATCATCTGGCCGTATTCGGGCCAATTTTGCAGAGCCGCGGCGGCGGCATGAATACCCACGATGCCTTTGCCGCTGCGCACATATTCCAGGATGCTCTGCTTAACCGCCGCGTCGAATTGCCGGGCGGCGGCTTTCTGCTCCTGGCTGCGCTTGGCAAAATCCTCGGGCAGAAACGGATCAGGCTCGTGGATGTTGTTCATCACCAGAGCGTCAAACTGCGGCAAACGGTCGCCCAACAGTAGACGCGGGTCATCGCTGACCACAGCCTCGAAGGTGCCGGTCTTGCGGCCGAGGATTTCCAGCGCCTTCTCGGCGTAAGGATTCGGCTCGTGCGTCCACGTGTGGCCCCAGACCAGCACCTTGCGCGGCTTCGGGGGTTTTGCAGGCGCCTTGTCGGGAGCGGCGGCTTCGATTTGTTTAATCTCCTGCTCGGTCGGCAGGGACACTTTCCTTGCCTTGATCCTGGCGGTCCTGACCTCCGGCGGCGTCGGCCCAGGCGCGCGCTTCAACGGACGCTCGGCACGCGGAGCAGTCGGAGCCTCCAAATCGCCTGTCGCAAACTGGATAGCATCGAGATAGAATTGCAGTATCTGCGAATTCCAAAATAGCTCGGTGCGATGCCCGAAAGACGTGTAAAAGACTCGGCCTTTGCAACAGGACTTCACCCACGCCAGAGCGAAATCATTGTCTTGGCGGTCGATCCACTTTACGCCCATATTCGTGCGCTGCGGGTCAAGCGAGAGCAGCACGCGCACGCCCTTGCGGTCGTAAGGGTCGCCATATTGGTAAATCTCGTCGGCCAGGCGAAAATCCTTCCCGTCAAATGCCGCCACAAGCGGATGGCTCGGCTCCTCCACCGTAATGCCCACCTCTTCGTTCCACGGATGTCCGGTGAAGGTGCCGCCGAGAATTTTCGGGAACAGGGGCCAATGCCGGTTCGCGGCGATGGCGTAGGGTATGCTGTGCATACCGCCAAATTGCGCAAATGGTATGCAGAGGCTGCGATACCCTACGACCCAATGCAGGAAACTGGTATGCAGAGGCTGCGATACCCTACATTGCAGGACCTGCTCAACGGCGGCCATATCTCTCCCGTACTTCTTGAACGTCTCTTTGGCCATGCTTGTGGTGAGCTGGTCGAATCCATCGGCATCGGTCGGCGTGATCCATGGGCCGGAGCTGTTGTTCATAACGATGGCATCGAACTGCCGAATGTTCTCCGGCAGATACATAGCCAGGTCACCGCTCACGATCGGCTCAAACGCCCCAGTTTTCTTGCCAAGTGTTTCGAACGCGCAAGTGCCGTAGGGAATACAGTAGCCCTTGTGCGGGTCTTTTTCCATCAGGTGCGCCGGCGTAATCCAGATGAGCACACGCCGAGGCTTTGTGGTCCGCAGGATGCCTTGCGGCAGGACGGCACGAGCTTTGGCGGGCGCAGCGTCGGCAATCTGCTTAGCTTGATGCGCGGGGATTTGGTCTGCAGAAAATGACCTGCACGCCATCGCCGTGACGGCAAACAAGCAATAGTACATACGAACTTTGGTCTTCATAGGCCCGCTCTTCAAAGTGACCATCCCTGGCGATATTCACTGCGCAAGAGCACGTCGGCCTCCGCGTTATTGATGATCTTCATAGCGACCGGATCAAATTCGAGCTTGCCCTCGAACTGGGTGGCCACGTTGCCGAGCATAAGAAACTCGTTGAGCGCCGATGCGTAGTCAAAGTTCGCCCAGGCCGGCTTGCCGCCCCGGCACGCAACGAACCAGTCCATCTCATGCCCGCGCGACGGCTCGACTTTCACAGGCCTGTCTTTCTCCACGCCGGCGAACTGCTCTTGCGGCAGGAGTCGGAAGGTCATGTTGTGACCTGTCGTGTGAATGCGGCCCTTGGTGCCCACGATTATTGCGCCGGCGTGGTCCATCCACTTCTTTTCCTTCTTGTCGCCCCAATCGAGGCCATCGCCGATAAGGCCTTCCAGCAGCTCGCGGACGCCGGCAGAAACACCGTTGTACCAGGTGAACGTAATGGGCGGGAACTCGGCGCGTGCCGGTATCTCCCACGTTACTATCTCCCAGCGCGGGAACGAGAGCTTGTTGATCCCGGAGCATTTCGCTTCGACGCGGATGATGGGGCGAAATTCTTTAGTCTGGTTGCCCAGCCAGAGTTCGTGCACCTTCAGGGCCATGAACGCCAGGTTGGCGCTGTGGGAGGCCCAGTTGCCAAGCTGACAGGTGCCGAAGTCACGCCAGAGATTCCGATGCAGCCACTCCGGATGGTAGGGACGGAAAGCCGCCGGGCCGAGCCATAGGTCCCAATCTAGCCAGTCCGGCACAGGCTTCTCTCCAGGCGGCTGTTTCCGGTCCGCGCCGCCGCCCGTGTTCCAGACGTGCACTTCCTTGATCTGGCCGATTGTGCCGTCGCGGATCAGCTCCAAGGCCCGGCGGAACTGTCCGCTGGCCGTGCCCTGATTGCCCATAGATGTCGCCACCTTGTGGTTGCGGGCCAGCTCCCTCAACGCGCGTGACTCACCGACCGTGCGAGTGAGCGGCTTCTCGCAGAAGACATGTTTGCCGGCCTTGATGGCCGCAGCGGATGCTGCGGCGTGGGTATGGTCCGGCGTAGCGACGACAACGGCGTCGATTTCCTTGCCCATTTCATCCAGCATCCGGCGGAAGTCCCGATACGTTTTCGGCTTGGCCTCGGTCAGTTTAGCCCTGCGATTCATCGCGGGTTCCGTCGCCGTACCGGCGACGGCTAAACGCGTCTGCGGCGAGGCCGCGTAACGTTCGGCACTTCCCTGCCACCGCTGAAACGCCTCGTCTATTCTGCGGCTATCCACATCGCACAGGGCAACCACATTCTCCATCCGC
>Ga0315285_10005788_pt1 | contig 12707 bp, 11 predicted proteins | sample YL17G09_36_MG_FD_203698 | JGI IMG/M metagenome (GOLD analysis project Ga0315285, IMG submission 203698) | Sediment microbial communities from Yellowstone Lake, YNP, Wyoming, USA - YL17G09_36 | ecosystem: Environmental > Aquatic > Freshwater > Lake > Sediment | place: USA: Wyoming | collected... | reverse complement strand
GGTAGTAGGGGAATTTAATAAGTTTGGAGCAAATATTAGTTATGTTTAAAATCAAAAATAAAGATATTTATACAAGAAGAATTCAAAGTTTCCGGCGAGGAAGTTGTCAAGAAAATAAAAGAATTGATTAAAGAGGGGAACGCGCGGAGGATTATTATCAAGAACGACAAAGGCGAATCAATAATTGAAATCCCACTTACGATCGGCGCGGTCGGCGCGATTATCGCTCCGGTTCTAGCCGCGGTTGGCGCTTTGGCGGCCTTGCTTACTAATTGTACTATTGTAGTGGTTAAAAAAGATTAAAAAGCCGCGATCTCCGGATGCGGAAGATGAGATGATGAGAAAATAATATAATGAATTGAGGCATGAGGATGAATTGGATCATGTGATGAATATAATATCACTTCATGTTTGTAGCTTATTTAGCTACAATTGTTGTTTAAAAAGCAACAAAGCGGGATGAAAAAGTTTAAAAATACTAAATTAAATATACGATAATAGTGGTGGTGAAAAAATGAAGAAATTGCCCGCGCTATTGACACGTTTTTTGAGCCGGGTATAATTAAAATACCTTCAAGACCATAGGCATCCTTGTTTTGGGAGTAAGGCCTAGCGAGGGGTGCGGCCGAGTTATTAGAATTACGGCCATTGGCAGACGGTCTTTGGGCCGTCGTTTTTATTTTATGCCACGAAATACCTGCCCGACTTGCCTTCGGCAACTCGAAAGCGGGCGGGCGAAAAAGTACCTGCTTGCCCTGCCCGTCGGCAGGCAGGCGGCAGGCAGGTGAATATACGAATTCGTAAATTCGAAATTGATTAGTTATTTGTTGATGATTGACATGAAAACCAAATCCCAAAAGCAAAAAGAACTAAAACAAGGTCAGGAGCTTTACGAAAAAAGCAATGCCTTGGTTTTGGTTGATTGCTCAAAAGTAAAAACCGTTGACTTGCGGAATTTGCGGCAAGAATTGAAAAAGGGCGGCAATCCGCTTTTAGTGATTAAAAAGCGGTTGCTCGGCTTGATTCTGAAAGAAAAGGGGATTGAGTTTGACAGCCGCGAGTTCAAAACATCAGTCGGAACGGTTTTCGTTTCCAATTTAGAGAATGCGGCCAGTTCAATTTACAAGTTTTTCAAAGGATTGGAAACAGATAAAAAAATAGACGTAAAAGCCGGAGAAAAAATTCTTGGAGGATATGATTTAAAAGAAAAATCCGCGATTGATGCCGCCAGGATTGTTTTTATCGGCCAGTTGCCGCCGCGGGAAATTTTACTTGCTCAGCTTTTGGGAATGATTGCCGCGCCGATAAAATCGCTGCTGTATATTCTGGATCAAAAGGCGAAAAAGGTCGGGAAAATCATCGAATAACGAATCTGTTTCGAATTTGCGAATCATTTAATCACATTCATTCGTATATTCGTAAGGGATTCGCTATTCGTTGATGATAAATATGGAAAAGTTTCACGATATTATCTCAAAAATAGAATCATTGACCGCGACGGAGCTCGCGGAATTAGTGAAGACGCTGGAAGAAAAATTCGGCATTTCCGCGAGCGCGCCGGTTGCCGCAGCCGCGGCTCCAGTTGAAGAGAAAACAAGTTTCAATGTCCTTCTTAAATCCGCTGGGGAGCAAAAAATAAACGTAATTAAGGCGGTTCGGGAAGTTACTACGCTCGGGCTTAAAGAAGCTAAAGATTTAGTGGAGGGCGCGCCGAAGATGGTGAAAGAAGGACTCAAAAAAGAAGAAGCAGAGGAAATGAAGAAAAAACTGGAAGCAGCAGGAGCGGTAGCGGAGATACAATAATATACATAGATATAAAGCAGAGAAAAATAGAAATAGATAGATATAAATAGAAACAAAGGCGCTGGAAATCAGCGCCTTTTTGGTTTATAGTTATTTATATAACGTATTAAAAAGGTCGTTGAGGAATATCATTATTTATGGAACAGAAAAGTTTTTGGCGGAGGTTTAATCCAACCCTTAAAGATAAGATGGAGGAAAATCCGAATCTTACCATACTTGGGTTGTGGTGGGCGTGGTATTGGCGCCTCATGGTGCTAACGTTTTCGATCTCTCTCGCCTTTGTAATAGTTGTAGCTCTGCTTATCAAAATTTTTTCGTAATTATTCCAAAATCTAAAAGATATTTACGCCCTTACTTTAGTAGTTGGAGCGTTCGTTTCATCCTCCGCCTTTTATGGGTGATTAGCTCAGGGGCAGAGCGTCCGCTTCACACGCGGAAGGCCGCAGGTTCAAATCCTGCATCACCCACCAGTCATTGGAGAAAAGCGATATTTTGGAAAAAGTGTTTATGGGAAAGTAGGACAGATTTGTAAATTTTTCATTTTATTGATTTAATAGAGTCATGGAGAAGGAAACGTCAGAAAAAATACGGCAGATTCTCGCTGCGTATCCGGAGATAAAACTCGCGTATCTTTTTGGTTCTCGTGCTACCGGCAAGGCAGGCCCGATGAGCGATTACGATTTTGCGGTATATATGGAGGCAGAAGATGCGCGAAGAATGTATAATGTGAAGTTTGATCTGGAAGCTCGTCTCCAAAAAGAGCTAAGCACGAACGCAGTAGAAGTGACCATCCTTAATTTCGTAGAAAGCCCGGAGCTCAAATACTTTATAATTAAAGAAGGGATACTTATTGCGGAACGGGAACCTTTTAAAGTTATCGTGGAACCGCGGATCCTGAATGATTACTTTGATTTCCATTCTTTACTTATACGATACGGCTTGACGAAGGTATAACTATTTTTATGACGGCTATCGCGGTAATAGAAAATAAAATAAGCGTTGTGGAACATTGTCTCGAGACGCTTGAACGGTACAAGAAATTTTCTCAAAAGGAAATTGAGGAAAACGTTGATATTCGAGGGGCAGTAGAGCGGTATCTGTATTTGGCGGCGCAATCTACTATTGATCTAGCCGAAGCGGTGATTGCCTACGATGAACTTCGCAAGCCGAGTTCAATGAGCGAGACATTTCAGATTTTGATGGAGCGTAATATAATTTTACCAGAATTATCTCAAAAACTGGTCCAGATGGTTGGCTTTCGAAATGTTATTGCCCACGACTATGCAAAAGTGAACTACGATATTGTATTTGACGTCCTCCAGAATCGGTTGAATGATATTCAGCAACTTATTGGAGCGATTAAGTCACATCTTGATTTATAACTATTTCCCGGTTTTTTAAGTACTCCCGAAAGCAGAATTTGTCAGAATTGCCTCACTACGTCAGATCTCGCTACGCCAGATCTCGCGAAGCGGGACAAAAAGCCGTTGGTGACGAGGGTGGGAGATTCTCTGCGGGAAAATCTCTAATTTATCACTACTATTATGTTACAATTGTGATATAATCGTAGTGAATACGGCGAATACGAAATGACTAAAGAGAAAGAAACAAAAACTTGCCAAAACTGTCCCGTAAAATCACGAGCAATAGCGAGTAGATTTTACGAGGATCCCGCGAAGCGGGATAAAAATCATGACTGAAACTAAGCAGTGCCAGAATTGCCGTAATTCTTTCGTTATAGACGCGGAAGATTTCAATTTCTACGAAAAAATTCAAGTTCCTCCGCCGACCCTCTGTCCGGAGTGCAGATACCAGAGGCGGCTCACTCATCGCAACGAGCGAACGTTCTTTAAAAGAAAATGCAGCGCGACCGGTGAAGATATTATCGCGATTTATCCGCCCAACGCCTCATTCCCGGTTTATGAACAAAAATATTGGGAAAGCGGGAACTGGGATGCGTTTCAATACGGCAGAGATTTTGATTTTTCCCGCCCGTTTTTTGAGCAATTTAAGGAATTACAGCAACTTGTTCCGAGGGTAAATTTGCGCAATTTTGAGTCGGTAAATAGCGAATATACTAATCAGTGCGAGCGGAATAAAAATTGCTACCTTTTAGTTGCCTCAAGCCACAATGAAAATGTAATGTACAGCAATTGGGCGCAGTATTCCAAAGATATGCTTGACGTTATTTATGTCTTAGAAGGACAGCTTTGTTATGAAACAATAGCGGCGGCGAAGCCATATCGCCTATTTTGGTGCAAAGACATTGAAAATTCATTCGATTGCTGGTTTTCATTTGACCTCAAGGGATGCAATAATTGTTTTCTCTGCTTTAATTTAAGGAATAAATCGTATTATTGGGAAAATAAACCTCTATCAAAACAAGAATGGTTAGATCGTTTCTCAGCCATAAAAACTGGTTCGTATTCAGCTGTTAAATCTCTACAAGAGCAATGGTTGGAAGTTTTGGCCCGTCGGGCGCTTCATAAATTTGCCGACCATAATAAAACCGTAAACATAACCGGCGATGCGCTCTTTGAGTGCAAAAATGTCCACAAGAGTTTTAATATGACCCGCGCCGAGGACTGTAAATACTGTCAGGACGGCCTAGAGATGAAAGATTGTTGGGACAGCACGGAAGTGGCTTTCAAATTTGAAAGGTGTTACGAATTACATGGTTCAGCGAATGTTTCTAGAAGCACTTGTTGCAATATTTGTTGGGAAAGTCATGATTTATATTATTGTGATTTATGCAGTTATTCTTCAAATCTTTTCGGCTGTATTTCGCTGAAACATAAAAAGTATTGCATTTTGAATAAGCAATATTCAAAAGAAGAATACGAAAATCTCGTCCCCCGTATCATAGACCACATGAACACTATGCCGTATGTGGATTCAAAAGGCAGAATCTACAAATACGGCGAATTCTTCCCTCCAGAACTGTCTCCTTTTGCTTACAACGAAACAATCGCCCAGGAATACTTCCCCTTGACCAAAGAACAGGCAATAGAGCAGGGTTACAGATGGAAAGACCCAGAACCAAGGAATTACCAGATAACAATAACCCCAGCCCAACTCCCAGACCACATCAAAGACGTCCCCGACTCAATAACAGAAGAAATAATAGGCTGCAGCCACGAAGAGAAATGCAACGAACAATGCACCCAGGCCTTCAAGATAATTAGAGACGAGCTCCAATTCTACAGGAAAATAAATCTGCCGCTTCCCAGATTATGCCCCAACTGCAGACACTATCAGCGCCTAAAACAACGAAATCCACTGAAACTATGGCACAGAAAGTGCATGTGCGCTGGTCAGAAATCAGAAATGTCCGCCGAAGGCGGATCCGCCTCTGGTGGAAGAAATGAGAAATTAGGAACGGGATATGCATATGAAAATACCATTGCCCACTTTCACGGCAACGAATCTTGTCCGAATGAATTTGAGACATCTTACGCCCCAGACCGACCGGAAATCGTCTACTGTGAGCAATGTTATAATGCTGAAGTGGTATAAGATGATTTTTATACTTTCTAATTCGCGCGAATAGAAAAATATAACTTTATGCAATCTGAAACAAAAATTTGTCAGAATTGCAAAAATCAGTTCACTACATCCGATGTCTCCATATTACGTAATATTTCCGGACATCGGATGTCGCAAGATTAAACTATGACTTCTGAACAAAAAGTTTGTCAGAACTGCAAAACATCTTTCATAATAGACGCTTCAGACTTTAATTTCTATGAAAAAATAAAAGTGCCGGCGCCGACGTTTTGTCCGGAATGTAGAAGGCAACGCAGGATGACTTTTCGTAACGAAAGAACTCTTTATAAGAGGAAATGCAATGCGCCGGAGCATAACGAAGATATTATTTCCGTATATTCGGCTGACAAGCCGTTTGTTGTTTATGACGAAAAATATTGGTGGTCTGACAATTGGGATCCATTGAGCTACGGCCGCGATTATGATTTTTCCAAACCGTTTTTTCAGCAATACCACGAACTTTTAGAACGAGTTCCGCTTATCGCGCTTTCGGTAACGAACATGGCTAATTCCAGCTATTGCAACGTTTCAAACGACGACAAAAATTGTTATTTAATTTCTGCCTCTGGAGAAGATGAGAATGTTAGATATTCAAATCGCGTTGTGTACTCTAAAGATTCACAGGATATTTATATCGGCGACCACCACGAACTTTGTTACGAAATTACAAACAGCATCCATTGTTATGATTGCAAGTATTGCTTGAAATGCAATCAGTGCCGGAATTCCGTTTTTTGTTTTGACTGCGCGAACTGCGATAACTGCTTTATGTGCAGCAACCTTAAAAACAAATCTTATCATATATTTAACAAGCCATATTCAAAAGAAGAGTATCAGAAAAAATTGGCCGAGTTCAATTTAGGGAATTATTCGGTCATAGAAGATTTGCGAAACAAATTTGACGAAATGAGGCGCAACGCGTTGCATCGCTACGCGTATAATTATAAATCTTCAGACGTGACAGGGGATAATATCGTTAACGCAAAGAATATGCACCAGTGTTTTGATATCGTCGGTCCGGCAGAGGATTGCAGGTTTATGGTTTGGGGAGGGGTTAATGCGAAAGACGTATATGACGGCGGTCCGGGCGTCGGGATATCGGCGGAATTAGTTTATGAAGCGTTTGATTCCGGGATAAAAGCAAGCAGATTGTTTTTCACGGGCGTGGTATACGGCTCAACCGATATTTGCTATTCGCTCAATTGCCACGGCTCAAAGAATTTGTTCGGCTGTTATGGCGCAAGAGGAGGTGAATACTGCATTTTGAATAAAAAATATTCCAGAGAAGAATACAAAAATCTTGTACCACTCATCATAGAACACATGAACAGGATGCCGTATGTGGATTCAAAAGGCAGAATATATAAATATGGCGAATTTTTCCCCATTGAGATATCGCCGTTTTCATACAATGAAAGCATTGCCCAAGATTACCATCCTATTACCAAAGAAAACGCGGCCTCAAACGGATATCAATGGAAAGAGCCAAGTGAACGCAATTATCAAATCACAAAAAAACCAGAAGATTTACCTGATGATATTAAAAATACTTCTGATTCAACTATTAACGAGATAATCGGCTGCGCTCATGAGGGGAAATGCGATGAAGAATGCACTACTGCTTTTAAGATCATTCCCGACGAATTCGCTTTTTATAAGCACATGAATATTCCTTTGCCCAGACTTTGTTTTAACTGTCGTCATGCGCGTCGTTTGAAAATGAGAAATCCACTTAAGTTGTGGCACAGAAAATGTCAATGCGCAGGCAAGAAATCAGAAATGTCCGCCGAAGGCGGATCCGCCTCTGGTGGAAGAAATGAGAAATTAGGAACTGGATATGTATATGAAAATACCATTGCCCATTTCCACGGCAACGACCCCTGCCCTAATGAATTTGAGACGAGCTACGCGCAGGAGAGGCCGGAGATTGTTTACTGTGAGAAGTGTTATCAGGCAGAAGTGGTGTAATTTCTTGGATTATGGAATAAGAAGTGCTAGATTGCCAAAAAGAACGGGGTTCACCCCCACACCTAATGGAGATTTTTATTATTTAAATTTTATTGCTTCGCAATCTCCATTAGGTGTGGGGGTGGATAACTTGTGAATATCTTGGCGATTATTTTTTAAACAATCCTTGTAAATAAAGGATTTTTTGCCTTGAGTTTATTGAAGGGTTTGTTTTTGACAAGAAGGCAGGGTGGTTTAAAATTAAATCCAAGTGGGGAACTGTGGATAAATATGGGGATAAAGTACCACTTTTGGGGATAAGTTAGCTCGCTAAAACTTTTTTAGAACCCGGTTTGTTTATTCCTGCGATAAACAAACCTTGTCCTCGGCGGTTGACTCCGCCTGTGGCGGAGACCAAGCTCAACCGCCTGCGGGGCTACTGAAAAAGTTTCAGCTTCGCTCAGGGGGATGAACGAACTATAACCTCCGATAGTCCCGCAACTCTCCACGAGCCGAAAGACGAGTGGTTAGAGTTGGCGTGATCCCGCTTATCTCCGATGATATCTACACATAATCTCCATCGTGGAGAGTACGGGATCCACGCACATCTAACCTCAGGCATTTGCCTTCGGAGATGTGTGGGACTTCTCAAAAGATAAAACTGCTCGCTATTTGCCTGCGGGGTTCCAAAAAAGTTTCAGCTTCGCCCAGAAGGATGAACGAACTATGACCTCCGATAGTTTCTCAAAAATAAAACTGTTCACTTAGAAAATGTTGTTAGGAGAATACAATCACAATTTAGACAATAAAGGTCGGGTAGCGGTTCCGGCGAAATTCCGCGACAAATTAAACGCCGGCGCTATTATCACGCGAGGATTAGATAACTGCTTGTTTGTTTTTACTAATGCGGAGTGGGAATTGTTAGCAAAGAAACTGGTTGCTTTGCCGCTTGCCCAAGCAAATTCACGAGCATTCGTTCGGTTGATGCTTGCCGGAGCAATGGATGTGCAGTTAGACAATCAGGGCAGAATTCTTATCCCGGATTATTTGCGAAAATACGCGGGACTGAAAAAGCAAGTAGTTGTCGCGGGACTTTATAACCGCATAGAAATCTGGGATTCGGAAAGATGGCAGGTATACAAACAAAAAACCGAAAGCGCTTCGGACGAAATTGCGGAGAAATTGGGAGAGCTTGGGATTTAAATCAGCGAATAACGAATTTGTAACGAATTTACGAATTCGTTTATTCGCAAAAGATTCGCTATTCGTTGATGAGACATGTATACACCGGTTCTTTTACAGGAAGTCATAAAGTTTTTGGAGCCGAAACCGGGCGAATTCATAATTGACGGGACGGTGGGCGGCGGCGGCCATGCGATAGAGATTGCCAAAAGAATTTCCCCGGATGGAACGCTTCTTGCCGTTGATTGGGACAAAGATACTCTTGAAGAAACAAAACTAAAAATTGAAGCGAATTTCCAATTTCCCCGCCTGCGTCCGCCCGAGGCGGACTACGGCGGGCAGGCAATTTCCAATTTCCAAATCTTTTGGATTTATGGAAATTATGCCGACCTGCCGGAAATTCTGAAAGATAAAAAACTCGGCAAGGCGGACGGGTTGCTGCTGGACCTCGGATTTTCGTCAGAGCAATTGGAAAAATCCGGAAAGGGATTCAGTTTTTTAAAAGACGAGCCGCTGCTTATGACATACGACCGCAATCAGAAACCAGTAAAAGAAATTTTGAATGAACTTGGCGAAGAAGAGCTCGCGAGAATTATCCGAGAATTTGGCGAAGAACGTTTTGCGAAACGAATAAGCAAGGCGATCGTGGCTCAGAGAAAAATAAAACCAATTGAGTCAAGCGGAGAGTTAAGTAGGATTGTAAAAAACGCGGTTCCGAAAAATTACGAACATGGACGGATTCATCCAGCCACCCGAACATTTCAAGCGCTTCGGATTTACGCGAATGACGAATTGGAGAATCTGGAAAAAATATTGAAAGCCATGCCGATAATCTTAAAACCCGAAGGCAGAGCAGTGATTACAAGCTTTCATTCTTTGGAAGATAGGTTGGTAAAAAATTATATGAGACGAATGGAAAAAGAAAATATATTGAAAATACTCGCCCCAAAGCCAATCCGGCCATCCCCAGAAGAAATAAAAAACAACCCCAGAAGTCGTTCGGCAAAGCTAAGAGCAGCAGTAATGATTTAGAAATTAGTAATTAGAAATTAGAAATTTTCAATCATGACCATTATCCAGCCAGCAAAATCTAATACGTTTCTTAATATAATAATCGCGATTTTAATTGCCGCGCTGCTTTCCGGCTCGCTTTGGCTGGTTGCGCTTTATAATCGCTTGGTAAATTTGAATCATAATATTTCGGAGCTAAATACAGAATTGAATAAACTTCAAACGGCAAATGCCGAGGTCAAAAAAGCGATTTTCGCCATTTTTGACAGCCAGAATCTTGAAAAATTGGCTGAGGAGAAACAACTTGTGAAAGACCGCAATCCGGAATATTTAACAATTACCGAGGGGTCAGCTGTGGCGAAAGCGGGGCAATAAAACCAATGACTTTCCGTCTGTCGCTATTAATCGTCTGCCTCCTCATCGGCTATTCTATTCTTCTTTTCCATCTTTATTCGTTGCAGCTTGTAAGCGGGGAATATTATTTGGCTAGAGCCGACTTCCAATATGCTTCAAGCAAGACATTTAAAGCCAATCGCGGCGCGATTTATTTAACTGACAAAAACAATCGGCAAGTGACCGTTGCCGCCAATAAAAATTTTCCAATTATTTATGCCGTGCCAAAAGCGCTTGATGATCCTATTGAAGTTGCGAATCGACTGGCGCCGATCCTCGGCCAGCCAGCTGATAAATTACTAAGCCAGCTATCAAAAAAGAACGATATTCATGAACCTTTATCAAAGAAAACCGATCCGGAGGTTGTGAAAAAAATAGAGGATTTGAAAATAAAAGGCATTTACATTGACAGCGCGCCGGAGCGTTTTTATCTCTTCGGGGATCTCGCGGCACATGTTTTGGGATTTGTCGGGCCAAACAGCACCGGCACAGAGGACAGCGGCCACTACGGGGTGGAGGAGTTGTACGATTCAATGCTCAAAGGATTGCCCGGAGAAGTGAGAAGCGATAAAATAATTTCTCCAAAATCAGGCGAAGATCTCACGCTTACAATTGACCCCAGTATTCAAAGCGAGGCCGAACTGATTCTTAAGAATTTAGTTCAAATCCATCACGGGAAAAGCGGAAACGTAATCATAGAAGAACCGAAAACCGGAAAAATTTTGGCAATGGGAAGTTATCCGACTTTTGATCCGAACAATTATAAAGAAGCCAACCTCAGCGATTTTTTGAACCCGGCGGTTCAACAGATATATGAACCAGGTTCGGTTTTTAAAATCATCACCATGGCAGCCGGCATTGATTCCGGAAAGATTACCCCGGAGACGACATTTATTGATACCGGAACCCTTGTCGTGAGCGGCAAAAAAATCCAGAACTGGGATCATAAGGCGCACGGCAAGGTGACGATGACGAATGTTATTGAACAGTCCATAAATATAGGCGCGGCCTTTGCCGAGCGCCAAACCGGGGACGATACATTCAGAGAATATGTGGCAAAATTCGGATTCGGCGAAAAAACCGGAGTTGATCTCCCCGGCGAGATTAAAGGAGATTTGCGGCAGTTGCGCCGCAGCGCGCCCGCAGTGGCATTTGCGACAGCTTCGTTCGGTCAAGGCGTGGCTGTGACGCCAATTGAGCTTATAAATGCCTTTTCCGCTATTGCCAATGGCGGCGCGCTGATGCGGCCGTATCTTAACGCGGCTTTAGAGCCAAAAACAACGCGAAGAATAATAACTCCAGCTGCCGCAGAGGCCGTTACTCAAATGATGGTTTCGGCGGTTGATAAAGCCGATGTCGCCAAAATTAAGGGGTACGCTGTCGCGGGCAAAACCGGTACAGCTCAAGTTCCAGATTTTCTAAAAGGCGGTTATACTGACGAACTTATTCATACCTACGTTGGTTTCGGGCCGGTTAAAAATCCGCGTTTTGTAATTCTTATAAAATTAGACGAACCGCAGGGTGCGCCGCTTGCCGGGACCACGGTTGTGCCGGCTTTCCGCGATTTGGCGCAATTTATTTTGAATTATTACGACGTGCCGCCGGACAGGCTGTAGTCATGAATCTTGAAACTTGAAACATAAAAATTAATATATGAAACATTTTTTTGTTAAAATTTTGAGGTGGGTTTTGAAAAAATTGGCGCAGCTCACGATTTGGCGGTACAGACCCGGGATTATTGGAGTAACCGGCAGCGTCGGCAAGACCTCAACAAAATTAGCCATCGCGGCGGTATTGGGCGGGGAACGCAAAGTAAGGGTATCGGCCGGGAATCTCAATAATGACTTGGGGCTGCCGCTTACTATTCTAGGGGATTGGTCGGCCAAAGAATTGAAATTAGTGAGCCGCGATCAGCCGTCCGGAACAAGACGGCTCGCGAAACTTTTTTTCTGGTGTAAGGTGATTTGCGTCGCGAAATGGCGGATTTTGTTTCCAAAGAGATCAGCATATCCTGAAATTTTGGTTTTGGAGTATGGCGCGGACCGGCCAGGAGATTTAAGATATCTTTTAGAGGTTGCCCGACCGAACATCAGCGTAATCACCGCGGTAGGGGATATGCCGGTGCATGTTGAATTTTATGCTGGGCCGGAGGAGGTGGCGCGCGAAAAATCCCGCCTCATTGAATGTTTGCCAGCCGCCGGCTTCGCGATTTTAAACTACGACGATGAAACAGTGATGGATTTAAAAGATAGGACGCGAGCGCATCTTATGACATTTGGATTTGCGAAAGGAGCAGAGACGCAGGTGGTTACTTTTGAAAACCGTTCCGAGGAGGATCCCTTGACGTCGCTCGGGGCAAGAAAGCCGCTCGGCATTGCGTTTAAACTGGAGTACGGAGGAAATTCTGTGCCGGTCCGGCTGGAGGGAATCTTTGGCAAAGCCCAGGCTTACGCCTCTGCGGCGGCCGCGGCTGTTGGGTTGATTTTCGGAATGAATCTCATAAAAATTTCTGAAGCGCTCAGAAGCTATCGCCCGGCAGCAGGCAGGATGGAACTTCTTCCGGGCATAAAATTCAGTTACCTCATAAATGACTGCTACAATGCGAGTCCCAATTCAATGCATGCCGCTTTGGACACTTTGAAAAGTTTGCCCGCGAAAAGAAAAGTGGCGGTGCTCGGAGATATGCTTGAGATTGGCAAATATACGATGGAGGCGCACGAGCGGGTTGGACGGTTAGCGGCAAGGATTGTGGAAGTATTGGTGACCGTGGGGCCGCGCGCGAAATTTATAGCTGACGCCGCGCAAAAAAGCGGCTTAAATAGAAA
>Ga0315285_10005786_pt1 | contig 12708 bp, 12 predicted proteins | sample YL17G09_36_MG_FD_203698 | JGI IMG/M metagenome (GOLD analysis project Ga0315285, IMG submission 203698) | Sediment microbial communities from Yellowstone Lake, YNP, Wyoming, USA - YL17G09_36 | ecosystem: Environmental > Aquatic > Freshwater > Lake > Sediment | place: USA: Wyoming | collected... | reverse complement strand
TAAACAACAAGTTGGCATACTTGGAAGCTCTGAGTCTGAAGTTGTCAAAAACATAGTTCTTATTTATTTTACAGAAAAGGGATATCTAAAATCATTAAGAACTGAAAAGAAACGACAGGGGGGGCATAATGAGTAAAACTCAGAGAATCCCTGTTAGTTTCCCGCCAGTAATACGAGATATAATAAAACAACAGGTAGGGATCCTAGGAAGCTCTGAGTCTGAAGTTGTTAAAAACATAGTTCTTATTTATTTTACAGAAAAAGGACTCCTAAGAAGAATCAACACAAAAGACAGAACGGAGGGGAGACTAAGATGAACAGGAAACTAGGAGTCCCGATAATTACATTGATTCTTGCATTCCTGTTAATATCAACAGTTATCCCCAATAAAATGCAAGCTGCACCACCAATAGTCCAAAAGACTTTGATAGTAGACATAAGTGGAAATGGAGATTTCACAAGTATTAATGATGCAATCAATAGTGCTGATATAACAGATATTATTTTGATTAGAAAAGGAGTCTATAACGAACACGATCTTGTAATAGGCAAAAAGATATCAGTCATAGGAGAAGATTCAACTAATACAATAATAAACTGTTCAGGAAACATCGCTTTCACAGTAACAAGTTCATATGTTGATATCAGTAATTTGCAAATAATTAACACAGGAGAATTTGCAATAACAATTCAAACAGAAAGTATAGGTTGCACTATAACTAACTGTATAATTAACACTCTAAATAAAGGAGTAGCAATTGATATCAGATCTTCTTATAACACAATTTCTGATTGTAACTTAATAGGATTTGATAACAGTAAACAGGGAGTAAAAATACATGGCTCCAATAATATTGTTAAAAATTGTGACTTACAAGATTTCAGTAACGGTGTTTTAATAATTCTTAATTCAAATAGCAATCAAATTCTAAATTGTAACATAATAAATAATGAAAATGCTGTTGATATAAGAGCAAACTCAAATGATAATATTGTAACTGGTAATAACATATATTCAAATCTACAAAGTTTAAAGATTTGGGATAACTCAAACAACAACCATGTTTATCTTAATAATTTCTGGAAGAATGATATCGATGCAATTGATGAAAACAACAACTCTTGGGACAATGGAATTGAAGGTAACTACTGGGACAGATATAGAGGAATAGATGCAAATGGAGATGGAATTGGAGATACACCATATATTATATCTGTTGAAAAAACAGATAGATACCCATTAATTTCCTTTATTTTGCTAGATATAATAACTTATCCAAGCAATGTGAGAGTAATTACAAGTAAATCAGATAACACACCTTCATTTACTTGGGGCTCTTCGATCTATAGTAAGGAAATAAAAGGATATTACTTGAAGATAGATAATGACGCTGAACTCTTTGTAGGAAATGTCAATACATGGACAACCACAAAGACCCAATCAGATGGAGTACACAAATTCTATATAAGAGCTGAAAGTACAGATGACAAAACAAGTAATTACTCTGTAATAACCTTCTATATTGATACATCAATAATTGATACTGACGGGGATGGATGGTCAGATCAAGAAGAAATACAATACGGAACTGATACAAACAATCCAGATAATTATCCATCAGATATAGATGGTGACCATATACCTGATTCAATTGACACAGATGATGATAACGATGGTTATAGCGATGAACTAGAGCTTTCTTATGGTACAAATAATTTGGATTCAAATTCCTACCCAATCGATACAGACCAGGATGGTATACCAAACAATGATTCACCAGATGGAAAATACAAAGGGGATGAGGATGATGATAACGACGGTCTTCCAGATACAACTGAAGTCGTACTTGGATCTAATCCAATAAATGGATCAGATGTAAAAAGAATATATATTGCTGGAAAGCTATACTATCTTGTTGATGTATCAGACGATGAAGTCTATGATGTTCTATATGAACCTGTAACCGAAGCTAAAACTGGAATAGAAAAACGCAGCGAGAACTATATCCTTGACATAAATGGAGATGGCGCTTGGGATCGCATATACAATATCTTAGATGGATCAGTATCTACATATGAAGAACAACTAGCAATACCACTTGCCATCTGGATACTATTAATCATTGTGATACTATTCTCTTCATTATTTATTGTCTTCTATTATCTTAGAAATAGACCAATTAAATATAGAATATCTAAAAAACCTGAGAAAATCATTGAAAAACCATTAATTAAGAGAGTTATAGAAATTCCAACAATTGAGAAAAAAGATACATTAGAAATGATAGGACAAACAAAAACACTACTACAACGCATACAACAAGATGTTGAAGTTTACATGGAAAAACTACAAGAAATAGAAGAACAATTCATTGTACCACCACTTGAAAAAGAAAAAGAGAGTAAAACTGAAAGCATTCAAGAAATTGAGAAGGAAGTTGATAAAATCCTGTTAGAATTTGATAAAAAAGAAAAAAGTGAATCTAAATTAGAAAAATAAATATGAAAAAATTAGCTGCTTTAATACCAATCACATTATTAGTAATACTGATACAACTACCTATATCTAAGGCAGATTTCAATGTGCAACCTTTAGAACTAAATATAACAATGACTGATAAATTTATAAATGGAAATACGTCAGAAAAAATAATTGCTAGAAACACCGGTGACTCTGATATCAATGTATCATGGTATATTGATAATCCAACACAAGACTCAATAAGAGAAAATAGAACATTAATTCCAGATTTAAACTGGGTTGAATTAGAACCAAAACAACAGATACTACATCCAGATATTGATACAGAGTTTTACATTTATTTGAACATCCCTGAAAACAATAATAACTTAAATCAACATTGGGAAGTGTGGATTACTTTTAAACAGGAACAATCATATTTTTTTAATTTCGAACATGCTATAAGATATTATATAGATACACCTACAAATCTGGTAAATAATAATAAAAATTCATTAAATCCTGAAATTAATTATCAAAACTATGTGATTCTTTTAATTGTTGTTTTTGCTATCTTAATTTTAATTATAGTAATTGGATTTAATATTTATAAAAGAAAAAATAATTGATTTTAAAGTTAAATTATTCTACATTTCATTTAATATTTTAAATATTTCATTTTGTAAATTTTCAACTTTTCCTTCGTTTGATATTACAATATCTGCAGATGCAATAACGTTTCCTAATCCCCAACCTAGTTCCCTTTTATCTCGTTCTTTTAAATCTTGAATATTTTTACTGTCGTCCTCCCTTCCTCTTTTTAAAAATCGTTTTTGTCTAGTTTCATCTGAAGCAACTATTGCTATAACAATAAAATCTTTACCTAATTTTTTTTTGAATGTTTCAATTTCTTCAATATTTCTAACACCATCAATAACAAGCAAATTTTTTTCTTTTATTGTGTTAATTTTTCTTAATGTTCTCTTAGCCCAGATATCCATCCCATGCTCTTTTCTCATATTATTTGCAATCATTCCTACATTTTTATCATTGATTTCAAGTCCTTGTTTTTTTGTTTCCTCCCAGACCATATCTCCCATTCTCATAACAGGAATATTTTTTTCTTTTGCAATTTTAACAGCCTCACTTTTACCTGAAGAAGGCATACCTGCAAACACAATTATCTTCATTTTTCTCTCACTTTATAAAATAGTGCAGGGGGAGAGATTTGAACTCTCGATGACCTACGTCACAGGGTATCTTAGTATTAAGGATTTGGTTAATTCTGATTATTTATATCCAAACCTGTAAGTACACCTAAGCCCTGCCCCTTAACCAAGCTGGGGTACCCCTGCAATGAAAATTCCTAATGCACATATACCTGAAAAATGTTTTTGAATTATCCTATTTTCTATTATTTTTTATTTAATGCCAGCAAGAAGTTTTTTCTCTCCGTATTTTGCATAGCAATCAGAGCAGTATTGGCGGGCTATAAGAGAATGAAGGTGTTCTGTAACTCCTTCCTCATGATGATATGTGTAACCAACAGGTATTTCATTGTTACAATTTGTGCAAACCCTTGGAAATTTCGCTATTTTTTTTATAAGGTGTGTTTCCATTTATAAGATTACCTCCATTTATCTCAATTTAAGATGTTCTTAATAAATATTTTTCTTAAAAAAAGTGTGAATAGGTACTAGTTTTAAGTATAAGAAACATTATTCCCAGAAAATAAGTCGCTATATGCGGGGAAGGCTATCCATCATAGCGAGCATATATCTGTAAAAAGATGATGCCTATAAGGGTAGGGTAGTCAGGAAATCCCGACGGGCCCATAACCCGTAGACCAGTGGTTCAAATCCACCCCCCGCTACTATCTTTTTCATTAAATGAGATAGGTGAATTTTAATAAAAAAAGAATGTTCTAGGTATTAGTGATTGACAATACAAAACGATTCTGGGAAATAGATTGTTTACGCGGTATAGCTGTAGTAATGATGATAATTTTTCACATACTATATGATCTTAACTATTTCAACATCTTCAAACTAGAACTATACTCTGGTTTCTTTCTGTTATTTTTCTATCCGTTTGCTGTAGTTTTCCTACTTCTAGTAGGAGTTTCATTGACACTTAGCCATTCGCAAGTAAGTAATAGATTAACAGAAAAACAACTTCAACTAAAATATCTAAAAAGAGGTCTGAAAATTTTCGGATTAGGATTGATTATAACACTTGCTACATTTTTATACATACAAGAGGGTTTTATTGTCTTTGGAGTGCTACATTGCATTGGTATATCAATCATTTTAGCATACCCATTTTTACGGTTCAGATATCAAAACCTCATATTAGGCACTATTTTGGTACTACTGGGAATAATAATTAAAAATTTCATATTTGATTTCTATTGGTTGGTGTGGCTAGGATTTATACCTTCTAACTTTTACACGGTTGATTATTTCCCGTTACTTCCTTGGTTCGGAGTCGTTTTAATTGGGATATTTCTGGGCAATAGTCTGTATTCAAACTATAAAAGAAGATTTCATTTGAAAGACTTCTCAGGTTTTATGGTTGTACGTTTTATTTGTTTTTTAGGGAGGCACTCGTTAATAATTTATTTCATACATCAGCCAATACTTATTGGGATAATCCATCTTTTCTTACTATAAAAATAATTTTAAAAATAAATTTACGATATTTAATGCACCCAAGTTACAATTTTAGAAATATTGAAAAATTTTTAGTAAAATATAAATTCTAATTTACAATATCAAGATGTAGGAAAGAAGGATGGGTAACGAAAAATCAAAATCATTGACAGAGTCCGGTGTAAAATATATTAGCTATTATCTTTTACTTCAGTTTTATGTAATTTTTATTCTGATGATATGTTCATTATCACTATTTTTTAGTAAGGAAGCTTCAGCCTTTTTTTTAGCTTTTGTTATTCTAGAATTAATTATTTTTATTTTGCCTATTATAAGTTTAATAAATTTATACAATGGTAAAAATGAATTTGGTCAAAAACATTCCTATAATGTCACATTTGGTTTAATACTAGTTATTATCTATTTTGCTATACTATTAGTAAAACTTATTGTATCTAAAGGATTATTTGGCGGAAGTTCTATTATCTCATTAGTTACATCTGATTTTTCTGCTCCATTTATAACGCAGTTCATTATAGTTTTTTCACTCTCTATAGTTTCAAGGGTATTTTTTGGAAAAGCTTTCATCTATTTAATCTCAGAATTGATTACAGAAGATGAAAAGAAAAATTTACAGAAGAATTACAAATATTTAATTATTGGTCCATTAACTCTCGAAATAACAGGTTTAATTGCACTTAGGTCATTTTACAAGAACTATAAAGCTGTATATCAAAGAATTTATGAAGGTAAACTTAAACCTGCAGTTACTGCACCCTGCCCTAATTGTAATAGGGATATTCCAATAGATTCTAGAGTATGTTTATATTGTGGGAGTAAATTTGAAGAAAACCCTGATGCAAAAATTGATCTAGCACTCAGGATAGAGGCACCAAAACAGCAATCTAATTTACCACATGGTTACACACCAGTTAAAGGACCTACTGAAGAACAAAAAAGAAAAGTGATTTTTATAATTGGAACAATCGTTGTAGTAATTATCGTTCTTGCTGCTATATATTTGATTATAAAATATATCACTAGTTAAATTTAGAATACCAATCTCAATTTTTGAAATTCTACTCCTTTTCCTTTCTCTATTTTTCCAACAATTTTAATTTCAGATTTAGAATATTTTTTAAGAATTTTCATTGTTTCATTTACATCATTTTTTGAAACAATAATAGCAAGTCCCATTCCCATATTAAATGTCTGGTACATTTCCTTGTCTTCTATGTTTCCATATTTTTGTAAAAATTTAAAAATAGGTTGGGGTTCCAAAGGATTATCGATTACAAATTTAACATTATTGTTTAGTCTTTTAAATTTGCGTAGTCCGCTTCCAGTTATATGAGCTGCTCCATGAACATTTACATTTTTTAAAAGTTTTATTACTTCTTTTACATAAATTTGAGTGGGTGTTAATAAGATTTCACCTATTGTTTTACCAGGATATAATCCATCTGGAAACTTGTCAGTATAAGAAAAATTTGCATTTTTTAAAACCTTTCTTACAAGTGAATAACCATTTGAATGTATACCACTACTTGAAAGACCGATAATGATGTCCCCGGGAACAATTTTTTCTCCTAAAACAGTTTTATTTTTTTTAACATAGGCAAGACAGGTTCCAGCAAGATCAAAACCATTTATTAATTCAGGTAAAGATGCTGTTTCGCCACTAATTATAGAAATATTTGATAATTTAGCTCCGACTTCAAGACCCTTTCCTATTTCTTTTGTTATTTCAGGTTTCGGATCGTCAATTGCTAAATAATCAACAAAAGCAAGAGGTTCAGCACCAACACAAATCGCGTCATTTACATTCATTGCGATACAGTCTATCCCTACTGTATCCCATTTTTTAAGAGCTGAGGCAATTAGTACTTTACTTCCTACCCCATCTGTGCACAAAACAAGAGCATATTCGCCAAAATCTATCATTCCTGCGTAATGACCACCAAGAGGTTTCCCAAATCCTTCTCTTTTAAACTTAATACTCGATAATATTCCTTTTATTGCTTTTTCTTCTTTAAATATATCTACACCACTTTCAACATATGTCATTTTTACCAATTTATCGCCTCATTGACAAATTAGCGAAAACAAATTATTATGATAAACTTTTTGAATTTAGGCTTTTAATAAAATACCCTATTTTTACAATTAACTGCAATATTTTGGATAACACTTGTTAAATAAAAGTTTTAAATAATAAAAGATAAATTAATATATGGTATATCATGAATAAGAAGATCATTGCGATATTCCTAATAGCTTTAGTGACATTGCCACTATTTTCTGGTTGCTTAGAAGATGAGAAAAGCGGTAATCAAAGACCCATTGTTGAAATAACTTATCCACAATATGGAGCAACAGTTTCCAAAATTGTTATAATTAGTGGCACTGCTTTTGATCCAGATGGCGATAATAACTTATTAAAAGTTGAGGTGATGGTAAACGGTGAATGGATTCTTACAGATGGTAATGAAAAGTGGAGTTATGAATGGAAGACCTTCGAGATCGAAGATGGTTCTTATACCATACGAGTCCGATCTTGGGATGAATCTGATTACTCGGATGTTGAAGAAATAAAACTTAGGGTATATAACCCAGAGATTGTGGAATCCGATACTCATAAATGGGCGATTTTTATTGCTGCATCTAATTTCCCAAAAGATAATGAAAGCAAGCTAGGTAATGGTGCACTCAACTTAGCAGAAGAAATAGCTGCCTATTTTATAGAGCATTTAAGCTACTCCACATATAACACAATAATTCTTTTTGATGACGGTTGGATAAGAGAAGATAATGGTTTTGGTAAACCAATTCAGACATTACAGCAACGTAAGCACCATTATGATATAACTTATGCTGGGGCAACAAGGGAAACCGTGGAGTCTAGTATTAATTATATTATAAATGAATCTAATAAGTTTGGTGACAGTGAGGTTTTCATTTGGATTGCTAGTCATGGTTATGGTGATCAGGAAAAGAAACTTTTTGGCGGAAAGATATTGGAAAGAAGTGATGTTTTTCTCTGGGATACTACAATAGCAGATCAAGAATTAGGAACTCTTTTATCTAGTCTAAAATCTGATAAGACATGTATCATTGTTGATGCTTGCTATGCTGGAGGTTTTGCTGATAAAACAATTTTTAATTTCCCAGTTTTTTTCCTGCTTAAATCTAATGTTCCTAACTCTGGTAGGGTTGTAATATCTGGTACAAGTAAATTTAGAGTTGGATATGCCAGTACTACAAAAGGTCCATTATTTTCTCAGTTTTGGTTTTATGGAATTAAAAGTGGTGAGGCTGATGGTTTCAGACCATTTATTGCAAATATGGGGAGGCCTACAAGACTTAAATTGTTTAAAGATGGACATGTCTCGGTGGAAGAAGCATTCTATTATGCTAAATATGTTATAAGAACAGATAAAGACCTTGATGATTATAGTAAAATGGCACCGCAAATTAATGACCAGTATCCTCGAAAAGGTCCGATTGGCAGCTTAAAGGGAATGATTCTTGGTGAATAAAGTTAAATATACCATTTTTGTTGAAATATCATAATGAAGAAAGAGGCAAATTTTTGGAAGAAAATTGAAGATAAAAAAGTTCAATGTAATCTTTGCTTTCATAGTTGTAAGATAACTGAAGGCAAAGTTGGTATATGTGGCGTTAGGAAAAATGAAAATGGTAGATTATACACATTAATTTATGGTTCTTGTTCATCTATGGCCTCTGATCCAATAGAAAAAAAACCATTGTACCATTTTCATCCCGGCACAAACGCTTTTTCAATGGGAACAATTGGATGTAATTTTAAATGTAGCCACTGTCAGAATTATAGTATCTCAACGGCTGATCCTCAGTTTTCTTATATGAAAGAAATAACTCCAGAGCAAGTTGTTAATCTAGCAAAACAGTACAACTGTCAAGGTGTTTCCTACACTTACAATGAGCCTACTATCTGGCATGAATTTTGCTATGATTCTGCAAAACTAGTTAAAAAAGCAGGTTTGTATACCTGTTACGTTACAAATGGATATATTAGTGAGGACCCTCTAAGAGAGCTTTCACCAGTTTTAGATGCAATGAATATTGATATTAAGGCTTTCAAGAATAATTTCTACAAAAAGATTTGTAAAGCTCGTTTAGAACCAGTACTTGATACATGTATTCTTGCAAAGGAATTAGATATTCATATAGAGTTGACTTATCTAGTGATTCCTACACTTAATGATTCTTTGGATGAGATCAGGGATTTTTGTAGTTGGGTTATAGACAAGCTTGACAAGAATACTCCAGTTCATTTTTCTCGTTTTCACCCAGATCACGATATGACAAACATACCAATAACTCCAATGGATACTCTATTGAAAGTTTATAATATTGCAAAAGAAACTGGTATTTCATATCCTTATCTGGGAAATGTTTCTCAGGGGTATTATGAAAATACTGTTTGTCTTAAATGTGGAAGTGTGTGTATTGAAAGAAGGGGTTACTCAATAAATCTAGATGGTTTTGAAGATGGTAAATGCAAGAAATGTGGTAATGTTTTACAAATAATAACCAATAAATATAAAAAAGAAAAGATTTAATAAAGGCTTTTGCTTTATAATTAAGTATATTATATAAATAATAAATTAAAGGAAAAAGTTAATAAAGGTGAAAATATACTTATAATTATAGAAAAATAGAATATATTATATAAAAAATTAAAGGTGAACCTATGACTTTGAAAAAAAGTGACAAAATAATAGCAATAATAGGAGTTATTATATTAATTGTTGCGCTATTTGGAATTTTACTCTATGCCGGTAGCGAAGAACAGACTCAAGAAACCGGTACACCAAAAAAAGTATCATATAAAGTTGAATGGATTCCAGGTTCTGATACGATATCTAAAGATGGTTATGCTGGAAGAAAAGGTGACTACACTGAACCTTTTGAAATTGAAGTCATAAAACCAGGAAGTGTTATAACAAAAGTAGATGTTAATATTACTTGGACAGATACAAAAACATACGGTATTTTAATTAAAAGAGGTTTTGATACTTTAAATGCTGACATTACTCTAGTTGGAGGTGAAACTCTAACACACACAGCTACAGGTAGCGGAAATGAAACTTTAACTTTCACAATAAATGAGGCTCCGTCTGATGGAGTTATTGAAGATGTTGAAGATATTTTTACAGCAGAACAAAAAGTTATTGATGAAAATGCAGATAAAAACACTGCATCCTTTGAGACCTTAATTAAGGTAACACCAGGGGAAAAGTTTGGTATACGTCCTCTTAAGTTATTACGCTATATATCTGATAAAGGAGAAAACTTCAATCTTGAAATTACATATTACTATGTCTATCCTGAAATAATAGAAGTTGGAGATAATAATCCTAATGATAACAATGATAACATTACTGGCGGAAATCACGATGTCTACACAAGTACTAATTTTGCATTAACTAAACTTTAAAATCAAAATTTAAATCTTAATAGGGCTCCAACGCCCCCTATTCCATCTATTTTTTTTCCTGCTTCGTTCATAGTATTTATTATTGTAAATTCACTATGGTTTTGTTTTGCAAGTTTTAGAAGTTCTTCCCCTTTTTCTTTTCTGACTAAAATATCTGCAATTAGAAGTCTTTCCACTGCTCCATTAATCAATGCATTTTTTACTTCTTTTTCCCCATAGGCTGCAAGTCCATCCTTTTTTATTTCTTCAAAGAGTTTTTCAACAAGACTTGTTTCAAATACCACTCTATTATCCTTTGTTATTTGCTCGATGATACCTGTTTTAATTGCTTCTTGGACACCATTCATACCAGCGCTTCCAGTTCCATGTACAATATATTTTTCAAAAAGCTCTGGTTCTTTTTCTTTTCCATGCTTTACGAAATGTTCCTTTGTAAAACCTGGACCTACAACAACTAGTATCGAATCTTTTGTCTTGTTTGTTCTTGCTACAGATATTATTTCACCAAAATATTCGTTTGTTGTATCCTTACTCTCATACATTTTACCGGATCTTTTTGAGCCAATATCTGCAATCCACTGTACACCGCTCTGTCTTAATACAGCAACAGTTGCTTCATCCTCATCAAGTGATACAAATGTAAGTATTACTTGCGAACTTTGTTTAACTGCTTCATCTATACGCTGTAGTTGATGATCCTGCCATTGTTCCTTTACAATGGATAATATATTCATTTTATCTAAGTCAATATTTAAAGTATGAAATGATCCAAGATCCTGAAGTCCTTCCTCTATTTTTCCATGTATTCTGAGCCTATCTGAAAACTCATGAAATTTTACCTCACTAACCCTTATTCCTACTTTCATAGGTTTTTTTTCTGCTTTTTTTGATCTAATCTTATCATCTTTTTGTTCATCAGTTCTAAAGGTAATAGCACGTACTAGATCTCCCTCGTCAATAATATTGTACAAATGCCAGATGTCATCAAGATTTTCTGGCATTAATTTAATTTCACCATGTTTAAGGTCTTTAAATATCACTTTCATAGATATTTACCTCAATTCCAAACCAACCGTATTAGTAATTGTAGCACTACCTGCTGGTAGAACCCTATCAACACTGTCTACAGAAACATCAAATACCTTTGCAAGTTTATGCGCAAGATCAATTTTTTTAATCTCACCAGGTTCAATGATTGCATACTTTTTTGCAGTTTTTTTAACAGCATCCACCGGGCCGCACATAATTTTTTTAGAATCATCAATTTTTATTTCGCCAATAGCAAGCTCTAATTTACACCTGCAATAGTTTCTCTTCCCACGAATAATAAAAGCCCCTTTTGCAACAAATTCACCGCTTTGAGGAGTCTTACTGACTTGCTCAGGTAAAACCCAGTATGATTGGGCTTCTGCAAATTGCTTCCAAGCTTTTGAAAGCGATGCTGCAAAAATGCAAGCTTCTTCAAGTGTTTTTTCAGATATTTCTAATTTTCTATCATTAACATCTTTACTTTTAATAATAACGCTTGAGGCACCTTGAATATCAGCATGTACGTACCTATCACCCTCGCGTAGATACTTCTTTACAACCAATTCGTTACTCTTTGCATCTTTACCACCGATAACAATATTTCCATCACCAGATATAAACCATCTAAAGCTCTCAAACCAAAAAACCTTCTCTTTTTTCTCGCTCTTTTTTTCCTTTTCTTTTTCAATCTCCCCTTCCTTTTTTGATGATTCAATCATTTTTTTGGTTTCATCAATTGATTTTATAGCTCCATCCAACTTTTTTCTAAATTTTTTATTTTCATCATATGCCTTCTCAGCATTTTCTGCAACGGTTTTTCTGAAATCGATCTCTGTTTCGAAATTTTTTCCCTTCAAATCTTTTAGATTCACAATAAGTAAATTAGCTAATGGGTCAAATTCTTTGATTATATCTTTTTTATTTATTTCTTCTATCTTTTCTTCTTTATCCTTATAACCTAAAACTTCCAAGATTTCATTTAAAAGTTTTTCTAACTGTTGATAGTTAAGATAGATTATTTCTCCTTCTAGCTTCTTTTGTTCAATTTTTTTATTTAACTCTGCAACAGTTTCCAATTGTTGTTG
>Ga0315285_10005780_pt1 | contig 12712 bp, 15 predicted proteins | sample YL17G09_36_MG_FD_203698 | JGI IMG/M metagenome (GOLD analysis project Ga0315285, IMG submission 203698) | Sediment microbial communities from Yellowstone Lake, YNP, Wyoming, USA - YL17G09_36 | ecosystem: Environmental > Aquatic > Freshwater > Lake > Sediment | place: USA: Wyoming | collected... | reverse complement strand
CGAGCAACTCGACGATAGAAGAAGCACTTCTGGCAAGAAATTGGATGGGCATCGAATTAGTATCGTCCCAGCATAACAGAATAGAAGGATGTAGGATAGAAAACAGCACCTATGGCCTCAGCATAACTGGTTCATATAACAACATTACCAGTAATGAAATCGCCTACAACAGTGACGGGATATACATCGCATCAGACGGCAGTACCCTATATAGGAATAGAATCCACGACAACGGGTATCGTGGAATCTACCTCATTGGCTCGAATAATTCTATCTACGAAAACTCTATAGTGGACAACGCTATTGGCTTGGTAATAGACTTCTATGGCAACAAGATATACCACAACAATTTCATCAATAACTCAAAACAAGCTGAACTAAACGATCAGCGAGCTCTCGGAATCTGGGATGATGGCTATTCATCAGGCGGAAACTACTGGAGCGACTACAACGGAACGGACCTCGGACGAACACGAGACGGATTAGGAGACACGGCATACAACATAGCCGCAAACAACACAGACAGATGCCCGTTGATGGGAACGTTTTCCGATTTCAGCGTCGCTTCGGCACTCCACGTTCAGACTATCTGTGATTCCGCGATAACCAACTTCCGTTTCAATGGCTCGGCGATAATCTTCAATGTTTCCGGCCAGAATGGAACTGAAGGTTTCTGCAGGATATGCATACCAACACTGCTGATGAACGGTTTGTTGAAAGTATTCGTGAATGGCACAGAGGTCTCTCATCTGGCCTATCTACCATACTCCAACAGCACACACAATTATCTATATTTTGCCTACAACCATTCAGAGCAAGAAGTGGTAATAGTCCATGAGTTCTGGTCAAGTGCGATTTCAATTGTGCTGATGGCAGTTGCGGCACTGCCTATCATCCTAGGAAGAAAAGGGCCTCAACGAAGGCTACTGGTCAAACGCTAATCAATCGAGTGGCAGATACTGTCCAAGGCATTAGCTTTGCAACGTTCTTCTCCCGTGACACACCGAAGAAATTCGCCACGGGATTACACTTGGTCCTGAAGAGCAACACATGAGGCTTCTTCAGCTTCAGTTCCGTCAGTGTTTCAGCGTAACCCATACCCTTCGCAAAGACCAAATCAACCGAATTGTAGACATCAAGAAACTCGGCAGAAACCTCCTTGACGGCCAACCCAACCGTGTTGGTCCCAGTCGTTATTACCTTGTCTGCTACCTTGCTCATTCCAGAAGCCTCAGCGTCTTCCAAAGTGGCGTCATTGATCACTGGCCCACCTTTCACGGCAGTGATCACCTTCACTCCCATGTTCTTCAGTTGCTCAACGAGCAACGTGTCGAAAACGATCTCCCCAGCATTGTCTGTCAAGTAGAGAACAGTGTTCGCCTTCTTCGCAAGCTCATATATCCTGCTCGCGTCGTCTATGGCTAAATCCTGTGCAGCTTCTCGGATATTCTTCCTCAATGTGGTCGACGTGAATTTGTGACCGGGAATGTCCAACTCCATGACATTGCCAACGATGGCGACAAGACAGGCTTTCTTGAACCTGTCTTCTTGCGTGTAGCCTGCCTCCACAATCTTTCTAGCATAAGGCAGAAGCTTCAAGGCTTTCTCGTTGCTTATCCTCTTGCTCCGCTTGTAAGGGTCGTTGTTGCCCGTAACTCTGCTTATCAAACGATCTCTTTTCGTTCCCAAATCCGCTGGAACTGCTGAAGGCGTAAACTCTTTGGTCAACAATCTTAGGAGATCAGTCATTGCTCTGAAACGCAAGGCAGGGTTTGTCGTGGCTTCTGTCGTTTCAGCTGCCGCTCGGCTAAGAATACATGCAACACATTCTGCTTCAACCTTCAACTTTGCCCAAACTCACCTAGCGTTTTGCGGCTTCAGCAAACTCGTGCATAATCGCATAAGGGTCTTTCGCCTTCACTATGCCACTCGCAACAAGCACACCCTGAGTGCCCAGCCTCAACGCCGCAGCAACGTCCTCGCCGCGACTTATGCCCGCACCACATAGTATTACAACGTCTGAATTAACCTTCCTAACAAGCTTCACAGTGTCTGTAACGACTTCCGGCTTTGCCTTCGAAACTGGAATCCCACTGCCAATAAGCTCAGGCGGCTCAACTGCAATAATGTCAGGCCTCAAAGCGGCAACAGCCACACTAACGCTCGGGTTGTTGGCGCAAACGCAAGAAAGCAGACTTTTCTCGCGCGTCAACCTAATAATCTCGTCGATGTCTGACAACTTGAGCTGTTTCTCAGAATGATTAATGAGCGTCCCCACGGCTCCAGCTTCTTTCACAGAATCAGCAAGCACATGCCCCGTGAAACCTCCAGGCTTGATCGGGTCCACGTGCTGAGCAAGAACAGGAATTCGCACCGCATTCGCGACGGTTGATATGTCAGCAAGCTGAGGAGCGACTCCCATAGAAACCTTTGTTTCCTTGTAGATTCTCTCGGCGCTTTTGGCGAGCTCAACTGCTCTCTGTCCAGTTGATTCTGTGTAGGTTTTGAAGTTGACGATCACCATCGGAGGGCTCAACTTGCTTAGCGACACTTTTTTCACCTTTGTTTAGGGTTGATTCTGTTTGTTAATATGGTTTTGGAATAGAAAGAGATTGTTTGCCGCGGGATACAAATGCTTAACGTATTTTGCCGTTCTTTCCAGGAACAAAAACGGCTGCGGCTATGGATGTCGTCCATAGTCCGCCCTTGTCTCCTGTAGCGGATTGAGTCATGTTGGTTGTCTTGATTATCATGCCCGTGCTCTTGAACAGCTGTTCTTTCTCGTCCCATGCTATCTCCGGGTCAAACTGAATGCCCATGGTTGTAGCCAGCATTGTGGCCGCCAAGTCTTCCGCGTAGTCTCCAGCTTTGTCGTCGGGCTGCCCGTAAGAGTGATGCTCAGACAAGTAGCCATAGTCATTCTTGCCTGATGGAATAGCAACGCCTATCGACGACGCTATCAGTCTATGTGGTTCATTGGTTGAGTTTCTGGCAAGGACAACGAAAGTTATCTCTCCAGGTCTGATCAGCTTCAATCCCTGTTCTCTAGAAATCAGCTTGCATCCCGGCGGAACTATACTCGAAACACTGACTATGTTACAGTGCTGTATGCCTGCATCTCTGAGAGCCAACTCAAAAGACTGCAGTTGCTCCTTGTGCTTGCCAACTCCCTTTGTCAGGAAGAAATATTTGGGAATCATTTTGCAATACACTTAACAGAATGGGTTTATTAAGGTTATGTTGTCCAAAAAGTGACGCATTCCACCCACTTTTCTAGACTCCGAGACAAACCTTCAACTCTCTGTCAAATTCCTTCAGCTTTTTCCTGCAATTTCCAAAATGTCTTCCAAACACGCCAGCCACATCAGGATCATACAATCTAATCTCCACCGTAACCACACTATACTCTTCTAACATCAATAACGTGTCGGATTAGAGAAAGAGATAACAGCACTCTGAGCATACTCTCTCTTGGGCCAACACCGTGCCGCAACATCAAAGCGTGTTCAGAGACGAAGCAAAACTCGACATCAACTACATTCCAAGTAGGCTTCCTCACAGAGAAGATGAGCTTCGTCTGTTAACTGAATTCTTCGATTTTGCCTTGCGGACACCTGAAAGAATGGCCCAGCGAGTCATAATAACAGGCGACGTTGGCGCAGGCAAAACTGCTCTCTCTCAACGTTTCGGTGTTGACGTAACTCGGGAAGCCCGTGAGCATGGCATAAAACTTCGTTACGTTCACGTCAATTGTCGCGAATATCGTGGAAGCCTTTTTCTCATTCTTCAACACGTCGTTTCCACGTTTCATCCGAATTTTCCGAGACGTGGGTACTCTGCCGAGGAGCTTCTGCGCATTTTGGTTCAAATCCTAGATGAGGAAAACACGTACGTAGTTCTTGCACTGGACGAGTTTGACAGCTTGATCGAGAAAGAGGGCTCTGAGGCTGTCTATAAGCTCACAAGACTACAAGAACTGAGACAGAACAAACCTCAAAGGCTCTCACTCATATGCATCCTGAGAAACCTGAAAGCAATCGAGCAATTAGACGCTAGCACGAGAAGCACTTTGCAGTCCAACATAATCACCCTTCAGAACTACACAAAGCAACAACTTGTGGACATTCTGAATGGCCGCGTTTCACTTGCCTTCAAGCCCATTGCGACCTCAGAAGACACCATAGGCTTGATTGCAGAAGTGGCTCTCTCCGAGAACGGCAACGCTCGCTTCGGCATAGAACTGCTCTGGCGGGCCGGAAAATATGCAGATGCTGAAAGTTCGGAGACTGTAACTCCGGAATGCGTTCGAAAGGCCGTGTCAAGCATAATCCCTGCGATGCGGAAGAACGAGTTAGCCACATTGGGTTTTCACGAGAAGCTCTTTCTTCTGGCCATGGCCAGACTATTCAAACAAAGTCAGAAGGCTTGGGTCTCTCTTGCCGAAGCCGAACAAACATACACAATTGTGTGTGAGGAGCTCAATGCGAAACCGAACAGTCACACGCAGCTATGGAAATACCTCCACAACCTTTCAGCATTGGGAGTTGTAAAAACAGAAGTCTCAACGACTGGTTCTCGCGGAAGGTCCACGCTTATCTATCTACCCAGAATCCCCGCACTTGAGTTAGAGAGAGAGATGGGTATATTGCTGGAAAAAGGAGAGGCCTGAAAGCCTAATGGACATAGAGAACGTCTTTTCATCAAGGCTCCGAATAAAAATCCTGAAAATACTAGTCCGCGTCGGAGAGCTTAACGTTTCAGAAATCGCTCGGAGACTTGGCGTGAACTACAAGACGACGAAAACTCACCTGAAGCTCCTAGAAGGCGAAGGCCTTCTGCAGCACAAGGTATTTGGAAGGATTCGCCTATATAGACTCAACGAGCATTCCTCCAAAACCAAAGCTTTACAAACTCTAATAGAAATATGGGAGAACGAAAGCAGGCAATAGCCAGCAAACAGTCATCGATAGAGTTCCACAGTCTGATCAACGGGGATTCTGTTTAGAGTCCTAGCAGACTTTGTCTTGCTTCAAGGGAAAGGCTTAAAATGATTGAAAGTGCGATTGCAGTGCAATCCAAAATCGCCAGAGACAGAAATCAGACGGCAGCCTTCCTCCCACCTTCAAGCTAAGAAAAGTTGGTGTAAGGTGAATCGTATGACGATGGTTGATGTATCCGGCAAACCAGAAGTGTTCCGCGAAGCCGCTGCAACCGGAACCATCAAACTGAAATCCGAGACCGTGAGACTGATTAGAGAAGGAAAAGTCGCGAAAGGTAACCCATTTTGCGTTGCTAAAATCGCAGGCGTTCTTGCTGCAAAAAACACCAGTACCATGATTCCGCTGTGTCATCCTCTGCCGTTGACAAACGTGCAGATCAATGTAGAATTCTTGGACAAATCAACTGTGCAGGTCACATCTACTGTCAAGACGAAGGCTCAAACAGGAGTCGAGATGGAAGCACTCTCTGCAACCTCAGTCGCTCTCCTGACAATCTGGGATATGGTCAAGCAGTACGAGAAAGATGCAAGAGGCCAATATCCTTCAACCGCAATCGAAAGCATACGTGTTATGAAAAAGATCAAGAAGGACAAGACGGACAGGGGAGCAGGAAATGAGCGAAAGCACACGAAAACATAAGGCTGAAACACCCAACAGGCTGAGATTCGGAATTTTCATATGTAGCACCTCCCGCTACGGTAAGTTGAAGAGAGCTAAAGAGGTTCAAGATGTCTCCGGAGATACGATAGAGTCAATCTTGAAAACTGCAGACCATAAGGTAACGTTCAGAAAGCTGATTTCAGACGACAGAACCATGATTGAAAAGGGCGTTCAGTACGCTCTGGACCTTGCTGACGTGAATGCAGTGATTTTCTGTGGAGGCACAGGAATAACATCAACGGATATTACTATCGAAACCGTATCGCCATTTTTGGAAAAGATTCTGCCCGGTTTTGGCGAGATTTTCAGGCGTTTAAGCTTCGATAAAATCGGTTCCGCAGCGGTTTTGTCTCGCGCCATTGCAGGAGTGACAAGAGGCAAGGCTTTTTTCTGCATCCCTGGCTCTCCTGAAGCTGTGAAGCTTTGCCTTGAAAGCCTTATATTGCCCGAAGCGGCTCACATCGTTAAGCACGCTCGGGAATAACGATGATGCTAAAGGATCAGTGCGGACGCCCACTTCTCAACCTGCGCGTGGCAGTCACAAAACGCTGCAACCTACGTTGTGAATACTGTCACATGGAGGGCGAGGAAAAACAAAACGGAAACTCTCCTGTGGAAATGACGGTAGATGAGATTGTTCGCATTGTGGGAATCGCGGTTAAGTTGGGGATTTCTAGGGTGAAGCTGACAGGAGGAGAGCCTCTGATGAGGAAGGACATTGTTGAGGTTGTCAGAGGAATCTCATCCATACAAGGCTTGACTGACCTGTCTATGACGACTAATGGGACGATGCTTGCGTCTCTAGCTGAAGAGCTTCACGCAAATGGTTTGAAACGTGTGAACATCACGCTTCCAACATTGAATAGGGTCATCTACGAGAAGCTAACGGGAATAAAGGTAGAACCTGTTTTGAACGGCGTCAGGACTGCTGTTAGGGCAGGTTTTTGTCCGGTCAAGCTTAACATGCTTGTCCTGAAGGATCTGAACGATTGCTCTGTCGCTGAAATGGTCGAGTTTGCCGAAGAAACTGGAACAATATTGCAGCTGATAGAGCTTGAACCATTGAACATAACTGACACCTACTATTCAAGACGACACAAACCTCTTGATGAATACGAGAACATGCTAAAAGAGAGAGCCATCAAAGTCGAAACCAGACAGTACATGCAGAACCGTCGCATCTACAGCCTTCCAAACGTGAGAGTCGAAATAATCCATCCAACAGAAAGCACCGAGTTTTGCATGCATTGCACACGCTTGCGTGTAACAAGCGACGGAAAACTGAAACCATGCCTAATGGTAAACAATAATCTGGTAGACATTCTGACACCAATGAGAAAAGAAGCATCTGACGAAGACTTGAAGGATCTGTTCAAGCAGGCAAACCAAACTAGGCAACCATACAACAAGAACTAGCCCAAAAACGTGATCTATTACAAAAACAGTCTTGGGCAACAGACCACTCGAAGCCTACAAGTGTCGCGGAAACATTGTTGAAGAGAGAAGCAACTCGGTAGTGATGATCAAGTCCAGGCTGAAAACGCCAAATCTATACAAACATATGGTCGCAGTTTCTTCACGACTGGCTTCGGTCTTTCTTCTCAGTCTTCAACCTACAAGCCGATTACCTTGACGTCGCGTTTGCTTGTGTCGAGCACGGCTATTGTTGACTTGCCGCTCAGATACCCGCAGACTTCTCCCGGATTGATCACCAACACCTTGCCTTTTCGACAGGCTTCAGCTCTGTGCGAGTGGCCATGAACAACAACATCGAAGGTGCTTTTTTCAATCAAGGCTTTCAGAAGCTCCTCATCATCACCATGCAACAATGCAATCTCCAGATCATCAATTGCTATTCTGGCGAAGCTTCCGCGCATTTCTAGTCTTTCGTTTTCGCTGAATCTCTTTTTCAGCAGTTCATGGTTGCCGTCATTGTTTCCGAAAACCCCAATCAACCTCGCTTTTAGCTCTTTGAATTTTGGAACTACAAAAGGCGACACGTAGTCTCCTGTATGAAGCACAAGCTCAACTGTCTCTCGATTCAGTCTTTTTACGGCCTTCTCAACCATAAACAAATTGTCATGCGTATCTCCGAGTAGGCCCACGAGCATTCTTTCACCTATCAGGATATTCTTCTTACTTGAAAATAAAGCGCTTCTGGCCCTCTTGCAGTCCATAGAAGTTTGCTCTAAAGTGTCTTGGAGAACGTTCTGGAACCCACATGCTCATTATGGTAGCCCAGACACCAGTCTGAACCGGGAGTCACGATTCAGCCTCAAAGCTAGCCCGAGAAGCCAAGATGCCCTGAATGCGAAAGCCATCACTTAAAACCCTGTGAGCTCGCTCAGATTCAGCACTGGCGACGCGAAAAGGTGATGCGACTTCTATCGAGAGCAATTTTGACCATTCAGATTCCTCGTGGCTTTCGCCGGAAACCGCCCTTTGACTCAAGAGGACACACCAAGAGCATAGTCTCTTGAAACGAGCCCGCCGGCAGTTTTAAGACGGCTTTTTTTATGGGAAAAAGGTGACGAAAACGACACGACGGAATGTTAAAAAAGTATTTTTTTATTCATGCGCAGTACAAGTTTTGCTCGCGTAGCACGAAAAAAGACCATTGCCTTATGAACAAACCCCATGGACTTTTTTGCAGAAAAAAAAAGATACTATTTTTCATGCAGGCTTCAACATGCCTCCGGTCTCGCAATTAAGCTTGAAGTTGGAATTAGAAGTAGTTGCCGCATCCTGTGAGGAACCGGCTACTACTTCTGAGTTGCGCCTAGAGCTTGCCCTAGTGGTGGGGTTGGCGGAATTCGATCCGCGACCCCTGACACCCGGGCCAGAATCATAACCAAGCTTGACTACCATCTCACATTGACGAGACGTGTTTCAAGAGACAATGGACTGAAAAACCATGGGTATTGCATAACTGAACGTGCACGTAGAAGAAGAAACGACAAATCTACACATTGCGTCGCTTCTACTTCTAGTCCAGTTCATTCAGTGCGGACAGCTTGAGTTAGAAGTAGAAGCCTGAAGGGTTTCTGTGGACTTCCACTTCTCTTGCGTTGCCTAAAGAACTGGTGCACGCAGTGAAGGGGGCTGGTTTCGCTCTTGAGTTCGTTCAGCGCCGCAGGTTCCTTTGGCTTCAGATACCTCTCAACGTATTCCTCGAGTCGTTGGTCAGCTCCTCCAGCCATCAGGTTTTGAATGCGCCGACCCTCAGCCATCTTTTCCTGTGTTTCCTCATCTTCTTTGCAGTCAGTTCTTGAGACTTGCTCATACAGGCTTCGTGATGAACCATCTCCTACATGAACATCGTCAAGTCAGTGCTCGTCTTGGTCTCGCTCCATGTCTTGGAAGCTTGTAGTATTGAACAGGAAGCGGAAAAAGGGCGAAATGCAGGGCATCGTCACTAGAACATTGTTCTAGAGAATATTCCGAGTTCTGGAATAGTTTCGCTTACGAAACTTCCCTTAAAACAGTCGGATGGTCTCTCAGTTATAGAAAACTGTTCTGAAAGAGGAATATAGAGTATGAATCCTTGGGGCTCGAATCCATCTGCGAAGAGAAGAGATAAGCTTTTCATAATTGCTGAGATTTTGGAGATTTCTCGAGAGGGAACGTTGAAGACTCAGGTCATGTACAGGGCAAACCTTAGTTTCACGCAGCTCAATGATTACTTGGATTTCGTGCTGAAGAATGGGTTGCTCGCGATTCACAACATCAACAACAAGGACGTTTACGTCGCAACTGAGAAGGGCATGGACTTTCTCCAACGTTATCGTGAAATAACCGAACTGCTCAACAGTGAAGAAAGAAACGTTAAGAATCATGTAAAGATCCCCCCTGCACATTTGCTCAAAAGAAACTCCATATCCTAAGAGAAGATTATTCTTTTTTTCGGAAATGTCTCAAGACTGGCCGGAGCAAAATCGATGAATACTTAACGATGCAGCAGAACACGTTTATTGGGCGGATTCCTTTCTACTCAGGTAAGCCCTGACTTTTTCTTTCAACGTCGGGAATTGCTCCAGCATCGCTTTCATAACTTGCCAACGGATTTCTTCAGTTATTGAAGTGTCATCCATACTTGAGCCACGTCCGTACGCTGTATATTGTGTATCAATACTCAATATAAACCTTTATTTCGAAAATGGATACACTGAGATCCAACCAGAAGAAAGTGGATGTTCTATGCTTCGGATGTTGACGGTATTCTCTCTGATCCTGACGGCGACCACAACAACAATCACTGTCGCAGCACGACACGAACAATAAGCACGTTTGCTGAGATTCATGGAGCTGCGCTTCATACGTCGATGGAGGGTTCATGCTTGAACGCCGCTTCCGAAGTATAAGTAGCCAATGAACAGACATGCTATTGCTCTTTGAGTCTGTGGAGCCAATTTTTGTGTGTTTCTCGTCTTTTTGGTTCATGGCTTCCTTCTAGGAATATTTCCTACCGGGAATACTCGCTTTATCCTGACGCGGATTGCTTACTGTTAGAGAAAGGGAGGGCATGCACCGTTCGTCTCAGAGGATAGACTTGCCTATGACATTTAAGGCACTGAGTAACTCTCGAATTCGATACTTGGCTTTTTGCATACCCCTCATTCTGGCCTACGTTTCCTGGGCGTTCTTTCCTATCTTTGCCAACTGGTTTGTAGCGCATGTTTTTGGCTACACTTCTCCTCTTCGACAGGGAAACTGGGTGTGGAGTGCAACCATTCTGTTTTTCTACTCTTGGTATACTTTTTTGGCCATTGGAGTTGCGGGCATCCTTGCTATTGCTGTCGCATTTGCCAGACTTCAGCCGCACAAGGCTGAGAAACCGTACTATCCCATGGTTTCTTTTGTCGTGCCGGCCCACAACGAGGAGAAGCATGTTTCTCGGTGCATAACGAGTCTTTTCAAATGCGCGGAGAAATACAACGGGAAATGCGAGATAATTGTCGTTGATGATGGTAGCGGGGATTATACATACGAGGTTGCTTGGTCAACCATTGACACGAATCGTAAGCATTCTCCAAACGTACGTGGTAAAGTCGTGAGACATTCAGTCAATCTCGGAAAGATCGAAGCTATGAAAACGGGCGTAAACAGAGCCTTAGGAGGTTTGATCGCCATAGTTGATGCCGATTCCTGGTGGATGCCTGGCACACTTGTGAAGCTTGTTGACCACATGCTTTCGAATGGAAAGAAAGCAGTAACTGGCTACGTGCATCCATCGGATGGGTTCTCTGAGATGGATTCTTATGTGATTCTGCAGCAGCTTGAATACAGCGAAGGCCAGGGCATAACCCGTCACGCTCAATCTCTTGGCAATAACGTGGTAGTTGTTCCAGGGGCCATAGGTTTGTATGATGCCGAAGTTTTGCGCGAGATTCTGCAGGAGAAGAGAATTCAATCTGTCACTGAGGACTTGGAAATCGCGTTGGAAATGCACAAGAGGGGTGCAAAGATCGGCTATGTCAGTATGGCAACGGGCTCAACGGTGGCTCCGGTTTCATTTGGTGGTCTTTGGAATCAACGTTTAAGATGGTTCACGGGCTGGCTTCACAACACGCTAGGCATTCATAGAGATATGCTTCTGAAAAAGTCGAGGTTGACTCTTTTCTTGTGGTACTGCTACGTTGTCGAGTATGGTGGAGGAGTGATTGACATAGCTTCCTTGCTAGCGTTTCCCTTCCTCTTTTGGCTTGCACCAGATCAGGTCTCTTTCGCCCTGAATCTGCTGGTCTTCCTGCCTTACGGTCTTTTCATAGGAATCCTGAACCAAGCAATAGCCCTAAAATACGCCTACAACAAACACAACTACCGATCCCTTCTATTCTACACCCCGTTCTACCCAATCTTGAGACTGATCAACATTTTTGCAAGACTGACGAGTTCAATCAAGTATTTGTTCGGCTATCGCGGCAGTTGGCACGCGGTCGAAAAGTGACGTTACTTTGTCTCTTCTGTATGTTTTAGGCATCTTGAGACTGCGATCCGGAAAAGGGGGTATCGGGGCATCTTGAGAAAGTTGCAAGCCGTGCATGGGGATTGTTGATGTTGAGATAACAACAGTTGTCAGCGTTGAAAGAAATGTTTATATCGACTAAGATGCCTTTTGATTCGTTTTGGCGAATGATTAGCCCCGCAATTTTACGGCGGCGGCTCAACCCTGACGGTTAAGGCGCACAGTCGCCCTTTGGATGAAGATGGTTGGCCTCCAGTTGCGGGGACAAGAATGTAGACCTGACATGCTAATCGCGTTAGGTCTGAATTGGGCTTTGGCGTATAGTGGTTGATTTCCCTCCAAATCCAGTTGGCTTTACGGCTGTACAACTGAAGAATAGTCGGTCTGGTTGAGTCAAAGAAGGAGTGTGTAACTCCGGTTGATCCTGCCGGACCCCACTGCTATCGGGATGGGATTAAGACATGTTAGTCGTGCGCCTCCTAGCCATGTTGGAGGCGCGGCGCACAGCTCAGTAGCACGTGGCTAACCTACCCTTGGGACGGAAATATCCCCGGGAAACTGGGGTTAATTTCCGATAGGTGAAGAACCCTGGAATGGGTCTTTGCCTAAAGGGCGTTTAGATCATGCTTCTAGGCGTTGCCCAAGGATGGGGCCGCGGCCGATCAGGTTGTTGGTGAGGTAATGGCTCACCAAGCCTTTTACCGGTGCGGGCCGTGGGAGCGGGAGCCCGGAGATGGGCACTGAGACAAGGGCCCAGGCCCTACGGGGCGCAGCAGTCGCGCAAACTTCGCAATAAGCGAAAGCTTGACGGAGCTATCCCGAGTGCCATCCGCTGAGGATGGCTTTTCCCTAGTGTAGATAGCTGGGGGAATAAGGAGAGGGCAAGTCTGGTGTCAGCCGCCGCGGTAATACCAGCTCTCCGAGTGGTGTGGAGGATTATTGGGCCTAAAGCATCCGTAGCTGGCTGGGCAAGTCCCCTGTTAAATCCAGCGATTCAATCGTTGGCGTGCGGGGGATACTGTTCGGCTAGGGGGCGAGAGAGGCCGTCGGTATTCTCGGGGTAGGGGTGAAATCCTATAATCCCGGG
>Ga0315285_10005779_pt1 | contig 12713 bp, 8 predicted proteins | sample YL17G09_36_MG_FD_203698 | JGI IMG/M metagenome (GOLD analysis project Ga0315285, IMG submission 203698) | Sediment microbial communities from Yellowstone Lake, YNP, Wyoming, USA - YL17G09_36 | ecosystem: Environmental > Aquatic > Freshwater > Lake > Sediment | place: USA: Wyoming | collected... | reverse complement strand
TTCCATCTCCGAGGGCACGGTCAAGGTCTATTTCTCCCGGCTCTTCCAGAAGGTCGGCGCCAAGGACCGCTTCGAGCTGGCGCTCTACGGGTTGCGCAACCTCCAGAATATGGGCGGCGAGATGGCCGCCCTGAGCACGGCCGTCGATGCCCAGGGCGCCCGCGGCTCGGCCGGACCGCAGTGGCTGCGGTCTCTGGTGGTCGAGAGGCCCGCCGAGCGCGTGCCCGACCAGCTTTCTTTATGGGGTCCCAGGAGCTAACATGGTGTCTCGCGGCTTCGCCGTTGGCCGCAGCGGCGCGGCCCCCCATGCGCCGGGACGAGCCAGACGCTAGCCGCGAAGGGTGGCGTTGACCATCACGGGTAGCTGGAAGCATGCAGCCATTCCTTCTCCTCTGGCTCATCAGCTCCGCCATGGGCTCCTCCCCAGGCGGCCCAGGGACCGGCCAGCCCTACTTTGACGCCCTCCATCAGCCCCCGCCCCGGCGCTGGCCCTGCTTGCTGCTCTCTTTGCTGGTCCACTTGGCGGTTCTGCTGGCGTTGCCCTCGCTGCTGGACGCCATCGCTCCGCCAGACCAGCCCGCGTTGTGGGCCCGCCAGGTCCAATTTGACCGCGCCTTGCGCATCCGCGTTCCCGAGCGCCTCTACCTGGCCTCCGGCGGGCGTCGTGATGCCACCGCGCGCCGCCGCTCCGGCGCCGGCCAGGCCGCGCGTGCTGCCGCGCCGAAGGCCGGTTCTCCCGCCGCTCAGGACCGCCCGCCCACCCGCGCCGCCGGGCCCCGCCGCCGCTTCGAGCTCCCGCCTCTGGCTCGCCGCGCCGCTCACCCGCAGAGCATCCTTCAGCCCGAACTCCCGCCCGAGCTGCCGCTCTCGGCCAGCGTACGCCTGCCCGAGCTGTTCTTCTGGTCGCCCAAGCCGCCGGTCCCGTTTCGCCCTCGAGTCTTCGTGGTTCCCGGCTACGCCCGCCCTCCCGAGGAGCCCGCCCGCCTCGACGCCCCTCCCAGACTCGAACTTCCGCCGGAGCTGCCGGGCCTGCCGTTCTTGACGGCGCCCGCTTCCCCGGGCCTCGCTGAGGAGACCGCCCTGGCCGCTGCCGCCCGCTTGCCCCTGCGGGCTCTCACGGCCCAGCCGCCGGCCCCGACTCCTCGCGCCGCCACCGCCGACACTTCCTGGGGAGATCCTCTCACCGTCCTGTCGCTGTCCTCCCAGCCTCGGCCCTTGCGCGAGATGCTGGTGATCCCCCCGGCCAACCAGCTCGGCGCGCTGCCCCAAGGCTCCGGCGGCCCAGGTGCGCCCCAGCCCGCCGCCGCTCAGGGCGCCCAAGCCGCCGCCGCAGCCGCGGCTCCAGACGCCGAGCCCGCCCAGGCTGCCGGAGAAGCCGTCATCGCCCTCAACCGGCCCGACGTCCCCGGCACCCTGCCCGTGCCCGCCGGCCACCCCGCCCCCGTGGCTCCCGAGGCCCCCGCCGCGCCACCCGAGCCCTCGCCCGCTCCTCGCGCCTCCCGGCTGGCCGAGGCCACCCGCCTCGAGCACCCCACCGGCGGCGTCTTTGACGTCGTGGTCCAGTCCGCCGGCGCCGACGGCTTCCCCGAGAGCGCCGGCGTCCTCTCCGGCAAACCCATCTACTCCGTCTACATCAACGTCGGTGGTCCCAAGGAGTGGATCCTTCAATACTGCATCCCGGGCGGTGACGCCGGCGACGCCGAGTTCGCCGGAGGCGTCCTCCGCCTGGGCAGCCCCTCTCCGTTGGTGGCCCCCTATCCCCGCGTCACCTTCCGCCCGCCCGTCAAGCGGCGCCCTGGCGCCCCTTACGTCATGGTGCACGGCTTCCTCGACGCCAACGGCCGCCCGGAAGCCCTCAAGGTCCTCGGCCTCCACGGCCCCGAAGACGGCTCCGCCATGCTCCCCGTCTTGAACGAGTGGGAGTTCCGCCCCGCCACCCAGGACGGTCGCGCGCTGCGCGTCGAGATCCTCCTGGCCATCCCCGCCGAGTAACCCAAAACGGGGACAGACACCATTTACCCCAGTTTGGATTGGTGGCGCAGGGGCGAGGCATGCCTTGCCCCACCGGCCGGATTCGCCTTTCTGCTACGGTTTTAGAGTAGGGTGGCGCTCCCGAACATGACGCGACGCGCTGTTCTGGCCTTCGTGCCGGCGTCCTCCGGTTTCGCGGCGGGCTCCATCGATCGTCGCGCTCTGGTGCGCCGTCACAACCCCGTGCTCACGCGCTTCGACCCGCGCTCCCCCCTTACCGTGGGCAACGGCGAACTGGCTTTCACGGCCGACGTCACCGGCCTCGAAACCTTCCCGGAACTTTACGAGCGCGACATCCCGCTGTGCACGCAGTCGCAGTGGGGCTGGCACAGCTTCCCCGCGCCCAAGGGCCTCGCGCCGGACAGCCTGCGGCTGGCGCCCTACGATACCTGGGGCCGCCAGGTGGGCTATGCCACCCGTGCGGACGGCCAGGAGGAGTTGTATAACTGGCTCCGGCAGAATCCGCATCGCTTGCATCTCGGAAGAATCGCTCTGGTGTTGACCACCCGCGACGGCGCGGCCGCGCGCCCCTCCGATCTCGCCGGCATTCGTCAGGAGCTGGACCTCTGGACCGGCATTCTTCTCAGCCGCTTCCAGTTGGGCGGCGTCCCGGTCACGGTGGAAACCTGCTGCCACCCCGCGGCGGACGTCATCGCCGTGCGCCTCCGATCGGCCTTGCTCCAACAGGGACAGCTCGCGGTCGCCTTCGAGTTTCCATACGGCTCACCCGACCTGCCAGCGGCGGACTGGCTTCGCCCCGCCGCGCATCGCAGCGTCGTGGCCGCGCAAACCCCCCAATCCGTCGAGATCCTGCGCGAGCTGGATGCCGACGCCTACGTCGCCGGCATCTCCTGGGAGCGCGACGCCGCGCTCGCACGGCAGGGGCCGCACCGGTTCGTTTTGCGCCCGGCGGGCGCCGAGCTCCGCTTCGTGTGCGCGTTCTCCGCAAGGAGACCGGCTCCGCGTGCCCCCGACGCCTTTGCGGCTTGCGCCCACCACTGGCCGCGCTTCTGGTCGCAGGGCGCCGCCTTGGAGCTGGCCGGCACGCCCGACCCCAGGGCCGGCGAACTCGAGCGGCGCGTCGTGCTTTCGCAGTACCTCACGGCCATTCAATGCGCCGGATCGATGCCGCCGCAGGAGACGGGCCTCACCTGCAATAGCTGGTACGGCAAGTTCCATCTGGAAATGCACTGGTGGCACGCCGCGCATTTCGCCCTCTGGGGGCGCACGCCACTGCTCGAGCGCAGCCTCGGCTGGTACCGGTCCATCCTCCCCGCCGCCCGCGAAAAAGCGAAGCAGCAGGGCTACCGCGGCGCGCGCTGGCCCAAGATGGTGGGGCCGGAGGGCCGCGACAGCCCGTCGCCCGTCGGGCCGCTGCTGATCTGGCAGCAGCCGCACATCATTGCTTTCGCCGAGCTGTGCTGGCGGGCGCACCCGGATCAGGAGACCCTCGAGCGCTTCCGTGACCTGGTGTTCGAGTCCGCCGACTTCATGGCTTCCTATGCGGTTTTTGACCGCGGGCGCTTCGTGCTCGGCCCCCCGGTGATCCCGGCGCAGGAGAACCATCCGCCCCGGGAGACCTGGAACCCCACCTTCGAGCTCGAGTATTGGGCGCACGGCCTCGCCATGGCCCAGCAATGGCGCCGCCGGCTGAAGCTTGACCCGGACCCCGCCTGGGAACGTGTGCGGGCCGGGCTGTCCGCGCTGCCGGTGAAGGACGGCGTCTATCTCGCCCACGAAAACTGTCCGCAGACTTACACGGAGCGCAATCGCGACCATCCCTCGATGCTGGCGGCGCTCGGCGTGCTTCCCGGAGCCAGGGTGGACCGGCCCACCATGCGCCGCACCCTGCACCAGGTGCTCGACTGCTGGCGCTGGCCGGACACCTGGGGCTGGGATTACCCCATGGTCGCCATGACCGCGGCCAGACTGGATGAGCCGGAGCGCGCCATCGACGCGCTCCTTATGGACACCCCCAAGAACCGTTGGCTGCCCAACGGCCACAACTGGCAGCGGCCCAACCTGCCGCTGTACTTGCCGGCCAACGGCGGGCTGCTCGCGGCCGTGGCCCTCATGGCCGCCGGCTGGCCGGGCGCGCCCCGCCGGCCCCACCCCGGATTCCCCGCCCACTGGGCCGTCCGGCAGCAAGGGCTGCAAGCCTATCTGTAGCTCAGCCCCCCGCCCGCCCGCTTTGCTACCGCGGAGCCAGCACGATCCGCTCTTCCGTGGCCGCCTCCACCGCCTTCTTCGAGAACGCCATCGGGTGATAGCGGCCCTCCGCCCATTCCTTGATCAGATCGTCATAGTGCTTGCTGGCGCGGTCGCCCGACTCGCCGGGAACGTTCGTCATCACCGACTTGTCCCAGTCGCTGAGGTCCACAATCTGCCGGTACGACGCGCCGTTCGCTTGCAAGAACCCTGTCCCGGACGTGGCGTTGACCGTGTTTCCGTCGCCGGGTCGCCCCAGCGGGCCGCGGTGAAAAGAAGCCACGTTCAGTGGATGGCGGAAATGAACTCGATGCAGCGCCCCCCAGCTCCAGGCCGCCCGTTCCGCTCCGAGCCGCTTCTCGATCTCCTCGAGCGCCGCCTCCAGCGATTCGGCCAGCGCCTCGTAGTTCGGCTGCGCTTCGAGCGTCTTCAGCAGCCTCGCCAGGTCCACGCGCGCACCCAACGGCCGGCCGAACACCGCCGCCGGCAGCTTGCTCAACCACACCTCGTAGACCAGCGCCGCTCGCGAGTCCGCTGCCAGCCTCGCATCCCAGCGCAGTATCTCCTGCACCATCTCAGCAGCTTGGCCTGGCGCCTTCCACCGCCGCAGGATCTCCTGGAAGCGCCGCGCGGCCACGGACGTAACGTCCTGTTGCATGCGCTCGAAATCGGCCACGGTGAACCTCCGCCCCGCGGTCAGCATCTCGCGAATGCGCTCGTAGCGGAACGGAAGCGCCCATTCGTAGGACAGCGGGATGCTCGAGCCCGGCGGCAGGATGTTATGGTTGGCCGTGGCGATGTAGTGCCTGGCCGGGTTGAACGCGCGCGGCTGCTCCTCGGCCCGCCGGAAGCCGCTCCATTCGTACTCCCCCGTGTCGCCCGGCACCGGCAGCAGCCCTGACCAGTTCCGCCGTATCGGCGCGAGGCCCGCGGCCTGCCAGCCGATGTTGCCCTCGACGTCCGCGTAGACCAGGTTCTCCGACGGCACTTTGTAGCGCTCGATGGCCGCCAGGAATTCCTTCCAGTTCTGCGCCCGCGCCAGTGACAGCGCGGCCAGGTATCCGGCCCCGCCGGGTTCCGCTCCCACCCAGCGCAGCGCATACGCCCGCTGCCGCGCCACGTCCTCGTGAATCACCGGCCCGTGCACGGTGTGCTTCAGCGTGATCGGGTAGGGCTCCGTCCGGCCTCTGACGCGGATCGTGTCGCGCTCGAGCTCCATCCGCCGCCACTGGCCTTGGTAAAGATATTCTTCGGCGTTCGACGGGTTGAGCTTTTCCACGTACAGGTCCGCCTGGTCGATGCCCACGATGGTGAATCCGAACGCGATCCGCTCGTTGTGCCCCAGCGCCACCCCCGGCAGCGCCGGTTCCCCGGCCCCCACCACGTTCCAGCCGGGACCCACCAGATGTACCGTCTTGCGCAGAGAGGGTATGGTCACGGGCCGGTGCGGATCGTTTGCCAGCAGCGGCTTTCCCGTCGCCGTCAGCGTCCCGTCCACCACCCAGTTGTTGCTGCCCTCCTCCGCGAAGCGGACCGGGGCGATCACCTGGTTGTACACCCGCAGGATGTCGCTGCTGAGGTCCGCCAGGTCCAGGCCGCGCGGGATCGCGATCGCTACCTCCGGGTCCGGCGGCAAGTACTTCTGCACCTTATCCAGGCCGAACTGCCGGATGTCCTGGGCGCGCGCAACCTCCCGCGCCACGTTGCGGGTCATCACGAGACCCGCCACGCGCGCCGCGCAGTCCTCCGCCGCCCACAGGCCCGGGTTGTATCCCGCGATGCGGAACTCCTCCGGCCGCCGCCCGCCCAGCGAGCGAATGTAGGCGTTGATGCCGTTCACGAAGGCGGTGACGATTCGCTTGGCGTCCGGCGCGTAGCTTCGCCATTCGGCATCCCAGTCGCCCCGGAAGCGCACCGCTCGCGCCAGGCGGTCGCGCTCGATGGCGCCCTCGCCCAGCGCCTCGGCCAGTTTGCCGGTGCCCGTGCGCCGCCACAGGTCGATCTGGAACAGCCGATCGCGCGCCGCCATGTAGCCTTGCGCGAAAAACAGGTCCTCCGCGGTCTGCGCGTAGATGTGCGGCACGCCCCAGCGATCGCGCAGGATCTCCACCGGCTGCTTGAGGCCCGGCAGCGCCACTTCTTCGGCGAAGGCCGGAACCGACAGCAGCACCCACAGCAGTCTTGTCGCTCGGATCATCCCCTCGTGATCGCCCCGAAAACGGGACGGAGGTAATTTCCCGTCTCAACTCTCCGGCAGCACCCGCACAAACGCCTCCAGTTCCCCCTCGAGCGCCCGAACGTGGCCTCGCACTCCGCCACCAGCGGCGCCATCCGGTCCCACGGCAGCAGGAAAACGTAAGCGGACCGGAACACGTGGCGGAACTCGAGGTATCCCCGCAGCCGGTTCAGAAGCCGCTCCGAGATAATGGCTGGGCGAAGCGCAGTAGCTCGCCCCATGCCCTCGAGCAGATCGCTGTGCCAGGAGCCGCCGCTCGGTAGTCCGCTGTCCAGCTCCAGTGCCACCCGCTTGAAGATGTTCTCAATGCCCGAGTAGAAGGATTGGAGCACGGCCCCCACCGCCCACCCGTGCGGCACTTCCGGGGCCGCCCAGCCGAACAGGTACACCTCGCGCGCTCCGGCGGCCTTCAGCGCCGCCGCCGCCCGCTGGATGGCCTGCCGCAATTCCTCGCTCAGCCCTTGCAGGGCCGTGAGAGACGCCTCCATATCTCTGATGATATAGGCCCCCCCGGCCTCCGCCCCGGCGGCGTGATCAGCTTCTCCGGCGCATGCCGGGGCGCCCCCGCGGTTAGCGGCGCTGCACCTCCGCCTCGACGGCCTCAAGCTCCTTGCCCGCCTCGGCCCACTTGCCCTGCGACGCCAGCTCGCGGTAGCGCCGCAAGTGCGTGCGGATCACCTGCAGCTTGCGCTCCAGCGCGGGCGCCACGGCCGCCGCCGGCGCGCCCGCCGCCACGGCGGCCGGCTTGGCCGCCTCCGGCACCGCGCCCTGCATCAGCCGCGCCAGTTCCTCCAGGCCCTGCTCGTAGGTGTCCGTGTAGATCAGGCTGTTGCCCACCGCCATCGCCACTTTCTTCAACTGCGGCATCCGCGCCTCCGCCGCCTGGATGTAGATCGGCTGCACGTAGACGAAGGTGTTGGCTACCGGCAGTACCAGCATCTGCCCGCGCAGCACCTGCGAGCCCTGCTGGTTCCACAGCGTCAGGTCCTTCGAGATGGTCTGCTCCTGGTTGATCCGCGCCTCGATCTGCATCGAGCCGAAGATCAGCTCCTGCTTCGACAGTTGCAGCACCACCAGCTCCCCCAGCTTCTCCCCATCGCAGCGCGCCACCATCAGCCCGATCATGTTGTCCTTGTTACGCGGCGTGAACGGGATGATCAGCAGGAACTCCGCCCGGTCCTCCCCCGGCAGGCTCGCCACCATGTAGGCGGGCGCCAGCGGCTCCGGCCTTGCTCCCGCCCCCTGCGTCGTCCGCGGCAGGTCCCAGAGGTCCTCCTTGTTATAGAACGCCTGCGGATCACGCATGTGGTAGGTGCGGTAGATCTCCGCCTGCACCCGGAAGTACGTCTCCGGATACCGAGCGTGCCGCCGCAGATCCGCCGGCATCGCCGAGGCCGGCAGCAGCAGTTGCGGGAACAGGTGCTGGTAGGCCCGGATGATCGGGTCCGACGGATCGAAGATGTAGAGCCGCGCCTCCCCGTCGTAGGCGTCCACCGTGGCCTTCACCGCATTGCGCATGTAGTTCAGCGTCCCCACGGTCGCCAGGCTCATCTGGCGCGAGTACGGATGCGACGCCGACGTCGTGTACCCGTCCACCGTCCACACCAGCCGCCCCGCGTCCGTCAGCACCAGGTACGGGTCGTCCTCCCAGGTGATGAACCGCGCCAGCGTCTGCAACCGCTGCCGCACGTTCCGCCGGATCATCATCCGGCTCTGCGGCTTCAGGTACCCCGTCAGCAGGATGTTGAAGTCCCCCTGCGCCAGTGCCGCCGCCACCCGCAGCGGCAGCGACGAAATCGCAAAGCCTCCCTTCCCCTCGTACTTCGAGAACACGTTGTCGGCCCCCGACGGGTAGTTGAACTCCGCCTGCCCCGTGTGTACGAACACCGGCTCGTGCATCACCTCGCCGTAGTACAGCTCCGGACGGTCCAGCTTCAAGGTTTGCGACTTGATCACCGGCGGGGCGTCCTGCACGAACAGGTGCGGCAGCCCGTCAAGGGTGATCCGGTTGGCCTCCGCCATCACCATCCCGTAGCCGTGCGTGTAGATGAAGTGCGGGTTGATCCACCGCGTGCGCGCGTCCGGCAACTGCCGGATGTCCAGTTCCCGCGGCGCCAGCATCACCTGCCGGAGCTGCCCGTCGATCACGTAGCGGTCCACGTCCGTGTCCGCGAAGGCGTAATACGGCCGCAGCGCCTGGATCTGCGTCACCGTGTCGTGGAACGCCCGCCAGTCCCACAGCCGCACGTTCCCGAACAGCGCCTGGTGCTTCGCCGGGTCGAACCGCCCGTCCATCTTCGCCGCGAAGTCCGTCTCCCGGACTTTCCCTTCCAGGTTGTAGGCCGCCCGCGTGGCCTGAATGTGCGTCTGGATGTACGGCCGCTCGATGGTAATCTCGTTGGGCCGTACGTAGATGGCGCTCACCAGCGGCGGAATCCCCGCCCGCACCACCAGCGCCACCGCCATCAGCGCCGCCAGTCGCCATCTTCCCAACCCCAGCAGCGCCGCCGCCGCCAGGCACGCCACGATCACCACCCATTGCAGCGGCAGGGCCACGTTCAGGTCCACCCAGTCGATGCCCACCATGAACCCGTGGTCGTTCCACGCCATCTCGTACCGGCCCAGGTAGAACCGGAACGCCAGCGCCACTGCGAACACCACCGCCACGCCCCGCAGGAACCGCGACTCCAGCGCCCCCTCCAGCCGCAGCAGGCTCACGTCGAACTGCGCCCCCGCCTGGATCTCCGCCAGCCGGTCCCGCACCTGCCAGCCCCGCGCCGTCAGCCAGTACAACACCGCCGCCACCACCGCCAGCGCCAGCACGTAGCCCCTCAGCAGCGCATAGAACGGCAGGTCGAACAGGTAGAATCCTAGCGGCTGGCCGAACACCGAGTCCCGCCACGCCGTCGCCTCCACCGGCAGGTTGCGTCCCCCGAAGTACCGCACCACCGTCCAGGTGTCGACGGTCCCGGCCGCCAGCACGATCCCCACCAGCAGCAGAACCGCCGTCGCGAGCCTCGCGTACAGCGGATGCGCCCCCAGCCGCGTCCCCCCGAACCGCATCGCCCGCGCGTGCGCCGCCCACAGGGCCGCGAACGCCACCAGCGCCGCCGCCGTCACCGGCAGAATGCTGTACAGCAGGATCGAGATCCAGGTGGGCACCTGCCCCATCTCCTGCCACCACTGGTACTCGATCACGAACCGCGCCACCGTGCGCGCGCTCACCACCACCAGCAGGATCAGGATCGCCAGGACCACCCACCGTCTCTGCCGTCCTGCTGCTTGCGCTATCCGCGGAATTCCAGGAAACTCTTGATCAGCCATATCTCCACTCCGTAGAGCGGGCTCTCAGCCCGGCTCTCCCTTTGCCTTTTGCCTTTTGCCTCTTGCCTCTTGCCTTCACGGTCGCCGCCGCCACACCACCGCCCCGTTCACCACCGTCGCCACCGGCCCCCCGCGAAACTTGCGCCCGTCGAACGGCGAGTTGCGGCTCTTCGACAACGACCGGTTCACGTCGTACGTCCACTCCAGCCCCGGATCGAAAATCGTCACGTCCGCCGCCATCCCCGCGCTCAGCCGCCCCCGGTTGGCCAGCCCCGCCACCTTAGCCGGCCCCAGCGTGAACAGCTCCACCAGCCGCATCAGCGTGATCTTGCCCGGATGCACCAGCACCTCCAGCGCCACCGCCAGCGCCGTCTCCAGCCCGATCACCCCGAAGGGGCACTTCTCGAACTCCTGCATCTTCTCGCTGCCCGGGTGCGGCGCATGGTCGGTCGCGATGGCGTCCACCACCCCGCTCGCCACCCCTTCGGCCAGCGCCTCCGCGTCCGCGCGCGACCTGAGCGGCGGTCGCATCTTGTAGTTGCTGTCGTACGGCGCCATGTCCGCGTCCGCCAGCGCCAGATGGTGCGGCGTCACCTCGCAGGTCACCGCCAGCCCCTTCGCCCTGGCCTCCCGGACCAGCTCCAGCGACCGCCGCGTCGAAACGTGGGCCACGTGCAGCCGCGCCCCCGTCATCTCCGCCAGCAGCAGGTCCCGCGCCACCATCACGTCTTCCGAGCACCCCGGGATTCCTCGCAGCCCCAGCCGCGTCGAGGCCAGCCCCTCGTGCATGTCCCCGCCCGCGCTCAGGTTCAGGTCCTCGCAGTGGTCGATCACCGGCAGCTCGAAGGCCCGCGCGAACTCCATCGCCCGCCGCATCACCCGCGAGTTCATCACCGGCCGCCCATCGTCGGAGATGGCCACCGCTCCGGCGTTCTTCATCGACCCGATGGCCGCCAGTTCCTCTCCGGCGCTGTTCTTGGTGATGGCCCCGATCGGGAACACGTTCACCACCGCCGACCGTGCGGCGCGCTCCAGCACGTAGCGCGTCACCGTGGCGTCGTCGTTCACCGGCTGCGTGTTGGGCATGGCGCACACCGACGCGAACCCCCCCGCCGCCGCCGCCTTCGATCCCGTCTCGATCGTCTCGGCGTGCTCGAGGCCCGGCTCCCGCAGGTGCACGTGCAGGTCGATGAACCCCGGCGCCACCACCAGGCCCGTGGCATCGAACAGCGTCGCCGCGATCGCGTGCAGGTTCGGCCCCACCCGCACTACGTACCCATCCTTTATGAGTACGTCCGCCACCCCGTCGTGGCCGGTGGCCGGATCGATCACCCGCCCGTGCTTAATTAGCAGCTTGGCCATGGCCGCCCACTACCCGCTCCAGCACCGCCATCCGCACCGCCACCCCGTTCTCCACCTGGTTCAGGATCACCGACTTCTGCGAGTCCGCCACCTCGGAAGCGATCTCGCGGCCCCGGTTGATCGGCCCCGGATGCATCACCAGGACCTCCGGCTTGGCCAGATCCAGGTGCTCCAGCCGCAGCCCGTAGAACTGGAAGTACTCGCCGCTCGGGAACGCCGCTTCGTGCTGCCGCTCGAGCTGCACCCGCAGCATCATGATCACGTCCGCCTCCCGGATGGCCTCCCGCATGTCGTAGGTGATCCGCACGCCCGGAGCGATCTGCGCCAGCTCCGGCGGCGCCAGCGACGCCGGCCCGCACAACACAATGTCCGCCCCGAACTTCGACAACAGGTGCACGTTCGACCGCGCCACCCGGCTGTGCGCGATGTCCCCGATGATCGCCACCCGCAGCCCCTCCAGCGACGCCCGCTGGTCCAGGATCGTCCGCGCGTCCAGCAGCGCCTGCGTCGGGTGCTCGTGCGTCCCGTCCCCCGCGTTGATGATCGGCGTCGGCAGGTGCCGCGCCAGAAAGTGCGGCGCCCCCGAGGCCGCGTGCCGCATCACGATCGCGTCCGGGTGCATCGCCGCCAGCGTGTTCAGCGTGTCCACCAGCGACTCCCCCTTCGACACGCTCGAGCCCGCCGCCGTGATCGACACCGCGTCCGCACCCAGCCGCTTGGCGGCGATCTCGAAGCTAATCCGCGTCCGCGTCGAGGCCTCGTAGAACAGGTTCACGATCAGCTTGCCCTTCAGCGCGTCCAGCCGCTTGTAGGTCTGGTTCTCGAACGGCTGAAAGTCCCGCGCCCGCCTCAGGATCGCCTCGATCTCCGCGCGCTCCAGCTCCTCGATCCCCAGCAGTCCCGCCATCTGTCCCTCAGGCATTTTTCTCGACCAGCATCACCTTTTCCACCGGGTCGGTTTCCTTGAACTTCACCTCGATGATCTCGTTGTCCGTGGTCTGCACCGCCCGCCCCACGAACCGCGCCTCGATGGGCAGCTCGCGGTGCCCCCGGTCGATCAGCGCCAGAAGCTGCACCCGCGCCGGCCGCCCGTGGTCGAACAGCGCGTCCAGCGCCGCCCGCACCGTGCGCCCCGTGTACAGCACATCGTCCGTCAGGATGATGTCCTTGCCCGTCACCGGGAAGTTGATCTCCGTGGCGTTCAGCACCGGCTGGTTCGAGATCACGCTCAGATCGTCGCGGTACAGGCTGATGTCCAGTATCCCCACCGGGATCTCGCGGCCCTCCAGCGCCTTGATGCGCGCCGCCAGCCGCTGGGCGATGGGCACGCCCCGCCGGCGGATGCCGATGAAGGCCACGCGGTCCAGGTCTTCGCACTTCTCCAATACTTCGTGCGCCAGGCGAACGAGCGTCCGCTCGATCTCCGAGGCGCTCATCAGTTGCGCTTTCTCGCGAGTCGGCATCATAGGCGGCCCTTCGATCGCTTCAGATTATCACACACCCCTCTCCCCCATCTGACTCCTGATGGCTGCCCCCCCTTTGCCTTGTGCTT
>Ga0315285_10005778_pt1 | contig 12715 bp, 8 predicted proteins | sample YL17G09_36_MG_FD_203698 | JGI IMG/M metagenome (GOLD analysis project Ga0315285, IMG submission 203698) | Sediment microbial communities from Yellowstone Lake, YNP, Wyoming, USA - YL17G09_36 | ecosystem: Environmental > Aquatic > Freshwater > Lake > Sediment | place: USA: Wyoming | collected... | reverse complement strand
CCTCACCCAGCGAGGGGTGACACCGACCTTCCTGGCGATCGAGTGGACCGATCTCTCCCCTCTCTCCATCTCGTTGATTATCCAGACTACCTGCCCCTGGCGGAGTTTCCGCATAGGGGGTATTGCGTTCCCTTCAAGGAACTTATTTCTGGATTTGACAAAACCCCTGACGATGCAAAGTTTCATTAACCCCCACGGTCAATATAGGTATCAAGCGAGTCGCCGTAAGGCGACATACCGGAGGGGATGTGGCGGTCACGCCTCTCACCCTCCCCATTATGGGAAGATTTTGATTCCGGGGCCGTTCCAGTTGTCGTGGCTGTCCCGGTGAAGTTTCAACTCGACATACCTAAAGAGTTCGTCCGCGAGCATGTCCTTGGACCCATGGGAGGGCCTGAAATGGCGGCGGATGACCCACGCCACAAGGTCGACGATCTGCGACAGGTTCCGCCACTGTGAACTCACGAACAGCGGGTCCTCGATTACGTACTCGTTCTTCATGTAAAATGTCCCAATCCGGAGCGGCCCGAGCAGTTTCGCCCGCACCTTCTTGTCGTATTCCGGGTTGATTGAGTCGATCAGCAGCAGGCCATGCTCGGGCGTCTGCCCGTTTGTGATCAGCACGCCATTCCTCGCCTGGAGCACCCAGCATATCCGTTCGAACAGCAGCCTGAACCCCCAGAGTTCGAGGTCCACCCGATTCTGCAGTCTCGACTTGTCAATCAGGGACGCGACTATCGTGATGTCCGACTTCGCCATCTCGGAGAAGCAGTCGAGCAGGAGCCGCTTTCGAGTCGCTTGGTCGAGTGCCGAGAATACGCCCACCCCAGCCATCAGGTCTTTCATGTGCAGTTCGACCTGCTCGTCATTCAAGTTGGGGAAGTATCTCAGCTTCAATATCTTCGTCTGGTTGTCCAGGGGTTGCCACTGGTGCTCTTGGACGATCAGTGCGCAAAGGACGAAGTTCTCCTTGTCCACGTAGTTGGGCTTGCCCGACTCGTCGATGTAGATCAGGTACATGGCGCGTCCTCTCCGGACTTGGTAGGGGGATACCCACTCCAAGGAAAGAGAACGCTTTTGGGGTATTAAGAATATATCATTGACGCCGGAAGCTATGTGAAAAGGAAAGGTGCCCCGCCCTTTCGAGCGGGGCTTGGTTGGGACAAAGACGTGGCGACCCGGCCTCCATGCAGCGTTCCCATTTTCAAGTACCGAACTTGACCCAGGAAAGCCTTTTCTGCGTGCGCGGGCGACTGCCGTACAGGATTTGAGATCAGCCCATGGCGGTATTGGAAGGGGGCCCAAAGTGCCGCCATCGGTACCGTCGCGCGATCCACTCCACGCGCGCTGCACGCGTTCAGAACAGCTCCGGCTTGATGAACAGAGCATCCAGCGCGTGCTCGACGGCTGCCCCCTCCTCCCCCGCCGCCGACAAGCCCGCTCGATCGTGAGATTCCCTCGCCTCCATCCGTTGGAGGACCTCGCGCATCGTCGCCATCAGCATCCAGCTCTCCCTCCCGACGAGCAGGAGCGCGACAGCGAGGTGGTCCCCCCTCAGGATCGCGACGCGCGAATCACAGATGTCCGCTGCAACCCAGCGAACGTCTGCCGAGGCGGGGCTTGCGATCATCATGATGCCGCCGCCATCGCCGAGGACTGTCCTGAGAATCCCCATGGAGGTGGAGTCCGCGGGATCCGCCACCCTGGAGGCGATGAACTCCCCGTCATCCGAGCACAGGCAGGCGGCCTTCACCTCGTACCTCTTCCCTCCCTTGTTCCTGAAGGCCACCGCCACCTTCTCCCACGCGGTCTGGGTCGTCGCCAGCAGCATGACGAGGCCGGGGAACACCATCAGCGTGGGGAACAGGGGCGTCTCCCCCCAGCCGGAGGCCGTAAGAAGGACGTTCGCCATGATCCCAAGAACGAACGTGGACATGAACGCCACCGCGATGAAGAGGAACCTAAATGCCGTAGCTTTGCTGGTGGTGCGGGTCTTCGCGTATAACCTCAGGAGGTGGACCAGCCCCCCCATGAGGCAGAAGGCGACGTAACCCACGCATGCCGCGTACACATCGCCCCTGAAGGCCAACCGCCAGCCCCAGGAGCTGGGTTCAGCTCCTTGCACAAGCGGCCCCCAGATCGCGCTTATCACGATTGCGGTCGGCACCATGAGGAGTGCATGCCGTCCCCTCATCTCCCTCATGAGCACGAAGGTGCACAGCAGAAGGAGCGATAGGCCAAGGACGAGGAGGCTGTAGCTCAGCCTCGCCAACATGATCGCCTCGTCGGCAGAGCCCGCCAGGAGGAAGAGCCGGTCGAAGAACGCGTACATGCCGATCGAGATGCAACCCGTTATGTAGAAGGTCTCCGTCCAATTCCTGTCTCGTCCACTCCAGACCTGCAGGACGGCAGCGAAGAAGAACACTAGGGCCGTGAGAATCGGCATCTCCTTCGCGATTGCTTCAAGCGACATGGCACTCCACCGTCCCACCGCGGGGCGGTTGGGGACTTCCCCACCGAGGGGATATGTAACTATCGGACTCAATCTCCGCAATGAGAACGAAACGGGACACGCATGACCACTGGCCCGCGGACCTTGCAGACCGGGTAAGAACTCCTAGTCAGAGCACGGGCGACGAAGCCAATTGGCGGGTCTGAGGCGAGTGGCATCGGGTTGCCGGACGGGCGAATGATGGGGGCAACGACCGAGGAGAACTGAGGGTCTGGCACTTATAGCCACTTCCCTTGGTGAAAGGGCGAGACGACGAAAGTCGTCTCGCCTTAGATAGTTTTAAGCCTCCGACACAGCTATTTCTCTCGGAGCGAGATACGGAATGGACGGTTCCGGATGCGCCAGAAAGTTCTGGACGATAGTGGCCGACGGCGGTCTCGTATCGCTTCTTTTCCTCGGTTTGATTGCAGCTCCGTGCGTTCAAGGCCCAGCTGGTTGGGCAATTAGCCCCGTGGATGGCGGAACCGGCAACCAGGCCGCGTCGGCACCGCTCTCAATGGCGCTTGACCATGCAGGCCGACCCCATATCGCCTATGGAAGTGCGTCTGGACTCCGATACGCAAGTTGGACCGGGTTTTCGTGGCAATATGAGACAATCGATTCTGCTGCTTGGCTGAGTTACCCAATATCGCTGAAACTGGATAAGAACGAGTCGCCCCATGTCGCCTATGGAGACGAACAGAACGAAGACCTAAAATACGCTCGCAAGGATGGAGGCTCTTGGACAGTAGAGGTAGTGGACTCCTACGGCGATGTAGGCTACTGGACGAGCCTCGCGCTTGACTCCCTGGGACAACCACACATAACATACCACAACGTCTCGAACTCCGGCGCGAACTCTACCCTGAAGTACGCCGTGAGGGACAATGGCACCTGGAAGGTCGAAACATTATGGGAATTGGGCTCATACAACTACGGATACTTCGGTCTCTCGCTTGCCCTCAACTCCACTGACAGCCCTCGCATAGCGTTCACGGGTTGGGGCCATATCAGTTATGCACACCTTGAAGGAGCGTCATGGCGGATCGAGACAGTCCAAGAGATCCCAGGACAGACCGGAGACGCTCCTTCAATGGTCCTAGACTCTCAAGAGAATCCTCACATCTCATTCAGTAGGGTAACACCTACGGGTCGGCTCGAATACGCGACCAGAGGCCCCCTTGGATGGGTCACGCAGACTGTGGAATTGGATCGAGGAACTTACTCTGGCATAGCTCTAGATTCCCAAAACCGTCCACATATTGCATACACGATTTCCCGCTCATCGCCCGAACCTTGGGCTTATCTATACTACGCCAAATACACCACATCAGTTTGGTCGCTTGAGACAATCGATACTCAGCAGTCTGTGGACGAACCGCCCTCCATAGCTATCGACGGCTGCGATGGCGTTCACGTCGCTTATTGGCACTATACGCCCGGCGTGGAGGATTGGGTGAGGTACGCATACGGGTCTGGGTCGGACAGCACTCCCTCGGGGAGTGAAGCATCTCATCTGACGAAATATTGGCACAATCTCTCTCCTGCCTCTGTCGCCGCTGTTGCCTTTGATTCCTGCTCTGGAGTCGCAAACGTGACGCTGATGTACCGCCACAGCAGCGACAACTCAACATGGGGAACATGGACAACGTACTCCACGCTTTCATCCCCGCCTTGGGTGTGGTCCTTCCCGTTCCCCGCGGGGGAAGGCTACTACCAGTTCTACACGACCTCGGTTGACAATGCTGGAAACGCGGAGCCCACACCGGCGGTTGCTGATGCGATTGCCGGATATGACGCCACACCGCCGGTTTCAGCGGCTCTGCCAATCTCGCCGTATTGGCATACTATTCCTTCTCTCTCTGTGAACGCCATCGCTGCAGACAACCTCAGTGGAGTCGTGGACGTGACTCTCCTCTACTCCCACGCGCCTCTCGACAACTCGACATGGAGCCCGTGGACTCAATTGGGAACGAAGACGACACAACCATGGTCGTGGCCCTTCTCCTTCCCTGACGGAGAGGGCAACTACAAGTTCCACACGATCGCCAAGGACGCAGCAGGGAATATGGAAGGGGGCAAGGACTACGCGGAGGCAGTCGCGGGCTACAGGACCCCTCCAGACTACGTACCTGTGAACCCGCTCCCATCCTCTCCGGTAACTGTCGGCCTCTCCCTGTCCCTCCAGCTGTCCATTGATGTCCTGAACTCAGGAGGCTTTGAGAACGTTAACGCCACCCTGGCTTTCCACAATGAGTCATCCCCCTCATCCCCGTTCTTCACGGCAGAAATCCCGCTAATCCCCGCCGGGAGCACCTCCGGGCCGTTCACCGCCATGTGGACATCTCCCGCCACCCCTTGCGCCTGCCATGTTGTCGCAAACGTGGACTACTATGACAACGTCACCGAGTCGAACGAGACGAACAACACCTACACCTGGACGGTCAACGTCATCGCAGGCCCGATGACCTACCTCTCGATCGGCAACCCCAACTACACCTCCACCGTCACATACGTCAAGTCCACCACTTCTCTCAACTTCTCAGTCTTCGACCAGAGCGGACTAGGGATAAGGAACACCACTTACACAATCGACGGCGGGGCACCGGTCAATTACACCGCCGCCGGTACGTTCTTCTTGACGGGAGAAGGAGAGCACACTGTCAATTGGCGCTCGCTGGACTGGGCGGGAAACTTGGAGGACGTCAGTTCGAAGGTGCTGAGGTTGGACGACATTCCCCCCGCCACGACCCTCTCCATTGGCGACCCGAGGTACCTCGTCGGCGGGAACTTCGTCACGTCGTCAACTCCGCTCACCCTGCTGGCGGTCGATGGCGGCGTCACCCCCGTCGGACTTGACAACACGGAGTACAGGATTGACGGCGGGAACCGGAAGACGTACTCCTCGTCATTCTCCCTGGCGGGAGAAGGAGCACACGTTCTGGAGTACCGCTCGCGCGACCTGCTCGGGAACGGCGAGGCGGTACAGTCGATTCCGATGGTCGTCGACGACACACCTCCCGCCACCGCCATCTCGATAGGCGAACCGAAGTACCTGACTGGCGGCAACTTCGTCAAGTCCTCGACTCCCCTCGCCCTCTCAGCGGCTGACGGCGGCGTCGGTTCCAACTCCACGTTCTATCGCCTCTGGGACGGCTCTTGGTCTCAATGGCGGGGTTACTCATCATCATTCAACCTGGCGGGAAGAGACGGTACATGGTACGTCGAGTTCCTCTCGTTCGACTACCTCGGGAACATGGAGAGCGTCCAGAACGAGACATTGATCCTCGACGACACGCCACCTGTTACGACGATTTCCCCTGCAGCCCCGTTCACCCTCGTCGCCACGGACTCCGGCTGCGGGGTGAACGTCACGATGTACAGGATAGACGGCGGGAGCTGGACGGTCTACTCCGGCGACTTCACACTCCCCGAGGGAGAGCACAACATCACCTACTACTCCAACGACATGCTGAACAACACGGAGGTTGAGAGGTGGCTTGTGGTGACGGTGCAGGGACAGCCGCCACCGCCAGAATTGGCGGTGAACTACAAGCCGGTCGTGGCTCTCGTCTTCGCCATCATCTTGGCGGTTGCGGGACTCTGGTCATCGAAGAAGAGGCCGTGGAAGGGCGGGAAGGACAGGATGGCGGTGGCGAAGGCGTTCATGATCACGTCGCTGCCTTTCGTCATTGCGGAGGCAGCGACTGGCATTGTGTCTCTCCTCACGGGAGAGCTCTCGATGCCGCCACTCCTCGGGATGGGCACAGCTGTCGATGTGTCAATCCTCGTGATGGGATTGGTCGTCGCAACAGTCAGGATGACGGAGAAGCACCCATCCAAAGCAAGAGGGACGACCCAACTGCGGGAACACTGACGGTCGGAGAACCGACATGTTCCATCACGAAACACATCGAGCTTGGTCTCCTTTCGGCTTAAAGCTCGAACGGTCAATTGGGTCTTGTCGACCCATCCCTGAATAGTCTTGGTCTGTCTGTGACTAGACGTGGACAGCCTCTACGTAGCAGCCCCATCCTATCTTGCCCAAGGGCACCCATCTTTCATGGAGCAATCTCTGCATCCGTGAACTCTTGAGATCAGGGGAACAAGTACAAAACCAACGATGAGGAAGAAGAGAAGTAGAAGCAGAAAGTCGAGGCTAGGATATCCCAACAGTAGGACGAAGCCGCCCAGAAGGGGGAGAAACCATAGTAGGGAGAAGACAGGTATGTACATCTTGAACATTCTTGCGAACAGAGAGGGATCTCTCCTCCCGAAGAATCTGGAGGATATTTTCCCATAACCGCATGGGCAACACCTCTTGTCATACGATGGACAGAAAGGGCATATGAATTTCCAGAAGAGGACTATCCCCCCAACGCACAACAGCAGGTAGAGGACGCCAAGAACAATCCACATGTGAAACAGAATGATTGAACCGAGCGCGTATGTCAGCATCCCCGGGATGTTGTTTAGTAGGGCCTCTTTTCTAGTGAATTCTGCCAGACTCCCGTCTGAGGTGGCCATCTCGTTGACGCATACCTCCCAACTCGCATATTCTTTTGGGGACGAGTGGCGTTGTCAAGAACTTAGTGATGAAAGACGACGGGGACGACGCCATCATCTTTGCTCCTAAGGAGACCGGCCATTCTCGAGGATGTGGGTATGACTCGGAAATCCCTAAAGATTTGACAACGTCACTCACACCATAACGTTTATCTAAGGCGCCCTCAATCGGCAGGAATACATGGCAGGAAACCGGCTCAGGGAAGATGACAGAGGCATGACGCTGCTCGTCAAGACCGTCGCTCTGTTGATAGTGTTCGGCATCGTGCTCGGGGTGTACTTCAGCTACTTCGCCTACAAGCCTCCCGCCGCCGGCGCCGCGCCGAGGATTGCCGAGATGAAGGACACGGTGAGGATCTCCTACATCGGTTCCTTCGGGGGCGGCATGGTGTTCGACACGTCCATCAAGGACGTGGCGGACGACAACGCGACATACCCGAAGGCCCTCTCGTTCGGTTGGCGCGCGTCATACTCCGACTTCTCCTTCACCGTCGGCAAGACTGACTGCTCCGACGGAAGTACCGACTGCGCCATCATCGGGATGTCCGACGCGGTCCTGGGCATGCAGCAGGGTATGTCGATCACCGCAACGATTCCGCCGGACGAGGGATACGGCGCAAAGGACCAGAGCCTCATCACGGTGAAGAGCGTGTCCGAGCAGCTGCCGGTCAGGGAGGTCATGAACGTCACGACCTTCCAGGCGAGGTTCAGGACAACGCCGGTCGACGGCTCGGTGATCGAGGATCCCTTCTGGGGCTGGATGTCGCGGATCCACCTGTCTGGAGGCCTCGTGGTCGTTGAGAATTCGCCCGATATCGCTCGGAGCTACCCGCTCCACGCCGACAAGATACGTGGCGGGACATGGTCTGTCGTCGTGCAGAGCATAGACGACGGGGCGAACAACGGCACCGGCGCGATAACGATTCTGGACGAGTTCACGTTCCTTGGAGGGAACAAGCTGATGGTCAGCGAGACCGCAGGCGATTTCTTCGTGACGGAGAACGACGACGGGACATACACCGTCGACCGCAACAGGGAAGTGGTCGGGGTGAACATGGTGTTCCGCATAACGGTACTCCAGATCACCAAGGCTAGCTAGGCTGACCATGCCGTCCCTCGGCGACATCCTGAGCGCCGCCCTCGCCCAGCTGGGTTGGCCGGGCCTTCTCGTCGCGATGTTCCTCATCTTCACGGTCGACTCGATGGTGATTCCGACCCTCCCCGAGATCTTCACTATCGCGTTCTACCTGCAATACCGCTCGCTCGGCCTCGAACCGGTGACGTGGGCGGTGGCGATCCTGACGATGGCGGTGCTTGGCGAGATCGCGGGAAACGGGAGCATCTACCTCATAGTGAGCCGCCTGCTGGTCCAGAAGAAGCGCATGCCCAGGCTGATCGACAGGGCAGTGAAGGCGTGGTCACAGTTACTCATCGTCCGGGGCGAGAGGGTGATTCTCGTCAACAGGTTCGCACCGGCGGTCCCCTTCCTCGGAGTGTTCATCGCGGTGTGCAACTGGCGGGTGAAGAGGTCGTTCCTCTACATCGTCGTCGGATCCGTTGTGAAGTACTCGCTGCTGCTCGCGCTCGTCGCCTGGCTGAGCATCGAGTACGACCCGCAGCTGGCGCAATGGCTGACCCTGGCGGCGGTCGTCGTGATTGTCGCGTTGAGCGTGGCGGCCGCGATGATTCGAAGGAAGCGGATATTGGGCAAGCTTCCTCCCGCACAAAAGAATTAACTCCGCCGGCCGATGTCGCAGCCGAGTTGCCGCAAGAATACAATCTGAGCCTCCGCATGATGCGACCCCTCGGGCAAGGTGAATGACATGAAGGTCTGCATGCTCGATCCCCTCTTCTATCCCTATTTTGGCGGGACCGAGAAGGTCGTCCTTGAGGTGGGGAGCAGGCTGGTCAGGGACCACGGCTATGAGATCGAGGTCCTGACATCGATGATTCCCCCGGCGGGGGGAGTCAAGCGCGAGGACATCAAGGGCATTCACGTCCACAGGACTCCCTCGATTTATCTGGAGAGGCTGCCCTCTTTCCTCCCGCCGCCGTTTACCATCTCGCCCGTGCTCAACTGGCATCTGATTCTCTCTCACGGTCATGCGGACATCTATCACATCCACAACAGGTTCTGGTACCAGTGGGGCACTCTGGCTTCTGTCAAGATGCTGCTCCGAAGGAAGCTGATGCTCACGATCCACAACGCGAGGCCGACCGGCATCGCGCGCGACGTGGACTTCTGGGGCGGGTTCTACGACGACACGTTCGGCCGGCTGATGTTCGACGCGTGCGACCGCATCAACTGCGTGAGCCGCGCGGCACTCGATGCGACAATCCCCGAAGACCTGCGCGCGAAATGTGCGGTGGTGTACAACGGCGTCGACACGGACCTCTTCTCCCCCGAGAGGGGTTCGGCGGGAGTCAGAGAGAGCCTAGGCATCCGCGATTCCGGTCCGATCATCATGTCGAACGGGCGGCTCATCACCCAGAAAGCTTTCCCGCACCTACTCGAAGCGTTCGCGGGCGCGAAGAGGGAGTTCAAGGATGCCCACCTGGTGATTGTTGGCAAGGGGCCGCTCAAGGAAGAGCTCACCAGGCAGGCGTCGGACCTGGGGATCCTTGGCTCTTTCGTGATCACAACAGGCATACCAGAGGACAGATTGCCTTTATTCTACAATGCCGCTGAAATCTTCGCCCTCCCTTCGCTCTACGAGCCCAGCGCGGTGGTGCTCTATGAGGCGCTCGCATGCGGCAAGCCGATAGTCGCGACGGCGGTTGGCGGCAACCGGGAGATAGTCTCCGAAGAGTGCGGGAGGTTCGTCGAACCTAGAGATCCCGCGGCACTGGAGAAGATGCTGCTGTTCTTGTTGGGCGATGATGCTCTCAGGAAGGCACTAGGCGCTGCTTCGAGGAGGAGGGCGGTCGAGAAGTTCGACTGGAGCATCATCGCGAAGGACTGGGACAAGTCGTACAAGGCTCTGTCTTGAGGGAAATCCTCTGGAGGTGTGCGGGCGCAGGATAGCCCTTCATGCCTTTGTGGCATGGGCGTCGATCACGTTTTTGTAGACCGACACGAGTTGTCTTGTGCACTTCTCGATAGAATACTTCTCCGCAGTAGCCCTGGCACCGTACCGCAGGTTCTGCGCGTTCTCAAGACAACCGACAATCGCCTCGGCGCATTCCGCCTTGTCATCGGGATCGAACAGGTAGCCGTTCTGGTCATCGTGCACGAACTCGGGAATCGCGCGGAAGTTCGCTCCCGCCACGGGCTTCCCGCAAGCCATGGCCTCCAGCACCACAATCGCCTGCGTCTCGAACTTGGACGCTATCGCGAACGCGTCGCAGGCCGCGTAGTACTTCGGGAGCTCGAGGTCGTTGACGAAGCCGGCGAACAGGACGTCCTGGGCCAAACCCCTCTTCCTAGACAGCCTGTAGATGTGCTGCAGGTACGGCCCGCGGCCGACCACGAGCAGCTTCGCGCCCGGTCTCTCCTTCATGACAGACGGGAATGCATCGAGGATGAGCTTGAGGTTCTTCTCGGCGGCGACCCGCCCCACATGCAGCACGACGTCGTGCGCGTCCAGCCCCCATTTCTCCCTCACCCCACTACCATCCAATTCAGGGTTGAATCTGGAGAGGTCGATGCCCGTCGGCACAACGCCGGATATCCTCGCCCTGGGCGCCAAAGCCCTTATCTCGGCCATGACGGCCTTCGTGGGAACGATGACGTTCTTGCACTTCTGCAGGAACACCCTCAGGTAGAGCCGCAGCACCCGCCTGAGGAGGTGCGGGTTGAGGCTTATCGGCGAATAATACGCGAGGGCGTCCTCGACCATCGTGTGGACGGACTGGACCATCGGGATCTTCGCCTGCCAGGAGGCCCAGAGGCCCTTGACGCCCATGAACATGAGGCCGTGCCCGTGGATGATGTCCACCCCATGCTGCTTCACGAGGTCGACCTCCCTGGAGGGGAACATCGCCATGTAGTAGCCAGGGTAGGACCTGAAGGCCCTGGCGCGCAGGTAGATGACCCCTTCTTCCCTCGACTCGCCGTTCTTGCCCGGACCGGGAGCGAATATCATCACTTCGTGGCCCATCGCTTCCAGCTGCCGCCTTGTGGCTATGAGGGAAGTCACCACGCCGTCCACGGTCGGGAGGTAGGTGTCTGTGAACAGGGCTACTTTCATCGGCCACCTCTGACGACGAGGCGAATCTTCCTGAGCACTTCGCGTGGGTTCCTGCCGATTATCCTGATCATCGCCTCCTTGCCCACGTCGCCCAGGTCGTAGATGGCGTCGGGAACCTTGCCGAGGTCTTCGATTGCGCGCGCCGTCCCCCACTCCATCGTGGATGTGTCTTCGGGCTGCTTGCCGCGGTCGAACGTGCCGACCAGCAGGCCCGCCGCTTTCGCCTTGCGGAGATTCTTTTCCCTGTATTTCAGATTCGCCGCAGAACGCATCCGGGGATCGGAAGCCATGGCGGCCAGGATAACGCGCGCGATGTGCTTCGACGCGCCGAAGTCGGCATGCCCGCCAACCCTCAAGCCGTCCCCGAGGCGGTATATCCTGCCTGTGAGGGCGCAGGCATCGCCCGCACTGACCGCACCCTCGATGGCGTAGCCGATGTTCACCCCGACCTCAGGTACGAAATCAAGCGGCAGCATGCCGGCCAGTTCGCCCGCTGCGAGTGAGACCTCCCGCCAAACCTCGAACCTGTCAGGCTTGAAGTGCGAGTTGATGACCTCGACGCCCTTCCCCGCTTTGTAAGAGGTCTGGAACCCCGCCGCAACGCGAGCCCTCCCGGCTTTGACGGCCTCGCGCAGCGAGAGTCCGGAGGCGAGGTACGCGGTGATCGATGCGGCCAGGGTGCATCCGCTGCCGTGGAGTTCCTTGGGGTATCTGAACCCGGTCATCTCGGTGCATTTCCCGCCATCGAAGAGGAGGTCGACGAGCTTCCCCTTGAGGTGCCCGCCCTTGACGAGCACCGCTCGCGCGCCGAGTTTGTGGATCTTCTTGGCGGCGGCTCTCATGCCCTCGACGGATTTCACTTCGATTCCCGCCAGCTGACCCGCTTCGTACAGGTTCGGCGTCACGAGTCTGGCATCTGGGAGCATATGCTTGATGAGTGCGTCCTTGAACCCCCGACCATCGAGCTTGTCGCCGACAGTCGCGATCATCACGGGGTCGACGACGATGGGGAAATCGCACTTCCCGAGCCGCCCCGAGACCGCCTTGACGATGTCGGCCGAAAAGAGCATCCCCGTCTTCGCCGCTCCGATGTCGAAGTCCGTGAGCACGGCGTGGAGCTGCTTCTCGATCTCCGCGACCGGCAGAGGGTATATCGATTCGACAGCCCTGGTGTTCTGGGCGGTTATTGCGGTCAGGACGGAGCAACCGTGCACTCCCACCGCCGCGAAGGACTTGAGGTCGGCCTGTATGCCGGCGCCCCCGCCCGAATCGCTGCCCGCCACGGTCAGAGCGCTTCGCACGCTGTCGCCCACGTAGTATCCCTTAATAACTCTAGCCCAGCGCCCGCGAGCGGCTACAAGCAGCTATATAAGGGGATTGCCTGATTCGCGCCGCGTCTCATGAAAGCCCGAAGCGGCCACTTCATCTTCGACAAGAAGGTCCGCTACAAGGATCTCGCGCCGGTGTT
>Ga0315285_10005777_pt1 | contig 12715 bp, 12 predicted proteins | sample YL17G09_36_MG_FD_203698 | JGI IMG/M metagenome (GOLD analysis project Ga0315285, IMG submission 203698) | Sediment microbial communities from Yellowstone Lake, YNP, Wyoming, USA - YL17G09_36 | ecosystem: Environmental > Aquatic > Freshwater > Lake > Sediment | place: USA: Wyoming | collected... | reverse complement strand
TGCCTGATAATATTCTCGTCAAATATTGCCAGATCAGATCTCCCCTATGATGATACAGAAAGCAAGTGCCATTTCAGAACTGTGCGACAAGCTCAATTTTATACTTAAATTTTCAGCATTATCGGTATTAATTCTGACGTACGGAACCCCCCGGTTATCATTGAGGATCTCTATCGACGGATAAAAAATATTGACTATGCCCAGACTATACAGTGCCTTCATCACCGCCTCTTTTCCGGCAAACCGAGCTGCAAGATGAGGGGCAGGATTATCTTTGGAACGGCAATATTCCAGTTCTTTCTTTGTAAAATTCTTATGAAGAAATGCAGAGAATGCGGCATCACCGGATTTTTCGAATCGGCAGATGTCTACGATATCCGTGCCAATGCCAATATTCTGCATACCATGTCCAGCTTGTATCGCTTTCTCAGATGGATAGACTTATCCCCGCTGCAAAAAATTACGGGGATCACATTCCCCGCATGACTTTCCTGAACCGTTTCCGGTCGATGGCAAAATTATCTTTCACGACTTTGTCGTCTTCAATATCATATCTGACCGTGGAACCAAGGGTGATATACACATTATTCCCGACGCTGACCTGGCTTTCCACGGTAACGTTGGGCCCTATCCAGATGTCATCACCAATACGCACCAACTCTCCAATAGTAACACCTGCACAGATCAGGCAGCGTTTTCCAATAATTGTCCCCTGCCCGACTGCATCGAGATTGTCGATTTTTGTCTGCTCGCCGATCTCGGTGTATCCTTTAAAAAAAGCACGGTTGATCCGGGTATTCGCGTGAATGTCTGTTTCCCGATGGAGATGCACTCCGCCAGAGCATCGGATGCCGGAAGCTCCCAAAAGGGCTCCCGAAAGATACTGGTCATCTCCGATAATGCTGTTGGACCTGACGATAGTTCCTTCGTCAAATATCGATTGCTCATGGATCACAACATTTTTTTCAATGATCACATCTTTTCCCACGGCAACACTGTTGGGTGCAATTTTTGCGCTCGGGTGAATTTTTGCTGACTGGGAAATCCGGTTGGCAAATGGGGGTAAGGCAAATTGCGGATCATGACTCAGGGCGCTCTGCAGGATAAAAAATGCGTGCCTGGGATCCTCCGCGGTGGCAATCCCGATATTCTCAGGAATTCCGGAAACGAGATCCGGGGTTATGATCACGCATGAAATTGAGGGGTTCTGGAGAATTTTCGGGATATCGTTTTTCCGGGTAAGATAGACTATCTGAGAGGGATGGTGCGAGTACAGCGTTCCCGCTGATAAAAAAATTCCATCGCGGACGATACTGGTTGTTTCGGGAAAGGCATCAGACAACTTCATAGATCATTCCATCATTTTCACCGGTCACACGTCTGAGGGGGTAACCCGGACCGGACTTTTCACATCGCGTGTCACGACAGAATGATCGGGGATGACCACGTCATCGCCCAAGGACAGGCCATCCGCGGTGGAACAACGCCTGCCAATCTTCACATTGTTCCCGATGTTTGCATATCCCCCGATCATCGTCCCTTCCATTACGGTTACATTGCGGCCGATTTTTATCCCGTGGCCGACCTCCACCCCCTCCATGATGACCGAGTTCTCCCCGATCTCAGTATATTCTCCAAGGGAGCTCTTATCGATACACGCACGGGGGCCGATGGTAACATTATCGTGAATAATAACGCCGCCAAGGTGAATCACGGGAATAATTTCTCCAGAGAGTCTCCGCAACTCAAAACCTTCCGATCCGATCACCGTAAAATCTCCTATAGTCACATGACTGCCGATAATGGTATTCTTTTCAATAACCGCCATTTTTCCAATTTTGCACCCGGCACCAATGATGACACGCTGGTAATCTATGATTGCAGTAGGATCAATCTCATTTCCCGGCCCAAGGGATCCGGCCCTGACCCGCTGGAAAAGGCCGGTTCTGGGGGCAAGAATGTTAAAGATTTGAATGCAAGTCTTCATGATAGACTGCATGACAGATGTGCGCATCAGCCATGAATCTGCCACCCCGGCGCTTTTCATTTTCAGAAACATTTTCTGCGATATCATACCAGGGATACCGTCACAGTATTTCTTTCAAGCCTGACATCAATATACCCTCCCCGGCGGATAAAACGGGCATCTGCCGTAACATTTCTGTCAGCCGGTACATGAATCCTGATCATGAACGGCGGAAAGGGGCTTTCCGAAGGTATTCCCTCGGTAATAATTGAAATCTTTCCGTTTTCGGTCCGACAATGAACCTTCAGATTTCGTCTTTGCCGGAACCATTCAACGATATTCCCCGCGGTCGTGATCCAGGCCCCGTCTGTTTTGGCGCGGTTGACAAGATTCGTATAGAAGGCGGACCAGTCCCGCGGAAGGGTCAGATTTTCGTAGTGCCACAGGAGCGTGACTGCACCTCCGTATTTCCGGGCGAGGCTGAAAATACGATCGCACTGAATCCGGGCTTCCGGTTCCGTAAGCCCGAGGCAGGACGTTCTCTGCCATCCCTCACCTGATGGCGCCCAGCAGAATTTCCCAAACAGGCCGAGATCCTGAATATGGAGCGGCAATTCAAGCAGCGTGTCCACCCCGCATGGCCGGTAAACCTGCAGGGTGCCGGCCCTGAAGCCGACATCGTCGTTGTAGCCAAACGACGAATCGTATGCGTATCCTGCTTCGTCAAGTTTTTTCCAACTGTTCTCATCAAAGATAAGCCAGTGGACCCGGTTCCCTGCGTTGTTCCGGCCAATGGCATCCATCTCCTCTTTCCCAGCCTGCTCGCGAGCCCAATTATCGATTCCATGAACCCCGATTTCCCAGCCATCCCGGATCAGCTCAGAGATCGGTGCATCTTTCAGCGAATAATTTCCGGCACGTATCGCAGGAGCTGAGATACCGGGTTTATCCGGGAAGGGCAGAAAGAAAAACGTTGAGCGCACCCCGAGGCTGTCCTCGAGCTCCTTCCACCGGTGAAACAGATTCCAGGGATCCCTTACTACTCCGCACTTTGCAAAGAAAAACCCACAGGCCTCGCGCAACCCCCGTTTTCGTACGCAGCTGTACGCAGCAAATCCGACCGAAAGCCACCCGCGTTCACGCGCTGAGATAAGATCCACGTCATGCGTGAGAGCCACCATATACGAATAATCCCATGGGACCGGGGGAATTTCGACAAGAGAGATAAATTCGCACATTCTCGTGCGCAGCCTATCAAGGGCAGTGTCGCAGAAAGGCTCGCGGGCATTCGGCTTCCCGGTATTCAGCCCGTTCCGGACGATGCTAAAGATATCATCATGCGTAATGTCGATGAGGGGCCCTTCGTACAGAGGAACGTCAGCCCGGCGGGCTATTACGAGGTCGTAGGCTTCTCCCGGCACGTACCAGTCCCAATCGGTTTTGAGGAGCTGAAAGGTCTCCTCAACGGCATAACGATCCGGATAGGACACCCCTATGGTCACATGTATCCCTTCAGGTACATTTCGCCTACGTTCATACTACAGGATTCCCATCTCTGTCAATCGTTCCGGCAGGTACTTTTTCGTCACAAAATCAAGCCCGCGCGCGGCGAAGGCCTGCTGTTCTGACTTGAGCTTCATCTCGAGCTGGAGGTTGATCTGCCCCTTCCAGTACGGGCTGTCGAACCGGGGGTCGGAGAGTTCGGCCCTCAGGGCATCCACGTCCCTATCGGTGAGCGCATCGGCCGGGAGGTTGTAATCCCGGATATCCGAAGGCTGGACGCCGATGAACTGGGCCTTCGGGGTGGCGAGGAGCTCGGAGATATGAGCGCTTTTGATGGCACCGTAGGCCACCGACGCAAAGATCCGGTAGGACCAGGGATCCCCATCGGTGAAGACGGTGACCGGGAGGCCGAACTGCTCGTTCAGCCTGTGGAGGACCCTCCGGGTCGAGCGGGCAGGCTGCCCCTTCAGGTGGACCACAATCGCCCTGTGCTCCTCGTCGAAGCCATTCTCGATGAGCCGGGCGTACATGCCGCCGGTCTCGAGGGCGATGACGAACTTCGCATCATGTTCCAGGAACTCGACAGTTTCTACGTCGTTCGGGATCTGGTAGCCCGCCTCGCCCACCTCGTCGCGGCAGTGGATCTCCCGCACGCCGCGCCGGGTCTTTTCCCGGATCCGGAGGGGGCCGAAGACCGTCGCACCGTCCTCCTCGGGCCTGAGGTGGAAGGCCTCGCGCTGGAGGTCGGTGATGATCTCCAGGTCCTCGATGAGGAGGTTGGACTCGTCCTGGGCCCCGAACTTGGCCCGCTTCCACCCCTCGGAGATGTAGTAGAGCTCCCTCAGGGTTGAGGAGCGGTTCTCGGCGAGCTGCTGCTTGATGAACCCGATGACATAGGCCATCTTGAGGAGGTGGAGCGCCCCCTTCTCCGAGGTCGCGGCGCGGAGGCTCTCGCGGTCACCGTACTTCCAGACCTCGCTCTCTGTATCGTACTCGATATTCGCCTTCGTCCTCGTGGGGAGCCTGATGTACGGGATCTCCCCTCCCTGCATCTCGTAGTACCATTCAAGGGCGATTGCAAGGAGACGCGTCCTCGCCAGGGCATCGAACTCCTGCTTAGACATCGAGATCCACCACCAGCTTCACGGCCTCGTCAACCCCCTGGATATCGAGGGTTCCCCCGCCGGCCCCCGCGTACTTCGCCTCCCACCCCTCGCCGGGCGCGAGAGTGCACTTCCAGACCCGGGTGTAGTCCCCCTCGGCAGTGTGAGCGTACTCGGGTTTCGGCGAGGCGTCGGGTGCGGGGTCACGGGAGGTGTCGTAGATTGTGGGGGAGACCTCCTTGTCGGTGTAGTTGCGCACGGCAATCCTGACGGTCCCGTCAGAGGTCCACTTCTTTGCCACCAGCCGGTGCATGATCCTCCCCTCGATGGGGGTGGTGTCGGGAACCGGCCTCCCTGTCACCTCGGCGACCTTTGCCGCGATCTCGGGGATGATGGCACAGAGCGCCCGTGCGCGGTCTTCCTGGACCCGCTGCCGGTCCCTCCTCGAGAGGAAGGTCTTCAGCTCCCGCCCGAGATCCTTTAAGGCAAGATCGATCTCCTTCTCGATCTCGGGGATGGCCGCGATGGCGTCCTTGGACTCGCTCGTGAAGGGGACGTTCGTCGAGGCGACGTGGACCAGGATGAGGGCGGGCCCGGCGGGGAGGCCGTCCTGGGAGAGGCCGTAGTTCCTCCAGTTCACCCCGGCGATGGCCTGGGTGATGGCACAGGCCCCCTGCTGGTACATGAGGGGGACCCGGTTTGCGAACCTGAGGATGATCGCCTTCTCGTCAGAGGGGAGCCTCCCCCCGTAGCCGATGGCCGTCTCCACGACGAAGGGGTGGCCGCTGTACACAGACGGCGGACGGGTTCTTGCCTTGACGAAGTCCAGCTGGAACTCCTTGTCCAGGCTCTTCCTGATGAGCTCCTCGCCGATGGGCGAGAGGCACTGGGTGGTCGGGGGCGCGGGGATATTGACCGCCTGCATGGCGGCAAGGAGGGCCTTCTGCTCGTCGGCCGAGAGGGTCTTCGCCTTCTTTGAACCTGAGAGACCGGCTTTCTTCGCGATCTCGTCGGCCGCCTTCTTCCCCACCCTGCTGAAGGACTTGACGAGGAACCCCTCCAGGGTGAGGGGGCTCTCCATCACCATCCGCTTGAGGAGCCCGATCTCGATCCCATGAGGATGGGGCTGGATGGGGCAGGGGAGCGGGATGGGGTCATGGCTCACCCGGTCGAAGGTGGAGACCTCCCCTTCGATCTCCGCGCGGATACGGGCATGGGGGTTCACCACCGAGGTGTACTTCAGGTAGTCGACAAGGCGCTTCTTTGCCGCGAGGGTCGCCCGGAGCTCGATCTCCACCCGGGTCCCGTGGGTCCGGTCCCACTCCACCTCCTTCTGGGAAACCACTTCGGGCTCGTTGGACTCGATCTTGATAGCGAGCTCGAACCGGTGTGCAGGCCCCTTTGCATCAGTCCTGGAGATGACGAGAGAGGGAACGCCTGTCGTGAGCTGGGCGTAGAGGACCGCTGCCGAGATCCCGATCCCCTGCTGCCCCCGGCTCTGCTTGATCTGGTGGAACCGTGAGCCGTAGAGAAGCTTGCCGAAGACGAAGGGGACCTGGGCCGGGACGATCCCGGGACCGTTGTCCTCGACTGTGACCCGGAAGACCTCGTCGGAGATCTTCTTCACCTGGACGAGGATATCCGGGAGGACCTCGGCCTCCTCACAGGCGTCGAGAGCGTTGTCCACCGCCTCCTTCACGGTGGTGATGATCCCCCTCGTCGGGGAGTCGAAGCCCAGCAGGTGCTTGTTCTTCTCGAAGAACTCGGCGATGCTGATGGCCCGCTGCTTCCGGGCAAGCTCGTCAGCGAGGGACAGACTTCATCACCTCAGTGACAGCGTCTTCAAGTTTCATCTCGAGCTGGATCTCGGTGTGGAGGTCTTTCAGAGTTATCATGCCGGCATCCGCCTCCCTGTCCCCAATAATAGCTGCGAAATCTGCAACTTTCGCCGCATGTGACATTTTCTTATTGATGTTTTGGTCGGTGAGGTCTGCAAGGACGATGATCTTCTTTGCCCTCTTGTACGGTAACTCATTGATGGGCGTCTCTTTGAAGGATGCCTCCCTGAAAGCCCGCGCAATGGCAAATACTTGTTTTTTTCCCTTTCCTTTGGAGATAATCATGACCACCGGCCATTTTTCAACGGAAATATTCTTTACACTCTTAAGAGAGACCATTATCCTGTCAAAACCGAGAGCAAAACCCGTTGAGGCCACGTCGTCACCGCCGAAAAGCTTGGCAAGACGATATTCGCCGCCTCCCAGTATCTGGTTTTCAGCCCCCAGGTTCTCCGCGAATCCCTCGAAGACTATGCCCGTGTAATAATCGAGCCCCCTGGCGATAGCAAAATTCCAGGTGAAAGAAATGTCCTCTTTTTGTAATATCTCATTGAGTGCTTCAATTCGTGGTTTTTCAGGGAGATACTCAATTATATTCCAGAGATCTTGCAAACTTTTCACATTGGCCAGGTTTTTTAGATTATGAACAAGATTCTGCCAACTTAATGGCAGATGTACATTTTGTTTGGTAGAATCATTTTTTTCTCTATTTTGATTATGCATTTCCTGCTGTGTGAAATAATTTTCAAGACCTTCGAAATCCCTCTTATCAAGAAATCTCATGACGTGATTCTGAAGGGAGGGATCAAGATCGGAGAGGATCTTCTTCATCGGTGCGAGGTGTCCGACTTGCAGCGTATATTCGATACCTGTTGCCCTGAGGAGGTCGTCAGCAAGCAGGATTACCTCAGCATCTGCCTCGGGGGTATCTGCACCGATCAACTCGATACCGAATTGCCAGAACTGCCTGTACCGACCCTTCTGGGGGTCTTCATACCTGAAGCAGTCAGCAAAATAAAACCATCTGAGAGGTTTCGGGAGGAACCGTGCCTCATTCACATACATCCGGAGAACCGGTGCGGTGATCTCCGGCCGGAGCGCCATCTTTAACCCTTTCTTGTCCTCAAAGGCATACACCTCGTTGATGATCCCTTCTCCGGACTTTATCGTGAAAAGATCCAGGTGTTCAAATGCGGGGGTGCAAACCTCCCGGTATCCCCAGGAGCATGCACGATCGCGCAGCTTCTCCTCGATGGTTCTCCGCTCTTCCATCTCATCCGGTAAAAAATCCCGTGTCCCTTTTGGTCTCTGGAGCATCCCGTCTCACCCGGTATTCTATCCTGTTCCCTTATCTTTTCTCCGGCCCGTCTTCCCCAGGAGCCGGTCGAGAGCCGGTTCATCCGTGAAGACCTTCTCCCTCTTCTCCCTCCCCTGGAGATAGAGGGCGAGGAGGATGAGGCCGAGCCCGACGATCTCGTCCCAGATGAGAGCAACATTGATGGCTATCAGGGAGAGCGTGGCATAGGCAACACCGTGATATGCCGCGGCACGGTAGCCGGGGAGGGCGGCCCGGAGGAAGATCCGTGCGTCCCTGAACCAGAGGAGGTAGGTGACCGCAACACCGAATCCGGCGACAAAGAGGAGGTAGCTCATGGCAAATACTAATTAGGATACGGACGCCCATATCTCTATTCAGTCGGCCATGCAGCCCCATGCAACGCTCCACGACCTCCTGGAGGCCTTCCGCCGGGGGGAACTCTCCCGGGAGGAGGCAGCCACCCGGATCGAGGGGCTCAGGATCGAGCAGCTGGAGGAGTTCGCCCGCCTGGACCTCGGGAGGGCGGCCCGGTGCGGGGTCCCCGAGGTGATCCTCGCCGAGGGGAAGTCCCCCGGCCAGCTCGCCGTGATCGTGGCACGGACCGTTGCGGCCCAGGGGCGGTGTATCGTGACCCGCGTGACCCCCGATCAGGATGAGGAGATCCGGAGACGGTGCGGCGACGAGTTCCAGGTGGAATACCGCGAGGTCCCCCGGGCCCTCGTCGCCTTCCGGATCCCGCTCACCGAAAAGACCGGGGGCATCGTCGCCATCCTCACCGCAGGGACCGCCGACCTCCCTGCCGCAGAGGAGGCACGCCTCATTGCAGAGGAGATGGGATGCACCGTGCGGACGGCGTACGACGTGGGGGCCGCGGGGATCCACCGGCTCTTTCCTGCCCTAAAGTCGGTACTTGATGCCCACGTCTTCATCGTGGCAGCGGGGCGGGAGGGGACCCTCCCCGCGGTGGTTGCCGGGCTCGTGGACCGGCCGGTCATCGGCCTCCCTGTCTCGTCCGGCTATGGCTATATGGGGAAGGGGAGGGCGGCCCTCGCCTCCATGCTCCAGTCCTGCTCGGTTCTCGCCGTCGTGAACATCGACGCGGGTTTCACCGCCGGAGCTTTCGCGGCACGGATCGCAACCATGGTGGCATGCCCATGACCCGGGGGTTCTACATAGGACGGTTCCAGCCCTACCACAACGGGCACCAGGCGGTGCTGGAGCGGGCGGCCGCGTCGGTGGACGAGATCGTCATCGGGGTGGGGAGTGCGCAGCTCTCCCATGAGCTCGAGAACCCCTTCACCGCAGGGGAGAGGGTCCTCATGATCACCCGGTCCCTCGCCTCGCTCGACCGGCCCATCTACGTCATCCCCATCGAGGATATCCAGAGGAACGCCCTCTGGGTCTCCCACGTGAAGTCCATGACCCCGCCCTTTGACTGCGTCTTCTCTTCGAATCCCCTGGTCATGCGCCTCTTTGCAGAATCCGGCCACGCGGTTCAGTCGCCGGACATGTACGAACGGCAGACCCACTCGGGTACAGCCATCCGGAGACGGATGCTCTCGGACGAGCCCTGGGAGCACCTGGTGCCCCGGGCCGTCATCGAAGTCATCCGCGAGATCGACGGGGTCGAGCGCCTGCGGCGGATTGCCCAGAGCGACTGATCAATCCTTTCGGTGCAATTCTCATGTTCAGGTTCCTGAAGGACTTCATGAAGGGTGAGGAGGCCCCTGCCGATTTCGGGATTGGGGACCTCCCGGCCTGGATTGATGGGGAGGAGGAGAAGGTGAGGCGGGACCTTGCCGCGCGGGTGGTGGCAACCCGGGCGGTGGTGCAGGACGCACGAAGGCAGATGGAAGAGGTGCTCTCAGGCTTCGATACTGCCTCCATGGATGAGGTTACCCACCGGAAACTCGCGGGGGTGACAGAGCGGTCCCTGCCCCTTTTTCTGAAGGCCATGAGGACAAGCCTCACCCGCGACCTGCCCGATGACCCCGAGGGGTTCTATCCTGGGGCCGGGGAGATCTTGAAAGGGTGCCTCTCAGCCTTCCGCGGGCAGGGGCGGTACCTTGCCTCCCGATTCCCCGAGGAGATGAAGGTGCTCAGGGAGGGGGTGGATACCATGGGGAGGGAGGTGAATGCCCTGACCCCCTTGATCTCGCGGGCCCGCGATCGCATCCACGGGCTTGCAGATCTCAGGGAATCGCTTGCACAGTACAGGGATGCGAAGAGACGGGCAGCAGTCGGGCGAGAGGAACTCCATTCCCTCGAAGAGGAGGAACGGGCATCCAGGCGGTCCCTTGAAGGCGTAACCCGTGCCATCGGGGACCTCGAGAAGGGGGAGGATTGGCTTCTCTACCAGAAGGAGCTCTCGAGGATCCGGACCCTTGAAGGGGACCGCGATGAGGCGGCACGCCTCTACCGGGCTGCCGCGGCCACCGCCGCCCATCTCTTCAGGAAAGGGGAGAAGATTGCATCACGAAAGAGGGATCGCGAGGCCGCACGGGTCCTCCACGAGGGAATCGAGCTCCTGGACCGGGATCCCCCTCTCGCGGAGGATGCGGCATCGGGGATCATTCCTTCGGGCCAGACGGCAATAGCTGCCATGGTTGCGTCGGGAGATCTCACCCTGAAGAATAAGGAGGAGATCGATCTTCTCCAGGCGCGAGGGCCCCTCGTCCAGGTGATCACGGAGATCTCAAGGAGATTCCTCGGGATCTCAGACGAGGTCACGTCTGTACAGGATGCCATCCTCTCGCGACCTGCCTTCGTAAAGAGCAGGGACCTGAGGAGGGACAGGGAGGAGCTGGAGAAGCGGATTACCCTCGCAAACGGGAGGCTGGACCTGGCGAAGAAGGAGGTTGCGGAACGTGAGGATCAGATCAGGATCCTTTTTGATGATGTCCACCGTAGGGTTGAGGGCCTCTCCGGGAAACCCGTCCAGGTCAGGGATCCTGATATTTCCTGAAAAGCGGATGGGATGTGAGATAGGAAAAGGGAACCGCAGGAGCGGGAGGGTACCATTACCCCTGGCGCTCCTCGCCGATGAACCCGAGGAGGTCCTTCTCCAGGTCCCCCGCCCGCTGGTAACGTCTTTTCGGTTCCTTCTCCAGGCACCGCATGATGATCCCATCCACGGGCCTCGCAGCCGGGTTCAGGGATGACGGGAGGACAGGGGCCGAGTTCAGAATCCTGCCCGTGATCTCGGCAATGCCCTCACCGGTGAACGGGGGCTGGCCGGTGACAAGCTCAAAGAAGATGCCCCCGGCACCATAGATGTCTGTACGCACGTCTGCTTTGCCGTACCGTCCCGGGTCGACCTGCTCCGGGGCCGCATAACGGGGCGAGAACCCATGGATATCGGTTGCTGTCGCTCCCCCGAGGAACTTCGAGAGTCCCCAGTCCCCGATCTTCGGCTCAAGGGTATCGGTGAGGAGGATGTTCCCGGGCTTCAGATCCCGGTGGATGATGCCCCGGTCATGGGCAAAGGCGAGACCCCGCGCGATGCCGGCAACGATGCGGGTGGCTGTCCTGATATCGAGGGGCTTCCCGAGCTCTTCGAGGGACCTGGGAAAGAGCTCCATCTCCACGTACGGGACAGGGAGAATGTTCGCGCCGAGGATCCGGGCGATATTCTCGTGCTTCAGTCCTTCCCAGGTGCGCATCTCCTTGAGGAATGCCATCCCGGTCACCTCGTCCATGGTGAGGGGGACCTTCACGGCAACGATCCTCCCGCTGTCCTTTCTCCGGGCGCGGAAGACACGCGAGACTCCCCCGCTCCCGATGACCTCCGGTTCCGAGAACCGGTTGAGGAGGTCCCGCGGGAAGCTGGACGGGAGATAAGGGTCCCGGGGAGCCCTCTCCCCGATCGTGATTCCGGTGGGGTCTCCCCCGGGATCCCCTTCCCCGCGCCGCTGCCCAGCCGGGGATCTCATCCTGCGATGCTGCCAGAAGGCGAGGACCGTTGAGGTAAAAGTCACCCCTCCGAGGGCAAGGAGGATCCTCCTCACCGGAACCGGTGAGAGGGGGATGAGGATGAGGAGGGCGGCTGTTGCTGCCGCGGAGAGGAACGGGTGGTAGCGGGAGAGCACGGGCGCAGGGCGGGAACGGTATGCTGCAAGAGCCAGGCCGAAAGACGAGAAGCCCAGGAACGCGAGGAGGATGCAGAGGGAGACGGGGGCCACCCCCTCGCCCCGGGGGGCCAGGCGGAGGGCAAGGGCATTCGCGAGGAGGATCGATGACGAAAGGGTGACGAGGCCGAGAATACCCTGCCCTGCCGCAAGGATGATCCCCTCCCTCGGGGAAAGGGTGGAGGCGCACGAGGGCGATCGCTCGCGATCGGCCCAGTAGATGATGGAGAAGGCGAAAGCCCCGAGGCCGAGGATCGCGAGGTCGACGAGGGGGAGGAGCCTTAGGATCGCCGCGATCACGGGCTGGGGCGTGGCACTTGCCGCCATCAGGAGCTGCCTCCCATCGTAACCGTCCCTGCGGGGGTGCTCTTCCCACGGATGAAGGGCACCGCCAGCCCTGCCTCAGGTCCTGCGGGCATTCTCTGTCCCATCATCCTTCGTGACCTGGGCTGTGCTGGAGGGGTCCAGGGCCGGGGGGATGGCCAGGATGAGCCTTGCCCCTGTCATCCCCTGCCCAAGCTCAAGGAGGTCCCCATTCCTCAGGGCGACCGCCTCGTTCCGCGGAACCTTCTTCCCGTTGATGAAGGAACCTCCCGTGCTCCCGCTGTCCTCGAAGGTTACACCCTCCACCACCCCGATCTTTCCATGGGGGCGGGAGATGCGGGTCACCGCCTGGTAGGAATCATCGAGGACGATGTTCCGATCCGGATCGGCTGCTCCTGGCCTGTCGGGATCCCGGCGCCCCACCCTCGTCTCCCCTACCCCGAGGGTGAAAGCCCTGCCATCCTCCTTCCCCCCCATAACCACGACCATCGGGGAGCTGCCCAGGAGGGCCCCGCTCACCCCTCCCTTCACCCGGT
>Ga0315285_10005776_pt1 | contig 12718 bp, 10 predicted proteins | sample YL17G09_36_MG_FD_203698 | JGI IMG/M metagenome (GOLD analysis project Ga0315285, IMG submission 203698) | Sediment microbial communities from Yellowstone Lake, YNP, Wyoming, USA - YL17G09_36 | ecosystem: Environmental > Aquatic > Freshwater > Lake > Sediment | place: USA: Wyoming | collected... | reverse complement strand
GGTTTATTCTCCCCTCGTTATCGCGCGGGATCAGGTTCACCTGATCGAGCAGCCCGGCGAGTCCGGCCAGCGCGGTGCCGCTGGCCTTGCTCTTCAGCGTGCTTTTTGCGGCGTTCTCGAATTTGATGATGTTGTCCGACACGGCGCGGCTCAGCCGCGTCGACACTGCCATGTCCATGAGCGCGTCGAACCCCACGTTTCCCTTCGCGCTCCAGTCCCCGAGTTCCGACTGCAGCTTCAGGTCGTCAAACAGCGCGCGGCCGTTCGACAGCCGGACCTTGGCGGCAAGGTCGCGGAAATTGATGACGTCCAGACTGCCGAGCTTATCGGTTTTGAGCAGCTTCGAAAACGCGTTTCCCATGGCGCTGGTAACGGGCGCTTTCACGATTTTTCCGTCCGTCATCTGCGCGCCGATGCCGCCCGTAAGGTTTTTCATGATCCCTTCAGCCGTGCCGCCGCTGCCGGCAAGCGAACTCTGGAGGCTGATGCGGCCGAAAAGGCATTTGTTGATCTGCGCAAGCTCCCGGTTGAGCGCGGTCACCGGCTTGATATACTCCCCGAACCTTCCAACCAGATCGTTGAGTTCGACGGTTTTCACCGTCAAGTCGTTTGTAAACACGATATTGCTGACGTTTTTGAGGTTGGCATGAAGTTTATTGCCGATACTCCCGCCCGCAAAGCCGGTGGTGAAATCGATGTCCGCGATATCGTTCACCACAGAGACCTTCACGAGCACGTTGCTCATGGTAAAGCCCTTGTAGACGAACTTCTGCGCGTTGATGGTCCCCTTCATGTCGATGCCGGGCAGCGGGGCGAGGATCGGCGCATTGGCGTTTTTCGCGCCGCCCTGTTTTGCCGGCCCCTGGGGCTTCATGATCGCGTCTATATTGAGCATCGGCGAGGTGCATTTGAAATCAGCGGTCGTGCGCGTGAGTTTTTTCTTCGGATCAGGGAGCATGAACGACAGGTAATTCGACACCGTGGCCGCCATGGTGAGCGACGACTGCCCGACCTTGACCGCGACGTTCTGGCCTATCGCCTTTGACGAAAGCGTGAACGCTCCGTTGATTGTCGCCGGCTGTATGAGCGGCGACCACACCACGACCAGGTTCTTGAGATCAACGATCCCCTTGAGATCGAGCTTTCCGGGGTTTGCCGGGTCGGCCTCGCCGCGCGCCTTTATGTCCGCGACGATCCTTCCGTCGAGCGACGCTCCCTGCGGCAGCTTGATCACGTCCTTCACCTCGCCGAGTTTGATGTCCGCCTTGATTGCCGCGTCAACGAACGGCCTCTTGAAATCGGTCACGGTCGCCCGTGCCTCGATCGGGTTCGTGCCGAGCCGCATGGTCATGGTATTTACCGTGAGGCTATTGTCGGTGAATGAAATGGCGGCATTGCAGTTGTTGATCGACTCCTGCATGCCGGCGTATTTCACCATGACGTTCTTGAGCGCGAGTTCCCCGCGCATTGGCAGGGGCTTTCCGGGAACAAGCGCGCCCTTTACGGTCGCGCCCAGCTCTGCCGAGCCCGAGGCCGAAACTTTCGCCGCGAGCGGCACCAGTTCAACAGGCACCTCTTTCAGGAGGTCAGAGACTGCCATGGGGTCTGAGACGATGGCGAGATCGAGCTCCGGCGTTGGTGTCAACGCCTTGGTAATCGTGCCTTTGAGCGTTATGAAAAATTTCTGCAGCGAAAGCCTGACCTGCCTGACGTTCACGATTCCGTCAACCAGGTCGGCCCCGATGTCGTGCGACACGGTGACGGAAAGGTTGGAAAGCGGCTTTCGGATCTCTTTCGTTTTTACCGACACCTCGGTGAGGACAAGGTTTCCGGTCGTCACGATGTTTTTAAGCTGTTTGTCGATCGTAACTGCCGCCTGCTGGTTGACGCTTGCGATAATCACCTGGTTCCCGGTTTTTTTATCGTCGTACACGATCGAGCCGTTTTCGATCACCAGTTTTTTAAGCGTGATAGGGACCGGCAGCGCCGGAAGCCCCTGCGGGGCGCGCTGTTCCTGCGCACCGCCCTTTTTCAGCATCGCGAGGTCATCGAAGTTGAAGGCGCCGGTCTTATCGACCTCGATGCGGATCCGGGGCTTTTTAAAGATGATCTCCTGGATCTCCGGATACCCTTTGAAAATCGAACTCACGGAAATGCTCGCCAGAAAACGGTCGACCGTTATGAATGGCTCCTTCGAAAAGCCCTCACGCTCCGTGTTCCACACCTTGAGGCCGTTCACCGATACGCCGAGCGCGGGATACAGGGTGATGCCCGCCTTTTCAACCGCAACTTTCCGGCCTATGGCTTTTTCGACCTGCGGCACGAGGAGCGCGATGATCTTCTGCGGGGGAAACATGCTATAGAGCGCGACGATCGCGCCGCCGACGAGGAGCAGCACCACGGCCAGAATAACGGCAAGGATTTTCAGGGGCGATCCTGTTTTCATATTCTTCTCCGGATTAATGATTATTGATTGTTATATTTTCGATTTTATTTTCACAAAGTCCGCCTCATGCAGCCCGAAGGTGCTTGACGGCGCGGGGGGGTTGCTCATTTTGCCGATCAGCCCCTGCAGGCGCTTGATGCGTTCACTCGTGTTCGGGTGGTCGGAAAACGTTTCCATGGGGCTGTCGCCGTACTTGCTGAGAAGCGTCTGGAAAAAGCTGGTCATCCCGTACGGGTTGTACCGGTGCAGAGAAACATACGTGACACCGCAGGAATCGGCCTGATATTCGTCGTCCCGGCTGAATTTCAGGAAGAGCATATTTTCCAGGAGCCCCGCTATCGTTTTCGTCGCGGTGGCATTCGAACCGAACACGATCTGGTTTACAAATTCAAGCCCGTACTGCTGTACCAGCCGGTTGACGCCGTGCCGCATGGTGACATGGCCGATCTCATGCGCCAGCACGCCGGCGACCTCAGCGCCGCTCTGCGCCGCTTTTAAGAGGCCCGTGTAAATGAAAACGTGACCCGCGGGAACGCAGAAAGCGTTAATGACCGAGTCGTTGTCAATGACCTGAAAAGTAAATGAAAGGTCATTGCGGTCGCTCTGCACACTGGCGATCGACTGGCCGAGCGTGTCGATGTATTTAATGACCTCGGCATTTTTTGTATAAAGCGGGTAATTCTTGGTGTCCGCGAGGATCTCCGACTGGAATTTGGCGCCCAGCGTCACTTCATCGCTGTCCGAAATCAGCAGGGGCCGCATGAAAGTGGTAACGGCGCTGCAGGTCAAGAGAACCGGCAGCAGAGATGCGATGGCGACGTACCGGACGGATTTAATCATAGGATCTCCCTTATGGTTGAGGTTTTGAAGCAGCCGTTTAAAAATCAGTATTTGCCGGATGGTTTTGCAACTTTCAATAATAATAGTATGTCCGATTAATATGAGGCTTTTCAAAGAGGGCGCCCCCTATGCCATTTTTTACAGCACACAAAGCGGCTTTTTCCGCTCGCCGCAGGCGTCCATCGCTGATACTTTTTTGCCAAACTGCCTGCCTTTCGGCAGAGGTCACGCCTGCATCTCGCGGGCCGTGTGTGACTGCAAAAAACGGCACACGGGGCGCCTTAACAAGACCTGTTTCAGCAGATCCGGTAATTATATTATTGTCTGTAATCGTTTTCAACGCTATCACCTATAGAACCTTAGATGAAACTAAACTCTCTTTTTTCAGAATTCCGGGACTCGCTTAAAAATCCGTGGGCCGAAGAGCTCGTCGACCTTGCCCTCTACCGGCCCCTCGCTTTCATTTTTGTCAAATGCGCGGCGCCGCTGCCCCTCACGCCCAACCAGGTGAGCGCGCTGGCTATGATCGCCGGCATCGCGGCCGGTTTTTTCTTCGCCGAGGGCTCCCCAAAAGACTTTGTGCTCGGCGGCCTGCTGTTCGGGCTGTCGAACGTCCTCGACTGCGCTGACGGCATGATCGCCCGGCTCAAGAAAAACGGGACGAAAACCGGCCGCATCGTCGACGGACTCGTGGACTATGTGGCGAGCGGCGCGGTCTATACCGGGTTCGGTATCGGACTCGCCAAAACCGCCGACTTTCCCTGGAGCGCCATGGCGCTCCTTTTTCTGGCAATCGTGAGCACCATCCTGCATTCCGTGGCGAGCGACAATTACCGGAACGCCTTTGTCCGGCAATACGCCGGTAAAACGGCGGCCGACGGCGATGAACGCCGCGTTTTTTCCGAAGAGTTGACGCGGCTGCTAGGGCTGAATGGACATCTGTTCGACAAAACGCTGATCCGGATCTACCTGAAATACCTTTCGGTACAAAAGGGGAAAACCCGCCCGTCACCCGTGGTGAGCGCGTCAAGCATGGTCAGGTGGAACCTCATCGGCCCGTCCACGCATATTACGTTTTTCATCATCAGCGCACTGCTATACCGGCCTTCGATTTTCTTTATCTTTACCATCGGAGCGGCCAATCTGTGGATGGCGGGACTATTGGTTGCCCAGGCAATGCAAAAGAAAATCCTGCCTCATCATACATAATTTCTGCCGATTTTGGATACATTGCTTCTCCGCGCCCCCTAAATCCCCCGAAGGGGGACTTTTCTTAAGTAAATTATTAATAAAATCAATCCTGTTCAAGTCCCCCTTCGGGGGATTTAGGGGGCGAAGACTGCGATCCAGGACATAAATTATTTGATAGATTCCATAAGCCTGACAAACCGTTTGCGGAATATATTTTTCTATATCACTCACTTGACCAGAACAGCATCATGCCGCCATCGTTGACTGCCGCTCCAGAAGTAAGCACCAGAAAGATCGGTTTCCTGACCGCCGCCACCGTTGTCGTCTCCAACATGGTGGGGACTGGGGTTTTTACCAGCCTCGGTTTTCAGGCCGCGGGCATCAGCGAACCACTGACACTCCTTCTTTTGTGGGCCATCGGCGGCCTCGTCGCCCTGTGCGGCGCTTTCAGCTACGCGGAGCTTGGCTCCGCGCTCCCGCGCTCCGGAGGCGAGTATCACTACCTCTCCCGGCTCTATCATCCGATGGTCGGGTTCCTCTCCGGCTGGTTCTCGGCAACGGCCGGTTTTTCAGCGCCCATGGCGCTCGCGGCAATGGCGTTCGGCCAGTATTTTTACGGCGTTGTTCCGGTGTTATCCCCCCTGATCCTGGCGACCATACTGGCCCTCTGCGTCACCGCCGTTCACCTTGTCGAGCTGCGCATCGGCGGGCGTATCCAGTTCGTCATGACGCTCCTTGAAGTAGTCCTGATCGCTTTTTTCATCATATGCGGAGTGTTCATGACTCCGGCGCCGGTCGCGCTGCACCTTGTTCCTGATGCGAAAAACATCTCAATGATCTTCTGCCCTGCGTTCGCCGTCTCCCTGGTGTATGTCTCTTACGCCTATTCGGGATGGAACGGATCGACCTACCTTGCCGGCGAGATCAGGAACCCCTCGTCGAACCTTCCGAAGTCGATCCTCATCGGGACAGGCATTGTGTTCGCGCTGTATATCCTGCTGAATTTCGTGTTTCTCAGGAGCACGCCGCTACCCGCCCTGGCAGGCAAGATCGAGATCGGCCTGTTATCCGCCGTCAATATCTTCGGCAGTGCCGGAGGAAAAATCATGGGCATGGTCATTGCCTTCTGCCTTGTTTCGTCGGTCAGTTCCATGATCATGGCAGGTCCCCGTATCCTTAAAGTCATGGGAGAAGACTATCAGCGCCTTTCGCTGTTTTCCCGGGTAAATTCACGCGGCGTTCCGTGGGTGGCCATCCTCACGCAAACCGGCCTCGCGCTCCTCATGATCTGGACATCGACGTTCAAGGAGGTCATGACCTTCACGGGCTTCACGCTCGCGCTTTTCACCACCCTCAGCGTTATCGGCGTCTTTGTACTCCGCAGGCGGAAAATCGCCGGTTCCTATAAAACGACCGGGTATCCGGTGACGCCGATCATCTTTCTCTGCCTTAATGCGTGGATGATCGTGTTTCTGCTCTGGAAGTGTCCGAAAGAGTCCTGTGCCGGCCTCGGCGTCCTTGCGGCGGGCATCATCGTCTATTTTCTCATACAAAGGAGACCGAAGAAATGAATCCCATAGCGAGCGCATTCCCCGCAGCTTGCTGCGGGGTTAGCGAGCGGGCCATACTTGATTGTTCTTTTTCCTTAAGGATAGAAGGATTCCCCGCTGTCTTGCAGCGGGGAGCCTTCAATTATGTCAAGCCCTTGCGGGCGTTTTTTTTCCTGACAACGGTAGTGACGGTAGTGGTTGTATGCGGCCAGCCTGAAAGCCGTGACACGGCCGCACCTGCTCCGGCACAGGCCCTGTTCGGCACAACAGCATTCGATTCGGCGCTCACTGACCAGGCACGCATCTACGCCGGCATGCTGCCGCTCGACAGCGCCCGGTACCCGCAGCTGACCGCCGGCGAGGGCTGGGCCGTCCATCGAAAACTCTTCGAGAAAAACTGGACAAAACTCGACAAACGGCTCCGGGCAATGGAGCAGTGGCGCGCCGCAGAGGTGGCCTGCATCACCACCGCCGGGGCCACGCTGTTCTACCCGTTTTCCGGCCCTGACTTCCTCAACGCCGACATCTTTTTCCCCGAGTGCATCAACGCGGTGTACATCAGCCTCGAAAAGACCGGCGATATCCCTTCGCCGGACATGGACGAGCAGCACTTTGTCAATTTCACCGGGGACATCAGGACGTCCCTGTCGAACATCTTCGCGCGGGACTACTTCGTCACCCGCCGCATGAACGAACAGCTCCGCACCCCCTATCTGCAGGGCAACCTGACCATCTTTCTGGTGTTCCTCGCGCGCCGGAATTGCGCCGTCGTGTCGATCAACAAGGTCCATATCGACTCGAACGGGACGCTCGTCGCCGCCCCGTGCGACACGGGCGATGCCCGGAAAAAACAGACCGGCGGCATGGAAATACAGTATGTCAAGGCACAGAGCAGCGGCGCCGTACGGCACCTGTATTACTTCCCGGTCGACGTACAGGACTCTTCGCTGGAGCTGAAACCGCAGCTGGTGCGCTATCTCAGCTCCCTTGACAACGTGATCATATTCACCAAGGCGGCGTCCTACTGCATGCACGGAAAGAATTTTTCCATCATCCGCGGACTGTGCCTGCGCGCCAAAGCCGTACTGGAAGACGACACCGGCATTCCCTACCGTTTCTTCACGCCGGACCAATGGACCGTCTCGCTTTACGGCCGCTACACGAAGCCGGTCAAGGACTTCAACTACGGATTCCAGGAAGACCTTGACAAAATATTCCGTTCGGGCATAAACGTGAAACCGCTGCCGTTCAATATCGGCTATCACTGGAGGGGCTCGTTTTCCAGCCTGATTCTGGCAATCAGGCATGCGCCTGAAGTGCCGGACACGGCCATCACACCCGATACCTCTGTGCAGAAACGATAATAGTGCCATGCGCCATGATTTGCCGCTATCGCTCCGCTCTCTGCTGATGCCCGCAGCTATTATCGCGGCCCTATCTTCCCCGGCGGACGGGACCATCCTCGATGCTCTGCTCCAGCGTCTACCGCCATCGTGCCGTTCCGTGGTGTCGAATCCGGACCAGTATCATCTCCAGATCATTTATACGCAGATAGACCGGGATGCCCGCAACCGTCCACATTTCAACCATCTCCGCTACCGCGTCGACCCGAAGCAGTACTTCTATCCGGCCAGCCTCGTCAAACTGCCGGTTGCGGCCCTTGCGCTTGAAAAGATCAACAAGCTCGGGATCGAGGGGGTTTCGCGCCGCACGCCTATGCGGATCGACAACACGCTTGACTGTCTCTCCGGGTTCGGGTACTCCGACACCACATCGGTGGAGTCTTCCGTCAAGCGCATGCTGCTCGTGAGCGACAACGGCGCATACAACCGGCTGTGGGAGTTTTTAACGAGGGATTACGCCAACAGCAGGCTTTCAGAATGCGGCTACGGCGGCATCCGGCTCCTGCACCGGTTCGCGGCGTGCGGCGTCCCGCAGAACCGCGTGAACAATCCGGTGCGCTTTCGTGCGAAAAACGGGAAAACGCTGTACGCCCAGCCGCGGGTGGTCTCGCGGCTTCCTGATGTCAACCCTCTGGCGCCGGTGTTTATAGGGAGTTTTTCGTATTATAACGGTGTGCTGCTGCCGCGGCCGTTCAGGGCAGACAATCTCAACTACGCGCCGCTCGAAGCGGTCCACCGCTTCCTTATCGCGATCATGTTCCCCGGAGCCGCGGGAGGCGGCCGCGCCCTGCGGCTCAGCGCCGAAGATTACCGGCTCCTGCGCACCTGGATGTGCCTGCTGCCGCGCGAATCCGGCATACCGGAGTATGTTCCGGACAGCGGCTATGCGGACAATTTCAAGAAATATCTTCTGTTCGGCGACGGCTCGCGCCCCTGCGTCCCCTCGCTGCGCGAGTTCAATGTGGTGGGCCGCGCTTATGGTTTTCTGAGCGATGTCGCCTATTTTGCCGACTTCGAGCGGCATGTCGAGTTCTTCCTCTCAGCGGTCATCTTTGCCAACGAAGACGACGTCGTGAACGACAACCAGTACGAATACGAAACCGTGGCCCTGCCGTTCCTTTCGGCCCTCGGCGCCGCGGTGTACGAATACGAAAAAACGCGCTTCCGCCGCTACCGGCCGGACCTCCATGAGTTCAAACCGGCGCTGCCGGTCAAAAAGGTAACCGCTAAAACAGGCCGGAGGACCGGCGGCCGCTTCCGGTAGGCCCCGATTTTCCACAATAGCAATTTTTTCCCGCATCTTTTCTCAAAGTATCATTATATTTACAGTATACGCGGCCGATTACCGCTTTTTTGGCGGTGACGGTCGCCTGAGGTGATTCAACCCCATTGAAAGAAGGTTCCCATGCGTCATCACCCGCTCCTCTGCGGAGCACTCCTTTTCTTTTGCACGGCAGCCGGCGTTTTTGCCCAGCCGCAGCCATCGTGGCAGCTCCTCGGGTTATCGGACCGCAGCATCAACTGCATTCTTGCCGACGATACGACACTGCTGTTTGCCGGCACGGACAGCGGGCTTTCGGTCTATTGCCAGAACACATGGTACGATATAGACGTGAACGGCCTGCCGGTCACCTGCATGGCCCGTATTACAGACAGCGTCATCGCGGTGGGCGCAGGTAACGGTTCGCGTTCTGATGCCGTGTATATCGGCACCCGCATCGACAAGGAGCCATACTGCGAGCTGCGGTTCCAGCAGTATTTCCTTGAGCCCACAGCCATGACGATCAACAACACCATGGCCATTCCCCGGCTTTATGTGGGCGGACGCAATACCGTGTCAATCGGCATAATTACCGTTGATACCCTGTACCCTTTCCAGCCCCTGAAAATCCCGGCGTATGCGTTCGGTGTTGAGAAACCCCGTTGCGCAGACCTTGTTCTATTCGGCGACACGACCCTGTATGCGGGCGGGTATGATCAGAGCACCATTATGGGAGGTCCGGGGAACCTGCTCATACTCATTAAAGACTCGCTGGAGGTCGCCAGACGGCTGGACGTCACCGCGCTCGCCCAGGGCTCTTTTGTGGAGGTAGGGCCGCTTGAGCTTGTCATCGGCACGCGCGACAGCGGAGTGTTCTTTTACAGCTCCTCGCTATTCATCCCCTGGACCGTGATTCCCGGTCCGACCAAAGACCCGATCAATGACCTGGTGACCATGCCGGGCATGATGTTCAGCGATATGCTGGTGGCCGCGGTCGCGAGCGGCGTCTATACGAGCGGCGGCCATTCTTCGGAATGGACTGCGGTCGGGAGCATTCCCGCTACGCCGAACTGTCTTGCCGTCCGGGGCAGGGCGACCGGGAGTATGGAAGGCGTACTCATGGCAGGAACTTCCAAAGGGGTGTATCTTTATGCGCTGCCGTCAGCCATACGCGACCGCCGATTGCCGGAAACAGTTGCCGGAAATGTGCGGCCGGTCATAGGCAGAAACGGCGAAGTCCTTCTTTTCCTGCCTGTCAGCCTTGGCCGCACGGCAGAGGTTGCCGTGTATACCGTGTCCGGGAAATTGTATACCCGTGTTTCCGCTTCGCAATCAATGGTACGCCTCCATCTTCAGACCGCCGGCCTTTTTTACTATAGCTGCACTGTAGGCGGGAAATCGGCGTATTCGGGTGTTATTTTGAATGTGAGGTAATTCGGGTAGGGGGAAAATCGTTTCCTTTTAAAGCAGTTAAGGGGTTTAGTCGGACTATTGAATACGTACCCATCGGTCATATTCAATACAACCATCGGGATTTACTATAGGATTAATTGCATTAACGAAATAGACACTATTTGAAAATTAAAAATATGCCCAACAAGCGGTTCAACGCTGACTCGGCCAGCGACCCGCCTTCGCCAAGGCTCCGGCAGGGCAGGCGGCATTAGGTTTGAATGTTATTATAGCTGGCCTCGCGGCATAACTCCGATGTGAGGCCCATTAAAAAATGCTTTTCGATCACTTAATCCAATAACCCGGGAGAAACACAATGAAACGAGACATGCAGGGAACTGCCCCGTCAAGCGCCATCTATGGACTCGGGCTCATTGGAGCTGCAGTTTACTTTATTTCGCATGCCACCGGTTTTTGGATGGGGGTGCTCGGGTTTCTGAAAGCGATTGTCTGGCCAGCCGTTCTTGTTTATGGAGCCTTTAAGCAAATAGGAATGTAAGCTCAAACTGGGGTAAGGTCAGAGCGTCATAATGAAAAAGTGTCCATTTTGTGCGGAAGACATCCAAGACGCTGCTATTAAGTGTAAACATTGTGGTGAGCTTCTGAAACAAATATCCGCTCCTGCGACAGAAAAATCCAGCCCCATCACACCTGCTAAACGGGCAAAACCCTTCCTTTTGTCGCTCATCTCCATTATAGGTTCACTGGCCTTTTTTGCAGTAGCGGCAGTTTTATTTTCGAACGGTATCATTCGTATAGGGGTGGCGACGATAGGTATCGGGGTTATCTTCTTTCTAATTGCACCTTTAGGTTGGAGTTGGGGCGACCTCTTTCGGAAATTTGCTCAACGAGACATTTATTTCGACAGTACCGAAACCGATTTGGTGGAAAAGGATCTTTTCTGGTCGTACGTCCCACAGACAATCGGAGTTGGCATGGTTTTCTTAATCCTTGCACTTATTCTTACGATAGCATCAGAACACTTTACAAATTATAGGATTGGAATTAAAAACCAGCTAACCGTAAATCATGATTCAACTAAACATGCCGGCGTTACCGGCGTTGCTAAAAAAAACCAAGTTGAAAATCGCGTCATTTCTCAGGAAGAGACATTGAAGGCGAACAAGGACCAGATAGCTCTGGCAGAAAAGCTTAACGCCATTATCACCAGGGGCACGGCCTACGGCATCGCTATGGCGAACGCCGATCTTCAGGACATAAACGCCGAGCGGGGGGAACTTTTGGACAGGGCCGTTGAAACCAAAAGGAACATTGAAAAGTTAAAGGAAGGATTCGAAAAGCTGCCGACCTCCGATGCTCTTTTTACTGAACCGCTCACCCTGATCAAGGACGGGGTTCAATTACTGACCGACGCTGTCAATAATTATAACCGGTATTATTATTCCGAAGATGCGTATGAGGAGACACAGTGCGAGCTTGTTATGCGTCAGAAAGCCACTGATGCCAATGAGAAGTTCCGGAAAGCCAGCGGCAGAATTTTCATTGCCTTTTCTGGCGATACCAAGGGGATATATCTTGGAATATCCAATCAAGAATATGCTTATGTGCTTATTAAAAGTGGGACCGATACACTTAAATTTATTTGTGGAGCAGACATTTCCGTAAGAGGTCATACTCGTGGAGATAGTATAAAGATTCATTGGAAAAAAAAGAAGGTGTATAATTCTATTACCCATGATTCCACAATGACTCCAATGGCTTTATTAATAAGGTGGAAAATTTGATTTACCAGGAATTTCGCAGGACAGTACAATTGTTAAGCTCTGAAAATATTCGTCTCTATAGCTAACAGAAGGCGTTATAAGAAATGATAGAATCTATGTCGTTATGCTAAACCAAGGGAGGAATATATGAATAATAAATTGATGCTCATGGTAATGCTGGCTGCTTTATTGTGTACCTGTAATTCGTCACCTACGGTGTATGAAACTTTTAATATCTATCAAGTCTTAGATCAAGGAATCCCGCGAGAAGGACCGACAAAACCGATAGATAGTCTTACCTTATCTAATGAACCAATAATATCTACTCAAGACATACTATCATATTCCTGGCCAACACATGAATTCACCATAACTTCAAACGCCCATAGCATACTCGATACTTTAGGCCTCCATCATTTGCTTTCTCCTTTTGTTGCCTGCGTTGGTAATGAAAGAATTTATTATGGGTGTTTTGTATCCCCGGCATCATCTTACCTGCCTACCACTTATCCATATATTACCATTAAACTCAATTTGCAAATATCCAAGGCATTAAATGATTCAATAACAGATAGAAGAAATGACATTAGAATATATGAATCTTTAAAATATTCCGGAAAACTTATAGAATAAATCATACTATGACGAATATGCTTTATCGCCTTTCAGCGTTTCTTTTTACATTACCAGCCGTTTTCATTATTATCGGATGCGCGGGAAACAACCTTGGACGCGGATTGGACTATCTTGACCAGCAGAATTATAATGCGGCAATTTCAGAATTCGACAGTGCGGCGGCAATCACACAGCATCCGCAGATATATTTTGGCTATTTTCAGGCATATATGGGA
>Ga0315285_10005775_pt1 | contig 12719 bp, 13 predicted proteins | sample YL17G09_36_MG_FD_203698 | JGI IMG/M metagenome (GOLD analysis project Ga0315285, IMG submission 203698) | Sediment microbial communities from Yellowstone Lake, YNP, Wyoming, USA - YL17G09_36 | ecosystem: Environmental > Aquatic > Freshwater > Lake > Sediment | place: USA: Wyoming | collected... | reverse complement strand
AGGCAGCCTGGATCAATCCACCCAAACCGGCTATGGAAAACGAGAGTTTGCTACACTAAATTCTCTTAACCTGTGTCTCATTTTCATTGACACATTCCGCAGGCTGTCAAACGGAATATTAACCGATTTCCAAAGGATTTTATGTTTCAATTGGAGCAGGAGGAATTTGCCAACTTGAAATCACAAATTGTGATTTCAAGTTGGGGCGGTCCGCGGAGGGCTGCTCCCTACGCTTTTACCGAACAGGGCGTGGCCATGCTCTCAAGTGTCCTTCGGAGCAAACGGGCCGTCCAGGTCAACATCGAGATCATGCGGGCCTTCGTTCGTTTGCGCAAAATGCTTGCCTCCCATGCAGACTTGGCTCGAAAGCTCGAGAGTTTGGAAAAGAAATATGACTCCCAATTCAAAGTCGTGTTTGAGGCCATCCGCCAGCTGATGACTCAAGCAGAACCCCCAGGGAAAAAGATCGGATTCCAATTGAAGGAGAAACGATTGCCCTATACGGCAAAAGCGCCCCAATAAGCTGGCTTTTAAGTTAAGGCCACAATGTGCTTTTATTCAATCCTCGAACCTCGTGCCTCGAACTTAAGGCATTGTTTCGCTATCAGCCCTGCTCGCCTTGGAACTTGACCTCCCCTCCCGGATTTGGTATATATCTGCCATCTGCGGCGAATTTAATGAAAGCGGGTGAGATTCCCCACGTAATTTTTTCATTCTAACGAAAAATACAGAGCAAATCAGGAAATTGCCTTTAGCCCATCCGGGGTGGTCGAATGAAAAGGCAAATCCAAACAAAAAAGCACTGCATCGATCCAGGGTCGAGGAGTGCTTTTTTGTTTTTTGGCTACTCATCAATTTCTACCTTCTCAGGATTGCCAAATGAAAGATGAATTCTACGCCCATTCCCGGGATGGAAAACCACGTGAAGAATGGCATCGGCTTGAAGATCATTTGAATAAAGTCGCTGAAATGGTGTTGAAATTTATGGTCTAGCTTGTGGCCCGCTTTTCACAATTGATGATATGAGTCCATTTTTCGATGAAAAAGAGTAAAGAAGGACGGAAAGGAGGTTGCTCTTTTATGAATGAGTATGAAGTAGCTCTTGAAATAGCCGGGCCGGCAGCGATGTTCGCACGCCCGGATACGGGGGGTACGCCGACAAGCTACCCCGCGCCGACTTGGTCGGCCGCAAAGGGTTTATTCGAATCGATTGCTTTTTTTACAGACGGGGCGGCCTGGATTTGTCCGACAAAGGTCGAGGTCTGCCGACGTGTTGGCGAGTCCGGTGGCCGAGTGCATTTCCAACGGTATACGACGAACTATGGAGGGCCGTTGCGCAAGGGCGACTTGTTCAATAAGGGAACCGCTCCGGGCGGCAGCAGCATGCAGCTTTTCGCGACGATCTTGTACGATATTTGTTATCGCCTGCATGGTGTTGTCGTCAGTCCGCGATGGAAGAGACAAAACAATCCCCAGCATCACTTGCAGGCCCTTTTCGATCGTCGCTTGACGCGTGGAGAATGCTACCGCACTCCCTGCCTCGGCTGGAGCGAGTTTACCTGTTCCTACTGGGGGTCATTTCGTGAGGGAATGACGGAAGTAGATACAGATCTGTCACTGGAGATTCCTTCTATGCTTTTAGGTGTGTGGAACAGCCCATTGTGCGGACGGTATGAACCGGAATTTCGTCAGAATGTAAAGATCGTGGAGGGTGTTCTGAAATACGAGATTCCGGAAGATTGGCTGTCCGTGAAGGAACGGGAGGTGAAGACAGATGCTCAATGAACTTCTGATCGTCGAACGCGGGGCACGGAAAGCGTGTATCGAAATGGCTCAACGGCATTCCGACGTGAAGGACGTTGGGAGAAAACCAACACTGCGCGTGCGACTCGATTCGAATGGGCGAGTAGCTGATGTTGATCCAGCCCCGGCTAATTTGCCGCTTTGGACATTTGGCAAGGGAAACAAGCAACGCTTCCCATTCTTACAGCCAAACGCACCTCTAATGTATTTAAATGATGAAGAGATTGACACTCTTCGTTTATTGAGAGCAGAGAAGCGGCGAAATCGAGTCCTCGATCTCTGCCAGCATGCCACTTTCAATGAGGCCTACTTCATTGACTGGCCAGGGGTTCGAGATAAGAAAGGCAATTGGAGTCAAAATCCAAGCGATTATTTGAACGGGCTTCGGGAAAGGCGTAAACAAATGCTGGGATTGCAGAACACGGACGGTAAGAGTGTCCTTGCGGCGATTGACCGTTTCTTAACCGCGTGCGAAGCAACAGCAGGGGGCGTCAATCTCCTTCGTCAAGTCGCCATCAAACTTGTTGAGGTCCTTCAACACTCGGTTGGCGATGACTGGCAGCGCGTGGGTGAACCATTACTGCTCTTTGGCGGCGGCGCTCTTTTCTTTGATGTTCCGTCGCATGAATTCTCGCGATTAGCAAGCGATCCGCGGCAAGTCATGGCGGTCAGTCAGGCTTTAAAAACAGCAGACAAGAGTAATGATGGAAAAATTGATGGTTCAAAAAGGAAATGTAGCCTTACAGGTAAAGATGAGCAATTGGTAGAGGACACATTCCCCGAATTGGTTATCCCAGTCATTGGAAAGACGATTTTGTTTTCGCGCTTTAGCGCGATACCATCGAATGCCAGATATGGTCATTTCGGGGCAAAAAGTTTTGCCGTTGGTCAGGCGGTCGCGGAAGCTTTGGCGGCTGTTCTTCGATCTCTTACTTTACGTGAGCGTAAGTTCGTTACGTGGAAATCCATTCCCGGAGAGGCTCCAAAACAAAGCGACTTACTCCTTGCATTCGTTGAGGAAGCTCTCGATGTGCCAACGGCCTCTTTCCTTGCTGGTAATGAAGAAGATTTTTCAGAAGAAGAACCTAACTCAATTGCCGATGCGGTCAGCTCAGTAGCAGCGTTTGAAAAAAGGACTGAGAGGTTAATCGAAGCTGTGCGAGCGAAAGTCAAGGTCGACTTGCGCAATACGCCTGTGCGTTTGATGGTAATTCGAAAGGTAGACCGGGCCAATCGCAAGGTCGTCTATGCCAGTGCGCCGACTGTTGCCGACCTCTATAACGCCGCGATAACATGGGCTGGGGGTGAGCGGAACATGCCGTCCTGGCTGAAATTGCCGTTCTGGCGAAAGGGTGAAAGCAAGCCGTATTGGATGTCGCCGCCGCATGTCGCGCCGCTGGGATTGATTGCCTTCAGCAAGAAGGTGTTTATCCGCAGCGGAACCGCGTCACAGGAAGTCGTGGGTCTGACAGCGGCCGAAACCCTGAGTTTCTTTCTTGATCAAGCCGGCATTGGTGATCTCTCGGCAAAGCACCGAGTAGAACGAGCGCTTCGGATGATGCTGAGACGGCGTGCCACACTTGTCAGCGGGTCGGCCCATGCATTACGGCGCGGCTTTGATTTCGCAAAGGATTATGATCGTCATGAGACATTGCGGACAATAACAATTCTGGGGGTACTATTACATAAACTTGATCGAAATAAGGAGGTGTATATGAACGAAACGGCATTCAAGCTCGGACAGCTGCTGGCAGCAGCGGATGTAGTTCATGCAGGCTACTGCGCTGACGTCCGAGGTGGGGCAGTGCCACCGTCACTCCTGGGCAATCAGATTTTCGCTATGGCCCAAACCGCACCGAACAAAGCGCTTGCCATGTTTTGCCGGCGCTGGAAGCCATACGACGGTTGGGCGAAGAAGGCGTCCCGTGATCCGAATCGGGCCGAAGCGCTAATCGCGAGCAAACAAAGGGGTGACCAACAACGGGGCTGGGATATAAAAAAGGCTTTGCGTCATACACGGGAAATGGGACCGCTGGCAGCAGATCTTGCACCGGCTTTGGATGGCTGCCGTGTGGATGACACTTTTCTCGCGGAACTGCTGTTAGGTTACATAGCAGGTCTTCCCAAGGTGCAGAAAGAAGATGTTTATGTTCAAGATCCAAATCAAAACGAAAAACAGGAGGACTGATTTATGGAATCCGATCACAAAAACAATAGTGCACCATTCAATCGAGGCACCGGTCTGCTTATCATCGAGGTACGGCACAGCAACCCTAATGGCGATCCGGATGTAGAGAGCGATCCTCGAACCATTGATGCCGACGGACGCGGACTGATCTCGCCAGTCTCCTTTAAGCGAAAGCTTAGGGAACTTGTGGCCGATCATGAAGGTCCAGTCTGGCAAGAGGCAAAACGGGTACTGGGGTTAGAGTCAAGCGGGGATGGCCGGGGTTACGGCATTCTTGAAAGCCGTGGCAGGGAGTTAAAGGAAATCCTCAAAATGAAAGCGCAACCTTTTGTCGATGCTTTTTGGGACGGCCGTGTCTTCGGTAATACCACATTGGAGCGAATGGAGGCGAAAGAGACCAAATCAGGAGAGAAGGACCATTTTATTAGCACGGGAGTTGTCCAGTTTGGACTAGCCTGGATTCCCATGTTAGTTTATTGAGTTAACACCATGCGCATTAGCCAAAGAGAAGTTGCAGTCGTTTTCCTCCCAGCCAGGGGATGGGAATTTTCTTTTTATGAAAACCCGCGGCCAAAAGGAGTGGGTTGTGTGCCCGTTTCTGGAATTGGACCACAATTTCTTTCTCCAGAATGTGAACTTGAGCCGTTGCCTCGATAAAGTCACGAAACAGGTGACGGGAAGTTGCCGTTTGATATCCTTGTCCGATTTCCGTCCCTAAAAGTCGATAGAGGCTGCTGGCCATCAGCGTGAGTTGTAGATCACAATTGACCTTCATGGCCACGACGGAAGACAAAGCGTCCATATGAAAGAAGTCAATCCCATCCGCGATGCGGTTCTCGATGATCATCCGCTGGGCATAGCGCTCGATGAGTTTGACTGGCGTCTGCTGAAGTTGGTTGGTGATCAAAAAGGTTGGTTCTTCATGCCCCAGATCATCGATGACGACCTCGCGAAGCTCTCCCTGATAGGCGGACAGCTGGACCCGGCGGTCCAGAATCCGGGGGGTCTTGTAGATCCGCGAAACGCCCTGAAGCTCAATTCGCCGCCAAGCGGAAACCGGCTCCTGATAGATCTTCTGAAGCATCTGGGCCGAACGTCTCCGGAGCGTGATAAAGGCAATCCCCATCTGATTGAGCCGATTCAGATGGCCATAGGTGGTCAGCTTGGAGTCAAAGATCAGTTCCTCGGGCAGCTTCCCCGTTCGTTCCTTCCAGAAGGCAACAAATCGAAGGACTTCCTCATCCTGCTCGTCCTTTCGCAATTGCCCATTGGCATAGCAAAAAACCCGCCTCTCGGCATCTTGGGCCAAGAAGGCCAGAATCCCTTTCTGCCGGCGACTCCGCTTGGACACATAATGCTTTTCCACCAGGGCGTCTTCGCCGTGGAAGGGAATGGTATGGAAGTCCAGGTCAAACGACCCCCCCTCGGCAAGCCCGAGCCGTCCTACGGCATCAAACCACAGCCGCATCAACCGAGGATACGAAGCCGACTCAATCCGACAGCTGTATTCGGTGAGAAAGGCCCGTTTGGGAATCGCATTGAGTCCGGCAAACAAAGCCAGTCCTTCGTCCAGGACATAACTCATGACATGGCTGTGCCGAGCGCTTCCAAACAGTTTGAGCCCCAGAAGGGAACGGATCGCCGCCGCCGCAGGAATCATCCCGGTTCCCGGGAACCCCGCCTCTTGAAGCAACTTCTCCAAGGGGATCTGAGCCAGATAAGGAACAAACAAGTACAGCCCCCCGAATTGGGTCCGGAATCGCCGCGCAGAAAGGTTCAGTCGCTTCGCATTGGCAACCTCGGCGACCTCCGGGCGGGGCCCTGGAATCCGTTCCTCGTCTCTTCTGCGGGGCAACCGGGCAAACCCTTCTTCTTTAAGAATCAAAGAGACGGCCACGGGACTCATCCGCTGACTGCTTTCGGCCAGGACCCGGCTGATATCATAGATGGAGAGATTCTGCTTTCGCAAGGCGACGACCTTGTCCCGGACCCGGTCGGTTTTAGGAGAAGCCTGCGGCCCCTTCTGAGGGGGAAGGAAGAAAAGGCGATTCGGATGCTGACGGAACTGGTGGGTGAGGACGCGGAAGCTTCCTGGAGAATAGGCGAAGCGGCGGGCGACTTCGGCCGAAGGGAGTTGATCGACGAAGTAGGCCCGGAGAGCTTCGTATTGCCGGTGCGTGGGGTTTGCGGGTTCCAGAAAGAAGCCGGCCATAGGTGTTAATTTATTTACTTTACTGTTAAACATACTGCCACTATATCATTATTTAGATAAGTGTCAAGTATAAAATGATAAGTGGCAGTCAATTCCTACAATTTATCAATTAGGCAGCCTATAATATGGATATCCGGCATCCGTTTCTGCGCATATGGCGACAAGCGAATCCTATTGTGACTGAGTGGATGTATGTTTATAAGTTTCAGCTAACATTAACCTATAAGCGAGCAAAAGAGGCCTTTTAACTATTTTGAACTCGGAATCCGTTAGGCTTTTCATCTCGCATGGGAATCCAGGCTAGCATTATGTCAGGAACCAAACATACCTTAAATGTTGAGTGTGAACCCGACGATTCAAAAATTCTCATTAATGGGGCGCTTCACAAATCTCCTTGCTCCCAGGATGTGGAGCGAGGGATTCGTGCCATTAGCAAGAACAAAGTGGTCGTCGAAAAAGAGGGTTATCAACCGTGTGAATTCAATCTGAGCGGTACTGTCCATCCATGGGTTTTTGGCAATATTATTTTCGGCGGCCTGATTGGTCTTGCCATCGATCTAGGGACCGGAGCTGCGACTTCCGTTGAACAAGAAGATATAAAAATGGTCATTTATGAGGATAAGCCGTGTGATATTTATTTCCGGCCACGTTGGCACGATAAGGATGCTAAATGGGTCAAGGTCGGAGAAAAAGCAACAGGCCCTCCCAAAGAGGAGAAACCCCCATCAACTAAAGAAGACCCGTTTAAGAATGTGCAGACAGGTCCGCCTCCACCACGATAATAAGAAGGATTTTCGTATTCAATGCAGCCTTGCGCGGTGACTCTGAATGCCCGTCAAATACCAGCGGTAATGAAAAATAAGGAATGGATAAATATACAAAGCGGAGTTAATCGCGGACTATTTTACTGCCGAGACACGACATCCTCCTGTGGCTTGATATGAAGGGGAACAAACACCGGAGGATGTTGTGGCAGGGAACGCAATTTCACCGGGGAGCATCTTTGGGCGCGGGCTTTTGCGGTATCCGCTGTCGCGTTTGAATCAGAGCAGGTCTGCCAACACATCCGCGCCAATAGGAAGCGGATGGATCAAAGGGCCAGCTGTAAGTCTCGGTACGAAGGCACGCCCGGGCGCGACATTTAGCGAATTGGGTAAACTTCCTTTGGGGTAGCCCCTCTCATCAAGAACCTCCCTCTGTGCGGGGGTGTCTGACTTTTTGGAAAATGATTCCAAGAATTTGTAACCCCGGAAACCCCAAACAGCAAAAGAGGAGGCGGTGAAAAGGATCTTATGATTGGGGAAGTAAGGAAAGTTTTGGAAGATTATTTTCAATCTGAACAATTCAAAATATAAAGGGAGGCCAGTAATGAAGGATTTGAGGGGAGTGCTATTAGCCATTGTTTTGTTATTGGGAGGAATTGGATGTGCAAGCTTCCCCGGCAAGGATCTTCCCAAATATTCCTACGATCAAATAAAGCCTCCAGCCCCCCAGCCATGCATAGACTATGATGCAAAGTTCTTAACCATGGGCAGGGAGAATGCTCGCGGTGTAGCAATCTTTCAAGAGGAAATTGAGAAGGTTTTTAGGCAAAGCAATTTTTTTCAGAAACATAGCCCGGGAGTAGGGTCGGGAGATTATCATTTTTCCATGGTTCTTCAGAACGAAGGGAACATGTGCTTAGCGGGGATTTCTGGTTTCATTTCTGGGCTTACCCTAACGATTATACCCGGCTATGCAAAAGATGAATATATATTAACCGTGGACGTGAAAAAGGAAGGTGAGGTTTTAAAACAATATCAATACAGACACTATATGGATACATGGATCCAGCTTTTCATGATTTTCCTAACGGCTACGCATAACCCCCAAGAGGTTGCCAGGCAAGTCATTGATGATATGCTGTTAAATTTTCTGCATGATCTGGAAAAAGATCAAATTCTGGTTCAATCCCCGAAAATATTCTACGCCTCCAGCCCTACATCGCGGGGTGGAGGGGATTGATCATAGATCTTGGAGATATGTTACCGGCCCCCTCTGGATCGGTAACGATCTAAATTCACTGAATTTAAGTTGTAGCTCTTAGACTCTTAGGGGGCGGGATTGGGAATCCGGAACGTCGGTCCAAAGGGAACTTGCTTGGAGTCCCGAAAAGAGGGGGAAAGGGAGGAGGACTTCGAGCATAACCTCTGATCCCCTGAAGGAATAAATCTATGGCCGAGAAAGATGGGAAAAGAAGCTGGGTGGGAGTAGCGATCCACTTCGGCTCCGTGCCCCTAGAGACGATCAAAGAGCAGCAGAGCCAAATAGAAATCTTGAAATCAGCTGCCGAATCGAAAAAAGGGGGTAACCAGTCCTCTTTGCCCATCCCCTTTGGTTTTTTTCAGCGGGTCTTTTTTTTGACACCCAATCCCCCTTATGACTTCAATTAGATTCAATCCACCCCAAAGCGAGTGCTTATCAATTCCATTCAGCGAGGGAGGAGAGGAGCCATGGCTAATCAAATGACCCCCGAGATGTTCATGAACTTTGTGAAGACCGCGAGCGAGAAAGACATCAAGGCTCAGGTTCTGGCCGCAGGAGTCGACCAGGTTTTGGACGGAATGTTCCAGGCCATGCAAGAGCACTTCCTGCCGGAGAAAGCCCAGGGCGTTGACGCCGTCATCCAGTACGTGGTGACGGACGAAGGCCGGGAATACTGCTACACGCTGGCCATCAAGGAGGGCAAGTGCGTCCTCAAGAAAGAGAAGGCCGGGAATGCGAAAGTCACGCTCAGTATGGATCTAATTTCCTTCCTGAAACTCATGTGCGGGGCGGCCGACGGCACGACGCTTTTCATGTCGGGCAAGCTCGGGGTTTCCGGCGATTTATTTTTCAGCCAGCGGATTGCCGGCTTTTTTGCGACCGCTTGATGCGGGGCCCGGGGGGCACGTCGCGGAGGGGCGGGTTTGGGGGGGTCTTTTTTTCTTGCCACCCAAGTCCCTTTTTTGTATATTCAACTCATCCCCAAGCAAAATCTAATCCATTAGCGCCGCAATCTGCCATCGGCAGAGGGTCAAATTTTTTTCAAGAAGGGAGAGTCTCCATGAGAGGAATGTTCCGTATGTGCGCAACACTCGCTGCGTTCCTGATTTGCGGCGCGTCGGCCCTGGCCCAGCAGAGTTTCCCCACGAAACCGGTACGTCTGCTCATTCCTTATGCGGCGGGCGGTGCGGTCGACATCCTCGGACGCACGCTGGGCGACGAGCTGTCGAAGAGATGGGGACAGCCCGTCATCATTGAGAACCGCACGGGGGCGGGCGGGACCATCGCCTCGCAGGTGGTGGCCAAATCGGAGCCCGATGGTTACACGCTGGTCATCATCGCCAGCGGCCATTCCATCAACCCGTACCTCTATTCGAAACTGCCCTATGACACTTTCAAGGACTTCACGCCGATTTCATTGCTCGGGTCCTCTCCGAACATGTTGCTGGTGGCGGCGAATTCGCCCTTCAAGACGCTCGGTGATGTCCTGGCCGCGGCGCGGGCGAAGCCGGGGAGCCTCTCCTACGGGATGTCCGGTATCGGCACCTCGACGCACCTCGCCGGCGAGCTGCTCAAGTACATGGCCAAGGTCAATATCACGGCGGTCTCCTACAAGGGCGGCGCCCCGCAGATCAACGACCTGCTGGGAGGGCATATCCCGCTGTCCTTTAACAACATTCCCGAATCGATCGGCCAGATCAGGGGCGGCAGCCTGCGCGTGCTCGGCGTGACGACGGCCAAACGCTCGGCGGTATTACCCGACAGTCCGACCATCGCCGAAGCCGGCGTCCCGGGTTATAACACGGGCGTGTGGTGGGGCATGCTCGCACCGGGCGGCATGCCGGCGGATCTCGCGGCCAAGATTTCCAAGGACTGCGCCGAGGCGCTCCACGCGCCGGCGGTGAAGCAGCGGCTCGACAATCTTGGCGCGGCCGTGGTCGGAACGACGGGCCCGGAATTTGACAAGTTCATCCGGGCCGAATACCAAAAATGGGGCCCGATCATCAAGGCGGCAGGAATCAAAGGCTCTTGATCGTTCTTGTTTACGTTTTGCCACGCGAGCCGGATCGAACGACAGGCGGCGCCTTGGCCTAAGCGGTGTCACCGACGGGCGCCGTGTAAACTAAACAGGGCATCCCAAGGGAACAGCCGATCGACAGATCAGCTGTTCCCTGACCGGACCGCCGATATCCTGTCTTTACGATTCGGGCAACTCTTCGAAACTTTCCGGCTCTTAAAATTCCCTCCCAAAATTCCGTTGACAAGCGAGGGCTGCTCTTTGTATCCTTCGGCCGCATCACGGGCAGGTGCGGCTTTCTATCCGTCATTCCAATTCAAGGGCCTGGTTTTTTAGCAACAACAGCAAGATTATACGCAAGATTGACGCAATGAACATGTCGCTCTGGGGATCAAAATTCAGGCATCGATGACCGCCTCTTTTGCGGCGTTAAAGGGGTGGGCGGCGGGAACGTCGGGTGTTGATTCGGGGGGAAGGACGCATGAGGATCAAGAGTCCCAAGGATTTTTGGGCGGGTTTGATGTTCATCGGCTTTGGTCTGTTTTTCATGATCGGAGCCGACAACTACGAGTTGGGCAGCGCGGCGCGGATGGGGCCGGCGTATTTCCCTACGATGCTGGGGGGGGGGCTGGCCGTGATCGGCGGCGTCGTTTTTTTCCAGTCGTTTGTGGTCAGCGGGGGAAAGGTGGCGGCGATTCCGTTGCGGCTGCTTTTTTTCATTACCGTGGCGTTGCTGCTGTTCGGCTACCTGCTCAAGCCGATCGGTTTGGTGCTAGCGCTAGCGCTTCTGGTTTCCGTTTCGGCGTTTGCCGGGCACGAGTTCAAGTTGCGGGAGGTGCTGCTTTTGGCCCTTGCGCTGATCCTTCTGTCGGTCCTGGTGTTTGTGAAGGGGCTTGGGCAGCCCTTTCCGCTCTGGCCTAAATTCCTGGGTTAAAGGAGAACGCGATGGAAATGCAGTTCCTGGGCAATCTCTCGCTCGGTTTCGGCGTCGCGTTCCAGTGGGTTAACCTTCTCTACTGCCTGATCGGCGTGCTGCTCGGGACGCTGATCGGCGTGCTGCCCGGTATCGGTCCGACCGCGACGATCGCGATGCTGCTGCCGGTGACCTTCGGCCTCTCGCCGATCACGGCGATGATCATGCTGGCGGGCATCTATTACGGGGCGCAGTACGGCGGATCGACGACGTCGATCCTAGTCAACATTCCGGGGGAGGCGGCGTCGGTGGTGACCTGTCTGGACGGTTACCAGATGGCGCGGCAGGGGCGAGCGGGACCGGCGCTGGCGGCTTCAGCCATCGGTTCGTTTTTCGCCGGCTGCATGGCCACGGTAATCGTGGCGATGTTCGCCCCGCCGCTGGCCGGGATGGCGCTGAAGTTCGGCCCGTCCGAGTATTTTTCGTTGATGGTGCTCGGCCTGGTGGCGGCCACCGTTCTGGCGCACGGGTCGCTGCTCAAGGCGATCGCGATGGTGCTGCTGGGCCTGTTGCTGGGCCTGGTGGGAACGGACATCAGTTCGGGCATGATGCGCTTCACGTTGGGCATTTACGAACTCTGCGACGGGATCGGCTTTGTCGGCCTGGCGATGGGCCTGTTCGGCATCGCCGAGCTCATCTCCAACCTCGAACTCAAAGGGTCGCGCGAGGTTTTCACCAGCAAGATCGGGCGGCTGATGCCATCGCGGGAGGACTTCCGGCGGATGTGGAAAACCATCCTGCGGGGAACGGCGCTCGGTTCGGCGCTGGGGATCCTGCCCGGCGGCGGGCCGCTTCTGGCCTCGTTTGCCGCCTATGCCCTGGAGAAGAAAATCTCCGGCCACGGCGACGAGTTCGGCAAAGGGGCGATCGAAGGCGTGGCGGGGCCGGAATCGGCGAACAACGCGGGCGCTCAGACCTCGTTCATTCCGCTGCTCACGCTGGGCATCCCGTCCAACGTGGTGATGGCGCTGATGATCGGAGCGCTGATGATCCAGGGCATCATCCCGGGCCCGAGGGTGATGACCGAGAAGCCGGACCTTTTCTGGGGCCTGATCGCTTCCATGTGGATCGGCAACGCGATGCTCGTGATCCTGAACCTGCCGCTGATCGGCATCTGGATCAGGTTGCTGACAGTTCCCTACCGCTTTCTTTACCCGGCGATCCTGGTTTTCATGGCCATCGGCGTCTACGGCCTGTCGAACAGCCCTTTCGATGTGCTGCTGATGGCGATTTTCGGGATTCTCGGCGTCATCTTCGTCAAGCTCGAGTGCGAGCCGGCGCCGTTGATCCTGGGTTACGTCCTCGGGCCGATGATGGAGGAGAACCTGCGGCGGGCGCTACTGATCGCACAGGGCGATCCGACGGTCCTGATCACCAGGCCCATCAGCGCCGGATTTCTGATCGCGGCTGTCATCCTGCTGGGCATCGTTCTGGCGCCGGCGATCCGCAAGAAGCGCGAGGAGGTCTTCGTCGAAGATTGAAAATGGGGCAGAGCCCTATT
>Ga0315285_10005774_pt1 | contig 12720 bp, 10 predicted proteins | sample YL17G09_36_MG_FD_203698 | JGI IMG/M metagenome (GOLD analysis project Ga0315285, IMG submission 203698) | Sediment microbial communities from Yellowstone Lake, YNP, Wyoming, USA - YL17G09_36 | ecosystem: Environmental > Aquatic > Freshwater > Lake > Sediment | place: USA: Wyoming | collected... | reverse complement strand
CGATGATACTGATCCCAATCATCGTTCTCCCGATTCTGATGTTTCTGCCCATGTTCTTGGCGAGCCCAGAGAGGAACCCGGTCCGGGTGGCAGTCATCCAGAGCGACGCCACATCCGACGACTTCCTAGCAACCCTTGCCTCAACTCAAGTCCACATCGTCAGGATCGGGCGCGAAGAGAACATGACGAAGTTGATCCAAAACGGAGACTACGAACTCGGAATGGTTCTCCCACACAACTTCTCACGAATACTTGAAGGACCTGACAAAACCGCGACGATAACAGTCTTTGTCGACCAGAGCAGCACTCGAGGCACGATCGCCTTCAGCCTCGTCCAAGACGCTGTCACAAAATACGCAAACAAAGTCGTTGAGGAAAGACTGGCAAAGACTGGGCTCCCTCCAGAAGCCCTCAATCCAATAGAAACCGAAGTTCGAACTGTCTCAGTGACAGGAGCGGGCGCGATATTCCTCGTGATACTTCTACCGTTGTTTCTCGGGATCTATGCGGTGACAGGAGCGATGTACTTCATAATGGACACAACCGCTGGCGAGAAAGAACGCAAAACCCTGGAAGCATTGTTGACGATGCCTGCGACTCGCACGGAGATAGTATTGGGGAAGTTCCTGATCGCAGTGCTGATTGCACTGCTTTCTTCCGTGCTTGCGATTCTGGGAATGATGGCAGGCGCTGTTTTCCTCATGGGAGCGGCCGGTGCAGGTGAATCATCAGCTCCGGGCCTGTCTATTTCGTTCACTAATCTCTTGCTGATCGGGTTGGCGACGCTTGTCCTTGCGATGACGAGCGCATCAATTGAGATGGTCATCTCCATCTTTGCAAGGAGCTTCAAGGAAGCACAGAATTTGCTCTCCCCGCTAACGCTGGTTGTCGTGGTCCCTACCATGGCGATGCAATACATGAGCGAGCAAACACTTCGTGCATTGGAGATCGCGCCGATACTCAATGCCATGCTGATCATCAGAGACGCGCTTCTCAACAAGGTTGCAGCGTCGAATCTGGCCGTGGAACTCGCGTCCGCCTTCGTCTACATGGTCATTGCCTTGGCGATCGCGATCAAGATATTCAACAGCGAAAAGGCAATGGCACGCTACTGACATTAGACCTCGAAGGTTCAAAGCCTACCCCCGGCGCTTGCTGACCCACCAACCAAGGCGTCTTCCGCCGGGGGAAGAGATCGTATCGTTTGGCTTTTGGATGCACAAACAAGGCCGCAGAAACTCAACGGTTCGCCACTGCACCAAGGCTCCAGAGTCCACAGCGAAACGGGCACGCCTCCTTTACCCTGAATACGTGAAGACCTATGTGGCGTCAACCGATGTGAGGCATGAAAGGCCAGGCTCGTCGAAGACTAGGCAAGGTTCTATGAACACGATCAGTGAGCTGAATTCCCGCTGAACAGTTGTCTGTGCTCAGTCAGTGTTGAGCTGAAAGTGGACTTAGTTGGCAGTCCTGGACGCAAGTATTCATCCAAGCCTCTCGGTCAATCCCTGACACTCTTCCGAGTCCTGCATCATGGGCGCACGCAAGCATGCTTGCAGACACGCAAAGCGTGGACAACGCGTGGAATTTACTGTATGTACACAAGTGACTTACCATTGCGAGGAAGTTGGGAGATTGGATGGCTAGGCTGGCAATCCTTTGCTGCTGGTCATCCGTCTGGTAAAAATATTGGAGGGAAAACCGAGAATTTGGACCAGAGAAGCTACCGGTCTAGTGCGTGAAATCAGTCCCATCGTGGCGGTTCTAGCAACCATCGCAGTTACTATCGGCGCTGGATGGCAGAAGCGAGTATTCCAAGTCACTGGATGGGCTCCGGTGCCGGAAAACACGTTTCCGTTTGGCGTACCCCCTGCCCCAATGGCGTTCATCGAATCAGGCTTGCCAGTACTGATCGCGTTCTTCGCTCTCGGATATCTAGCAGCGGTGATGCCTCGAGCCGGAGGCGGATACGTAGCCATGACGAGGGTGACTCACCCGTTGCTCGGATTTGTGGTCACGTGGCTTGAGTATGCGTGGTGGTGGCTGGCTTACGGCATGATATCGACTCTGCTCATGGAGAATCTGGTGATGGTCTTCGGAGTGATGCTTGGACCAGCCGCTGTCGCACCATTGGCAACACCCTGGTTCTTGGGCCTGTTTGGAATCAGCATGATAGTTCTTTTCTCTCTTGTGACCACCGTGGGCGTGAGATGGTTCGGATGGCTGATGCACATACTTGTCTGGACACCCGTTATCATAATACTCATCATCTTCGGCCTCTTCTTGACATCAACGGCTGCCTCGGTGGATGGCGGCGTCTCGGCCCTCTTGGGCCATATGCCCGCAGAATACACGCAGGCTGCAATTGAGCAAGGAATGACGACCGCCTTTTCAGGCACGTACTGGGATTCAGTGAACGTTGCCATGATAGGAGCTGCGTGGGCTTGGACAGGCTTTGCAGGAATGACTTTCGCTTCAGGCGAGATCAAAGAGGCAAGCAAGAAGATGGTCAAGGTCATGGTAGTCTCAGGGGTCATTCTTCTTGCGTTCTACGTACTGATCTCTTGGGCCATGGCATACACGGCTATGCTGACCGGCAAGGTATCAGTTCCTGGTGTGGGCGACTACTCGTTCTTCTCTGCTTGGGGTTACCTCTCGTACGGTAAGGGCAGTCTTGCTGAGGCCGGATTCCCAGGGATCAAGGCGTGGCTTCCCATACTAGCGATGTTCACCGCGCAAGGACAGGGTTTGCTCCTTCTCGTACCGATCGTTGGCGTTGTCGGCGCAATGTGGCTGTTCAATGACCTTCCAGTGATGGGCTTGGCGTCGTCGCGTCTGCTCTTCGCCATGTCATTTGACGGCATGCTTCCCAAGGGCTTCTCAGACGTGAACGAGAGATGGCACACGCCAGTTAAGGCGATTTGGTTCACAACTCTATTGGCGCTCTTCGGAGTCTATGCAGAGTCGGGTCTCTATCAGCAGGGCTACCTCTATCCAGGGCCAATCCTGTACCCGATATTCAGCACGGGTGTCGCAGCGGGAGACCTTTGGGACTTCGTTTTCTTCGCATTCATATGCCTCACACTGGCGCTCCTGCCCTACAGGAAGAAGGACATCTATGAAACAGGACCCTACAGGGGAAGACTAGCCGGCATCCCGTGGATCACCATTCTGGGCGTCGTGGGCTTCTTCGCAAACCTGTACATCTGCGTTGTGTTCTTCATAGCCCCAGTTGGAGGACTGCTCGCCGAAGGCTTGCCGCCAGTTGTATTCACAATACTGCTAGCGCTGATTCCAGTGATACTGTACGTCTACTACAGATGGAAAGCAAGAGTCACTGGCAGAGACTACAAGACCATATTCACACTACTTCCACCGGAATGAGCTTCTCTATCTCCTTCCCCCTTTTTTCGAACTCTGAACATCCATCGTGACGTTTCGTCATGCAAGGCTGGCGATCAAGCTTTGTCTGAATCTGAAGCCGACTCCCAAATGCACGCCCTCAAAGTCAAAGCAAATGGAGGTCAATAGCCAGCTTTGACGAAAATCCGCTTGATGTTTGCAACAGACATCCATGGATCGGAGACTGTTTGGAGAAAATTCTTGAACAGCGCCAAGATTTTTGGGCTAGATGCGTTAGTGCTCAGCGGCGACATGACTGGGAAGGTCATTGCCCCAATAGTCAAGAGACCTGACGGCAAGTATGATGCCATGTTTCTTGGCGAAGAGTATGTGCTCACCGAAGAGGAGATACCAGAATTCTCAAGAAAGTGCAGATCAGTCACCTACATACCCTACGTGACGACACCCGAAGAGGCAAGAGTGTACGAAACTAGCAAGGAGAAACGCGAGAAACTCTTCGAAGAGCTTGAGGTAGGCATTGTCAAGTTGTGGCTAGACCTGATACCTGACAAGGTGCCGAAAGACTGCAAGGTCATCATATGCCCTGGGAACGATGACAAATTTGCCATAGACGAGGTAATAAGGAAATGTCCATGGGTCACCTTTGGTGAGGAAGAAGTCGTCGAGCTTGACAAAGAACACGAGGTGGCTTGCTGCGGGTGGGTCAACCCGACACCATTCCACTCGCCCCGCGAATGCAGCGAAGAGGAGTTGTATCAGAAGCTCGAGGTGACGGCCTCGAAGATCAAGAACATGAACATGGCGATCTTCGCCTTTCATTGCCCACCGTACGGTGGCGTTATCGATGTGGCGCCCAAGCTTGACAAGGACCTAAGACCAATCGTGATCGGAGGAACCCAAGTAACAGAGCCCGTCGGGTCCAAGGCAGTCAAGCAAATAATCGAGAAGTTCCAACCGTTGCTGGGCTTGCATGGTCACATCCACGAGAGCCCAGGTTCCATTAGGATTGGTCGGACCTTATCTGTCAATCCTGGCAGTGAATATGCAGAAGGAATTTTCAAAGGATTTCTTGTGGAGCTAGACAGTGACAAGGTAATGAAACTGCAGAAGATTGAGGGATGACGCTTGGACAACCTCTTATGTCAACTAGAAGAAGAGTTGATGGCAAAGGGCGGCAGATGGATTGCTGACTTCAACGAGTCCGAAAGAAACTACAGCCTCGACGGTGTGACCTTTGACGTATGCATAAGAGGTGACACAAAGATTAGAGAGCCGGGACTGTTCTCACGGGCGATGTCGGCGTTTCTGCTACCGCGCTACCTGGTCGTCTGCTATGTCGTGGCCAGAGCCACAGTTAGCGCACATTTCTTGAGAAAATGCCTCGGCCTCGCCAAGAACAGATCCAAGGCGGACGACGTGACATGGACGTGGCTCATAGTCACCGTGCAACAGACTCCATCCAAGGATGTTTTGCAGATTGTTCGAGGTCTGACAGAGAAAGAGATTGGACTACTTGTCTATGATCGAGGTTCGGGTTCACTAGCGGCAAGTGGAAACCTGTTGGGAGAACGCATGAAGTCGTGTGTGAGACTTTGGTCCAAGGCATCTCCTCGGTGAAGTACTCCGAGATTCTGAAGCTCTTCATGATTCTCATGCTTGTTCAAATAGGTTTTGTGATGTTCCTGCCCGTTTCGCTGCTTCGGGCGGTCCCTTATTTTCTCATCGTAGGCGCGCTCGTCTCGGGGGCAGTTGCATACTATGTCTATCTAAGAACCAAGCACACAGAGTTCTGGTACGACCAAGACAAGTTCACCATGCGTACGGGCAGATCGCTTTTGACCCGCCGATGGGAAGAGTTCTCAAAGGTCTTGCTCGTCAAAGTTCGCGGAACCGAATTCATAATCCGTCTTTGCGATTCCAAGGGGAACACAGTTGACATACGACCATCGAGACTGGGAGTCAATCCATTCAGATTCCGAGTCAAAATCTTGGAACTAGTTGACAGAGAAACGTCGAATAGAAAGTCCGAGGGTACCGGCTACGGCACAGAATCCGGGCGATGGAATGACTTCGCTGAGAAGTTCCGAGTCTAAACGATCTGCATCGGATCAGAGACTACGGATTCAGGGCGTCTCCACGGCAGTGTTCCACCAAGGTTTGTTCCACTTCTCATCTGCACGAGGCAGATGCCGTAGCAACTCTTTGACTCGATCCGTGGCAGCTGCAATCTCGCTTCTGCTCAACCACCTTTCCAGGACTTCGGGTTTCTCTGCAACATTCCCGAGATTCAGCGACACGGTTAGATTCAGCTTCTTGTCCACGCCGGAGAAACCCCGCATGCTCCTTAGGATCTTGCGCGGATCGATCTTTTCCCATCCCTGTCCGATTGGATGATCCAAGAAGATCGCACACACGTCTCTCACATCCCTTTCTTCCATGCCGATAACAAGCTTGTCATCTGAATAGTGTTCGTACGGCAGTATTCTGAACTCTTGCCCAGCCTCTTTGAGCGAGGGAAGGTCATCCTTCGGTGCATCCATTATGAACTGACACTTGGAAAGAATGAGCGACTCCAGCCCAATGGTGTATTGGTTTTCCACATAGTTGCCGAATTCTTGCACCTCAACCTTGTGACGCAAGTCTATGCTATCACAGAAAACGTCTACCCTACTGACAGTCGGGAAACCGGTTTCCGTCACGCTGTTGATCATTCGGACTCTGTACCTGCGTCCTTGCCTCATGGCATTGAAGACAGTATCGCCCTGAGTTTTGAAGAACTTGAACCGCGTTCCAAATGCCTTGTCAAGGTTCAGCAGAATTCTGAGAAACTTGGAGCCAAACGCATTTGGCACAATGAAGTCCGTATCGTTGATCTCCCTAGCCAATGTTCCTTTGGCGTTTGCGTGCTGGCAGTGAAACTTCACCGCTGCTCCCCCGAACAGTAGGGCCGGAATAGCTTTGGCGCTGATTCTCTTTTCAAATGCTTCAGGATACAAGCTGTGGAGCTCGGGGGCCTTCACAGAGGCCCAGATCGTTACGACCGCGCTCTGCATGGGAAGGTATTCTAAGTCGATGTATTTCGGTAGACCAAGTTCATCCGCCATTGCTTGAATTCGTGCCTTGGAAGTGAGAGGCAAATCGACCTCATGCTTAGTTCCGTCAGCCTCTTCATATAGGACTGCCCTACTGGAAGTCTCGGCAATGGGATTCGCAGGATCCTGTTTGGGATCTAGATCCCTTCGCGGCCCAATTGGTTGCACCATGGTCTCACCAGACAGCTACCTGCCCAGCACTAGTGTCTATCTCGTACTTCCATATTGAAAGACTATTCGGGACGACCGCTGAAAGGACAGCCGGCCTCGCTGAAGATCCCCTCGCGATGTCCCGCGAATACCTGAGCGGGGCACTCGTTCTCAAGTTGCTCGGACAGCATCATCATGAGCAGATTATCCACGCCTCAAGCAGAGTAAACGACTCACAAGGTCGCGCCGCTCAATAGTTCTCTGAGAGCTTTGGGAAACTTGAGTCCGCTCCCTGTGATGACGCAACAGATTGTCGATCTACGTGGCAGATCAAGACTGTGCAGGCAGGCCACCGCTGCTGCGGCAGCTCCTTCAACTATCATCCCGTCAGACATGAGCAGGCGCGCGGCCTTGGCAATCTCACCGTCCGAGACTTCGACGACCTTGCCTTCTGACTCTTTGATGCATTTTGACAGAGCAGGTTCCTCAATGCGGTGGAAGCCCGCAATTGCCGTTGCGAGTCTACTTTCTGTGGCAACTGCTGCGACCATTCGCGTCTTCTTATCGGCTCTCTTGAACCCTAGCCATACCCCGGCGACCAGAGTCCCATTGTTTGTGGGACAGACAACATAGTCCGGGCTCAGATGTCCTGCGATCTCTGCGCCGATGTGTGAATCTCCCCTTAGCTTTTCGGGCCTCATTCCAGGGTTACAGTTGAGGAGGCCTCTTCGCTTTGCCTCCCTGTTGCATTCCTCAATCGCCTTCTGATATTTACCAGGGATGAGTCTGATGACGGGATGATAAGCTTCGATTTGAGCTAGTCGGTCTTGCGCTATGTCTTCTGGAAGATAGACATGACACTTGATGCCGGAAAGATACGAATAAGCTGCGAGCGACACGGCAGCATTACCCGTGCTCGCTATGGCCAGTCCTCGCACCCCTTCTTGGACGGCGTGTCTGATGATCTCTTCCGATTCCCGATCCTTGTGCGATCCTGTCGGATTGTAGATCTCAAGTTTGCCATAGACTTCGCAGCCGATGCTCTCAGAACACTTGCTCAAGCGTCGAATAGGAGTGGACTCAGCTAACGAGATCAAGCAACTAGTCGCCTTCGATCATGGCCCGAAGGTGCTGGCGGTCTTCTGCGCGTTTGCCGGCATTGAGAAATCACTGAAGCGTTCAATTGCCGCACCCCATTATAAGTGCTTGGCACACGGAACAACTCCATCATCTTGTCTGTCAGACCAACGCGCTCACCAACAGAAGGACCTGTCTCGTTGCTCGACGATTGTCAGCGGGCAGAAATCTTCATCATCAAGAGTCGCGAATGAGGTGCCGGGCTTCTGCGAGTTGCGGCTGGTTGCGTTCAGGCATGTTGATGTCTTCACTCAACAGGCGTTCACCGGCAATCCACTGATGGTCGTTCTAAACGCTGCGAACCTATCCGATTCGGAGATGCAAATGATAGCACGGGAGTTTGAAATGCCCGAGACGACTTTTGTGCTTCCAGCAGACAAAACAGGGGTAGACTACAAGCTCAGGATTTTCACACCATTGAAGGAGATCCCCTTCGCAGGTCATCCCATAGTGGGCACCGCTCACGTTGTTGTTACAGAAGATCTCGTGAAGACTCAGAGGCCAAGGGACATCATTTCGCATGAAACCGGCGTAGGGATTCTTCCAATAGAAGTGATCTATGAGAACGAGTCAGTTCCTAGAATACTCATGACGCAAGGCGAGCCACGTCTTATGTCGGTTCTGAATGATGAGCAGGTATCTTCTGTAGCCGCTGCGCTTCAGATCGGCGAAAAGGACGTAAAAGACAGCGGGTGCCTTCCTCAAATAGTCTCAACTGGACTTCCTCAACTGTTTGTTTACGTGAAGGACCTAGACACGATCGCGAAGATCTCTCCCGATCTCAGTAGAGTGCGCATGATAGAGGAGAAACTAGGACTGACGGGAGTCGGAGTATTCACAATGCAGACAGTGAGCTCAGAGGCCTCGGCTCACCTGCGATTCTTCGCCCCGAGCATTGGAATAGCGGAGGATGCCGCCGCAGGGAGCGCAGCAGGCGGACTAGGCGTCTACTTGGCCGCGTGGAATCTGCTGCAGCGAGAAAAGCTCTCGGACTTCTGCATCGAACAGGGCATCGAGATGGGAAGACCGAGCAAGCTCTATGTGAGTGTACAACTCCAGGACGGCAGTCCGACAGCCGCCAAGGTCGGTGGTTACTCGATCATCGTGGCGTCGGGGACCCTGAGCCTCCCGTAGCTCTCGCCAGACGACCACAACTTCTTGCCGAGGCGTTCCTTCAACTAACCGAACCAGTTCGCCACCGAAGACGCTGAATGGTTTCTCTGCTTTGCTCGAAGCGTCAGAGCATTAGCCTCTTGAATCGACCCTCTCCACCCTCTCCTGACGCATATCTCATGCATCATCAAGAAAGTCTAAAGCTCTGATTGTCTTTCACAGATGATTGATCTAGATTGACTTCTGAACGCGGTATCAAGGTCGAAGACCTTGACACCCCCGCTCTCTTGCTGGACTTGGACATTCTGGAAGCTAACATCAAGAAGATGGCTGACTTCTTCCGAGGTCGGACAACGAAGCTAAGACCTCATGTTAAGACCCACAAGTGCCCCGCCATAGCTCACAAGCAGATAGCAGCTGGCTGCCAAGGGATAGCATGCCAGAAGCTTGGCGAAGCTGAAGTCATGATCGAATCCGGGATCAGAGACGTACTCATAACGAACCAAGTGGTCGGCTGGAACAAAGTCCTCCGCCTTGCAAAGCTAGCGCATCACAGCACTATGGCGGTCCTCGTTGACGATCTGCAAAATGTGAAGCAACTGTCCGAAGCTGCAACGCAAGAAGGTGTTTCGATCAACGTGCTCATAGAGATTGACGTTGGAATGAACCGTTGCGGCGTGTCCCCTGGCCAGCCTGCAGTGGCTCTGGCGAGGGAGATTTTGGGGACCCCTGGCATCAACCTCCGCGGCATACTCGGCTACGAAGGACACTGCGTTCTGTTGGATGACTATGAGCTGAAGAAAAAACTCTGCCTGGAGGCTTTGGCAAAAGACATCGACACGCGGGACAAGCTGCGCCTGGCCGGCGTAGATGTCACAGAGGTATGTGCGGGTGGAACAAGCACGTATGGCATCACTGGAGTCTATCCGGGAATTACCGAGATTCATCCGGGTACGTACGCCACCATGGATTTGAAATTCAGGAACATGGGAATACCGTTTGAATGCGCCGTCACCCTTTTGGCCTCTGTCATCAGCACTCCAAGTCCCGGAAGGGCAACCGTTGACGCCGGGGCGAAGGCAATTAGCCAAGACTACGGGATGCCGAAAGTAAGGACGGAGAATGTTGACCTTGTGCATTTGTACGAAGAGCATGGTCTGCTCAAACAGGGTGAGAGGGCGAAGCCTCTTAGGCTGGGTGACAAAGTGGAGCTGATACCTGTGCATGGGTGTACAACTGTGGCCATGCATGACAAATTCTATTGCATCAGGAAAGGCTATCTTGAAACTGTATGGAACATTGCTGCGAGGGGAAAGTTCTCCTGACGCCCCACTGGGTGTTCCCTTTCAGAACGAGATTCAGATAACGGTCCGAGTGGATTATTCAGCAGTAGCGGACTTCAGTATTTGGAGTAACTTCCTGTCCCTCTGTTTCAGCATTTCACCCGTTTCTCTGCTTGAGTACTTGTAGAAGCCTTCGCCGGATTTCACCCCCAACTTCTGTGCTTCAACGAGTCGCGTGAGCACCTTCTGTGGCTCCGTGGACGAATCCAATTCCTTGAACAGGTCTCTACTGAGATGGCAGAATACGTCGAGCCCCCCGAAGTCCGCGGTCTTGAATGGTCCCAAGACGGGGTATCTGAATCCAGGTCCATAGGACACTGCGGTATCGATGTCCTCGGCGCTGGCCACGCCGTTCTCCAGAAGATACAGGGCTTCTCTCAGAAGCGCAATTTGCAGCCTGTTTCCTATGAAACCTCGGATCGGTTTGAGAACGAGAATCGGCCTCTTCCCAACCCTCCTGAGAACCTCCTTCGTCCGCTGGACCGTGTCATCATGGGTCTTTTCGCCTCTCATGACCTCTACGAGGGGAATTATGTGAGGAGGATTCCACCAGTTGGTCCCGATGACTCTTCCAGGTCTTTTCGTGACTGAGGCGATTTCTGTTGTGCTCAGACCGGATGTGTTCGAGGCCAGAATCGCATCTTTCGCTACCAGTGCATCCAGTTTTCTGAAGACTTGCTGCTTGACATTTAGGTCTTCTGTGACCGATTCAGTCGCAAACTCGAAGTCATCGAGATCCTCGAACTCTGAGGTGAACTCAATTCTTGACAGCGCAATCATCGATTCCTCCGAGCTAATCAATCCAGCCTCGACGAACAGATCCAAGTTCCTCTTGATCCTTATCAAAGCCAGCCTCAATGCTTCTTCACTCACGTCGACCAGCTTCACGTGATGTCCTGCTTGCGCGAAGACTTGCGCTATCCCGTGTCCCATGGTGCCGGCGCCTATGACGCACGTCTTCATGATCTTGCCTTCACAGAAGGCTTGTCTGCGTCATACGTAAACTTTGATAGAGAGGCCATCTGCCTCACGAAGACTTCTTTGACGCGTATGCAATAGCATCACGTGTCATGTGGGGCAAGGGCGAAGCCAAGACACAGCTCATCATCCCCCGTCGAGTTCACTCCTTTCTATCCGTCCGAGATTTGCTGCTGGCTTGAGCATCCCTGGAACGTGTTCGAAGGCACCTAGGTATCGAGCGTCCTGTTGCTTTCTGAACCCACTTTCAGCTTGAGCACCGCGCAATTCAAGCTCACTTTCGGCTGTTGCTCAGCTCAGAGTCCGCTCAGTTGAAGATATGAAAACGGCCCCTCCCAGCTGTTAGTGCTGGGTTATGGTTGGCGAGGCCTTAACTGTCATGGTCTGTGAGACCTATCAGTTGAATGGGCTTTCTCCTCGAGCTGCTATCTCTGTTATCACACCACATTTGGCACACTCATAAGTTGAGAGACCGAGTGTGCCTGCATGACGAACCCTAGAGACATTGTGAAGCTGTGACGGTGGTGCATGCGAAGGAGAGGGGAGGGGGCGCCAGTCAGCCAGATCTGCACCTCAGCGCAGATACCTCGAAGAACCTTCTACAACTGGTTGAGCCGCTACGAGGAAGGAGGCTTCGAGAACCTCAACGATAAACCCAGGAAACCCTTCAGGATCCACAAAACTCCGGATGAAAACATCAAGGCGGTGATTGATCTACGACGCGAGACAGGATGGTGCCCCCACCGAATCGCTGGCCACCTACAGAAAAGAGGCATCCACATATGCCACATGACAGTCTACCGCATCCTGCGTTCTTCAGGGTTGAATAGACCGCTCCAGACGCCTAGGGTCAAACGAACGTACAGACGCTGGCAGCGGAAGCATCCGAACAGCCTCTGGCAATGCGACCTCAAGGTCGTACATCCAAGATGGCTCATCACCATCCTAGACGACCACTCCAGATTCGTGACTGGCTCCGAACGCTTCAAGGAGGCCACCGCGCAGAACGTCATCTGGCTACTGGACAGGGCCATCCACGAATACTCGAAAAAGCGAAAAGTGAAGGTGAACCCGTCGGAATTCAACTCATTCGGGGCGAGAACAACAATAGAGCTAATCTAGGGGCGGGAACCGCCCCAAGCGATAGAAACCCCTGACCCACGACGGCGAGGCTTTCCTTCACCGGGCCCTCAGCCGACATCATGCCAATCTTTCCATCTCAGCTGATCTTGAGCTTGACTACGGCTCGATTCCAGCTCATTCTCGGCTGATATACAGCTCAAAGTCGGCTCACTTGACAGTTTTAGACGCGGGTTTGTACCCAACTCCCGGCGCATCCTTGGCGCCGCTGCCGAGCCCATCATCCGCTGAAGGCAATTGCATTCGCCCGATCAGGACCGTCGGACACTTTAAGTATCTGCTGTGCGTCGGACTGTGGTACCGAATGGTACCGAAGATATCTAGGTGAAAGCCATGGCCAAGACGGAACAGGAACAAGCGTATCAAATTGCCGTGAGATTGACGAGATTAGAGCATGAGAGGAT